>SXGS01550211.1_pt1 | contig 70636 bp, 41 predicted proteins | sample 3174681 | NCBI WGS metagenome assembly SXGS01 (sample SAMN11356861, study PRJNA531348) | freshwater metagenome | isolation source: freshwater sample F1-80 | place: China: Fuxian Lake, Yuxi | collected 2017-12-25
CCCCGCTGGGCCAGGGCCGCACCGTCTACATGGGCGCACTCTTCATGGCCTATGAGGCCGCCTACGGCACCTACAGCCTGCGCGGCGGCGTCTACGACCGCCTCCTTGAGCAGACCGTCAAGTGGGCCGGTCGAGGCACCGTCCCCACCGTCACCGCCTGCCGCCCCCAGGGCAACTACCGGGCGACCGTCTCGGGCGACTGCAACGACGCCAACGTCAGCATCAACCCCGGCGTGGCCGAGATCTGCGGCAACAGCGTCGACGAAAACTGCAACGGTCAGATCGACGAGAACATCCTGGCCTGGTACCGCGACGCCGACGGCGACCTCTTCGGCAACAACGGCCTGCGCACGACCGCCTGCACCCAGCCCAGCGGCTACGTCGCCAACAACACCGACTGCAACGACGGCAACGCCAACATCAACCCCGGCCGCACCGAGGTCTGCAACGGCTTCGACGACAACTGCGTCAACGGCATCGACGAGGGCCTGCTCGTGACCCTCTTCCGCGACGTCGACGGCGACACCTACGGCACCACGACGGCCAGCGTCTGCCCCAACACCGCCGGCTACACCACCCGCGGCGGGGACTGCAACGACGGCAACGTCAACGTCAACCCCGGTCGCGCCGAGGTCTGCGGCAACAACATCGACGACAACTGCAACAACCAGACCGACGAGAACATCCTGACCTTCTACCTCGACCGCGACAACGACACCTACGGCACCACGACGGCGCAGTTCTGCGCTCGCCCCAGCGGCTATGCGGATCGCGGCGGGGACTGCAACGACGGCAACGGCGCCATCAACCCCGGCGTCACCGAGGTCTGCAACGGCGTCGACGACAACTGCAATGGCAACATCGACGAGGGCCTGCTCGTCAACCTCTACCGCGACAACGACCGCGACAGCTACGCCCAGGCCCAGCGCAACTTCAGCCAGCAGACCAACCAGCTCTACCTGACGGCCAACCAGCTCGGCCGCTTTGACCTGCGCAACCTGCCGCCGGCCGCCAGCAACGTCAACCTGCGGATCTACGGCAACGGCGACATCAACTCCTCCTCCGAGTTCCTCGACCTGAGGCTCGACGGCTCCCGGATCGGCTTCCCCTTCAACTACACCACCTGCGGAGGCTGCTGGGTCAGCCAGGACTTCTCCGTCAGCGCCCAGTTCTTCAACGACAGCGTCCGCGACGGCCAGCTCCTGATCGACATCTACCCCAACAGCAGCGTCGGCTACGTCTACACCTACGTCGTCCTCACCTACTCCGCCGGCGCCGAGACCGTCACCGCCTGCCCCGGCACCCCCGGCTTCGCCAACCGCCTGGGCGACTGCGATGACTTCAACGTCAACATCAACCCCGGCGCCCCCGAGATCTGCGGCAACAGAGTCGACGACAACTGCAACGGCGCCATCGACGAGAGCATCCTGACCTTCTACCAGGACGTCGACGGCGACACCTACGGCACGTCCTCCTCGACCCAGGCCTGCACCCGCCCCAACGGCTACGCGGATCGCGGCGGCGACTGCAACGACGGCAACGCCAACATCAACCCCGGCCGCACCGAGGTCTGCAACGGCATCGACGACAACTGCGTCAACGGCGTCGACGAGGGCCTGCTCGTGACCCTCTACCGCGACGTCGACAGCGACGGCTTCGGCGTCGCCCCCGCCACCGTCTGCCCCAACACCCCCGGCTACGCCACGCGCCGCACCGACTGCAACGACGGCGACAACACCGTCTACCCCGGCGCCAATGAGCTGTGCGACAACAAGGACAACGACTGCGACGGCCTGACCGACGAGGGCCTGCGCGTCACCCGCTTCGTCGACAGCGACCGCGACGGCTTCGGCATCAACACCACCCAGTCGGTCTGCCCCGACTGGGTCGGCTTCGCCGACAACAACCGCGACTGCAACGACAACAACGCCAACGTCAACCCGAACCGGGCCGAGGTCTGCGGCAACACCATCGACGACAACTGCGACGGCCAGGTCGACGAGAACATCCTGACCTTCTACCGCGACGCCGACGCCGACACCTGGGGCAACCTCAACAGCACCACGCGGGCCTGCTCCGCCCCCAACGGCTACGTCGCCCGCTCTGGAGACTGCGACGACGGCCGCAACAACGTCTTCCCCGGCGCCAACGAGGTCTGCGACAGCCTGGACAACAACTGCAATGGGTCGACGGACGAGGGCCTGCTCGTGTCGCTCTTCCGCGACGCCGACAACGACGGCTACGGCTCCTTCACCGCCAACGTCTGCCCCAACACCGCCGGCTACGTCGCGCGCGGCGGGGACTGCGACGACGCGCAGCGCACCGTCAACCCCGGCGCCCCCGAGATCTGCGGCAACTCCGTCGACGACAACTGCAACACCCAGATCGACGAGAACAGGCTGACCTTCTTCATCGACCGCGACGGCGACGGCCACGGTGACCGCGGCACGACGACGCTGGCCTGCACCGTCCCCCTCGGCTACTCGGCCAACGGCAACGACTGCAACGACCGCAACAACACCATCTTCCCCGGCGCCCGCGAGGTCTGCGACGACATCGACAACAACTGCGACAACACCATCGACGAGGGCCTGCGGATCACCCGCAACCGCGACGCCGACGGCGACACCTGGGGCACCACCACCACCGCGCTGGTCTGCCCCCAGTGGACCGGCTTTGCCAGCCGCAGCGGGGACTGCAACGACGGCGACGCCGCCGTCAACCCCGGCGCCACCGAGATCTGCAACTTCATCGACGACAACTGCGTCAACGGCGTCGACGAGGGCCTGCAGGTCACGCGCTTCCGCGACGTCGACGGCGACAACTACGGCACCACCGTCGGCACCGTCTGCCCCAACACCCCCGGCTACGCGATCACGGGCGGGGACTGCAACGACTCGGTGGCCGCCATCAACCCCGGCGCCTCTGAGGTCTGCGGCAACACCATCGACGACAACTGCAACGGCCAGGTCGACGAGAACATGATCCGCTACTTCCGCGACGCCGACGCCGACACCTACGGCACCTCCGCCTCGGTCCTGGCCTGCACCCTGCCCAACGGCTTTGCCCTGCGCACCGGGGACTGCAACGACGGCGTCGCCGCCATCAACCCCGGCGCCACCGAGGTCTGCGACCAGATCGACAACAACTGTAATGGGACGACGGACGAGGGCCTGCTCGTGGTGCGCTTCCGCGACGCCGACGGCGACACCTACGGCACCGCGCAGCAGGGCAACGTCTGCCCGAACGACGCCGGCTGGGCCACGCGCCAGGGCGACTGCAACGACACCAACCGCGCCATCAACCCCGGCGTGGCCGAGGTCTGCGGCGACAACATCGACAACAACTGCGACAGCCAGATCGACGAGAACAAGATCCAGGTCTTCCTCGACCGCGACGGCGACTCCTACGGCGAGGATCGCCCGACGCTTTCTTGTACAGTTCCGAATGGTTACGCGAACCGCGGCGGGGACTGCGTCGACACCAACGCCAACATCAACCCCGGCCGCGCCGAGGTCTGCAACGAGACCGACGACAACTGCAACACCCAGATCGACGAGGGCCTGCCGACCTCCCGCTTCTTCCTCGACGCCGACAGCGACACCTACGGCGCCGGCGGCGCGGTCAGGGCCGCGGTGGTGCGCAGCGGCAGCAACTACGCCGCGGCCCCCGAGGTCGCCGCGCAGCTCAACGACGACACCTACCAGGACTTCACGGCGACGGTGGTGTCGGTGTCGCAGATCGACACGGCGGCCGAGCTTGCCAACTTCGACGTGGTGGTGCTGGGCGACTCGGGCTACAACGAGGACGAGTTCACGACCACCTTCGCCGACGCGCTCAACACCTGGATCCGCGCCGGCGGCGGGCTGATCTCGACCGGCTGGGTCGACTACTCGCTGACCAGCGACGCGGTCGGCACGGCCATGGACGTGGTCATCCCGACGGACGTTGTGCCCTACGGCTACGCCTACTGCTCCTCGCCTTCGCTCTCGATCACGGGCGGGGCCCACGAGATCACCGCGGGCCTGCCGGGCTCCTTCGCCCTGGCCGGCGCCTACGTCGAGTTCTCGCCCCTGGCCCTTGACATCCCCGGCGCCGTCACCCTGGGCGTCGCCGGCGGCTCGTGCACGGATGGCGGCACCCGCAGCGCGCTGGTGGCCGCGGACCTGGGCCTGGGCCGCACCGTCTACATGGGCGCCCTCTTCATGGCCCGTGAGGTCGCCTACGGCACCGCCGGCCTGCGCGGCGGCGTCTACGACCGCCTCTTCGAGCAGACCGTCAAGTGGGCTGGCAAGGGCGGCGGCTCCTCGATCGTCGCCTGCCGCGGGCGCGGCAACTTCACCGCCTCGCGCACGGGCGACTGCAACGACGGCAATGTCGCCATCAACCCCGGCGCCACCGAGGTCTGCAACTTCATCGACGACAACTGCGTCAACGGCGTCGACGAGGGCCTGCAGGTCACGCGCTTCCGCGACGTCGACGGCGACAACTACGGCACGAGCCAGACCGCCTCGGTCTGCCCGACCACCACGGGCTACGCCGTCAACACCGGCGACTGCAACGACGCCAACGTCGCCATCAACCCCGGCGTGGCCGAGATCTGCGGCGACAACATCGACAACAACTGCAACAGCCAGATCGACGAGAACATCCTGACCTTCTTCCGCGACACCGACGGCGACGGCTTCGGCAACGAGTCCAGCCCCGCGCAGGCCTGCGTGCGCCCCAACGGCTACGTCGCCATCGGCCGCGACTGCGTCGACACCGACGCCAACATCAACCCCAACGTCGCCGAGGTCTGCAACGGCATCGACGACAACTGCAACACCACCATCGATGAGGGCCTGCCGACCCGTCAGTTCTTCCTCGACGTCGACAACGACACCTACGGCACCACCGCCACCGTCACGAACTGCCGCGCCCAGGGCAACTTCAGGGCCACGCGCCCGGGCGACTGCAACGACGGCAACGCCAACGTCAACCCGGGCCAGATCGAGGTCTGCGCCAACGACGTCGACGACAATTGTAATGGGACGGTCGACGAGGGCACCCTGACCTGGTACCGCGACGCCGACAGCGACCGCTTCGGCAACCCGACCAGCACCACCCGCGCCTGCATCCAGCCCAACGGCTACGTGTCCAACAACACCGACTGCGACGACGGCCGCGCCAACGTCAACCCCGGCGCCACCGAGGTCTGCGACGACCTGGACAACAACTGCAACACCACCGTCGACGAGGGCCTGCGCCTGCGCCGCAACCGCGACGCCGACGGCGACACCTACGGCACCACCACCACCGCGCTGGTCTGCCCGCAGTGGACCGGCTGGGCCGACCGCGAGGGCGACTGCAACGACTCGGTGGGCGCCATCAACCCCGGCGCCGCCGAGGTCTGTGGCAACGGCATCGACGACAACTGCGACAGCCAGATCGACGAGAACATCCTGACCTGGTACCTCGACGCCGACAGCGACACCTACGGCTCGTCGCTGCTCAGCCGCGCCTGCACCCAGCCCAACGGCTACGTCGCCCGCTCGGGCGACTGCAACGACGGCAACGCCAACGTCAACCCCGGCCGCACCGAGGTCTGCAACGGCATCGACGACAACTGCGCCGGCGGCGTCGACGAGGGCCTGCTGGTCGACCGCTTCCGCGACGCCGACCTGGACGGCTTCGGCTCCAACCGCATCTCCCAGGTCTGCCCCAACACCACGGGCTACTCGACCCGCACCGGCGACTGCGACGACAGCCGCAACTTCATCTTCCCCGGCGCGACGGAGCTGTGCGGCAACGACCTCGACGACAACTGCGACGGCCGCATCGACGAGAACAAGCTGACCTTCTTCCGCGACTTCGACGCCGACAACTACGGAAACGTCAACAACTCCGGCCTCTTCTGCACGCGCCCCAACGGCTACGTCGCCGACAGCACCGACTGCAACGACGGCGTCGCCACCATCAACCCCGGCGCCTCCGAGCGCTGCAACGCCACCGACGACAACTGCAACACCACGATCGATGAGGGCAACCCCGACGCCGGCGCCGCCTGCAGCACCGGCCTGCCCGGCGCCTGCGCCGCCGAGAGCACCACGATCTGCCTGGGCGGCAGCGTCGTCTGCGGCCCCAACGACGCCAACGGCTACGGCACCGGCGAGAACGTCACCTTCCCGGCCGGCCTCCTGGGCCGCAGCAACGGCGTCGTCAACACCGACTGGAAGATGATCACCTCCAACGGCGTCTTCCTCTTCAACCTCGCCTTCGGCCGCAACGGCGGCGAGTACAACGGCTACACCATCCGGGTCTTCAACCCCTCGAACAACTTCGCCCTCGTCAAGGAGTTCCAGGTCGGCACCACGGCCAACTACATCGACGGCATCTCGGCCAAGGGCGACGTCCTCTACGCCATCCAATGGACCGGCGGCAACGGCGCCCGCGTCACCGAGATCAACTGGAGGACCGAGCAGATCCTGCGCGACACGACCCACAACCAGGGCTCCACCCAGGCCATCGAGGGCCAGTACGACTGGATCAACGACCTCCACTGGCTCGGCTCTCTGAGCACGCCGGCCATCTACGAGCACCGCGGCACCGAGATCAGCGCCGCCAGCCTCATTCGCACCTTCGACGCCCAGGGCTACACCGGCGGCGCTGGCGCGGTGGCCTCCGACGGCCGCTTCCTCTACGTCAAGCGCTGGGCGACCTACCCCGGCTCCGACAACCTCGTTCGCATCGGCACCGGCTACAACAACACCGTCCGCGGCGTGAACTACGGCACCATCTCCGGCGTCCCCGCGACGATCTCCACCACCTACCACTCCGACGGCTACCTCTACGTCGGCAGCGCCGGCTCGCCCAACGTCATGCGCCGCATCAAGATCACGGCCCCGCGCCAGGAGATCTGCAACGACGGCATCGACAACAACTGCAACGGCGGCCAGGACGACTACTGCCCCAGCCCGACGCCCTACGACACCTTCAACAGCGGCCTCGTGCGCTGCGACTGGAGCCTGACCTCCAGCCACGGCAACGCCACCGCCCCCGTCGTCGAGAACGGCGTCCTCAAGTCCCTGATCAACACCTCGGTCTCCGGCCAGCCCACCTACGTCTCGGGTCTGACCAGCCGCTTCAACCTCACCGGCGACTTCGACGTCGAGGTCGACTACCGCCTCGTGCGCTGGCACCGCGACAGCGGCATCCGCGTCAACCTCGCCGCCGCCGGCGGCACCGCCCACCGCCTCAACGAGCGCGGCGGCAACGAGTTCTTCGTCGCCAACCTCGGCGGCCAGATCGGCACCTTCGTGCCCACCAACCAGACCGAGGGCAAGCTTCGCATGGTCCGCACCGGCGGCACCCTGATCACCTACTACAACGACGCCGGCTGGCGCGAGTTCTCCCGCCGCAGCGGCATGAGCACCGGCCCGACCCCCGTCACCCTGTCCATCCACGGCCACAACGCGCTGCCCGGTGACATCGAGGTCCACTTCGACAACTTCACCGTCCGCGGCGGCAACATCGGCCAGCCTCCCGGCTTCGGCCCCGAGGTCTGCGACGGCCAGGACAACGACTGCAACGGCCAGACCGACGAGAACTCCTCCGTGTCCTGCTCGACCCAGTGCGGCACCGGCGTCCGCGCCTGCGTCAACGGTCAGCTCGACGTCTGCAGCGCCCGCGTCCCCTCGGCCGAGCTCTGCGACGACACCGTCGACAACGACTGCAACGGCCAGACCGACGAGTTCTGCGGCGGCTTCAGCCCCTTCGACGACTTCAACGACAACAACATCGCCGCCTGCCGCTGGCGCACGAGCACCTCACCGGCCTACGACCAGGGCGCCGACAGCGGCGTCCGCGTCGACGAGACCGGCGGCAACCTCCGCGTCCGCGTCGCCCGCAACACCCGCGGGACCACCTTCCTGGGCAACATCTCCTCGCGCTTCGGCGTCGAGGGCGACTTCGACGTCCAGATCGACTACGCCCTGCCCGTCTGGCCCTCGCGCAACCACGTCCGCGTCGGCCTGATCGCCTCCGGCGGCGGCCAGGCCGCCTCGGTCCAGCGCACCGCAGACCGCAACCAGGGCGACACCTACGTCAGCGACATCGCCGGCAACGTCGCCGGCTGGCGCCCCACCGCCGCCCGCAACGGGCGCCTGCGCCTCGTGCGCTCGGGCAACATCGTGCGCACCTTCACCATGGACGGCCTCGGCGGCAGCTGGATCCAGAACTCCGCCGCCGCCTTCAACACCGCCACCATCAACCTCGTCATCCAGTCCTGGGGGCACGACTTCGTCCCCGGCGACGTCGAGGTCACCTACGACAACCTGGCCTTCAACGGCTGCAGCCAGACCCCCTGCCGCAGCTGGGCCGGCGGCCGCCTCGTCAGCTTCGGCGGCGTCGGCACCCCCGAGGGCGCCTTCGACCAGAGCACCTGCGACGGCCTCGACAACGACTGCGACGGCCTGACCGACGGCTTCAACCGCGCCTGCTCGACCCTCTGCGGCGCCGGCACCGAGACCTGCAACCTGGGCAACTGGGGCGTCTGCTCGGCCCGCGCCCCCATCACCGAGATCTGCGACGGGGCGGACAACGACTGCGACGGCACCGTCGATGAGTCCGACCCCAACGAGAACACCTTCTGCGTCGTCAGCGGACAGCAGGGCGTCTGCGCTCAGGGCACCCGCGTCTGCCGCGGCGGTCAGGGCCTCGTCTGCACCGGCCCCAGCCCCGGCACCGAGACCTGCGACGGCGCCGACAACGACTGCGACGGCACCACCGACGAGGTCGGCTCCCCGCCGACCCTCTTCTCCAGCACCGACGTCGTGGGCTACTGGTCCTTCGATGAGGCCAGCGGCTCGAACTTCCGCGACAACGCCGGGGTCAACAACTCGGGTGTCGTCGCCCGCGACGCCCGACTCGGCCGCGCCGGCCGCTACGGCAAGGGCCTTGAGCTCGACGGCAACCAGGACTACGGCGAGGTCGCCGCAGACAACACTGAGCTGGACTTCGACTCCCGCAGCGCCATCACGATCGCCGGTTGGTTCAACCCGCGGCAGCACGCCGCGCGCTCCTTCACCGTCTATCGTAATGACTCCTACTACCTCACCATGCTCAACGGCCGCCCCGCCTTCTACGGCTACGGCCTGAGCAACCCCGGCTACCACACCGCCACGACCGCCCTGGCCCTGAACACCTGGTCGCACGTCGCCGCCACCTACGACGGCACCAACGTCCGCATCTACATCAACGGCAACCAGGTCCACCAGGCGGCCACCAGCGGCAGCTTCCGCGCCGACACCACCCCCCTGATCTTCGGGCACAAGACCACCTCCCTCGACGACGCCTTCAACGGCTTCATCGACGAGGTCGTCATCGCCCGCAGGGCCCTGACCCAGAACGAGATCCGCTCCATCATGTCCCCCGAGATGCCCGGCGGCGGCGTCCAGTGCAACACCGGCAACCTGGGCGTCTGCCAGGCTGGCGTCTCGGCCTGCACCAACGGCGCCTTCACCTGCGGCGGCGCCTCGCCCCGCGCCGAGCTCTGCGACGGGCTCGACAACGACTGCGACGGCACCTCCGATGAGGGCAACCCCCAGGGCGGCGGCACCTGCCTGACCGGCAACCCCGGCGTCTGCCGCACCGGCGCCTTCCTGTGCACCGGCGGCGCCCTGATCTGCAACGCCCCGCAGCCCGGCTCCATCACCGAGGTCTGCGACGGCGCCGACAACGACTGCGACGGCTCCACCGACGAGTCCTTCCCGACCCAGGGCAACGCCTGCTCCACCGGCCGACAGGGCGTCTGCGCCACCGGCTCTCTGGCCTGCGTCGGCGGCGCCCAGGTCTGCTCCGGACCTCAGCCCACCACCGAGCTCTGCGACAACCGCGACAACGACTGCGACGGACAGACCGACGAGACCCTGACCCGCGCCTGCTCCACCATCTGCGGTGGCGGCACCGAGACCTGCTCGGTGGGTAACTGGGGCGGCTGCTCCGCTCGACAGCCCACCGCCGAGATCTGCGACGGCGCCGACAACGACTGCGACGGCGCCACCGACGAGTCCATCCGCCGCTCCTGCCGCACCGACTGCGGCGGCGGCACCCAGCTGTGCTCCAGCGGCACCTTCGGCGACTGCTCGGCCCCGCTGCCCAGCAGCGAGCTGTGCGACGGCCTCGACAACAACTGCAACGGCTTCATCGACGACTCCGTCGACTGCGGCTGCCAGTACTTCCCCCGCGACGAGCCCGTCCGACCCGCCCTCGAGTGGATGTGGACCGCCTCCGACACCGAGCCCGACCATGTCCAGGTCATGATGACCCCCATCGTCGGTCCCCTCGTCGACTCCAACAACGACGGCCGGATCAACGAGAGCGACGTCCCCGCGGTCCTCTTCACCGCCACCACGACCAACCACCTCACCGGCGGCATCCTGCGCGCCGTCCGCGGCAGCGACGGTCAGGAGCTGTGGTCCTACACCGACCGCAAGGTCTACGGCGCCAGCTCACCGGCCCTCGGTGACCTCGACGACGACGGCGTGCCCGAGGTCGTCGCCTACGCCTGGCGCGACATCCGCCGCGGCGCCCCCCAGAACGCCGGCCTGATCGCGCTCGACAACGCCGGCAACGAGCTGTGGAACAACACCGACGTCAACCGCGGCGGCCACGTCGAGATGGGCTCGCCGGCCATCGCCAACATCGACCCCAACAGCGCAGGCAACGAGATCGCCTCCTGCTTCTGGCTCGTGTCGGCCACCGGACGGACCCTCTGGGATGTCTGGGGTGACCTGCCCGACGGCCACACCCCGCGCGGCTTCTGCTCGCCGGCCGTGGCCGACATCGACAACGACGGCCGCATGGAGATCGTCATCGGCGCCCGCGCCTACAACCACGACGGCTCCGTGGCCTGGACCAACACCAACCTCTACGCGCAGTGGGGTCTGGACTACGACATCGCCCCGGCCATCGCCGACCTGGACGGCAACGGCACCCCCGAGGTCATCGTCGTCCGCGGCGCCGTCTACGTCCTCGACGGCGCCACCGGCGCACTGCTGGCCCAGTCCTCCCTCCCCGGCGGCGGCCAGGGCGGCGCCCCCAACGTCGCCGACTTCGACGGCGACGGCCTGCCCGAGATCGGCACCGCCGGCGGCTCGGCCTACGCCGTCTTCAAGATGACCCGCGTCAACAACGTCCCCACCATCAATGTCCTGTGGCAGCGTCAGACGCGCGACTTCTCCTCCAACGTCTCCGGCTCGTCCGTCTTCGACTTCAACGGCGACGGCATCGCCGACGTCGTCTACAACGACGAGCTCTTCCTGCGCGTCTACAACGGCCGCACCGGAGAGGTCACCTTCGAGTCCAGGAACTGGTCCGGCACCCAGGTCGAGTACCCCGTCATCGCCGACGTCGACAACGACGGCAATGCCGAGATCATCGTCGGCCGCAACCAGATCGACAACAACCACGACGACTACGGCAACTACGACGGTACGCCGCTGGCCGGTCTGCGCGTCTACGGTGACTCCAGCGACAACTGGGTCAACACTCGCTCAATCTGGAACCAGTACAGCTACCACATCACCAACGTGAACGATAACGGCTCCATCCCCACCACCGAGGTGGCCGGCTGGACCCGACGCAACAGCAATGGCTACCGCAACAACTTCCAGGGCGACCAGGGCCTCTTCGCGGCCCCCGACCTCGAAGTCAGCCTCCAGGGCCAGGTCGTCCAGGGCTCCAGCGCCGGGAACTACCCCAACACCCAGATCGCCTACTGCCCGGCCTTCAACCGCCTGACGCTGCGCGTCTGCAACTCCGGGGATGTGGCCGTGCCCGCCGGCGTCCAGGTCGGCGTCTACCTCGGACACCCCTCCAACAACGTCCTGGTCGCCTCGGTGCAGACCACCAACCGCCTCGAGACGAGCGGCAACAACAACTGCCAGGACATCGGCGTCGAGTGGAACAGCCGGGTCGCCGGCAACCACGAGATCTTCGCCCACGCCGACTTCGAGAACAACCAGAACGAGTGTGACGAGGACAACAACATCCGCTCCCTCGGCACACACCTCCTGCGCGCCACCGAAGAGGAGAAGTGCGACGCCGTCGACAACGACTGCAACGCCCAGATGGACGAGAACCTCACCCGCACCTGCACCACCCAGTGCGGCAGCGGCACCCAGACCTGCTCCATCGGCGAGTGGGGCACCTGCTCCACGCCCGAGCCCACCAACGAGGTCTGCAACGGCATCGACGACGACTGCGACGGCACCGTCGACGAGTCCGAGGAGGCCTGCCCCGACAACTCCCGCTGCGTCAACGACAACGGCAGCTTCAACTGCATCGACGCCCTCACCGTCGAGGACGGCTGCAACGGCGGCTGCCCGCTCGGCTTCGCCTGCAGCGCCGAGATGACCTGCGAGCCCTACTGCGAGAGCAACTGGGGCTGCCCCAGCGGTCAGGTCTGCCAGGACAACGCCTGCGTCACCGACGACGTTGAGACCGGCAGCCTCGACCAGGAGGTCGACGAAGACCGACAGGCGATGCTCGCCACCCCGCTGGGCGCCTGCTCGGCCAGCACCTTCGCCCAGGGCGGCGGTGCCCCCGCCGGCGGCCTCGGCCTCCTGGCCCTCCTGGGCCTCGGCCTCCTCGTCATCCGCCGTCGCCGCTGATCCCCCCTGCGACCCTCTGGCGCCCGCCAGAGGGTCCGCCCCCCCCTCCCCCCCGAACAAACCCCCCCTGATACCAGACCACAGACGAAGGGCTTGCTTTGTGGGCCAGGACAGGGGGATGGCCTGGGCCTGGGCCTGAGCGAGGCTGGTGCCATCGCACCGCCGAGTGATGGCCCTGGCTCAGGGCGCCGCCTGGACCGGCCGACAAAGTGAGTCTCTCGGCTGTGGTCTGGTATGAGCCCGTCTGGCGCGCTTGCGCGCCGCTCATCGAGCCCCAGCTCCGTCCCTGCGCTGCGATCGCGCCGCCTCAACCCGGCGGCCACGGGCTCCCTGGCTTGTCTGGCGCCGCGCGCACCTCCACGGGCCGCGGGAGGGCCGCGTCAAGGGAGAGCTTTCGGGAGAGGGCAGGGCGCGCAGGAGAGCGCAGGGCGCGCGGGCTACATCCCGCGCAGGAAGGGGTTGGTGCGCCGCTCGTGGCCTAGGGTGGTCTCGGGGCCGTGCCCGCTCAAGACCAGCGTGTCCTCGGGCAGCTGCGCCAGCCGGGCCAGCGACTTGAAGATCGTCGGGCCGTCGCCGCCGGGCAGGTCCGTGCGGCCGATGGAGCCCCGGAAGAGCACGTCGCCGCTGAAGATGATCCCCTGGGCCTCGAAGTAGAGGCAGCAGCTCCCGGGCGTGTGGCCGGGCGTCAGCAGGATGGTCGCGCTCAGATCCCCCAACGTGATCGTGTCGCCCTCCTGCCAGAAGACCTCCGGCGGGGGCAGGGCGCCGATCCGGATGCCCAGCATCTGCCCCTGCAGCGGCGCGGCCTCGTAGAGGGGCAGCTCGTCCCGGTGGATGTGGATCGGCGCCCCATAGCGCGCCCTGGTCTCCTTGAGGGCCGCGACGTGGTCGATGTGGGCGTGGGTCTGCAGCAGCTTGACGACCGACAGCGCCGGGCCGTGCTGGACCATCGCGTCGATGGCCTCGGGCTCGGCCACCGAGTCGATGACGGCGCCCTGGAGCGTCCTGGCGCAGCCGATCACGTAGCAGTTCGTGGCGATCGCGCCCAGCGGCGCGGCCCGGATCAGGAGGCCCTCGTGTTCGAGGTGGGCGAAGTTCATGGGCGCCCTCAGGTGGCAAGGGGTCGTGTCGAGGTGCGCGGCGTCGAGAGCTTCCGTCGAGGCGCGCGCGGCGAGGCGGGGGAAATTTCCCGCGCCTCGATGAACATATCCCAGGAGGCCGCGTCAGTAGAGGCGCGTTTCGATGCCGCGCCCAGTTTTCCTTGGCCTGGCTTCAAAGTAGTATGTTGGGCGCGGCATCGAAACAAGCCATCTGGTCCCGATCAGGACACCGGATCCGGCCGCTGTCATCACCCTCAAGGAGATCGAGATGGCCCCTCAAAGCCCGCAAGCCCCGACCTCCCTCCTTCGACGACACACCCAGCGCGTGGCCCTGGCGACGCTGATCACGACGATCCTGATCGCCCCCGGCGCCTTGATGGCCGAGGGCACCTCGGCCAGCAAGCCCCCGGCCCCCTTCAACGCCCGCAAGGCCAGCTCGACCGCCCTCAAGGCCGCCCCGAAGATCACCGGCAAGCCCATCAAGCTCGACGCCCTCGCCGTTCAGGACAAGTCCAGCAAGCAGTTCCGCTTTGACGGCGAGGAGCTCTATTTTGGCGTGGAGGTCTCGGGCTCGGACGCGGCCAGAGCCTCGCTGCGCGTCGGCAAGCGGCAGACCGCCCGCGGGGTCACCTTCGTGCCCGTGTCCGGCAATGCCATCACCCACGGCTTCTTCGCCAAGAGCTACCCGGCGGACAACAAGGCCGACACCTTCATCAACATCGACACCCTCCAGCCCATCAAGGCCGACAAGGTCATCAAGGAGAAGGACGAGTCGCGCACCTACAAGGTCCGCTACGACCCGAAGACCTTCAACGCCGCGGTCGAGAAGACCCTGAGCAAGGACAAGAAATCCCGCAAGAACAACTACGACAAGCCCGTGCCGGCCTCCATCCACGACGGCATCTCCTGGCTCTACGAGCTGCGCCTGGAGCCCCTCAAGAACGGCGACGTCTACACCTACTACATCTACGATGGCTGGAAGCTGTCCCGCTTCAAGGTCACCGTCGTGGGCCGCGAGAAGGCCTGGACCCCCATCAAGGAGTACAAGGCGGTCAAGGTCGACATCGAGCGCACGATCCTCAACTCGGCCTGGCCCAAGGGCTCCAAGAACCGCACCACGCCCCAGCTCACCGAGCGCGAGAAGCCCTACTACTTCTCCTCCATCCACCTGTCGGACGACGCCCAGCGCCTCCCCGTGCGGATCTTCATCACGACGAAGACCGCGGACGCCGACCTGAAGCTCGTCAAGATCGTCGAGGCCGCGAAGTAGGCGCCTGAGGTGGCGAACCTGGAGGGCCGATGGGCTTGAGGGGCCGAGGCCGTCGAGGCCGACAGCCTTCTTGAACGCTGATTGGTTTGAGGGACCGAGGTCGTCGAGGCCGACAGCCTACTAGAGCCGACCCCAGCGCCTCCGAAGCGTCCACTCCGTCCCCAGCAGCCCGCAGATGATGGCCAGCACATAGAGCGTGTCCCACAGGTCGATGAGCTTGCGGCTGTTGACCTGCACCACACGCGGCTCCTTGAAGGTCAGGTCGGGGTCGAAGTCGGGCAGGAGCTGGAAGGTGCCCTGGCCGGCCTCGGCGACCGCCTTGAGCAGCTCCTCGCGCGGCTCGATGGCCCGAAGCTCCTGGGAGTCCAGCGAGACGAGGAAGATGTCCCTGTCGACCAGCTCCCCCCCCTCGGTCCTGGCCTTGGCGATGACCTCGTAGGCCCCCGTCTCGGTGGCCGGCAGCACGACCTCGGCCCGGCCCCGCTCGTCCGTGACGAACTTCACGGCCTCAAGCGCGCGAGGGTCGCCCTCGGCCTCGTCGCCGCTGAGCGCCTCCAGAGGCCGGTAGAGGACCTCCAGGCTGCCCTCCACCCCCGGCGCGGGCGTGTAATCGGGCTTGACCAGCCGGACCTGGATCGGCACGTCCTGCCCCGGCCTCGCCACCGCCTCGTCGATCTCTATCCTCAAGAGCTTCAGATCCGGGTCCTTGATCAGCCACCGGATCGCCGAGTTCCAGAAGGTGTGGTAGGGCCGGCTCGTGCCACCCTCACCGACGCTGTGGAAGCTCCACATCCAGGTCGCGTCCGTGGTCACCGCCATCGAACGCCCCTTGCCCACCTCCCAGACCGCCACCGCGGGCATCGGCTTGCCCTCGGCCTCCAGGCTCGGGTGCACGCCCAGGACCGTGGCCTCGGGCCGCGCCCCCAGCGTGACGTTGAGCCCCTCCAGCGCCGGCAGGCCCTCCCAGCGCTCTCGGTTGACCGCCGGCTCAAAGGCCAGCTGCGTGATCGGGTGGCGCTCGCCGGCCTCCGTCAGCTTCATCACGAAGGGGCTCTCGCGCACCAGCGCCTCGCGCGGGCCGATCGGCGGCAAGACCACCGGCAGGATGTCCGCGATCGCCGTGCCCTGGTAGCCGCCGCTGCCCATCGACAGCTCCCCGCCCAGCATCACGAAGCCGCCACCGTTGCGGACGTACTCGGCCACACGCGGCAGGTACTGCGTCATCTGGTAGGGCTGGTAGTTGAAGTTCTGGAAGAAGACGATGTCGAAGCTCCCCAGCTCCTGCTCGAAGAGCTCCTGGGTCGGGAAGGGGATCAAGCTCAGCTCGTTGTTCGGCACCACCTGCGCGTTCTCGTTCGTCCGCAGGATGAAGAAGCTGATCAGGTCCACGTTCGGGTTGCGCTTGAGCAGCTGCCGCAAGAATCGCTCGTCCCAGGAGGGCTGGCCGACGACCTGCAAGGCCCGGATCTTGTCCCGGATCACCTTGAGCACGAAGTCCTTCCGGTTGTTCTCCAGCAGCGCCTCCCCGCTCCACGTCGGCACCGTCACCGTGTAGATCTCGCGGCCGATCTGCTGGGGCACCAGCTCGAAGCTGACCTTGTACTCCGTCGCGTCCGGCCCGATCTCCACCTCCCGCGTCTGCAAGACCCGACCCTCCCTCCGCAGCGTCACCGGGATCGTCTCGGGCTCGAAGCCGATCACGTGCAAGACCACGTCGACGCTGATCTTGTTGCGCACGAAGGCGAAGTCGTCGTAGAGCACCCGCTTGATCGACAGATCCTTGAGCCCCTCCCGCGTCGCCGTCCCCACCGTGTGCACCGGCGCCCCCAGCCTCTCCAGGAAGGTCCTGGTCTCCTGATCGAGCGCCTCGCCTGGCCGGACCCTCCCGCCGAGCAGCCCCGAGTCGATCCCGTCCGAGAGGATCACCACCCCGCCCAGATCGCGGCGGCCCACCTTGCGCACCACCTCCTCGATGGCCTCCAGCGTCCGCGTCGCGTCCCCCTCGGCCTTGAGCCCAGGGTGCACCACCTCCGCCCAGGTGCTCGGCCGGAGCCCCTCGTCGAAGGTGTAGACGTCAAAGGCGTGATCCTCGTTGGGCTCCGTGAGCAGCTTGCGCGCCGCGTCCTTGCCCAGCGCCTCCCGCACGCGATCGAGCCGCGTCGAGTCGTCCTCGACGCGCAAGGTCTGCGAGCGGCTCGTGTCCACCAGCACCGCGACCCGGTTCTTGACCTTGGTCACATTGCGCAGCTCCAGGGCCGGCTCCAGCAGCATCAACACCGCCAGCCCGTAGACCGAAGCCCGCAACGCGATCAGCGACCACCGCCGCGCCCGCGTCATGTCCCGCAGGTCGTACCACGACAGCCCCACCACCAGCGCGCCGAGCAGGACCAGCGCCGCTACCGCCGCCGGCCCCCAGTCCCCCAGGAAGAGCAGCCCGCCCTCGTTGTAGTCACCAAAGAGACCTGACATGTCAGTCGATTTTCCACTTGCGGCGCTTGAGGATGAAGGGCACGTGCACCTGATCCTCCTTGTAATTCAAGCACATGGAGTACATCACGATGTTGATCCCCAGCCGGTAGGACATCTCCCGCTGGCGCTCCCCGCCCGGGAAGACGTCGAAGTCGAAGTTGCCCAGGTTGTCCCGGCTCCACGCCCCCAGCATGTCATTGCGGTTCAGGAGCACCAGCGCCCTGTCCTCTCCGAAGATCCCCTCCATGGTCGACGAGATCGCCACCCGGCCCACGGGCTCGGGGATGAGGTAGAAGCTCTTGAACAGGACGTGGCTGCGCGGGATCTCCACAAAGGGCTGGCCCGGCAGCACGCGCGCCAGCTCTCGCCGCGCCGCCGCCTCGAAGGGGCCGCCCCGGGCCGCGTCGGCCGAGTCGATCACCAGCGTCCCGCCCGCCCTCAAGAAGAGCCCCAGGTTCTCCACCTCGACCTCCGACAGGGGCGCGAAGTCCGCGTCCCCCAACCAGAAGATCAGCGGGTGCCTCAGCAGCGCCCGGCGATCGCGCGCGCTGACGCTGACCGTCTGCGGATCGACCCAGATGCTGGTGCGCTTCTCCACCTCCTGGAGCATCTTGCGCAGCCCGTTCGGCCTCGGGTTCCACTGCCCGCCCTCGTACTGGAGCACCGCGACGACGAGCCGGCTGCTCGCCCCCATGCCCAGCGCCTCCCGCGGACCCAGCAGCGCCGCGGCCGCCCCGGCGCACAGCAACCCCAGCGCGCCGCGCCGCGTCGGCGCCCACCTCCCCCTCAAGATCGCCTCGTCCGACATCGCTCGGGCCTCACTCGTTGAACAGGATCTCGCGCATGGCCGCCAGGTGCCGCTTGCGCGCCGCGCGGCTGGCCTCGGCGTTCTGGTTGCCGCCCGCCGAGGCCAGCTGGCGGCTGATGAGCTCCTCCGGGATCTCGGCCAGGAAGCGGCTCGGCGTCCTCTGGCGCGCCATCTGCCCGCGGCCTCGCTTGCGCGCCGAGGTCAACACCAGGCGCTCCTTGGCCCGCGTGATCCCCACGTAGGCCAGCCGCCGCTCCTCCTCCAGATCGCCGTCGCCGCCAGCCTCCAGGCTGCGGCTGTGGGGCAGGATCTCCTCCTCGAAGCCCACCAGATAGACCTGCGGGAACTCCAGCCCCTTGCTGGCGTGCAGCGTCATCAGCGTGACCTGATCGACCCGATCCTCCGGCTTCTCCGTCGGGCTCGTGTCCAGCGTCAGCCGCGCCAGCCACGCGTCCAGCCCGCTGGACCCCTGGCGCTTCCAGAAGTCCTCCACCGACACCTTGAGCTCCTTGACGTTCTCCAGCCGGATGCGCGCCACCTTCTCGCTCTTCTCGCTCTGAAGCAGCCACTCCTCGTAGGCCAGCTTGTCGATCAAGCCCGCCAGCGCCACCCCGAGCGGCTCGCGCTCGAACCGGCCCTTGAACTCGTCCAGGATCTCGACAAATTCCCGCATCCCGCGCCGGCTCGACGGCGCCAGCTCGTTGATCATCTCGCACTGGCGCAGCGCCACGTGCAGCGGCAGCCGGTGCGCCTGCGCGTAATCGTTCAGGTGGGTGAGCGCCTGCGCGCCGATGCTGCGCCGCGGCGTGTTGATCACCCTCCTGAGGCTGATCTCGTCCTTCGGGTTGAGCATCACCTTCATGTACGCGACCAGATCCTTGACCTCCCGGCGGTCAAAGAAGGACTTCCCCCCCACGAGCTTGTAGGGGATGTCCAGGGCCCTCATCGACTCCTCGAAGGGCCGGCTGATGGCCGCCACCCTCATCAGCACCGCGAAGCTCGACCAGCCCTGGCCGCCGTCGACGTGCTGCCGGTGGATGTCCCCCGCCACGAAGTCCGACTCCTCGCTCTCGTTCTCCAGCTCGAAGTACGACAGCCGCTCGCCCTCGCCCAGCGCGCTCCACAGCGTCTTGTCGCGCCGCTGCCGGTTGTTGCCGATGATCGCGTTGGCCGACTTGAGGATCGTCGTCGTCGACCGGTAGTTCTGCTCCAGCTTGATGACCTTCGCCCCCGGGAACTGCTTGTCGAAGTCCAGGATGTTCTGCGCCACCGCCCCCCGGAAGGCGTAGATCGACTGATCGTCGTCGCCCACCGCGCACAGGTTGTTGCGCGGGTTGCAGATCAACGACAGCAGCTCCAGCTGGGTGTCGTTCGTGTCCTGATACTCATCCACCATCACGTACTGGAACTGCGCGCGGATCGCCTCGCGCAAGTCCTCGTTCTTGCTCAACAATTCCACCGGGAGCGTGATCAGGTCGTCGAAGTCCACCGCGTTGAGCGACCGGCACGCCTCCACGTAGCGCGTAAAGACGTTCTGCGCGAAGGGCACCAGCGGGTTGAAGCGCATCGACTTGAGCGCGCGCGGCTCGCAGAAGGCGTTCTTGGCCCGGCTGATGATCGCGTGGATCTTCTTGGCGTCCGGCGCCTGCGACTTGAGCGGCATGTCCTCCATCACGTCCTTGACCAGCCGCACCTGATCGCCCTGATCCAGGATCGAGAAGGGGCGCCGGAAGCCCAGCCGCCCGATGTGCGTCCTGAGCAGCTCCGCCCCCAGCGCGTGGAAGGTCGACAGGTGCAGCCGCTCGGCCACCTTCTTGCCCACCATCTGCGCCGCCCGCTCGCGCATCTCCCCGGCGGCCTTGTTCGTAAAGGTCATCGCCAGGATGTTCTCCGGCGCGATACCCCGGTGCAGCAAGTACCCGATCCGCCGCGTCAGCGTGCTCGTCTTGCCGCGGCCCGCGCCCGCCAGCACCAGCAGCGGCCCGTCGACGTGCATCGCCGCCTGCCGCTGCGGCGGGTTGAGCCCGCTGAGGATCTTCTCCACCGTCGCCATCAATCAGACTCCTTCCCTGAGTCCCAGCCCATCGCCGCCCGTGCCCCACGTCGGCGCCCCACGCGCCTCCTCAAGCCCGCCCCGGCGGCCTCTATCGGCACACCCCGACGCCGCTGCTGCCGTCGACAAACTGGCTCTCGCGGCACCGGCGGCCCTGCGAGCAGTCCTCCTCGCCCCGATCCAGGCGGCAGAGCGCCGCACACGCGAAGCGACCCTGCCCGGCCGGGTGGCAGATCACGTCGTCGCCGCACATCGTGCCCCCCTGCGCCCGGCTGCACGCGCTGCCCTCGGGCAAGTCCAGCGAGGGGAAGCACAGCCCGAAGTCCGTGTCGAAGGAGAAGCAGGCCGTCTCGCCCTGGCACAGCGCCGGCAGCTCGTCGCGCCCCGCGAAGGGGTGGCACAGCCGCTCGCAGGTCGTGCTGAACTGATCCACCTGCGTGCAGATCAACCCCGCCTCACACACGCCAAAGACCTCGACTTCCGGGTTGCACTCCTCGCCCTCGGGGGTGTCGCCGACCGGCACGCAGCCGCCCGTGTCCCGCAGCGCGATGCAGCCCTGGCCCTCGAAGCAGCCCGTCTGCGTCCCCGGATCGCACTCGGCCAGACACAGGCCGTCGATGCCCCCATCGTCGATCTCGAAGGCGCAGACCGACCCCGGCTCCGGGCACGTGCTGTCCGGGTCCGGCGCGTTGAAGGAGCACGTCCCGAAGCAGATCCCGTCGCTCTGGCCCGCGAAGTCCACGCACGCGAACTCGCCGTCGACCCCTACCTCGAAGGGGTTGCAGGGCTGGTTCTGGAAGAGGCACTGGTCCGAGGGCGCCTCGCGACAGTCGCAGTCGACGCAGATCTGACCCTGGGGGCACGAGCCCGGCTCGCAGCACTCGTCGCAGACCCCCTCGTCGACCTGCCCGTCGCAGTCGTCGTCCCGGTTGTTGCACACCTCCATGGCCGGCAGCGGCGCCGTGCACCCCACGAAGCGACCCCCCCGGCACGACTCCGTCCCCTGCCCGCAAGCCGAGCGACAGACCCGCTGCAGCGCCTCATCGACCTGCCCGTCGCAGTCGTCGTCCAGCCCATTGCACGCCTCGCCGGCCCTCGGGTTGATCGCCGGGTTGGCGTCATTGCAGTCCAGCGCGCCCTCGCACCCCCGGCCCGCCCCGAAGCCGTCGCCGTCCGCGTCCTGGCACTCGTCCCTCGGCACGCACGCCCCCCCCTGGCAGATCGTCCCCTGCGCGCAGCGCTCAAGCTCGAAGCCCTGCCCATCCCGACGACACACCCGGATCTGGTCGTTGCTCGCGCACTCCCGCTCGCCCGGCCTGCACAACAGCTCCCCGTCCGGCGGATCGACGTCCGGCCTGTCCGCGTCCGCCGGCAGATCGACGTCCTCCGCGCCCACGTCCATCGGCGGCGGCAGATCCGGGTCGTCAAATCCCCCGTCCGCGTCCCGATCGCTCGGCGCGAAGCCCACGTCGTCCACCCCTCCGCCCGGTCTCCGCCCCGGCGGCGCCGCCACGCACACGCGCCCCACGCACTCCAACCCAGGACCGCACTCCGCCGTCGCCCCGCACTCGGCGCCCGCGCCCTGCCCAAAGGGCCGGTTGTCCAGGCAACCCCCCAGTAAGGTCAGCGCTCCCCCGAGGACAAGCGACCACATCAAGAATATCGAGGGTTCTCTACAGGTTCTCATTGGATTTCCGGTGGGACCCGGCGCGCCGGGTGTCAGCCTCATCCCGCAAGAGGCCCGCACACTCTACCGCTGGCCTCTCCGCCCGGCAACCCCACCCTCGGCGATCGCCCCACGCTCCTCGCACCGCCCGGTGGGCGGGCAAGGTGGATCGCATACTCCACCCCCTGTCCCCCTCCTCGCTCCGCAAGGAGGGGGAACGCTCGTATTACGGACAAGGTGGATAGGGGGGCTCGTTGGGTGGGCACGGTGATTTGGTGGGTGGGCCGCAGGAGCCATCGCCGGGATCACTGGCCGCCTGGGGCGGGTGGTGATGTCGTCGGGGCGGGACCCGATCCACCCAGCCCCTCATTCGAGCGTCCCCGAACCACCCAACCCGTAATTCAAGCGTTCCCCCTCCTTGCTCCGCGAGGGAGGCAGTGCCTCTCGGGGGACAGGGGGGTGGAGTGCCGATCCACCTTGTCCGTAATACGAGCGTTCCCCCTCCTTGCGGAGCGAGGAGGGGGACAGGGGGTGGAGTGTGCGATCCACCTCCTCCCTCACTACGAGCGTGGGACGTTCGTGGAGTGTGGGGTGATCGTCGAGCGTGGGGCGTGGGGTCAAAAACTAGACGGGGGACGATCTGCGACCTACACCTACATGGTCCCACCTGGGCGGCGCGACAGGAAGCGCGCAGGCCCGCTCACGGATCGAGGCAGGGGAGAGGCATGGACCGCAGGCGTCTTGGCTCGGGGGATCTCATCTTTGGCCGCTACGAGGTGATCGCGCTGGCCGGCGTCGGCGCGACGAGCTTCGTCTACCGTTGTCGCGACGGCGAGGACCGGGAGGTCGCCGTCAAGGTCCTGCACGACGACCTCATGGGGGACAAGGCGGCGCGGCGCCGATTCTTGCGCGAGGCGCACCTGCTCAAGCAGCTCGACCACCCGAACATCGTCAAGGTCCACGACATCATCGAGACGCCCCTGATGCTGGCCTACGCCATGGATCACGTCGAGGGGCAGACCCTCAAGGCGTGGTTGCGCGATCGGGCCTCGGCCGGCTTCGACGCCGAGGCGCGGATCATCGCTCTGGAGCTGCTCTCGGCTCTGGGTCACATCCACGCTCAGGGGGTGATCCATCGGGACATCAAGCCGGCCAACATCATGCTCGACAGCGTCACGCTCGACGGCGTCTCGGGCTGCGCCCGGATCCGCCTGATCGACTTCGGCGTGGCGCGGCTGACCGACGCGGACCCCGACCCCGAGGACATCGAAGCGATCCGCGGGACGGCGGCCTACATCTCGCCGGACGAGATCCGCTCGCCCTTCGAGGTCTGCCCGGCCAGCGACCTCTACTCGCTCGGCGTGGTCTTCTACGAGATGGCGGCCGGAGAGCGCCCCTTCGAGGGCCGCCCCGGCCCTGAGCTGCTCTGCGCCCACCTGCACACCACCCCGCTGAGGCCCAGCCACCACAACGACGGCCTCAACGAGCACCTCGACGCCCTGATCATGCGCCTGCTGGCCAAGACCCCCGAGGCCCGCTTCGGCTCCTGCGTCGAGCTTGAGCGGGCGCTGGTCCAGGCGCTGGCCGCCGATCTGGAGATCGACATCCCCATCGTCGTCGAGGAGGCCCCGACCCTCGATCTGCAATGGCTGGCCATGCTCCAGGTCGTCCTGATGCACCTCCTGATGACCGTCCTGAGCACCGGCAACACCGGCCAGCCCGACGACCCCCACCACTTCAGCCGCCCCTACATCGACTTCCCTGCCGTCGTCTGATCTCCTCGTCCTTCCTTGACTTTCACTTCGCCCTGTTCGGACAATCGCCGACGTCAGGGGGGTCAGATCCGGCCTCCCTGGGCGTCGTGGGCGAGCCCGGATCGCGGGCTGGGGTGTGACAGGCAGGGGAGGGGGAGATGACGATCAACCTGGCGCTATTGCGCGGAGTGCCGCTGATGGCGCGGCTTCGCGACAACGATCTGGGCCAGCTCGCCAAGACGCTGGTGGGGGTGTCCTTCGGCCCCGGCGAGGTCATCGTGGAGGAGGCCGAGGCGGGCGACGCGCTCTACATCGTGGTCGACGGCGTCGTGGAGGTGTCGCTCTCGGGCGGCAAGGGCGAGCGCTTCGTGGTCAGCAGGCTGCGGGCCGGGGATTACTTCGGGGAGATGAGCCTGATCGACGGCTCGGCGCGCAGCGCCACGGTGCGCTCGGTCGACAGCGCCTCGCTCTTGCGGCTGGGGCGAGAGGACTTCATGGGGGCGGCGACCTTGCACCCCTCGATCGCCTTTGCGGTCATGCGGGAGTTCTCGCGGCGGCTGCGGACGGCCGACGCCCACATCGGGCTGCTGACGCGCCACTCGGTCAACCCCCCGAGCATGGGCCGCGATGAGGATCCGGCTGCGCTCCAGGAAGAGCAGAAGCTGTTGCTGCTGCGGGACTTTTTGCAGGCCGGGGTGCCCTTCCACGGCGCGGTGGGCTTGATCTTCGAGGAGCTTGAGCCGGGGCTGGCGATCTGCCGGGTGCCCTGGCGGGCCTCGCTCGTCGGCGATCCCTTCATGGGGACGCTGCACAGCGGCGTGATCTCGACGCTGGTCGAGGCCGCCGGCAGCGCCGCGGTCTTCGCCATGCTCGACGCCGCCGAGGATCGCGTCTCGACCGTCGACCTCCACGTCGACTTCGTGCGGCCCGGCTGGGAGGACGACCTCGTGTGCGAGGCCAGGGTCGTGCGCATGGGCAACCGCGTCGCCCAGACCCAGGTCCGCGTCTGGAGCGCCGCCATCCCCACCGATGCCGCGGGCCTGGCCAACCCCATCGCCACCGCCCGCGCCGTCTACAACGTCGAGCGCGGCCCGTCCCCCTCGCCGCCCGCCGACCCCGACGCCGACCTGATCGACCTCTGACCGTCCCACGGCCACGGGGCAGCCGCCCAGAGGCTCCCCACGACGGATCGAGGATGGGCGTCTGATACGGAACCACGTTCGAACCACTGTCATCTTGGGCATCCTGGTGGCCCAAAGTGTAAGTGGCTTGAGCGTGGTTCCGTATCAGTCAGGAGAGGCTTCCAGGCCGATGGTGGGTTCTATCAAGGCCATCGCCTGGATGGCCTCGCGGGTGGTCGCGGGGGGGCGGGGTCAGGCGGCTTTGAGCAGCGCCCAGAGGGCGTCGAGGGTCGCGGCGGCGCCTGCGGCGATCTTGTGCTCGACGGCGCGCGAGACCTCGGTGGGGCCGGGGTTGATCTCGACCGTCAGGGCGCCGCGGCGACGGCCGTCGAGGACCGGCGCGGCGATGTAGGGGAAGACGCTCGTCGTGCCGACGGAGAAGATCGCGTCGAAGCCGCGGGTGACCTCTCTCTGGAGCCGCCCGATGCGATCCGGGTCGAGCATCTCGCCGAAGAGCACGACGTCGGGCCGGATCACCGCCCCGCAGTCCGGGCAGCGGGGGACCTGGTCGCCCGCGGTCGGGTCTGTTGAGGCCAGGGCGGGGAGGTCGTCGTAGCTCTTGGCGGTGGCGCGCCAGGGGCAGGCGACGCAGCGCAGCTCGTGGACGTCGCCGTGGATGTTGATCACCTCGGTGGAGCCGGCGGCGCGGTGCAGGCCGTCGACGTTCTGGGTCAGGACCAGGACGTCGAAGCGGGACTCCATCTCGGCGATGACGGCGTGGCCTCTGTTGAAGCCCGCGCCTCGGCAGGCGCGCTCGATCTGGGCGAGGTACTTCCAGGTCAGCGCGGGGCGGGATCGGAAGACCTGGCCGGAGAGGGCGACCTCGATGGGCAGGCCGTCTTCGGTCTTCTGGTCGTCGTAGAGGCCCCCGATGCCCCGATAGGTGGGCAGGCCGGAGTCGGCCGAGAGGCCCGCGCCGGTGATGAAGAGCAGGCGCCGGCTTCGGGAGAGCCGGTCGGCTATGATGGGCAATGGGTCGTTCATCGCTCGCCTTGGGCCGCCGGGGTGGTTTATCTCTGGGAGCGGCGGCCGACAGGGCTTGAGGATGACTCAATCGGGCCGGGCCTTCAACGTGGAGCGCGCAGACATTGAACGATCCTGTGTATTTGAGCGCACTTGAGCGCATCGAGTCCCTCATCGAGGAGGCCCGCCGGAGCGGCGCCTTCGCGGAGCCGACGGCCATGACCCTGTGCACGGTGGACGCCGAGGGGCTGCCCAACGCCCGTGTGGTGTTGCTCAAGGGGCTGGACGCGCGGGGCTTCGTGTTCTTTACGAACCACGACAGCGTCAAGGGTCGGGAGCTGGCGGCGCGGCCCTTCGCGGCGCTGTGCTTCTATTGGGGCGCGATGCACCAGCAGGTGCGGGTGCGGGGCCGCGTCGAGGCGGTGTCGGAGGAGGAGTCGGACGCCTACTTCGCCACTCGCCCGAGGGGCAGCCAGCTGGGCGCGTGGGCCTCGTTCCAGTCCCAGGTGCTGGACGACATGGCGACCCTTGAGGCTCGCCTGGAGGAGGTCGAGGCGCTCCATGAGGGCGTCGAGATCCCGAGGCCGCCCAACTGGGGGGGCTTGCGGGTGGTGCCCTCGCGCATCGAGTTCTGGGAGGGGAGGAGCCACCGGCTGCACGTCAGGCGCGCGGTGGAGCCGGACGAGCGCGGCGTGTGGCGCTCGCAGGGCTTGTACCCGTGATCGGGCGGGTTTCTGGGCGTCGCGGGGGCAGGGTGGGGTCAGGATCTTGATTGCGGGCTATTCTTGAGCCTTAGTGGAGGGACACGAAAGGTTTGCGTCGGCGCGGCCTTGCAGGGCGGGGGCAACCCGGGGAGGAGCCATGAGCGTGGCCGAGAGGATCCAGAGTTGGGCGCGTGAGCTGGTGGCGCCGAAGCGGCCGGAGCCCTCGTACCCGAGGTTGCCGGAGGTGCGGGACAAGGGCCAGAGCAACGTCGATGGGATGTACTTGATGGGGGAGGTGGCCGGCACGCCCTTGATCAAGCTGGGCCTGAACGACGGGGTCAGGACGGTCGAGCACCTTGCGCCGGGCCTGCCGCCGGTGGAGCAGAGCGGGGAGGTGCTGGACTTCCTGATCGTGGGTGCGGGGGCCTCGGGGCTTGGGGCGGCGATGAGGGCGCACGAGCTCGGTCGCCGCTGCGTGGTGCTGGAGTCCGACCGCGTGGCCCAGACCGTGGTCAACATGTACAAGGGCAAGATCCTCTTCGCCGAGCCGGAGGGGCTGCCCAACCGCTCCTCGATGTGGTTCGAGGAGTGCACGAGGGAGGTCTTGCTGGAGCGGTGGCGGGCGCAGATCGCCGAGGTCGGCCTGGACGTGCGGGAGTTCGAGAAGGTCGTGGACGTCAAGCGCGCCGGGGATCACTTCGAGGTGACCTCGGACAAGGGGCGCTACAAGGCGCGGCACGTCCTGCTGGCGGTGGGCAAGGCCGGCAACCCGCGCAAGGCCGGGGTGCCCGGCGAGCTGGAGCACGCGGGGCGGATCCACCATACGATGAGCGATCCGTCGGAGATCGAGGGGCAGCGGGTCTTCGTGTACGGGGGCGGGGACGTGGCCTGCGAGGCGGCGCTGGCGCTGGTGGGGCGCAACGAGGTCACGATGGTGACCATCGACGAGTCCTTCATCTACCCGAAGAAGCGCAATGCGGACGCGGTGCTGGCGGCGGCGGCGGCCGGTCAGGTGGATCTGCACTTCGGCGCCCGGCTCAAGGCGATCGAGGAGGGCGCGGTGCGCTTCGAGTCGGGGGGTCAGGAGCGCCGTGTGGGCAACGATCTGGTCTTCGAGATGATCGGGGCGGAGCTGCCGCTGGGCTTCTTCAAGAAGATCGGGATCAAGCTGGAGGCGACCTGGGACGCGCAGCGGTGGGCGATGCTGGCGCTGGTGAGCCTCTTCGTCTACTCGCTCTACGCGCTCAAGAAGTACCCGAAGGTCGTCCACTCGTGGCCCTTCAACCACCTGATCGAGCGGGACGATTACCGGTCGGTGATCAACGCCATGTTCGGGGTCTGTTTCCTGCCCTTCCGGTGGCTCTTTGATGACGGGGCCTACCGGACGATGCTGGGGGATCTGGGCTTCCAGCAGGGCTACCTGTACAGCTTCGCGTACACGGTGTTGATGATCGGCTTCGGGTGGCTGGCCTTCGTGCGCTGGCGAGGGATCGCGCGGAACCCGAGCTACCAGCGGTGGCGCTACGCGTCGCTGATCTTCTTCCAGGTGGCCTTCTTCATCATCGTCAATGCTGTTGCGGTGCAGGCGTTTACGCTGCAGCACGCGTGGCGGGCGTGGGGGCTGTACCAGCCCTGGCCCTTGTTCTTCAACACCTTCTTCTGGTGGTACGAGGGTGTGCCGAAGTACGTGATCTACACCTTCGTGGGGTCGGGGCTGGTGGGGACGCTGGTGGCGATCCCCCTGGCGTCGAGGTGGCACGGCAAGCGATTTTGCACGTGGATATGCGGGTGCGGGGGGCTGGCCGAGACGCTGGGGGACAGGTGGCGGCACCTGTCGGCGAAGGGCCCGAGGTCGCGGGCGTGGGAGTTTCAGGGCGTGGCGGTGCTGGTGGCGGCCTTTCTGGTGACGATGGTGGTGGTGGGGGCCTTTGACACGCAGGGGAACAACGGCTGGTGGGTGGCCTACGATTACATCGTGGACTTCTGGCTGGTGGCGGTGATCCCGATCGCGCTCTACCCCTTCTTCGGGGGCAAGGTCTGGTGTCGGTACTGGTGTCCGCTGGCGGCGCTCAACGGGCTGCTGGCGGGGTGGTACGGCAAGCTCAAGATCCGGTCGAACGACAAGTGCATCACGTGCACGTTGTGCAGCCGCCACTGTCAGGTGGGGGTGGACGTGATGGCCTTTGCCAAGAACCAGGAGCCCTTCGACAACGCCAACTCGGCCTGCATCCAATGCGGGATCTGCATCGACGTCTGCCCGATGGACGTGTTGTACTTCGACACCTCGGACGAGGTGAGGGTGGACGTCAAGAAGGCCGGAGACCTGGAGTCGGCCGCGGCGGTCACGATGGTGATCGGGAGGTAGGGGGGGCCTGGCGGGTTCGTCAGCGGCGTATCGCGGACGAACCGGCCGGGGGGCAGGTCCAGAGCGTCGATGGGTTTGACTCCCGTCGGCCTGGTCGGCCACGGTCGCTCAAACCCATCGGCCCTCTAGCGGGCGGCCTTGGCCTCGAGGAGGCGGCGCCTGAGGCGGGCCTTCTTGCGGTTGCGGCTGCGAATGCTCTTCATCTTCGGCGAGTTGCGCGCGTCACCACGTCCCATTGGGGATCTCCATCATCAGAGTGGGCCTTTGGCCCGTTGGGTTTGGGCTTTGAGCCCTGTCGTTGCGGGGCGTGTGCCCTGCAGCGGTCGTTGGTTGTTGTCGGCGTCGAGCGTCAGTAGCTGGCCATGCGGACGGCGCGCTCGAGGGCGACGAAGTCGTTGTAGGAGTTGTTGCGGAAGATGACGGTGTCCTCTTCCTCGTCGAGGCCGTTGGCGGCGATCTGGTCCGAGAGCCAGGAGGCCAGGTCCGCGTTGTTGTCCAGCGCGGCGTTCTGCAAGGGGTCAAGCGGGGCGTCGGTGGCCTTGAAGAGGGCGCCGTAGAGCTTGCCGTAGCGCTGAATTGCGTTGAACTTGAAGGTCGCCATGCCAACTCTCCTTATCTCGTCGAAACTCTGGGATGGCGCGCGGGGTTGGAGTCGATCAGCCCCGCAGCGCGCCAGACAATATGTCGAAGGGTCGAGGGGCTGTCAAGGACGCGGTGGCCGTGGGGTCGAGGTCGGGGAGCGCGGTGGGCAGGTCGAGCGCCGGCGTGGGCGGCCCGAGGGTCAAGGGGAGGTCGAGGGGTCGCGCAGACCGGCGGCGCGAGGGTGGCGCTTGCCTGAGGGCGGCCTTGGGGCATATAGTCTGCCCTCGCGCCCGCGGGGGACGCGAGGCTGTGAGCGTGGGTTCAGGGGATCTCGTCCTGGTCGTCGCGCCTGCGGGGTGATGGTGAGAGTGTTCTCAAAGATTCAGAGTGGAACCATGCATCGAGTTCTGAGGGTCCTGGTCGCCTCGACGATCGCCCTGTCGGCGGTCCTGGGTGCGGCGGGTTGCAACAACCACGGCGAGGTCGCGCTGCCGGACGCGCGCAAGGTCGCCGAGCCGGGCGAGGAGGGGTCGGGCGAGCCGTCCAAGGCGCCCCCTGAGGCCTCGCAGATCTCGGAGGGGCTCTACCCGGAGCTGCCCCTGGGTTTGCTCAGCAACAAGGAGCGCGAGGCGCTGGTGCGGATCACGAAGGCGCAGCTGTGCCCGTGTCCGAAGTCGTCGGTGTCGATGCACGAGTGCCTGCAGAAGGTCGAGACGCAGTGCGGGCTGGCGATGAGCGGCGCGATGACGGTGATGCAGAAGCTCAAGGAGGGCAACAGCGAGCGGGACGCGCTCGGTGCGCTGGGCGCGTACATCGACTCGTCCTACAAGAAGCACGACTTCGATCTGGAGGGCGTGGCCTACCTGGGCAACCCGAAGGCGCCGGTGGTGATCGTCGAGTTCGCGGACTTCGAGTGCCCTTTTTGCAACATGGCGCGCTCGATCGTCAAGGAGGTGCTCACGGTGCACGGCGACGACGTGGTCGTCTATTACAAGCACTTCCCGCTCGGGACGCACGAGCACTCCTTCAGCGCGTCGTGCGCGACGCTGGCGGCGCAGAAGCAGGGCAAGTTCTGGGAGATGTACAACCTGATCTTCGACAACCAGAAGTCGCTCTCGGAGGAGAAGATCCGGTCGCTGGCCCAGGCTCTGGGCTTGAACATGGATCAGTTCCTCAAGGACTGGAAGGACGCGGCGGTGGCCGAGCGGGTCGAGAAGGAGAAGCAGGAGGGCGCGGCGGCCAACGTCGACTCGACGCCGACCTTCTTCATCAACGGCCGCAAGTTCCTTGGGGACAAGACGCCCGGCGGGCTGCTGCAGGCGGTGTCCGACGAGCTCAAGGACGTCCAGAAGAAATAGTTGATGGCGGCCCGTCATCAGGAGAAGCTCGGGGTCGGCGGCGAACGCCGCCCCGTGACCCAGGCAGGCCCGCAGGCGGGCCAGGATCCAGGAGCCGAGGTGATGATTGAGCGCGCGATCCAGGGATCGGCGGGGGAGAGGGCGCCCGGGGTGTCCAGGCTGGGGGGTCGCGCGGCGAGCCCGAGGCCGTGGGGGCAGCCCGCGCTCTCGACCTTGCCGCTGGGGGCCTTGCTGGGGTTGGGGGCCTTGCTGGCCTCCGAGGGGCTGATCGCGCCGGGCGGCTCGGCGGCGCACGCGGCCGACGTGACGGACGTCCTGGACGCGGCCGACGGCGAAGACCCCTTTGACTTGACGCTGTCGCCGCGCTTTCGACAGCGGCGCGAGGCGGCGATCATCCGGAGGGAGTACCCCTGCGATCCGAACGCCTCGGCCGAGGCCCAGGCCCGCTTCCCGAGGCTGGACAACCGCTGCGCCGAGCCCAGCGTCGTCTTCCGCAAGGAGATGGAGTACGAGCGGCAGATCAACACCCTGGACATCGATCTGCGCATCGGGGTCTTCAAGGACGTCGAGCTGCACGCGACCTTCCCGATCGTCTTCAGCGACCAGCGCATCCTGCGCTACGCGGACGCGGACGCGGGGCTGGGGGCCGACCCGGTCAGCCCGGAGAACTCCTCCGTCGATCCCTCGGACGATCGGATCGTGCGGGACATCACCGACAACGGGGCCACCGATCTCAACCGCCAGAGCTTCACGACCTTCCGCTACTTCAGCCTGGCCGGAGAGGGGAACCTGGGGGTTCAGCGCAAGGGCTTCGGGGACATGACGCTGGGCTTCGCCTGGGCGCCCTTCAACCACGCGCGCGACGAAACCAAGGCGACCCTCAAGCTGGGCTTCGACTACCTGCTCCCGACGGGGGAGATCGCCCAGGCGGGCAATGAGGGCGTCGGTCGGGGCGTGCACGAGCTCAAGTGGACCGTGGCGGCCTCCAAGCGCTTCAAGTACCTGGAGCCCTACTTCTCGGTGAACGCCTCTGTGCCCTTCGTGGCCAGCGAGTCGCTCTTTGAGGACGTCAGCGTCGGCCAGACCCTCGTCGAGCCCGGCCAGAGGGCCGAGATCAGCTTCGGCTCCGAGTTCATCCTGCACGAGAAGGCCGAGGTCGGCCAGCGCTTCGTCCTGGATCTCGGCGTCACCTACGGCTACACGGCCGAGGGCCGCGACTACAACCCGCTCTCTGACGCCCTGAACAGCTCCGAGTGCAATGGCCTGACCCCGGATCAGATCCGCGAGGCCATCGAGGTCGTGCGCGACCCCAACCAGAACGCCGATCGGACGACGATCAACCGCGCGGCCTGCCGCTGGATCCTCGATCAGCCCGCCAACTCCGAGGGCGGCCCCGTCTTTGATCCCAACGTCGCCGAGGTGGGCCAGATCCCCTTCTCACACGACGGCATCCTCGACTACGAGGCCTACGCCACCTTCGGCGCCCACCTGGGGCTCTCCTTCCAGCCGACCCCCTATGTGCTCTTCGGCGCCCGCCTGGGCGTCGAGCACATCCAGGAGCACTTCATCACCACCGCCCGCACCGGCGTGGACTCCGAACTCGACGAGGACATCACCGTCAAGTTCGACGATCCCAACGAGCGCAACCCCCAGCACAACCCCAACGTCGACGCCGTCGGCAACCGCTTCCGCATCGAGGAGTCGATCAACTTCAACTGGTCCATCAACCTCGCCCTCCAGTTCTGATCCGCCCTCCCTGTGCTTGACTTGTCCACCCCTCGGCGTAACACTGACCTTCAAGTGCGCATCTACATGGCCTTGGAGCTGTCCCAAGGGGTTTTTCAGGGCCCCGCGCTTTTCGCCGATGGTGAGGTTGATCCTTGGGCATCGATCATCACGGCGAGCAAGGCCTGCCCTGAAGGGAGCGGTCACGGTGACGGACATCAAAGAAGAGACCGGTGAGTTTCTGTTGACCGGGCAGGGCATCGCCCGGATCGGGGGGCAGACCTACGAGCAGCTTGTCGAGTCGGTCATCCGCGAGGCCATGCAGCGGATGGGGCCGCGGCCGGTCTTGAGCGCCCAGGGCGCCGATCTGGTCGACGGGCCCTCGGAGTTCGAAGGGCTCTCGATAGGCGCGCTGGATCGGGCCTTCCTGGCCACCCGCGATCTCCTCGTCGAGGCGGGCCTGGAGGCCGTCACCCTGGGGCGCGTCGTCGAGATCGCCGGGCTCACCCCCGTCGAGGCCCTGATCCTGTGTCGCCACCTGCCGACCCCCTCGGCGCTGATCGCCGAGGTCTTCGAGCGCCTCAACGCCCCGCTGATGGAGACGCTCTCCAAGGCCGCCGTCGAGCAGGGCTCTGTCCTGGACAACCTCGAGTCCATCGGCCGGAGCTGGTTCGAGATGGCCTGCCGCGACGTCCCTCTCTACCTGGTCTACATCGACGTGATCCGCATGCGCATCCCCACCGGGAAGGTCGACCCGACGCTGGTCGAGCTGCTCGTGCGCCAGAACAGCAAGAAGCAGGCGATCTTCTCGGGCCTGCTGGCCGAGGGCCAGATGCGCGGCGAGGTCCGCGCGGGCAAGGTCGAGGTCATGATGGCGACCCTGATCGGCTGCTTCCACGGCATGCTGCTGATCCTGAGCAACCCCCAGCAGCTCGTCGCCGCGGGCGTCTACGCCGAGGACGTGATCGAGGAGACGATCTGGGTCATGATCGGCGGCCTGCGGCCCCACCCCTGAGGCAGCCCTCCTTCGCATCTGCCCCTCCTTGCCCGCCGATCCCGCGCTGAGCGGGCCGGTGGTTATCGGGTGAGGTAGGCGACGATGAGGTCGACGGCGGCCTTGAGGTCGTCCTTGTGGACGGTCTCGGTGACGGTGTGGACGTAGCGGCAGGGGACGGAGAGGGTGATGGCCTTGCAGCCGGCGCGGGCGCGCTGGAGGGCGCCGGCGTCGGTGCCGCCCAGCGGGAGGATCTCGAGCTGGTAGGGGATGCTCTGTCGCTCGGCGACGTCGATGAAGGCGTCGACGAGGCCCCGGTCGGAGATGGAGAAGCTGTCCATGATCTTGATGGCGACGCCGCCGCCGAGGCGGGTGATCTGCTCCTCCTCGGGGATGCCCGGGTGATCGACGGCCAGGGTGACGTCGACGGCGATGCCGATGTCGGGCTCGACGTGGAAGGCGCCGACGGTGGCGCCGCGCACGCCGATCTCCTCCTGGACGGTGAAGCAGACGCAGACGTCGTGGGCGAGGTCTTCGATCTCGGCCAGGCGCTCCAGGACGCGGACGCCGGTCCAGCAGGCGATCCTGTTGTCGAGGCACTTGCCGGAGACAAGCTGGCCGAAGTCGACGAAGTCGGCGATGAGGGTGACGGGGTCGCCGGGCTTGACCTTCGCGCGGACCTCGTCGGCGGGCAGGCCGGTGTCGATGATCAGGTCGATGATCCGGACATTGCGCTTCTTGTCGTCCTCGGTCTGGATGTGGACGGGGCGGCCGCCGGGGTTGAGGTTGCCGATCAGGTCGCCCGAGCGGGTCTGGATGAGCGCCCTCCGCGCGTAGAGGTTGTGGACGTCGAAGCCGCCGAGCTGCTGGAGGCGGATGAAGCCCCTGGCGTCGACGCTGCGGACGTAGAAGGCGATCTCGTCCATGTGGCAGGCCAGCATCACGCGGCGGCTGGCCTCGGTCCTCTTGCGGGCCGCCCGCCACGCGAAGAGGTTGCCCATGGCGTCCTCGGTGACCTCGGTGGCGATGGGCTCGACGTGCTGGCGCAGCAGCGCGCGGACCCGCTCCTCGCGGCCAGGGGCGCCCGGCGTCTCGCTCAGGGCTTTGAGCAGCTTCATGCGATCTCTCCTCGCAGGGTGTGTGACGAGGCCGAGGTGATCCGGACGGCGACGATCTGGCCCGGGCTCGTGCCTTCGGTCTTGGGGAAGATGACGGGCTTGAAGGTGCCCGTGCGGCCGACCCACTCGTCGGCGTTCTTGCGGCTGTCGCCCTCGATCAGCGCCTCGAAGGTCTGGCCGACGAGCGCGGCGGTGACCTCGGCGCAGATCGCCTCCTGGATCTCGATGATCTCCTGGAGGCGCCGACCCTTGACGGCCTCGGGCACGTCGTCCTCGATGCGCTTGTGGGCGAAGGTGCCCTCGCGCTCGGAGTACTTGAAGAGGTAGGCGAAGTCGAAGCGCAGCTCCTTGATCAGCGCCACGGTCTGGGCGAAGTCCTCCTCCGACTCGCCGGGGAAGCCGACGATGACGTCCGTGGACATCGCCAGCCCCGGGATGGCCGCGCGCAGCGCCGCCACCAGCCCCCTGTACTCGTCGACCGTGTAGCCCCGGCGCATCTCGGACAGGACCTTGTCCGAGCCTGATTGCACGGGCATGTGTATGTAATTACATACTTTTTTCTCGCGGGCCATCGTCTCGATGAGCTTCGGGGTGAAGTCCACCGGGTAGGGGCTGGTGAAGCGCACCCGCTCGATGCCGTCGATCTGGGCCACGGCGGCCAGCAGGTCGGCGAAGTCGACGCCCTCGTAGCGGTAGGAGTTGACGGTCTGGCCCAGCAGCGTGACCTCCTTGACCCCGGCCTCGGCCAGCTGCCGGGCCTGGCGGAGGATCTCGCGCGGGGCCACGCCCCGCTCCCGGCCCCGCCTGTAGGGCACGATGCAGAAGGTGCAGAACTTGTCGCACCCGCGCTGGATCGTGATCCAGCCCGAGGTGCCCTCCTGGCGGACGGGCGTGATCCCCTCGTAGGTCTCGCCGCGATCCAGGCGCACGTCGATGATGGGGTCGAAGTCGTCCTGGCGGGCGCGGGCGACCAGCTCCGGGAGGCGCCGGTAGGCGTCCGGCCCGACGACGAGGTCGACGTAGGGCGCCCGCTCGGTGAGCTGCTCCCGGAGGTGCTCGGCCATGCAGCCGCACACCCCCAGCACGACGCCCTTGCGCCGGTTCTTGATCCCGCTCAGCGTCGCGACGCGGCCAAAGACCCGCTCCTCGGCCTTCTCGCGCACCGCGCAGGTGTTGACCAGGATCACGTCCGCGTCCTCAAGGCCCTCGGCCACCGCGTAGCCGTGCGAGAGCAGGATCCCCCCCATCAGCTCCGAGTCGGCCACGTTCATCTGGCAGCCGTAGGTCTCGATGTAGAGCTTGAGGCCGTGGCCGCTTGTCTCGATCGGGGTCTCGGCGCCGCTGATCGTCTCGGCCTTGTTCTTGAGCAGGTCGATCAGGTCAACCGGCGTGTCTGCGATTCTAAGCTGTGCCATGGGGTGCTGCTGTGGCCTCTTGCGGGGGGGCGTCCGATCTGCGCTCCGATCGGGGGGCTCAACCTATAAACATGGCCCCGAGGTGTCAACGCCCGACGCCCTACGCTCCTCGCACCGCCCCCTGCGGGGACGGGCTCGTCGGGTAGGGCTTGGATGCGCGGGGCGGGCTGCGCCCTGTCGGGCGCAGGCCGGCGGGCGGTCGACAGCGGATCGCCGGGGACGATCAGCGCGTCGAAGTGGGCCTGTGGATTGGGGTTTTCACTCCCCTGGTGTCGACTTGGGTCGTGCGGGGGCCTGCGACCGACAGGGCGCAGCCCACACCGGATTTCCAGCCCCACCCGACGAGCCCGCCCCAACGGGGCGGTGCGAGGAGCGTGGGGCGCTGGCCGACGCCGCGGCGTTTCCCTTGTCGTTGGCTTTGTTTGCAGATCCGGGCCCTCATCCTCTAGAGTCTCCGGAGACGGTCGAGCGCTTTGTGGAATGTCGATGTGGTGGATGAGAGACATGAAGAAGTTGTTGAGGGTTCTTGGGCCGCTGATGCTGGCGATCGCGCCGCTTGTCCTGGGGGGGTGCGCCGTCGGCACCGGGGTCGACGCCGTCTGCGAGGAGGACGCGGACTGCGCCGACGGCGCCTGCCTCGACGGCGTGTGTGTCGCGGCGACCTTCTGCTCGACGGACTTTGACTGCCCCGTTGGCACCTTCTGCGTCGATCGGGTCTGCCAGAGCTTCGGCAACAACGAGCCCAACAACGACCCCAACAACGAGCCGAACAACGATCCCAACAACGATCCCAACAACGATCCCAACAACGACCCTGGCGACGACTGCGAGGTCGACGGCGACTGTCGGGACGATCAGTATTGCGAGGGAGGGGTCTGCGCGGCTGGCTGCCACACCGACGAGGGCTGCATGGTCGGGCAGGTCTGCGACGTGGCGCGCCATGTCTGCGAGGCGGCCCGCTGTCAGGGCGACGACGATTGCCCCGAGGGCCGGGTCTGCGACCCTGAGAGTGGGGCCTGCGTGAGCCCGCCGGTGGTCTGCGGCGATCAGACCTGCGGGGAGGGGCAGTGGTGCGACTACTTCGCCGCCGCGTGCATCTCCGCGCTGCCCGGGCCGCCCTGCACCTCGGACGCCGGCTGCGCCGAGGGCCAGGCCTGCGCGCCCTCCAACGACGCCGACGAGGCGCTGGTGACGGTCTGCGTGGATCGGGTCGGCCAGGAGGAGGCCGGCGCGTCCTGCGAGGACGACGGGGCGTGCGCCTCGGGCCTCTGCCTGCTGGGGGTGTGCTTCGGGGCCTGCGCCGAGGACGGCGACTGCACCCTGGACGGCGCGCAGTGCCGCACGGTGCCCGTGACGCCGCTGCCCGGACACAGCTTCAGCGTGGCGGCCTGCCTCCAGATCGCGCCCTGCACGCGCGACGCCGACTGCGTCGAGGGCGAGGTCTGCGGGATCGTCCCGGTGGGCGACGGGCTGCTGGCGATCTGCGTCGAGAGGGCGGGGGACAGCCCGGCCGGCGCGGCCTGCGCCGAGGACGCCGAGTGCGCCTCGGGGGTCTGCGTCGGCGACACCTACCGGCGCTGCCTGGGGGCCTGCGCCTCGGAGGGCGACTGCGCGCCGGCCAACACGGACTGCGCCGAGGAGACCTTCCTGATCGACGACGCCGGCACGCCCGACGATCCCAACGACGACGTGACCTCCACCCATCAGGTCTGCGACTGGTCCCAGGGCACGGGGGCCGCCTGCGGGCGCGACGGCGCCTGCGTCCAGGAGGTCTGCACGCTGGCGTTCGAGGACGACGTCGTTGGCGGCGCCTGTCGGCCCGCCTGGGGCGCGGCCGGCCCCGGCGCGCCCTGCGAGGACCACAACGACTGCCGCACCGGCCTGTGCCTCGACGGCGGGGTCTGCTACGGCGCCTGCCTGGCCGACAACGACTGCACCCAGGGCACGACCTGCGAGGGCGTCACGATCGGCGAGGAGCCCGGCGCCCAGGAGATCCAGATCTGCGTGCCGCCGCCGCCGGCCTGCGCCTCCGATCTGGACTGCGCCGAGGGCCTCTTCTGCCTGCCCGTCGAGGACCCCAACACCCCCAACCAGATCATTACGGCCTGCGTGCAGGGGCCGGGGGGGGCAGGTCGGGCGGGCCAGAGCTGCACCGTGGACGCCGACTGCGGCAGCGACTTCTGCCTGAACACCCTCTCGGGCACCCGGGTCTGCTACGGGGTCTGCGAGGTGGGGTCGAACCGCGGCTGCAATGGCGACACGATCTGCTACCCCAACAGCGTCTTCTTGACCTTCGATCAAGACACCGTGCCGGCCGACGACGACCGCTACGACTCGACCTCGGCCTGCCAGCCCGACTTCGGCAGCTTCGGGGCCTGCGCCAACGACTCCGGCTGCCCCTCGGGGGAGATCTGCTACCCGTCCTCCAACCGCTTCCGCAATGCCTTTGAGCTGCGCTGCTTCGACGCCTTCAACCCTGGAGGCCGCGGCCGAGGTGGCTCCTGCAGCACCGACGCGCAGTGCGCCTCGGACTTCTGCGTCGACGCGGGCTCAAGCGACTTCTGCTTCACGATCTGCGCGAACTCCGCGGACTGCGACGGCCTGCGCTTTTGCGACCCCGCCGAGCTGACCGTCAACGATCGCGGCACCCCGAGCGAGCTGGACGACATCACCGACACGGTCAACGTCTGCCAATAGCGTCCGCGCGGGGCTCCGGCCCGGCTCAACATGCCCGCCGCGACGCGCCTGTGGCTCTGCGCTTGATCTTATCGAGCAATGGCACTATGTTGCGCGGCGCTTCGGCTCCTCGCCTGCGTTCGCGCGGCGGGCGACCCGCTCCCTACTTCCGGGTGATGGTCGCAGAGGGCTCACAACAAGGAGGCTCAACATGAAAGGTTTGATCGCCAAGAAGATCGGCATGACCCAGTTCTTCGCCCAGGACGGCCGGGTCTACCCCGTCACGGTCCTGGAGGCTGGCCCCAACGCCGTCATCCAGAAGAAGACGGCCGAGGGCAAGGACGGCTACAACGCCGTCAAGCTGGGCTTCGGCTCCGTCCACAAGCACGAGAAGGAGGGCACCGAGCCCCGCTGGAGGATGACGAAGCCGATGGTCGGCGTCTTCCAGAAGGTCGGCGTCGATCCCGTCAAGGTGCTGCGCGAGTTCCGGGTCAAGCCCACCGAGCTTGACGCCTTCGAGGTCGGCACCCAGATCGGGCCTGGCGACATGTTCATGGCCGGCAACTACGTCGACGTCTCGGGCACCACCAAGGGCCGCGGCTTCACCGGCGTCATGAAGCGCCACAACTTCCACGGCGCCCGCAGCGAGAGCCACGGTACCCACGAGAACTTCCGGCACGCCGGCTCGATCGGCTCCTCGGCCGACCCCGCCCGCGTCCTGCCCGGCCTTCGCATGCCCGGTCAGCACGGCAACTGCCGCTCGACGGTGATGAGCCTGCACGTCATCGAGATCGACGCCGAGAAGAACCTGATCATCGTCAAGGGCGGCGTCCCTGGCCCCAACGGCGGGATCGTCGAGGTCCGCCAGTCCGCCAAGCGCCCCAAGGCCTTCAAGAGCCCCAACATGATCGCCGAGGCCCCGACGACCTGAGAGCGCCCACGACATGAGGCCCGCAGACGCCGCGCCAGCCCGCGAGGAGACCGATGAGATCACCCTGTGACATCTCCCTCGCCGCCCTGGTCGCGGCGTCTGCTTTTCTTGGCCTCACCTGGGCGGCGCTGGCCGCGACCCCGGCGCAGGCCGACTTCATCGATCACTTCGCTCGGACGGACGACATCGGCCCGGCCAAGGTGCCCAGCCTCGGGCGCTCGCGGATCGTCGTGCTCACGATGGAGGTCGAGGGCTTCGAGCCCCTCGACATGGAGGCCGTCCGGGCCTTCTTCGCCAACGACCCCGAGGCCACCGGGGTCAACTTCTCCAATTATTACCGCAGGATGAGCCTTGGGGCCTACACGCCCGAGGTGGATGTCATCGACCCGATCCGCTTCGAGGGCTGCCCGCTGCCGGAGGATTACTTCGGCTTTCGAAACTGCCGCATCCCGCGCAATGGCATCCCCGACGATGGCGGGACGCCGAACGACGCGCTGGACTCGCTGGAGGTGGGGCTGGCCTTGCTGGAGGAGATCGTGCGGCGGGCCGACGAGGAGCAGGGGGTGGACTTCTCCCGCTACGATCTCAACGGCCTCGACGGCGATCCGGACGGGTGGATCGACGGGGTGCTGCTGCTGCACAACATCAACTTCGGGGGCATCGCGCTGCCGGTCTTCTTCTTGCGGCGCGAGGGGCCGATCGAGGTCGACGGGATCAAGATCAACATCGTCGGGATCGCCGAGTCGCCGCTGGTGGCGCTGCACGAGTTCGGGCACCTGCTCGGGTGGGCGGACCTCTACGACGAGTCCGGCCAGACCCAGGGCTACCAGTACAGCGCCATGGGGGAGTGGCTCTACGAGACCGATCCGCCGGCGATGGACGCCTTCAGCCGGGCGGCGGCGGGGTGGATCGAGCCTCGGATCGTGCGCACGGGGGAGACGATCGAGGGCTTGAGGCTGCCGCCGGCGGGCGACTCGGGGGAGGCCGTGCAGCTCGGCGAGGGGGAGGAGTATTTTCTGCTGGAGAATCGGGGGGTTGTGAGCGGGGACTATGTGGATGGGGACCTTGAGGGCAGGGGGCTGTCGATCGTGCACGTGAACCTGCGCGAGTACCCGGACGGTCGGGACGGGACGTGGCCCTTGAGGCTGCTCAACTGCGTCAACTGCACGCCCTGGGCGCCGATGTTGATGAACGAGCAGGCCGACGGGCGCTTCAGCCTCCAGAGCCGCAATGGACGCCGCAACGACCGGGAGGATCTCTTCCTGCCCGGCGACGAGTTCCTGCCCAACACGATCAACTTCCTGCCGCTGACGCCGGACAACAAGGCCTTCTCCTCCAACCGCTACGACGGGTCGGTGACGGGGGTCTCGGTGACGAAGGTGCGCCTGGACGGCGAGGACATCCTGGTGGACGTCAAGATCGAGGAGCCCTGCTCGATCATCGCCTGCAACCGGGGCAAGATCTGCGCCGAGGATCGCTGCGTGGCCGACCCGGACGCGGCGCCGGAGCCTGAGCCGGAGCCTGAGCCGGTGGTCGAGCCCGAGCCTGTCCCAGCGCCGGCGGCGCCCAAGGAGGGCTGCGCGGTGCCGGTCGGGGGTCAGGGGGGCGCGGGGGGGCTGCTGGTGTTGCTGGTGGTGGGCCTGGTTCAGCGATCCTGGTCGTGGGGCAGGAGGCCGCGCGGCGAGCGCAGGTAGCTGAAGGGCGTCTCGGCCAGGAAGTTGGACACGCGCGAGGTGTAGATGTCGGCGTGGCGCTCAAGCTGGCGGGCCATGTAGCTCTTGTCGTTGCCGGCGCGCAGCAGCAGCCCCCACTCCTCGTTGCCGACCTTGCTGGCGCGCTCGGCCAGGGGCGCGATCTGGCGGTCCAGATCGACGAGGACGGCGCGCGTGCTGTTGAAGCGGGCGCGCAGCGCCTCGATGGGGTCGGCCGGCGGCGGGCCGTAGGCGCGCTCGTGGCGCTGGATCTGGAGGCGCAGCTCGGAGAGCTGGCGCTCCATGTCGGTCTTGCGGATCATCATCCCAGCCAGGGTGGCCTGATCCTGCTTGAAGTCCTCGATGGCCTGGAGCTCGCCCTCCAGCTCGCGCACGACGAGGGCGGTGCGCCAGCGCAGGAGGCTCTTGGAGACCTGGACGTCGCCGTAGACGTGATCGCCGACGTAGAGGATGTGGTGGCCCGAGACGCCCAGGCAGGCCTCGACCATGCCGGCGTGGCCGCCGTGGTAGATCCTGCCGGGCTTGAGCTTGCCGACGTTGGGCTTGAGGAGGCCCTGCTCGTCGACGACTTCGAAGCAGGGCAGGCGAGAGTCGAAGAAGTCGGGCTTGCGGGCCGCGACGATGATGAGGTCGAAGAGATCTCGCCAGGTCATCGCGTCGGGCAGGAAGCGGTCAAAGGCGTAGGTCATCATGGCCTGGGTGTAGGGCCACTCCGAGTTGGTGATCAGGACGATCTTCTTGCCGGACATCTTCTGGTCGAGCAACGCCAGGGGGGTGTTGGGGTCGAGCTCGACGAAGCGGTCGGGGTCGCCGATGATGTCGGCCTTGAGCTGCCCCTCCATGTGGGCTTGATCGAGGCTGCTGCGGACCTGCTTGTAGAGGTCTTCGTAGCTGCGCACGCCGGGCAGCTGGCCGTCGTCGAGGAGGTCGACGAGCTGGCGGTACATCGAGCCTTCGGAGACGGAGAAGAAGGTGTTCAGGAAGTTCCAGCGAGGGTCGGCGGGGTTGACCTCGACGCGGCTGTAGAGCTTGCGGTGCTCGGCGTAGTCGAGGCGCCGCATGCCGTGGCAGGCGCTCTTGACGAAGCCGAAGCGGTTGGCCTCGACGATGTTGCCCTCCTGGATGTCGACGAGCAGGCCCCGGAGGATCGCCCTGGGGTCAAAGACCAGCGCCCCGACTGGCCAGCCGCGCTCCAGGAGCTTGAGGCGCAGGTGTTCGAAGGCGCACCGCTCCCACTCGTCCACGTGGTAGTGGATGAGGGTGTAGTCCATGTCGTAGCCGATGGCCCGCAGCGTGCGCAGGTTCAGCGTCCTGTTGCAGAAGATCTTCTGGAGCGCCTCCGGGCGGGCTCCAGGTACTGTGTCTTGGGACATCGTGCGGTCGCCTCGGTGCCCCTAAATGTTCTTGAAGAGCGCGGCGAGCCTTGAGCGCGCGTCCTGGATCTCGTCGGCGCGGGAGCTCTCGGTGTTTCGAAAGGTGAAGGACTGACAGAAGTTGGCCCGATCGCGGTAGCGCTCGAAGTTCCTGATGTCCTCGCGGCAGCGGTCGCCGCCCTCGTCGTAGAAGCGACAGTTCTTGCAACAGTGAAGGTCGGCGTCGCAGTTGTCGCAGCGGTCAAGGCGCGCGACCTTGACCTCAAGGGTCAGCTCATGACCACAGGCCTGGCATTGATGAGGCATCTGGGGGGCTCCTCGTAGTTCTTCAAGAGCGAGCGCGCCCGGCGCGCTCTCGCGCAGAGAATATCAGAGGCCGGCGGGGACGTTCAACTCCAAGCGCAATTGGGGTCAAAGGGCGTCCGTGCTATGATCCTGATCGGGCCGCGGTCATGGGCCGGGGCGCCTCGCAGCGGGGAGCAGGGATGAGCGGAGCAGGTCGGTCGTGGGGGGTGATGTTCATCGTGGCGGTGGGCCTGTGGGGGTGCGCGTCTGACAGGACGCCGCACCCGACGGGCGCCATCGAGGCCTACAAGGCTGCGGTCGAGGATCGCGACGCGGCCGAGGTCTGGGGGCTGCTCGACGAGTCCGCCCGGATGGGCCTGGATGAGGATGGCTTTGCGGCCTACTTCGAGCAGCATTACGACGCGATCCGCGACCAGTCGCGGCGGCTGGCCCGGCGGGTCGAGGTCGATGGCGCGCTCCAGATCGAGGCCCAGGTGCCGGTGGCCGGCAGCGTCGCGCCCGTCGTCTGGGTCGAGGGCGGCTGGTTCCTCGGCCGGGAGTCCCCGACCCGGTCGAGCCAGGACACCCCGCGCGACACGCTGGAGGCGCTGCTGCGCGCGCTGGCCGCCCGCGACCTGGAGGGCGCGATGACGCTCCTGAGCCACGAGCGGCGCACCGTCTACATTCAGGAGATGGACGCGCTGGCCTCGGGTCTGGGCGGCAGCATCGACAACGCGATCGTCACCGACGGCGACAGCGCCGTGCTCCCGCTCGACAACGGCGATCGGGTGCTCTTGATTCGAGAGGATGGTGTCTGGAAGCTACAAGGGTACGAACAGGCGGAGGACTGAGGCCAGACGGCCAACCCTGGAGCAGACATGAAGGACTCGTCCGTGGCGTTTCGGCCGCCGTCGCTCTCTGCGGCGCGGGTGCGGCTCGGGGTGGCGTCCGACCCCTGGGGATTCGGAGCCCTCATCGGCGCGCTCATCCTCTCTGGCCTCCTGAGCTCGCTGGCCGTCTTCGCGGTCGCCCTGGCCTTGCTGACCGCGCTGGTCGCCCTGGCCCCGCACCTGGCCCCGCTGCGTCGCCACGCCGAGCGCCGCGCCATGATCAAGCGCCTGCGCCGCGCCGAGCTTCGCCGCCAGCGGCGCGAACACGGGCACCTCCTGGCGCTGCCCCCCGACCCCCGCGAGCGCTACCGCGCGCTGACCCTCAAGCTCCAGGCCGCCTCCCAGCGCTCCGACGCGCAGGCGAGCCGCGCCGACGACCACCTCGAAGGGCTCCGGGCCTCCTTCCTGAACCTGCTGACCGCCCAGGCCGTCCACGATCGCGCCCTGGACGCGGTCGACGGGCCGGCCCTCCAGCGACAGGTCGACCGCCTCACCGCCGAGATCGAGGTCGCCTCGGCCCCCGTCAGAGCCGCCCAGGTGGCCCGCCGACAGGTGCTGGAGCGCCGCCTGAGGCGCCTGGCCGAGATCCGCGATCAGCGCGAGGTGATCTCGACCCAGCTCCTGATGATCGAGGACCTCGTCAGCCTGCTCGGAGAGGCCGGCGTGGCGTCTCCCGACGGAGATCTGCTCGGCGATCACGTCGAGGGTCTGCTCGTCGAGATCGACGTCGCCGACGAGGCCACCCGGAGCCTCGACGGCGCCGGCCCCCGGCGCGCGATGGCGCGCTTTGAGCGGCAGATCACCGGCTGAGGCCGACGGCGATTGATCGGCAGATCACCGGCTGAGGCCGACGGCGAGGTGCCGCCGGTGGCTCGCGCGGCTCAGACCGGCTCCAGGCCGAGGACGCGGGCGACAAAGGGCCCCTTGGCCTCCGTGTAGGCCTCCCGGTCGCGCCGGTGGCGCTCGGCCAGCGCCCGCTTGAGCGCCGCGTACTCGCGGGCCAGGGCCGCGTCGCGCCTGAGGCGGTCCCTGAAGGCGAGACGCTCTCGCCACAGAGGGGCCGCCAGAGGGACGAGGTGCAGGTGGTGGGTGCGCAGCGCCGGGGAGGGCTTGCAGAACCAGTGCATCAGCGCGGGCTTGTAGGGGAAGTGGAGGTAGCCGAGGGAGGCGGCGGCGTCGATCGCGGGGCGCGAGGCGTCCAGCGAGGTCACCGCGGCCATGATGTCGATCACGGGCTTGGCGGGCATCCCGGGGATCGCGGTGCTGCCGATGTGCTCGATGGGGCCTGCGGCCCCGAGGCCGGGCGCCAGCCAGGGGCCCAGGGCCACCTCCAGGGCCGCCCGCTCGACCTCGAAGCGGGCCGGCCAGGTCGGATCGTAGTCGACGATCTCGACGGGGGCCTCGCGGGCGCGGGCCAGCCGCTCGATGGCCGCCGCGCCCTGCTCCATGCGCCCTCGCGCGGCGGCGTTGGCCGAGTGGACGGCGATCTGCGGCGGCTCGAAGCCCTCCAGGGCGACGGCGCGCTCGATCCAGACGATCACGTCGTAGCCCGTGCCGCGCGCGTCGTCTCCGAGGTCGTGGTCCAGGCTCAGGTGGGTCACGCCGCCGGCCTCAAGGCGCGCGATCACCTCGTCGGGCCATCGAAGCAGCGTCCACCCCTGCGGGGCGGGGCGCTCGTCGTCGAGGTAGATCTTCATGGGCTCGAAGCTCCGTCGCGCTCGATGATCGTGTCCATGAAGTCCTCCCCAGGTCGCGGTCGGTTCGAGGTGGCGCCGTCGATCCGCCACCATCCCTCAAAGGCGCCAGCGCGTCACCTCAAATGACGAAGCAGGCCGATCCCGTGAACCTGCGCGCCACGCCCTCGCATCTTGAGGCACAAGGTCCGCGGAGGGCCTGAAACACAATTGAACCTCGGTCAACAATGGAGTACATCTTGGATCCGCGCCGAGAAGGGCGGCGCGGTTGGCCGGTGTCATGGAGCTCCTGGAGGTATTGGGATGAGATCGAGGTGGTGGGGCGCGGCGGTGTTGATGGGGTTGCTCGCGGCGTGCGGCGGAGAGCCGAAGGAGCCTGTTGAACCCGAGCCGGGAAACAACGATCCGAACAACGATCCGAACAACGATCCGAACAACGACCCGAATGAGGGCGCGCTGACCTTCTTCAAGGATATCAAGCCCTTGCTGGACGCGAAGTGCAACCAGTGCCACTTCGACGGCGGCCCGGCCCCCTTCGCCCTGAGCGACTACGCCCAGGTCTCGGCGCTGCGCGAGAGCATCCGCCTGGCTGTTCAGGAGCGCACCATGCCGCCCTGGCAGGCGGGCCAGGGGTGCACGGACTATTACGGGGACTTCTCGCTGAGCGAGGCCGAGCAGCGCGGGCTGATCGACTGGATCGACGGGGGCGCGGTCGAGGGCGACCCGAGCCAGTCGCCGCAGGTCGAGGTCAGGCCGCCGGCGGGGCTCTCCCGGGTGGACTTGCGGGCGACCTTGCCGGAGGCGTACACGCCGCCTGGGACGAGCCCGGACGATTACCGCTGCTTCCTGGTGGACTGGGACGAGGTCGAGACGAAGTACGTCGTCGGCTACGACGTCAAGCCCGACAACCAGGCGATCGTCCACCACCTGATCGCCTACTTGATCACCCCGGATCAGGTCCAGGAGTACGAGGCGCTCGACGCGGGCGAGCCCGGCGCGGGCTACACGTGCTACGGCGGCCCTGGCGGGAGCCGGACGAACTGGATCGGGGCCTGGGCGCCGGGCTCCAGCGCCAAGCTGATGCCGCCGGGGACGGGGATCCGGGTCGATCCGGGTTCGAAGGTGTTGATCCAGATGCACTACAACACGCTGGCGGCCGACCCGAGCCCGGATCGCTCCACGATCGAGTTCACGCTGGCCGACTCGGTCGAAAAAGAGGCCTACATCTTCCCCTTTACGGACTTCCTCGGCTGGATCCGGGGCAACGCGATGATCATCCCGCCGGGCGAGAAGGACGTCGTCCACAGCTACGAGTTTGACCCGACCAACTTCCTCGACGCCGTCACCGACGGGGCCATCCCCAACGGCGCCTTCAAGATCTACTCGGCCTCCCTGCACATGCACACGCTCGGGACGAGCGGCCAGATCGCCATCAAGCGCGGCGGCGAGGGCGACGAGTGCATGCTGGAGATCCCGCGCTGGGACTTCAACTGGCAGGACTCCTATGGCTTCATGGAGCCCAAGACCTTCAACACCGGCGACAAGCTCTTCCTGGAGTGTCACTGGGACAACAGCGCCGAGAACCAGCCCTTCTTGCGTATGGACACCGACGGAGACGGGACCCCCGACAGCTTCCAGCAGGCCGAGCCGCAGGAGGTGCGCTGGGGCGAGGGGACCCGCGACGAGATGTGCCTGGGGATCATGTACATCACCGCTCAGTGAGGTAAAACCACGCCATGACCATCAAAGCCCCTCTCAAGGCCCTCGCCCTGACCCTGTTGGCCTGCGCCAGCCTGGCCGCGTGCAAGAGCCCGGCGCCGGACCCCGCGCCGTCCAACAACGACCCGAACAACGACCCGAACAACGAGCCGAACAACGATCCGAATGAGGGCGCGCTGACCTTCTTCAAGGATATCAAGCCCTTGCTGGACGCGAAGTGCAACCAGTGCCACTTCGACGGCGGCCCGGCCCCCTTCGCCCTGGATGACTACGAGCAGGTCGTCATGCTGCGCGAGAGCATCGCGCTGTCGCTGGAGAGCGGGCTCATGCCGCCGTGGCAGCCCTCGGAGGCGTGCAACAGCTTCGAGGGCGACTTCTCGATGAGCGCCGAGCAGAAGTCGAAGCTGCTGGAGTGGCTCGAGAGCCCCATGAACGCCGGCGATCCAGCGTCGGCGCCCGAGGCCGTGACCCCGCCGAGCCTGAACCTGCCGCGCGTCGACCTGACGATCACCATGCCCGAGGCCTACAAGCCTCGCCTGAGCCCGGACGACTACCGCTGCTTCGTCATGGACTGGCAGGAGACCGAGGAGCGCTTCGTCACCGGCTTCCAGGCCGCCCCCGGTAATGTCGCGATCGTCCACCACGCGCTGGCCTTCGCCATCCCCCCCGACAAGGTGCCGACGGTCGAGGCCCTCGACGCCGCAGAGGAGGGGGTCGGCTACACCTGCTACGGGACCCCCTTCGGGGATCTGGGCGTCGACAACTTCCCGTCCTTGCTGGGGACCTGGGTTCCGGGCACCGCCGCGATCTCCTTCCCGAAGGACACGGGGATCCGGATCGTGCCGGGTTCGAAGATCGTCATCCAGATGCACTACAACACTCTGAGCGGGAACGCCCAGGACGATCGATCCTCGATCCAGTTCACCCTGGCGGACTCGGTCGAGGACGAGGCTGTCTTCCTGCCCTTCACCAACCCGGAGTGGCTCGACGGTGACGGGATGCTCATCCCCAAGGGGGACAGCGACGTGCGCCACAGCTTCGGCTTTGATGTGACCCGCTACGTCAACTTCGTCTCGCAGGACCGCATCCCCGCCGGTGCCTTCATGGTCCACTCGGCCTTCTTGCACATGCACACCCTCGGGGCCTCGACGCGGATCTCGGTGATGCGTCAGGGCGGCGAGGATTGCATGCTGGATATCCCGCGCTGGGACTTCAACTGGCAGGCGACCTACACCTTCACCGAGCCCAGGAGGGTCGACCCTGGCGACGCCATCTTCATGGAGTGTCGGTGGGACAACAGCGCCGAGAACCAGCCCTTCGTCAACGTTGACACCGACGGCGACGGCGCCCCTGACACCTTCCAGCAGCGCGAGTCCCAGGACGTGCGCTGGGGCGAGGGGACCACCGACGAGATGTGCATCAGCTTCCTCTACGTCACCTCCGCCCCGCGTTGATCGCGGCTCCTGGCGTCGGCGCGGCGATCTGCGGCGCGGCTCGCGATGGTGCGCTGCGCGTCGGCGCGGCGAGGTGGGGCCAACCCCGGTCAGCTCGGCGATGACGATCTCAGCGGCTCAGCTTCATCACGTCCTGCCCGAGCTCTCGGCGCCCGTCGGCGGCGTGGCGCGCAAGGTCTGGTGCCAGGACGCCGAGACCGTGGTGATCGGCTTTCGCGGCGAGGGTCAGGACCACCGGATCTTGTTGAGCGCGTCGCCTGGGGCGAGCCGCGCGCACGCGGTGGCGCGCAAGCCGGTGCAGCCGTCCGAGCCGCCGGCCTTCGTGATGTTGTTGCGCAAGACGCTCGTCGGCGCTCGGCTGCTGTCGGTGGGTCAGGTTCAGGACGACAGGCTCCTGCGGCTGGACTTTGATCGCCGGGTGGACGCGGAGGGGTCGCGCGCGCGCTTCGCGCTGGTGGCGGAGCTGACCGCGCGCCAGAGCAACCTCTACCTGCTTGACGGGGAGGGGGTGATCCTGGGTCGGCTCTTGCCGGGGGTGGCGTCGGGCGGCCGCTCTCTGGAGGTCTGGTCGCCCTGGGAGCCGCCGCCCGAGCCGCCTGAGCGCGTCCGCGAGCGCGCCTGGGAGGACGCTCTGGGCCTGGAGGCGATGGCGGCGGACGGGTCGCGGTCCAGGGCGCTGGAGGCGCACCTGGTGGCCTCAGCGGCGAGGGCGTCGCGGGAGGCGGCCGGGCGAGAGCTGCTCAAGCGGCTGCGGCGCCACCTCAAGGCGCTGGAGCGGCGGGTGGAGGCGGTCGGCGAGGATGTCCAGCGGGCGGAGGAGGCGGCGGCGTGGCGTCGCTGGGGAGAGCTGCTGCAGTCGGCCTACGGGCGGGCGGTCAAGGGGTCGTCGTCGCTGATGGTTCCGGACTACTACGCCGAGGGGATGCCGGAGGTGTCGGTGCCGCTGGACCCGACGCTGGACCTGAAGGGCAACATCGAGCGCTACTTCCGGCTCTACCGCAAGTACAAGTCGGCCGAGGAGACGATCCTGGAGCGGCTTGAGGCCGTCGAGGGGGCGCGAGACGCGGCCCAGGCGGCGCTGGCGGAGGCCGAGGCGCTGATCGCGGCCGAGGACGAGGGGCCGGAGGCCATCGAGGCGCTCGCCGAGCGGCTTGAGGGTCAGGGCCTGCTGGGGAGGCCGCCGCAGGGTCCGCCGGGGCGTCGGGGCGAGGTCGGCGCGGCGCTGCCCTATCGGGAGTTCGCCAGCCGGTCTGGGCGGGTGATCCTGGTGGGCAAGGGCGGCAAGGCGAACGACACGCTGACGCTGAAGGTGGCCCGCGGCAATGATCTGTGGCTGCACGCGCGGGATCTGGCCGGGGCGCACGTGGTGGTGCGGCTTGAGCGTGGCGCGGAGGCAGACGAGCAGACGCTCCTGGACGCGGCGACGCTGGCGGCCCATTACTCCAAGGGTCGGCGAGATACGCTGGTGGACGTGCAGGTGACGCGGGCCAAGAACGTGCGAAAGCCGAAGGGCCTGCCGCCGGGGATGGTGACGGTGGCCGACGCGCGGACGATCGCGGTGCGGATCGAGGAGGCGCGGCTGGAGAGGCTCTTCGGCGGCCAGCGCTGATCGTCGGCCATGCAGGAGATCGCCGGGCCAGGGGGTTGGCGCGGGGGTGTGATCGCGCGGCCCGTGGCGGCTTGTGGGTGCGTCGTCGCCAGGCGGGGTCAGAGGCGGGTCAGGAGGGCGGTGACGCCGGGGATCTCGACCTCGTCGCCGCGCAGCGCCTGGAGGCTCCAGCGCCAGCCGAAGCCGGTCAGGGTGGCGACGAGGGCCATCGTGATCAGGGAGAAGACCATGGAGACGGGGACCCAGTCGTCGGCGAGGCGGCCCAGGAGTCCATGGGCCAGCCCGAGGACGATCATGAGCAGGGTGTAGAGGGTGGCGAAGAAGACGCCGTGGCGCGCGTGGGGGCCGAGCTCCGGGTCGTTGCGGAAGCGGGCGTAGACCAGGACGGGCAGGAAGACGCCGCAGCAGGTCATGGGCCAGAGGTAGCACATTCGGATGAGCAGGGCGTGGTCGCGGGTGACGAGGAGGCGGCGGACGCCGGAGCCCTCGACGCCCTTGATGCGGCGCATGGCGAAGGTGATGAAGCTGGGGGAGGGGGGATCGGGGGGGCCTGGGTCGGTCATCGGGGGGTCAAGGGGGTTCTCAGTCGCGGCCGGGGCCGAGCTGGGTGGCGTCCTTGGGGGGGGAGAAGTCAAAGCCGGAGTCGGGCAGGCTCTTGTTGAGCAGGGGCTTGTGGAAGACGATTCGGTTGGTGTTGCCGTAGGGGTCGTAGACGATGGTCTCCTTGACGGAGTAGGTGGCCGGGTCGACGACGAAGACGAGCTTCTTGTACTTGCCCTCGTCCTTCTTGGGGGTCAGCTCGAGGCGGAGGTCGCCGTTGTTGCTCTTGGGCTTGAGGGCGGCGTTGAACTCGACCTTGATGTCGCCGTCGCCCATGAGGAAGCGCAGGGCGGTGGGCAGCTTGGAGTCGCCGAGGGACTGTCGGTAGAACTGGTTGTGCTCGGCCTCGTAGATGGTGAAGTCGGCGCCGTTGCTGACCAGGACCTTCTGGAGCTTCTTGTCGGCGGTGAGGTAGTCCCAGCGCATCTTGCCGGGCTTCTTGAAGAAGACGCGCCCGCCGGAGGAGGTCTCCTTGCCGGCGGCCTGGTCGGTGTAGATTTGCTCGAAGCGGGCCTGGAAGTCCTTCATCTCGGTGTAGAACTTCTGGACCTTGTCGGTCAGGGCCTCGGCGTTGAGCTCATTGGCCTGGGCGTGGGCGGCGCCGAGCCCGAGCGGCGCGCCCGTCGGCGTGTTGACGAGGCCGAGGCCGGCGAGCGCGCCGGCGGTCAGGAGCGCGGTGAGCCACCTGGAGGTCAGGCGCGGGGAGGCGTCCGGGGTCTTCGTTGAGGTCTTCATCGTTGATCTCTCCAGCAGTCGAACATCATCATCGGGCCACATCATCATCATCAACAAAAGCATGAAGGGGGTGCGTTTTATTCAGCCGGCCATGCGGCCATCGCCGGACTCGGGGTCGGCCTCCCCTCGCCGCATGATCTCGACCTGGATGACGCGGGTGGTGTCGGCGTTGGTGACCTTGAAGAGCAGGTTGCCGAGCTCGACCTCGGTGCCGATCTCGGGCACGGCGCCGATCTGGGACAGGATGAAGCCCCCGAGGCTGTCGTAGTCGGGGTGATCGGGGAAGGTGACGTCGAGCTCATCCTCGATTTCGTCCAGGGGGCAGCGCCCGACGGCGAGCAGGTGTCCCTCGCCGAGGATCTGGAAGTAGTCCTCTTCGGCGTCGTGCTCGTCCTGGATGTCGCCGAAGAACTCCTCGATGATGTCTTCGAGGGTGATCAGGCCGCTGGTGCCGCCGAACTCGCCGACGACGATGGCCATGTGGATGCGGCTCTTCTGGAACTCGCTCAGGAGGTCGGAGATCTTCTTGGACTCGGGGACGAAGTAGGCCGGCTTGATGTACTCGTCGATGTCAAAGTCGAGGCCATCGGCGCCCTTGAGCTTGAGCTGCTTGAGGAGGTCCTTGGCGAAGAAGACGCCGACGATGTTGTCGATGGTCTCGTCGAAGACCGGCAGCCGGCTGTGTCCAGAGGCGGTCAGCTTGTCGAGGGCCTCGTGGAAGTCCTCGCGGCGATCGATGGCGATCATGTCGATCCGGGGGATCATGATCTCGCGAACCTTGGTGGTGGTGAAGTCAAAGGCCGACTGGAGGATGCGCTCGCGTCGGTCTTCCAGGTTCCCTCCTCGACTGCCGAGCTCGACGAGATATTCAATGTCTTCTTCCGTGACGCGGGGGCCTTGGGGGGCTTCTTCGAAGGTGTCGCCGGTCAGGGCCATTAGAGCGCGGGTCATGCGGGAGAAGATCCAGGTCAAGGGGAAGAAGATCACGTAGGGGATGCGCATGAGCCACATCATGCGGCCCGCGATCTGGCGGGAGCGGGAGCGCGCGAGGGTCTTGGGGGTGATCTCGCCGAAGGTCAGCAGCAGCAGGGTCATGCAGCCGATCGCGAGGGGCAAGGCCGTCTGGGCGTACTCGGTGCCGTCGAGCAGGAGGTGGGCCAGCTCGGTGGACAGGGCCGAGGCGGAGATGTTGACGATGTTGTTGCCGATCAGCATGCAGGTCAGCACCATCATGGGGCGGTTGCGCCACAACTCCAGGGCCTTGGACCAGAAGTTGTTCGAGTCGATGAGCTTCTGGGTCTGGATCGGATCGAGCGCCGTCAGCGCCGTCTCGGATGCTGAGAAGAAGGCCGACAACCCCAGGCAGAGCCCCATCAGGGCTGCGTAGGGGGCAATCTGGGCTAACATGTCCGGGTTCTCGTCTGCAGGGCACGGCGCGAGGGCTTCGGCGCCACGCTCCCTGGCATCAGCGGTGGGTGACTTTGGCGAGGTCGATCAGGGCCTGGGGGAGGTTCCCCGGTCTTGTCTGTGAAAGGTTGATCCGAGTCCATCTGCCGACTGTACGGGCCTCTCTTGCCGACGCCCTGGCCTTCGAGGGTGTCGACTGAAGATCGCTGGTGGGGCGACCTCCACCTTGGAGGCCCCTCATCGCCAGCACGGCGTGCTCGTCTTCCTTGAGAGCGATCGCCAGGGTTTCACGTCTCAAGTCAGGGCTCGTCCCGACACGTCAGAGTGTGAGCATACACGGCGCCGCCTGTCAAGCTCAGGTCGTCTTTCCGAAGAGCTGCTTGAGCACATCCGCCACCGTGCTGACCCCGCGCAGGGCGATATCGGGCATCGGCTCGCCCTCGGCGGTCAGGGTCTTGAGGTTGCCCTCGGGCAGCACGCAGCGCTCAAAGCCGAGCTTGTTGACCTCCGACAGCCTGCTCATCGCCTGGCCCACCGCGCGGACCTCGCCGGTGAGGCCGACCTCGCCGAAGAGCACCGTGCCCTGGTCGATGGGGACATCGAGCTGGGAGCTGGCCAGCGCCGCCACCAGGCCCAGATCCACGGCCGTCTCGGCCACCTTGACCCCCCCGGCGATGTTGACGAAGACGTCGCTGCCGGTGACCTTGAGCCCGGTGCGCTTCTCCAGGATGTTGAGCATCAAGAGCACCCGGCTGGTGTCGACCCCGATCGCGGTGACCCGCGGCGGCCCGTAGCTGTTCGGGCTCACGAGCGCCTGGACCTCGACCAGCAAGGGGCGGCTGCCCTCGAAGGTGCACACCACCGCCGAGCCCGAGGCGTCCTCGGGCCGCTCGGCCAGGAAGATCCGCGAGGGGTCCGGGATCTCCACCAGCCCCTTGTTGCGCATCTCGAAGACGCCGATCTCGTTCGTCGACCCGAAGCGGTTCTTGACCGCGCGCAAGATCCGGAAGGGCATCCCGTGGCGCCCCTCGAAGTAGAGCACCGTGTCGACCAGGTGCTCCAGCAGCTTCGGCCCCGCGATCGCGCCGTCCTTGGTCACATGGCCCACGAGGAAGACCGGCAGCCCCGTGCCCTTGGCCAGCTGCGTCAGCGCCGAGGTCACCTCCCGGAGCTGCGCCACCGACCCCGGCGTCGACTGCAGCTGGGTCGTGGCCATGGTCTGGATCGAGTCCACCACCAGCAGGTCCGGCCCGATGGCCTTGACGTGCTCGGTCAGCTCCTCCAGGCGCGTCTCCACCACCAGGTAGAGATCCTTGCCCTCGACCCCCAGGCGCCGACCCCGCATCCCGATCTGCGCCAGCGACTCCTCCCCCGACAGGTACAGGACCTTGCGGCCCGTCTCGGCCAGCTTGCCGGCCAGCTGCAACATCAAGGTCGACTTGCCGATCCCCGGCTCGCCGCCGACCAGCACCACCGATCCCTTGACGATGCCCCCGCCGAGCACCCGGTCAAACTCCGAGATCGAGGTCGTCGTCCTCGGATCCCGCACCAGATCCAGGTCCCCGAGCCGGACCGGCTTGCCCGTGGGCTTGAGCGTCTCCGAGGTCCGCGCCGTCGCCGTCCTGGGCGCCACGCGCTCCTCCTCGAAGGTGTTCCACTCCCCGCACCCCGAGCACCTCCCCACCCAGCGGGCCTCAAGGTGCCCGCAAGACTGGCAGATGAACTGGCTCCTGATCTTCGCCATCGAACCCTCTCTCCTGGATTCAGATCCTCTCGACGCCCTTGGGTCGTCGGCCTCAGCTCCCCAGGAGCCCACCGGCGCCCTTCGGGCCGCCGACCGTCGCCTCGACGGCCGCCTGAAGCGTCTCCTCCAGCGGCCTCGGCCTCAAGCCCAGCTCTCGCGCCGCCCTCTCGTTGGACACCTCGGCCCGCCGAACCATCTGCCGCGCCTCCGCGGCCGACAGAAAGCCGCGACCCCCCGACACCGACGCCACACGCCCCGACCAGCGCCCGATCGCCTCGACCACCCCGTCCGGCGCCCGCCCCAGCGGCCCCCGCGCGCCCACGACGGACGCGACCTTCCCCATCAGCGCCTCGACCTCCACGCCGTGCCCGCCGAGGATGTAGCGCCGCCCCTCCCGACCCGAGCACGCCGCCTCGACGATCCCCGCCGCCGCGTCCCGCGCGTCGATCACGTTGACGCGCCCCCTCGGCGCCAGCCTCCCGCGACCCTCGACGCACGCCCTGAACCACCCCTCGATGCCCTCCGGGACCCCCCTCGGCCCCAGGCACCAGGTCGGGTTGACCACGATCACGGGCAGCCCGCACCCCGCAGCCTTGAGCGCCTCCAACTCCAGGAAGGCCGCCGCCTCCACCTCGGGGCCGACCCCCGCGCCGGGCAGGATCCGATCGCCCTCCGACGCGGGCCGCCCCGCCTCCCCGGGCTCGCCGACCGTCCACCACGACGAGACAAAGACCACCCGGCTCATCTCCGCGCTGGCCGCCACCGCCAGGGCCGCCCGCAAGCCCTCGATCGCCTCCGGCAGCGCCTCTCGCCACCAGGGCTGCGCGCAGATCATCGCGTCACAACCCCAGGCCGCCCGCTCCAGCGACTGAAGATCGCCCAGCGACCCCACCGACCACTCGATCTCCAAAGGCGATTCGGCCTCGACCGCCGAGCCAGCCGCGCCTGTCGATGGATGGACCTCCGAAGGCCTCGCGCTGACCCCGACGCTCTGCCACGACCTCAACCCCCGCGCCGCGATACGCCGCGCCGACAAGGCCGACAGGATCTCCAACCCGAGCGGGCTGTCGCCGCCGAGCACCAGCGCCCTGTGGATGGGCGGGCGATCGACCTCCAGCCGCTTGAGGCGCTCATCGAGGTAGTTCGAACTCAAGCCTGCTCCTCTTGCGCCCCGCACACGCCGGACATCCGCCGATGGTCCAGAGCTTCACAGTCACGCACACTATACAAAGGTTCAACTCCTGTCAAGCCCCGCGCGCCCCCCGCACTGGTCCGCCAGCCGCCCAGCGGCGCGGTCAGCGCTGGCGGAAGAGGACGGCGTTGACCTCGCCTGCGCCGCCGTCGGGGCAGGGCGCGTCGAAGCCGATCGCCTCGCCGACGAGCCGGACGAAGCCGCCGCCGTCGACGGCGGTGACGAGCTGGCGCTGGCCGGCGTAGAGGGGATCGCCGGGGATCCCAGGGCTGTTCAGGTCCAGCGGGAAGCGCACCCCAGGGCCGCAGGCCGCCTCGATGGGGTCGCAGTCGCTGCCCTCGCCGCGCACGAAGCGCCACCCCTGGCCCTGGCAGGGCAACCGGTCGTTGTCGCCGTCGCAGGCGGCCAGGATCAGCGTGTTGTCGTCGACGCGGTGCAGCTCAAGCAGGCGAGCGTCGAGCCCCACGCCGCCCTCGACGTAGCGCACCCGGACCTCGGCGCCGACCTCCACGCCCAGCAGCGGCCCCGCCTCCGGGTCGAGGGGGCGCGTGTAGACGATCCGGGCGCTGGGGCCGCCCTCGAAGGCCACCGTCACCGAGGCCTCGGGGTCCTCCGGCAGCGGCTCGATGACTCGCCCCGTCAGGCCCAGCGCCAGCGCCTGCGGCTCGACGCCGGCGATCTCGACCGTGAAGCGGAAGCCGGTCTGCGGCGCGGCGCACGCGTCCCCGAGGACCTCCCCCGGCGCCGAGGGGTCGCCGAGCAGGATCTCGTCGTCGAAGCCCTCCGGGGTCTGGCAGGCCCCCTCCCGACACACCCGTACCCCCTGGCAGTCCCCGTCGGTCTGACACCCCGTCTTGTCCTCGTCGATGCAGCCCGACGCCAGGGCCAGCCCCAAGGCCGCCAAGATCACCAATGTTTTCAACACCTTGCGTCTGTCCAATGCCCTGCTCTCGGCGATCGAGGTCAACCCGCGCCCCAAGCCTACAGCGCCGCCGGGCGCAAGGGAAGGGCGGCGGGAGGTCGAGCGCCCCACGCTCCTCGCACCGCCCCCCTCCGGGGGACGGGCTCGTCGGGTGGGGCTTGGATGCCCGGGGTGGGCTGCGCCCGATGGGCGCAGGCCGGCGGGCGGACGACAGCGGATCGAAGGGCAGGATCGGTGCGTTGGCGGCGCCGCTGGATTTGGACAGGGCGGCGTGACAAGGACGCGGCCTGTCGTGTCGACTTGGTTCGTGCGCGGGCCTGCGACCGACAGGGCGCAGCCCACACTGAGTTTCTAGCCCCACCCGACGAGCCCCCGTAGGGGTGCGAGGAGCGTGGGGCGCTCGTCGCGCGTGGGGTGATCGTCGAGCGTGGGGTGATCGTCGCGTGGGGCGCTCGTCGCGTGGGGTGATCGTCGCGTGGAGCGCTCGTCGCGTGGGGCGTTCGTCGTGCGTGGGGTGCTCGTCGAGCGTGGGGTGCTCGTCGAGCGTGGGGCGTTGGGGGGCAGCGAGAGGTCGAGGGTCAGCGCCTGGGGACGTGGAGGATGAAGGCGCCGAAGGAGCCGTCGGGGAGCAGCTCTGGGGCGTAGCGCAGGTTGTGGGCGGTGCACCACTCGACGAGGGCGATCTTGAGGACGGGCTCGGCGGCGGACTGGAGGCCCTTGCCGGTGATGACGCGCAGGTAGCGGTCGCCGCGGTCGCGGGCCAGCGCGACGGAGTTCTTGATGGCCTCCAGGCCGACCTCCCGGATCATGCCTCGGAGGTTGACGCTGGGCAGGGGCGCGCGCTCGGCGGCGGCCCTGGCCTCTTCGATGAGGCGGAGTTGATCGCGGGTCAGGGTGGGCACGTCGTCGCCGGTGACGGTCTCGACGGCGCGCTCGCGGGTGTCCTCGGGAGGCGGCGAGGCGGTGAGCTTGTAGAGGCGGTCGACGTCGATGGGGGTGGGGACGTGGATGTTGTCCTTGATCCGGGTGACCTCGTCGGAGAAGAACTCGGCGGCGAAGAGGGCCTCGGCGCTGGAGTAGGGGTCGGGGGGCGGCGCGTTGGGATCGGGCTGGGGTTGGACGTGTCGGGTGATGGGGCCCTGTCCGCCGTACTTGCCGGCGTTGATCTTGGAGGCGTCGAGATCACCGAGGGCGGCGACGAAGAGGTCTGCGTCGGACATGTGGACGTCGGCGCCGCGGCGGAGCTGGTCGGCGCCGATGATGGGGCGGCGCTCGGCCTGGGCCTCGGCGACGAGGTGCTGGCGCTGGCGCCGCTCGGCCTCGCGCTCGGCCTGGACGTCGCGGGCCTGGGCCTTCTTCTGTCGGGCGAGGCCGGCGAGGGCGGCGAAGGGCTTGTTGTCGAAGGTCTCGGGGGCGGGCTTGGGGGTGGTGGGGCTCTTGTTGTTGCGCTTCTTCTTGGCCATGGGTCGGGCTCAGGGCGAGTGGATGTCGAGGTATGTGCCGTCGAGGGCCTCGATGACGGGGCCTTCGAAGCCGTGGGCGCGGACGCGGGCGGGTGCGTCGACGCCGTCGAGGGAGTGGTAGCGGTGGACAAGGGCGAGGCTGCGGAGGCGGGCTTCGACGGCGACGCGGGCGACCTCGCGGGGGGTCATGTGACCGGGGTGCTTGTCGTCTTCGGGCGAGGAGCACTCGAGGACGCCGAGGTCGGCGTCCTGGCACAGCGCGATGAGGTTGGGGCACAGGTCGCTGTCGCCGGAGTAGGCGACGCAGGCGCCGTCGGGGTGTTCGAAGCGGAGGCCGACGCTGGTGTCGTGGTGCGCGACGGGCAGGGCGCGGGCGGTCAGGCCGGCGACGTGGAGGGGGGAGTCGTCGAGCAGGGTCCAGCGAATTTCGAAGCCCAGGGGCGAGAACCACTTGCCGAGGGGGTCGGCGAAGCGGCTCTGGATGAAGCGGCGCATCTTGGGGCTGACGAAGATGGGCAGGGGTTCGGCGCGGGGGTGATCGCCGCGGGCGGCGAACATGAGGGCGGGCAGGTCGAGGCAGTGGTCGAGGTGTCCGTGGGTGATGAAGATGGCGCGCAGGTCGTGCCAGGGGACGCCCTGTGCGGCGAGGCGCCAGAGGGTGCCAGGGCCCATGTCGACGAGGACGGGACCATCGGGGGCGTGCAGGAGGTGGCCGGAGGGGGAGCGCAGGGGGTGGGGTGCGGCGGTGCCGGCGCCCAGGACGGTCCAGGCCAGCGGGCGGGCGCCCATGGGGGTCAGGGCTCCACGGGGTTCTTGGGGGAGTCGTACTTGTAGGGCATCTTGACGCGGACGAGGCCGGGCTGTCCGAAGATCTTGCCGGGGAGCAGCAGCCGGAGCTCCTTGATCGTCTCGGGGGGTCGCTCGAAGAGGGCGAAGTCCTGGAGGCTCTTGCCGGCGTTGATGGAGACGGCCGAGGCGGTCTGGTCGACGACGGTGCGGTCGGCGCCGAAGCGGGCGCGCATGAATCGGCCGCCGCCGCCCTCTTCGTGGAGGGCGGGCGCCAGGGCCTTGCCGGCGGTCTGGTGGTTGGGGTCGTAGGTGATGGACTCGGCGCCGTCGTTCTTGATCTCGTAGGTGATCTTCAGGACAGGGTCCTTGGAGAAGCCGTCCTTGGCGCCTTCCTTGAGCTTGACGTACTCGATTTTTGCGGACTGGACCGTGAGGGTGGCGGAGCCGACCTTGACGGCCTCGCCGATGTTGTGGACGACGACCTCGGGCAGCGCGGTGGGCTCGTAGGTCATCTTGATGAGCATCATGCCGCTGCCGCCGTGGAGGCTGGGCGGGACGGTCAGGACGAGGGCGCGCTGCCCTTCCTCGGGGGCCTTGAAGAGGTAGATGTCGGTGACGCTCTTGCCGGGGGCCAGGTCGACGTTCTGGGTCTGCTGGCCGGCGAGCAGGCCCTCCTCGATGAGGACGGCCTCGATGGGGTTGGAGGGCCTGGCCTTGGGGCCGGGATCGACGAAGAGGATGGGGGCCTCGAGGTTGGTGGTCTTGGCCTTGTCGTGGGTGGGCTTGTAGAGGAAGTTGGCCTCACCCTTGTTGGCGAAGGTCAGCGAGAGGGCCAGGACGGGCTCGCCGTAGATCAGCGGGCCGTCGGGGCCTTCGAGCTCGACGCGCTCGAGCGTAAAGCCGGCCAGCGTGACCGCGATGGGGGCGCCCTTCTCCTGGGTGGGGGCGCCGAGGGCGCCGACCGTCTCCTTCTTGCAGCCGATCGCCAGAGTCGCCATCGCGCACACCAGCGTGGCCACCGTGAACGTCGTCGCGCTCTGCCCGCGTTCCGCAAACCTTGTCATGGAGATCCCGTTTGGAAGTTGCACATGATCAATTTCGCGCGTCGAGCACGCGAGAGCTACCCGACAAGGTGTCGCGGGAGATGCTTCGGTGCGCCCTCGAACGCCGCAGGGGACGCTAACATCGGCGTGCGCGTCGTGTCAACATCGCTATCTGCCCCGATCGGAGGGGATTCTAGAGCGCTGACCGGTTTGACTCCCGTCGGCCAACGGGCCGACAACGCCGATGCCGTCGTCGTCGATGCTCGACGGGCCAAAGGCCCGCCTGTGCGTCACCCACTGGGTGCTCCTCCTTGGCGTCTATCTGGCCGACGGCGTCTTCGCTGTCGGCCTCGACGACCTCGGTCCCTCAAACCAATCAGCGTTCTAGAAGATGTAGCCGACGTTGATATGAAGGTCGCCGAAGTTCTCGCCGAGGCGCCGGTTGAGCAGCAGGCCGTAGTCGACCAGCAGGGGGATCTGGCCAAGGACGAGCCAGCGGACGCCGAGCCCGGCGGTGTGCCGCAGGTCCTCGCGGGGATCGACGCGGGCCAGATCCTCGAAGCAGTCGACGCGCGCGGGCGCCTCGGTGCTCAGGAAGTCGACCGGGGCGCGGCAGTCCACGAGCAGGCCGGAGTCCAGGAATGCGGCGCCGAAGAGGTCGGCGCTCCGGAGCAATGGGTAGCGCAGCTCCAGGTGGCCCAGGGCGACGAGCTCGCCGCCGCGAGGCTCGAAGTTGGCGGAGATGGGGCCGACGCCGTCGTCGCGGATGCCGCGGACGGTGTTGGCGCCGCCGAGCTTGAAGAGCTCGTCGGCGGGGATGGTCTCGGTGTCCAGCAGCGGGACGATGGCGCCGATGCGGGCGCCGTAGGCCAGCGTCAGGGTGTCGAACCAGGTCCACAGCTGGGTGCCGGTCAGAGAGAGCTTCAGGAAGGTGGTGGGGGAGTCGAAGACGTCGGCGGCCAGCTCGGCCGAGCTCTCCAGCAGGTAGCCGCGGGTGGGGTTGAGCTTGGAGTCGCGGCGGTCCAGGCTCGGGTTGAGGGTCAGCTTGGTGATGTCCAGGGGAGGGCTGAACAGACGTTCTCCTTCGAGGTTTCGCAGGTCCTGGGCCCTGCTGCGGGTGGTGAAGCGCCGCTGCTCGATGGAGATCTGGGCCACGAGGCCCTCGAGGACCTCGCGGCTGAGGTTCTTGCGCACGGTCAGGCGGGCGCCGCCCTCCTCCTTGTCCAGCTCGGTGTTTTCGACGCCGAGCAGGTCGAGGGTGTAGAAGAGGGTCACGGACAGCTCGCTGCTGAGCAGGATCGAGCGCGGCGCGAAGAAGACCAGCTCGGAGGCGGTCAGGAAGTCCAGGGTGCCGATCAGGTCGGGGTCCAGGGCGCCGAGGGCGTCGCTCAGGCGCAGGGCGTCGACGGCGGCCTTGAGCTTGAGCTGGAGGCCGCGGCCGAGGCCGAGGAGGTTGTTCTCGACCAGCGCGGTCTCGACCGTGAGGATGAAGCTGGCGTTCTCGTCGAGCAGGTCCCGGCTCTCGCCGCCGACGCGCAGGTCCCAGAACTGGGAGGGCAGCTCCTCGACCAGGATGACGAGGGCGACGCGGTTGCTGGCCGAGGCGCGGGTGATGGCGTCGGGGTCCAGGCCGATGGCCTTGATGGTGACGGACTCAAAGAGGCCCAGGCCGCGCAGGTTGCTCTGTCCCTCGTAGAGGCGGGTGAGCTGGAGCAGGTCGCCGGGCCCCAGCGGCAGCTCGTCGCGCACGACGCTGTCGCGGGTCTCGAAGTTGCCGCGCAGGAAGACCTCGCTGACGGTCATCAGAGGCCCCTCGTCGATGTCGATCTTGACGTCGACCTCGTCGCCCTGGATCCCCCCGCCCAGCTCGCAGCCGGGGTCGTCGACGGCGCGCTCGCAGCACCACACGTCCGGGTCGACCTCGCCGCCGCAGGAGCCCGGCGTGCAGCGCTCCAGCGGGTCGATGCCCTGGCGCTCGAAGCAGGCCTGGTCGATGGAGGGCAGGGCGCAGTCGCTCCAGTCCGACTCGGAGGTGCGGCAGGCGGCCTTGATCTCGGCTCTGGGGTATCCGCGGGCGTGGTACATCAGCAGCAGGCGGCCGAGGTCGTCGTTGAGCGAGGCGGGGTTGAAGGGCTCGCCGTCGGCCAGCTTCATCGCCGCCCGGATCTCTTCGCGGTCGATGCCCGGGGTGCGCGGCAGGTAGACGCGGCGCACGAGGGTCCGATCGCCCTCCTCGACGAAGATCTTGACGTGGAGATCCTGGCCGTCGTTGCGCACCGAGAGCTGCCAGCGCGGGGCCGTGGCCCGCAGGTAGCCCTCGAGCTGGTAGGCGGCCACGATCTTGCCCAGGTCGGCCTCAAGCTCGGCGCGCTGCAAGAAGCCGCCGGCCTCGAAGAGGCCGTAGGCGCGCGCGCTCATGGCGGCCCTGAGGGCCTCTTCGTCGAGGTTGCCATTGCCCTCGAAGGTGATCGAGCGCAGCTCCGAGCGCACCCCCTCCTTGATGGTGAAGAGGATCTCTCGCTCCCGGTCGTTGATCTCGTGCTCGCGGCCCTCGACCGTGGCGAAGTAGTTGCCGGAGGTCTCGTAGAGCGAGCGCAGCGCGTCGACGGTCTTGGCGATCTCGACCTTGTCGACGTAGCCCGACTGGACGAAGGTGGCCTTCTCGGCCAGCTCCAGGCCGGTGAAGCGCTCATTGCCTTCGAAGTTCAGCCGCCACAGCGGGCCCTCGTCGATCTCGATGAAGATCTCGACGAGCCCCTCGGTGACCTTGCGGTCGATGTGCTGGTCGACGATCCGGGTCCGGTAGAAGCCCCTCTGGCGGTAGGCGTCCAGGACCGCGTCGATGCCCGCCTTGAGCTTCTGGTCGGTGAAGGTGCCGAACCAGCCGATGGGCTCGATCAGGATCGATCGCAGCGTGCTGTAGCTGAGCGCCTCGTGGCCGCCGATGACCACCCGCTCGATCTCCAGCGCCTTGCCCTTCTGGACGACGACCTCGACGTCGACCGCGTTGGTGCCGGCCACCGGCGTGTGGATGATCTCGACCTTCGTGCCGAAATAGCCCTCCTGCTCGTAGCGGGCCGCGATGGCCTCCTTCTGCTGGCGCAGCGCGCCGGCGTCGTCGCTGAAGATGCTGCCCCGGCGCATCAGCAGGCGCTTCTCGATGTCCGCCTCCAGCAAGGGGTAGGTGCCCTGGTAGCTGATCCGGCGCACGGTCCGGGCCACCTCGGCCTCGAAGGTGACCTCGCTGCCGCCGGGCACGGCCTTGAGGCGCGCGCTGACCTCCGAGAAGAGGCCCGTGCTCTTGAGGCGCTCGGCGGCGGCGACGAGCAGCTCGGCGTCGTCCGGGGCGCCGACGCACAGGTCCATGAGGTTGATCAGCCGCTCTCGCTCCTGCGCCGTGCTGCAGCCCTCCTGGTCGCAGGTCAGCTCCAGCTTCATGATCCGCCCGCCGGCCTGGGGGTCGAGCGTCGCCTGCCGGACCAGGCGCTCCATCAGCCGCTTGTCCTGGCAGTCGTAGCCGTCGTAGGCCGCGACCTCGCCCTGCGCGATGAGCGGCAGGCCCACCGCGGCGAGCACCAGCAGGGGGGCAGCCCTGCCCCACGCGCCCACGCGGGGCCTTGGTCTAGAAGAGGTCAATGGGGATCCGCAGTCGGATGTTGGTGTCGAGCTTGACCTCATTGTCGCTGCCGTTCTCCCCGAACTCAAGCAAGAGGTTGTCCAGGATGATGAGCTGCCCGCCGAAGCTCTGCTCGGCGCCCTCGGCCCCGAAGGCGCCGTCGAAGCGCAGGATGAAGCGCTGGGTGATGCGCTCGCGCAGCTGCACCCGCGTCTCGTCCAGATCCGAGGAGATGTTGACCTCCTCGACGTCCAGGTAGCGGCCGATCTCCTTTTCGACCCGCGTGATGAGGGGCTGCAGAGCGATGGCCAGGCCGGGCTTGCTGGCCGAGGAGGCGTTGAGCTGGTCCGTCGTGCACCCGAAGAGGGTCAGCGCCATCAGGTCGGCGCCGTCGGCGAAGGGTCGGCTCGACAGCGTCCAGTTGGCCGCCTGCACCGGCCCGTCGATGTCCAGGATGAGGTTGTAGGTCAGCAGCTCGGTGGCGCCGCCGACCCCGCTGATCGTGGACTCCGCCTCGCGCGCGGCGAACTGCGCGCAGGAGTTCTGGATTTCGGCCTCCGCCGTGACCTTGAGCGCGGGGTTGAAGGCCGCCCCGGTCCAGGTCACGTCGCCCTCGCGGACGATGAAGTCGCGGCCCTGGAAGTCGACCTTGCCCCCGGACAGGATCTTGAGGTTGCCCACGATGCTGGGGTTGGCCAGGGTCTGCTGCAGGTTGAGGTTGGCCGTCAGCTCCATCTCGACGTTGGCCACCCCCAGCTCGCTGCGGACCTGGAAGCCGTCGCGGATCTCGACGTCGAGGTTGAACTTCATCTTCTGGAAGATGGGGTTGCGGTCCAGCGACGAGGCCTCGAAGCGGTCGGTCTGGCCGCCGCCCAGCGCCGTCGACAGGCGGTTGATGCCCACCTGCTGGACCACATTGCTGTTGCGGTAGTAGCGGCCGTCGATGATCGCGATGTCGCCTTCAAGCTCCCAGGTCTCCGGGCTGGCCAGATCACCCAGGGTCATCGCCAGGTTGGCGTGGAAGGTCACGTCCATCGCCCCCGGCACGTGGTAGCTCATGTTCGTGGCCTTGAGCCTGACCGAGACGCGGCCGAGCCCCTCGTCGTCCAGCGGCACGTCGCCGTAGAGGCTGGCGGTGCCGCCCAGCGCCCTGACGCGCAGCGGGGACGCGCTCGGCACGATGATCGTCCCCCGGCTGTTGGTGCCGCACCAGGACTCCAGCAGGTGCCCCGCCTCCAGCACCCTCGATGGGCACACGACGACCATCCCCGAGTCGACCACGACCTCGTCGTCGAGGCTGCGCACCCGCATCGTCAGGCGCTCGTTGCTGCGCTGGCTCAAGGCCAGCATGCCGCTGAGCTCCGGCGGGTCGCTCACGCGCCCCCGGACCTCCAGGTTGACCCCGGCGACGCCCTTGAGGTCGGTGTAGACATCAGGCAGCAGGTTGAGCAGGCGCAGGTCCAGGGCGCCGATGAGCTGGAGCTTCAGGTCCGGGTCGTCGTCGGCCAGCGAGACCTTCCCCCGCAGCGTCACCCCGCCGAGCGTCAGCGACTTGATCTCGAAGAGATCGTCCTTGAACTCCAGCGTGATGTCCTCGGAGTTGGTCAACACTCGCCCCAGCGCGGCGACCTTGAGCTCGGGGAAGGTGCCCTGGAGGCTCCACTTCATCGCCGCCCGATCGATGGCCACGTCCACGCCGCCGCTCAAGGTCAGCTCCCCCAGCAGGTCAAGGAGCTGCCGGCTCGGCGGCGCCGACACCTCGCGGGGCCGCGTCACCACGGCCCTGGCCCGCTGGCCCAGGTCGTTGGAGCGCGCGCGGGTGGCCGCGACGCTCCGGGCGGCGGCCTCGATCCGGACCCCCTGGAGCTGGGCCGCCTGCTCGGTCTCGATCTTCTGCTCCAGCAGCCCCGCCAGGATCCCCCGCACGTTGAGCTTGTCCACCCGCAGCCTCGCCCTGGCCTTGTCGCCCCCGGCGTCCACGCGCTGCGGCACCGTGAGCTCCAGGCCGACGACCGCAGGGAAGGCGTCGCGCACCTGCAGGACCTGATCCTCGGAGACGAGCCCCCCGCCGACCTCGTAGAGCCCCGCCGTGGCCGAGACCGGCACGTAGGGCACCGCCAGGATCGTCATCGAGAAGACCTCGCTCTGGGTGTTCCAGGCCCCGAAGACGTCCCCGAGCTGCTGCGTGCCAAACCGCAGCCTCTTGCCCGCGATCGCGCCGCTGAGGTGGAAGGCCGGCTGGGTCGTGGCCCAGCGCAGCGCGTCGTTGGCCGTCACGGCCGCCTTGCCCTCCGGCCCCACCGGGCCGCTGCCCCGGAGCGCCCCCAGATCCAGCGCCCCAACGGCGCGCAGCGAGAGGATCTCGACGATGCCGTCGACGCGGGCCTCCTTGAGCGCTCTGACGTCCGACAGGCGCAGGCCGTCGACGCGCACCGCCGCGTCGATCTTGCCGTCCAGATGCCAGTCGATGCCCCCCTTGAGCCGCCCCCTTGCAGGGTGCAGGGACACGTCCAGGCCCTGGACGCGGATCCGCTGCGGATCGATGTCCATCCGCGCCGCCACGCGCTGGATGTGCTGGCCGTCGACCTTCAGCGGCCCCGCCGACACCTCGGCCTCGATCGACGGCGACCTCGCGCGGCCAGAGACGCGCCCCCCCTTGATCGACGCCACCCCGCCGAGCTCCACCCCCAGGCCCATCCCCGGCGCCTGGTTCAGCAGCGAGGCGATGGCGCCCAGGTCCAGCCGGGGCGCCTCGAAGGTCAGGTCCATGAGCGGATCCTTCTCCGGCGCGCTGATCCGCGTCCTGTAGATCTGGAGACTCCCTGCGGCCTCCATGTGCCCGAAGCTCCCATCGACGCGCGCCCCGGTGAGCGTCAACCACCCGTCGATCAACGAGAATCCCGTCGAGATCTCGTCGCCGGGCAGCCCGGCCAGCTTCGGCTGCCGCACGACGAGGCGCGCGTCGGTGATGTCCGGGTCCAGCAGCGGGCCGTCGATCGAGAGTGAGAGCGAGAGCTGCCCCTGGACGCCCTTGATCCCGTAGAAGGACGCGTAGGGCGCGATGTCGCCCATCTCGAGGTCGAGGCGCCCGTCGAGCGCCTGCCGCTGGACGTCAAGGTCCCGGATCTGGACCTCGGCGACGTCGCCGTCGAGCCAGATCAGCAGGTCGCGCTCGGTCTTGAGGTGGCCCTGCTTGAAGTGCACCTGGCCGCTGGCCTTGATCAGCTTCGCGGGCACCCCCGCCTCGCGACGGCTCGTGACGGCCTCCGGCCGCCTGAGCGACATCTCCCGCACGTCGGCGCGGTGCCAGGCCGGCAGCATCGCGCCGCGCTCCCGATCCTCCCGGTCCAGCAGCTGCCCGCTGGCCGTGAGCACCGCGTCGAGCGTCCCCGTGGCGGGGATCAGCGCCTCCGGGGCCATGCCCGGCACGGCGTCCTCCAGCAGCGCGTCCGTGTGCAGCCCCTCGATCTCGATCGGCAGGTTGTACTTCAGGTCCAGCAGGTTGACGTGGCCTCTCCCGGCCACCTCGGGGGGCTCGACGGCGGGATCGGCCCACGGGGGCAGCGGGCCCGTCGCGCCGCTCGCCAGCCGGATGGAGCCCCCGTAGCCGAGCAGTTCGAAGTCCGTCAGGTAGAGCCGCCGGTTGACGAGCTGGCCTCGAGCCAGCCCGGTCTCGAAGGTCATCCCCATCACCTTGAGGTCCTTCAGATCCAGGTCGAGCTGCCCCAGGATGTGGCTCCCGTCGGCCATCTCCGGCCCCAGGACGCCCTCGACGGTCATGGACACCTCGTAGGGCGACTCGAAGAGGGGCCCCGTGAAGTACTCCACGGGCCGGGCGAAGGCCGGCAGCGAGGCCTTGAGCGTGGCCTTGTAGCCCAGGCCGGCCGGGTGGCCCAGATCCATGCTGCTCTGGGTCAGCTCGTAGGTGATCCCGGCCGAGATCAGCGAGAAGGCCTCGACCGAGAAGCTCTGGCCGACCCAGTTGAAGCCCTTGATCGTGAAGTCCTCGATGTCCAGGTCCAGCGGGGGCTTGGCGCCCTCGACCGGCGGCCCCTCGGGGGGCTGCGAGCGGGCGCCGAACATCTCGGGCGAGAAGGTGGCGCGGCCGTGCGGGGCGCGCAGGCTCTCGGCGGACATGCGCAGCAGGCCCCCCTCGATGAGCATCGAGAAGCGCTCCAGGTCGGTGTCCTGGGTCTGCACCTCGAAGTCGGGGAAGCGCATCAGGACGTCGAGGTCGCGCACGTCGAAGGCCTCGATGTAGATCGCGAGCGAGGGGGGCTCGGCGTCGGGCGGGTCGGCCCGCTTCGGCCCGGTGTAGAAGGCGTCGGTGTAGGAGAAGCCGCCGCGTTCGTCGAAGTCCAGCAGGCTGCGGCCGCCTTCGATCCGGGCGCGCTGGATGTGGATGATGCCGTCGAGCAGCGAGAGCAGGCGCAGGTCCAGCTCCAGGCGCTCGACGTAGGCGGCCTCGCGGCCCGAGGGGTCCGTCAGCGAGACGCCGTGGGCCTCGATCCGGCTCAGGTCCACGCCCACGCGCAGCTCCGTCAGCGCGACGCGGCCGGCGAAGATGCCCTGGAGTTGCTCCTCAAGAAAGCCCAGGAAGAACGAGGAGTTGACGACCATGTGGAGGCTGACGATGAGCGTCAGCGCCAGGGCCAGCGGCGTCATCAGCAGGAGCAGGACGCGCGCGTTGGCGTGCAGAATGCGCCATCCCAGAGTGAGGGTCTCGGTGGACTTCATGGCGACATGGTCGAGGGTCGGCCCTCAGCCGTCCTCCTCTGCGAGCAGGCCCTCGGAGATCTTCTCGAGCTTCTCGTGGTCGTCGCCGAGCAGGAAGTGGCTGCGGACCTTGAGGAGGTCGCCGCCGGTGACGACGCGGACGATCTGGTTGGGGCCGGGGGCGAAGCTGGCCTCGCGCCGGCGCCGCGACAGGGTGTCCTGGACGACGAAGGTGGTCGGGTCGCCGGTGCGCTCGACGACAATGGCCCCGTGGCCGTCGGCCATCTCCACCGGGGTGCCCACCGGCAGGATGCCGACGCCGCGCACCAGGGCGCGCAGCACCGTGCTGGAGTAGCGCTTGCCGACCTGCTGGCGCATGCGCTGGATGGCCTGATGGGGCGGCAGCGGGGCGCCGCTCAGGAAGAGCTCGCTGTCGTTGAGCGGCGAGGGCGTCGTCAGGTCCGTGTAGTCGCTGGCGGCGCGCAGCAGCTCGCCCATCGGCGAGGCGCTCGGGCCCTTCTTGCCGGGGGGCATGTAGCGGCTGGCCAGCGACAGGCCCTGGCGCAGCGTGCTCATCGTCCAGGCGTTCTGCTGGGCCAGCCAGTCGAGGGCCTGGACGCCGACGCGGCGCCGCGCGGCGTCCTCGTCCTCGACGCCGTCCCGGATGGGGCGGTCGTAGCGGGCCAGCTCGATGCACGCCTGGCCCAGATCGGCCTTGACGGCCCGCGTGGCGTGCAGCTCCTCGGCCGTGGCCACGGCCACCAGCAGGATCATCAAAGATCGCATCGCCATGTCGTCCGAGGAGCCCAGCATCGCCAGCCCCACGACCGCGTCGCGCACCTCCGGCTCCAGGTCCGTGATCTCGCGCACGACGTGCCGCGTGCCGGCCCGCGCGATCTCCGAGTCGTCGTCGATGGTGGCCTTGACCATCGCCACGCCCCGCGACAGCTGCACGGCGAGCTGCCCGACCTGCCCCAGATCCTTCATCGCCTTCTGGGCGTCGCCCTTGAGGCGCACCTGCACCGGGATCGTCCCGGCCAGCAGGTGCCCGAAGCCGGCCGCCTTGAGATCCTCGCCGAGCGCCTCGACGCCGTTCTCGGCCAGCAGCGGCTTCTTGAAGGCCACCACGACCGAGATCATGTCCCGGATCACCTCCGCCTCGACCGGCTCGTTGAAGATCAGCCCCCCGAGGCCCCGGCGCCTCAAGAACTTCTCCATCGCGTCGATGGCCGAGCGCTGCCGCTTGGAGGGCCTCAGGCGGATCGTCCCGGCGAAGATCTGCCCTTCGCCCACCTCGATCTTGACCTTGCCGCCGAGCCGCTCGGAGAACTCACGCAGGCTGACGGCGAAGTTCTTCGAGGGCTCCTCCAGCGCCAGGTTGTTCGAGGCGTGGTAGGCCGCCGTGCGCAGCACCGAGAAGAAGTTGTGCAGCAGGACGCGACCCTGGCGGATCTCCTCGATCTGCTCCTCGGTCAGCCGCCGCTGACCCTCAAGCTCGGTCCCCTCGCTCATCGCTCACCCCCCTTGACCTGATTCCACTCGCCGCCGCCTCGCCGCCCTGGCTCTCCCTGCGGTGCCCTCATGACTTGCGGCGCATGAAGCCGCTCAGGCTCTTGAGCAACCCGCCCGACGGCTTCTCGTCTTCCTTGCCCCCCTCCTCGGCCTCCTCGGGCGCCGGTCGCCTCGACGCGAGTTTCGGAGCCGGCGCCCCAGGCGCCCCGGAGCCCCCCGGCTCGCGGGACGCACCGCCTGGCGGCGCGGCGCCTGTCGTTAATTGAAGATTGTGACTCTCAGCTGGCTGCGGTCGATAATTTTTTCGAATTGCAACTGGCCTTGGGTGAACGGTTACAATACACTCCCACTGTTGAAAAGCTGGCCGCGTGAAACG
>SXGS01036501.1_pt1 | contig 70245 bp, 55 predicted proteins | sample 3174681 | NCBI WGS metagenome assembly SXGS01 (sample SAMN11356861, study PRJNA531348) | freshwater metagenome | isolation source: freshwater sample F1-80 | place: China: Fuxian Lake, Yuxi | collected 2017-12-25
ATAAGATTCCACCGCAAGCATCCTCCAGCACACCCTTTCCGGAGGTTTTACTCCTGAAAGGGTTAAGCTCTAATACGGTGGCCCCCTTTTCAACGCTCGCTTCAGCCCTTAACTGGTCCCCTTTTCAACGCTCGTTACCAATCTATTCCCTTAATGCGGATTGATTCATTGCTAACTTTTCAGGTCTCCCAAAGGGGGAGGCCTGATTGGTCTGGTCCACGAAAAATTGGCCATGGGTTAAGATATAAATGGGGTGAAGGCAATTGGGATAAGGTGCAAAGGTCATGAACAAGGTCCGGCGCATTAATACAGGCGAGCAAGCTTGAGGCTATCCGTTTGGTTACAAACAAGTGGATGAGCTATCGGGAGGCGGCCCAGAAACTGGGGATTCGGGAAACGCTGATTCGTAATTGGAAAGCCAAGCGGGTCAAACGGGGTGATGAGGCCTTCCCAGGCAATGGCAAGTTGTCTCCCCAGGGTGCCAAATTGGTTCAGGATACCGTTGCCTTCGTATGGCAAGGGACATTTTAAAAAAGCAATGGCATTCTTCGCAAACCCCACGGGTTGAGATTCCGGTTCATTAAGGCTCACCCTGGAATCTGGCCGGTTAGGTTAATGTGTCAGGTGCTATGGGTATCCCGAGCCGGGTATTACCGCTGGTAATTGGAAACGGAATCGGTCAGTTACCGAAGGCAAAAGGAATTTCTGGAAAAGATTCGGGAAGTTCATTTTAGACAAGGGGTATCGTGGTCACAGGTATTTGGGACTTGGGTTGATTCATATCGTGGGACAGATCCCGAAAATGGCTACCAGGTCATTCAGGAAGATGCTTAAAAGGCGCAGTGCGATCGAACCAACCTCAGTTACCGAAGGCAAAAGGAATTTCTGGAAAAGATTCGGGAAGTTCATTTTAGACAAGGGGTATCGTGGTCACAAGTATTTGGGACTTGGGTTGATTCATATCGTGGGACAGATCCCGAAAATGGCTACCAGGTCATTCAGGAAGATGCTTAAAAGGCGCAGTGCGATCGAACCAACCAATTGGGCACCTCAAAAGTGAACACCGGTTGGAAAGGACCTTTTTGAGGGAAGAATCAGGAGCAAGGGTGAATGCCCTGATAAGTGCCATTGGTTACAACTTCAACAAGTTGTTGAGGGCTTTGACCTGCCTGCTGTTTTTCAACTAAAGATGGGGATGCCATACCGTGGAGCGACAAATTTGGATTTTCAGGGCTCTATGGCAAGGCCAAATCAGGACAGCACGACCCACATCACAACCATAAATCCTTTGGAAGGGTTTTTCAGGGACGACTGATATAGGCTGTTGGGAATCCCAATTTTCCCTATTATTTGTGGGGCGCTACCATTGTCGACTTATTCGTTGAGGTTTGTGGGACTATCCCCGGAATTTCCCAATACACAATCATCACCGTCCAACCCGGCACTTTTGCTGAAATGTCGGTTGAGATAAATATCGTCACCGGTTTGGCCAACATTGCGCTGATTTCTAAAGCGGACATTCCCTCCGAGAAAAAGGACATTTTGCCCTCGACCGGAATGGTTGGGGCTGTTGTGGCTTGCGCGATGATGCCCCGAATCCGCCATTAAGGGACGCCTGTCTCCCGCCCGGAGGTCGAAACCACCATGTTGTCCATTGCGCCCCCTGTATCCCAGGGAATAGCTGTAATTTCCCCCCATCCCTTGCACCACATCGCGCCATTGGGCACGATCGTGTTGATAAAGTTGGTCGAGTGTTTCCAGGGATGGAAAAATGTGGGTGGGATATTTTTCAATGCCTACCGGACAGTCCACATGGAGGGTTTCCGGATTGGCAAAGCCGTTTTCCACAAGAAGCGGTGCATAAATCCCGGCAACGGATCGGGGGCCCTTTAATTCCGGTTTGGGCATTTGATTATTTTTGAAGCTGGCAAAGGAGGCTACACCCCGCCAGATCTGGGCAAGATTGTTTTGACATTCCAGATCCTTCTGGTTTTGTTTTTGGTGGTGTATTGCCGGCCAAATCACCCCTCCAAACATCATAAGGAGGCCGGCGGCAGCAAACAGGTCCGCCCGCAACCCCCAGGAACGGCGCTTTCCCGGATCATATTCTCTCGACAACGGCGGGGCTGCAGGCATGGTCCGACTTACACTTGTTCGCACATGAAGGATCGTTTTCCGGGCCAATCCCCCAGGGGCCCTGATCGGTGCCCGGTCGCTTCGCAAGGCCTTTAGGGAGATCGATAATCGTTTGAGAAGGCTTTCCGCAAGCGGATTCTTTTCAAGCTCATTTTTTGCCCTGGTTAATTCAACTTCCTCAAGAAATTGCAAGGAATAGCCGGCAATATCGGCATCAAGCGCGGATTGGGCCTGTTTTTCACGCACAAGGGCCAATGCTTTCGATGCCAATCCAGAGGGAGCTTTCATCGGCAAGCGGTCGGCTTCAAGGGGAGCCAAAAGCCGCCTGGTTCGGCTTAATACGGCCTGAAAATCGGCATCACCTTCGATTTGGGTGCCCACCTCCCGCGATTCGGATTCTTCGAGGATACCCATGGCAAAGCCAAGAATATCCGGTTTCCTCATCCCGTCAGGCTTGTTCATTTGGAAAAAATCCGTCAATGGTTAAAAATCTTTTTCGGACCGGCCACCTACTTTGGCTTTCGCCAGGCCGGGAAGGTATTCCTGAAGTTTTAATAACGAAGAATGAAGGCGGCTCTTGATGGTGCCCACGGGCATATCCAATATTTCTGCAATTTCCCTGTATTTCAAACCCTGATAATAGGCCAGGATCAATACTTCACGAAAAATCACAGGCAATTGGTCCACTGCGTTTCGCACTGCTTCCTGGGACTCGCTCCAATCCATGCTATCGGCGGGATCCGCCTCCTGGCCTTCCAGCAACTCCGCCAGGCGGGTCGATTCACCCTCTCCATGCCCAAAACTTCTGGTTTCCTCAAGGCTTAGGTGATTGTGGCGATTTTGCTTACGAAGGGCATCGATGGCCTGATTGGTTGCAATCATGTAAAGCCACGGTCTGAAGGAGCGACCCTGATCGAACTGCTTGCCTTTGGTCCAGACTTGCAAAAAGGTGTTTTGGAAAACATCCTCCGCCAGGGCAGCGTTACGAGTGTATCGTCTCAGGTATCCGAAAAGTTCATCCTCATACCGATGAACAAGCGTATCAAACGCCCCAGAATCGCCCTGTGCCATACGCAAAGCAAGGTCCTCATCGGAAAACCGTGTGGTTCGTATCCACGAATCCGCCACGAAACCCTCCACTTCCTTCCGTACGAATACGGCACCCAAAAGGTTCGATGAAATCAGCCCTCATCTTCCGCTATTGCCTGAAGCCGAGGAAAGAGCGGTTTTACCTTCCCATTTTCTGTGGAGGATAAGACACGGAGTTCCTGCGTCGATTGGGCAAAATGGGAAGCATGGTCAGGGTTTATCGTATCCCAATTTGGTTCAAAACCAAAGCTTTTATAAAGGGTTTTGGCTACTTTTGGAAGGAAAGGCTTCAAAAGGATGGCTGCCACCCGTATCGGTTCCACAAGGTCCCGCAATACCCTGGCAGCTGCCAATTGGTCTGTCTTTACCAAACTCCAGGGAGCCATTTTGTCTGCATATTGGTTCGCCGGAACCAATACTTCTGCCCAAATGAGTTGAAGGGCCTGGTTATACCGTAACGATTCCATGTGACCGGTCCAAATCTTTACAATTTCCTGGCGAGGCAATGGTCCGGGCCAGGCAGGAGGCGTTTCCTGAGGGGGAAGTTTGCCTCCGAAATTCCGGCCAATCAAACCAACTACCCTGCTATAAAGGTTACCCAGATTGTTTGCCAGGTCTGCGTTATACACTTCGATAAACCGCCGGTAGGAAAAATCCCCATCTCCGGGATAGGGGCATTCTCTCAGGAAGAAGTAACGAAACGCGTCCGGGCCAACCTCTTTCAACAGGTCCATAGGTTCGACGACATTACCAATGGTTTTAGACATTTTCTCGCCTTTGTGATGGACGAAACCGTGCCCAAATACCCGTTTGGGAGGGGCAATTCCCCCTGCCATGCACATTGCCGGCCAAAGAGCACAATGAAATCGGGTAATGTCTTTGCCGATGACATGGAGGTCAGCGGGCCACCATTTCGAGAATAGCGTTTCATCGGAACCGTAACCGATGGCGGTGATGTAGTTAAGCAAGGCATCAAACCAGACATAAATGGTAAATTCCGGATCAAAGGGAACCCGGATGCCCCAAGCCTCACCACTTCGGGTAATATTCACATCCTTGAGTTCGGTTTCGACCAGGTTGATCACCTCGTTGTGGCGACTTTCCGGTTGGATAAAATCAGGGTTTTTCTGGTAAAAATCAAGCAGCTTCTCCCGGAACGCACTAAGGGCAAAGTACCAGCATGGTTCCTGCCTACGAACGGCCTTGGCGTTATGGGTCGGGCAGCATTGGTTTTCATCCAGGTCCCGGTCCGACTTGAACGATTCGCACCCATTGCAATACCACCCCTCATAGCTCCCCTTATAAATGTGGCCATTATCTTTTACTTTCTGGATAAAGGCTTGACACCCTTTATGGTGACGCTCCTCGCTGGTTTGGATAAAGTCGGTATAGCCAAGGTCAAGTGCTCGCCAAACCTCTTTGAATTGGTCCGCCATCTGGTCGCAATAGGATTTGGGATCCTGGCCAAGTTCTTCTGCACGCTTGGCAACCTTAACCGTGTTTTCATCGTTTCCCATCAGGAAAAAAACTTCATTTCCAAGCATTCGCTGAAAGCGTGCCTGGGTATCCGCCCCGATTTTTTCAAAGGCGGTCCCAATGTGGGGACGACTGTTGGGATAGTCGATGGCGGTGGTGAGGAAAAATTGCTTGGGCATCGTTAGCTTCCGGGGAAAAAACCTGTTTTTCCTATTCTAGGTGGAATGAATGGCCCGAATAGCAAGGCGAGCCGCAGGTTGTGGACCAAATTTGGTTTGTAACCGGCCAGAATCAGATCAATCCGATTTCCTTGCAAAGCCAAAATCAAAATACCCTTGGGAGGAAACCGGTCCCTTCAAGATGCAATAGTCCAATTATAATTCCAATCCCTTGGCAATCCCCATGGAAACCATTTTTCCCAAATGCCAAATGACCCCAATAAAGTGATTTTTGGTCGGAAAATAAAGGGATTGTCATCCACCGCCCTTAAAACGGCAGGGCGGCCCCATTACTATCGGGATATGCAGTGCCACTAGGGACAACCGCTTTGCTATTTCACATCCAACGCAAACAAGGGTAGTAGCCATATTTTTTCTTTCCTAAGCAAAAGCAATTGGCCCAAGGCTTTCGCTTCGCTGGAAAGTCCGATCAAGTGCAGTTTTTCCAAAAGGCCCGACTCGGCAGTCATCTGAAGTTTCATATCGAGCAAACCATCAAGGATATTTTTGCCCTTGGGAAGGTCCAGGAGTTCCGGTTTTTGATCCTTCGGGAGGTTTGCCTCCCTCACCGCCCAAACGATGGCGTCTTCAAGGGTGCCCAGTTGATCAACCAGCCCATTTTCCAGAGCTTGGCGGCCGGTCCAAACCCGGCCCCCTGCCAGTTTGGTCAATTCGTCTTTGGTCATTTTTTTTCCGGCTCGTTCCCGACCCTTTAGAGCCCTGTCGAGGAATTGTTCATAAATCGACTCGATAACCCTGGTCATGGCCCGTCGTTCGGAATCGGTGAAGCCCCTTTCCATGGAGTTGATCCCGGCGTTCGCACCCCTTTTCACCACATCCGTGCGGACCCCAATTTTTTCGTACACCCCTCCTATTGCCACCTTGCCCCCAAAAACCCCTATTGACCCCGTTATGGTGGAAGGCTCGGCCATGATCCGTTTTGCCCCCGCTGCAATGTAGTATCCCCCGCTCGCCGCAACATCCGACATGGATGCCAGGACTGGTTTCTTGCAACGCAAAAGTTCGGCATGAATCAGGTCACTTGCCAAGGCAGAACCCCCAGGGCTGTCGATCCTAAGGATAATGGCCTTAACAGTTGAGTCTGATTCCGCTTTTTGGATCGCTTCTATCAGGGTGGTAGAACCTACGGTTTCGCCACCCGTAAAACCGAACGAACTTTTGCCTGTTACAATTTCACCAATCGCATGGATGATGGCGATTTTGGGATTCTTTGATTCTTTAGGTTTGGAAGGACTAAGTGCTTTTAACAAGGCGAATGGGTTCGAAAAATCCAGCTCCTCGTCTTTGGCTTTGGGTTTTCCGTAATTTTTGCCAAGCGTCGCCTCGGGTTTGCCACAGGCTTTTCCCAAAGTTTGGGTGTAATTCTCGTAATAGTCGAGTTTATCCACAAACCCAAGCTCTTTGGCGACGCCAGCCACAAGGGGTGCTTCGTCAATTGCCTTAACCACTTTGGCTTCATCGAGTCCCTTGTTTTTGCGAAATCTGGCAATGCGGCCCACCAGCGATTGAGTGTAAAAATCGTCAATCATGGATTCAAGTTGTTTGCGGGCGGGACCGGAAAGATTGGTCCTCGTGTAGGGCTCGACTGCCGATTTGAAATCCCCCACCTTGAGCATATCCGCCCTGACCCCAATGAAATCAAACAGTTCCTTGTAAAAAGTAACGGAACTTTGAACCCCAAGGATCATCAAGGACAAAGATTCAGGAACCGCAATTTCATCCGCCATCGCCGCTATGAGGTAGTCCTTTGACTCTTCACTGGCAGTCCAGGCAAAAATCTTTTTGCCTGACTTCCGGAATTTCTGCAAGGACGATTCCACCTCGTCGAGTTTGCCCCAACCCAGGGTGACCCCTTCCACCTCCAGAAAAAGGGCCACAACCGCAGGATCCCTGGAGGCCTTGTCAATCCTTTCCTGAATACTCCGGAGAGTGTCGGGTACCCCAACCGCGAAAAGCCCGGCCGAGTCCGTGGCCCCTTCGGCAAGATCACCTTTTATTTTTATGTGGGCAATCAAAGGTTGGTGAACCTTATCGGATTTCGGGGGCGAGTCCGCCGCATGACCGGCCAAACAAACCCCAAAAACGCCAACCAATGCCAAAAAATTGATCCTACCCATCTTTAACCCCCTCATTTGCGTTTCAGGCCCTGATTGCAAGTCATCATCATACCCCTGGAGTGTTTTCAAGGCAAAGGGGACTCTTTTAGGCCCTTCATCAATGATGGCAAATCCTTTTATAGATTGGATTTATAACTTTATCTTGTCCATTTGGCCTGGCGAACCTGAACAACGAATCCCCTGGACAATTGGCTCCCTCTTCCTGGTCAAGACCAAAGGTTCGACTGAAAAAATCCTGTCGGCTTTTGGAACTCTGATCTTGAATCAAAAAAGCATTACGGGTAAATGCCCCCTTCCACAGGGATTTTCCCTGCCCGGATTTCCACGGAGTCCCTCAAGGACATGACCCGCCATCCACGCAAAATAATTGGAATCATCCGTTTTGCGGGTGTGGTTTTGGCGGGATTGAACCTCTTTGCCCCAAGGGACCTTGTCGCCCAACCTCCCGTTGCCCCAGCCATTGCACCCCGGGGGGCGAAAGTATTCATTGCCGATGTGGTCATTCAGGGAAATCGGCACCTTAGCACTCAACAAATCATGGCCCAGTTGGGCACCAAACCCGGAAATGAATACGAACCTCACCAGGTTCAGGAAGATGTTCGAAAATTGATGGCGACCCGCCAGTTCGCCCAGGTGGACCCCCGTTTTGAAACGCTACCCGAGGGCAAGGTCGTCATTTATTTCCTGATCAAGGACTATCCCAGTGTGGTCCAGAAAGTGGTGTACCAGGGTGCCAAACATTTAAGCGATGAGGAGCTCAGTGCCCTGACGAGCGTTGTGAAAGGCAAACCCCTTAGCCCCGTGACGAACAAGTTGGGTTGCCAGGCTATTGTCCGCAAATATCAGGAAATGGGCCGAATGTGGGCCGGGTGTGAGTTGATCAAAGGGGCCGAACAGGGCGACAGGGAGGTCATTTACAATATCACCGAAGGCCCGATTGTAAAAGTTCGGAGCATTGCCTTTGAAGGTCAAAAGTTTGTTTCCGCCGGGGTCCTCCAAACCCACATCCAATCAAGCAAACAACTCATTGGCCTGTTTGGTGGGACCTTTAATCCCCCCATGGCGGACAACGATATTACCAGACTTGAAGAATACTATAAAGGCCATGGCTTCCTGGATGCCCGGGTCAGTCGCGAACTCCGCTGGACGGGCGACGGCAAGCAGGTAGACCTGGTTTTCCATGTCAACGAGGGGGTTCGGTACCAACTTCAATCCTCACCGCAGGTCGTCAATTCGAAAACGGTTTCCCCCGAACAGCTCGAACAACTCGCCACCAGCAAGCCCGGGGAATATTTCAACGAGGCCAAGACAAATCAGGACAAAAAGAACATCGAAGATTACATCGGATATATGGGCCGTGAAGCCCGGGTGAACACCGTACCCATTTTCAACCCGGATGTTCCAGGCCTGGTCCGTCTTCAATATGAGGTATCCGAAAGGGCCCCCGCCAGGGTGGGTCAGATTCATGTGGTGGGGAACGAACGAACCAAACAGAATGTGGTTCTAAGGCAAGTCCCGGTTTATCCAGGCCAGGTTTTAAGTTATCCCGACCTACGCGTTGCCGAACGCAATTTGGCCCGGATAGATCTTTTTGAAATCAGTCCGGATGGAGCGGTTCGGCCCACGGTAACCGTCATTGATCCCGATACACCCGGAGAGTACAAGGATCTTTTGGTCCAGGTTAACGAAAAATCCACTGGCAGCCTTTTGTTTGGGGTTGGCGTTAACTCCGACCTGGGCCTTACAGGAAGCCTGGTTCTTACCGAGCGGAACTTTGACATTACCCGATTGCCCACGAGCCTTGATGACCTGATCTCGGGAAGCGCCTTTCGTGGTGCGGGGCAGGAGTTCAAAGCGGAGGCGGTACCAGGAACCCAACTCCAACGCTACTCCATGAGCTGGCGTGAACCGCATCTCTTTGATAGTCAGGTGAGTTTGGGTACTCAAGCGTATTATTATTCCAGGGCTTTCAATGAATATACCGAAGGCCGCACCGGGGGCCGGGTTAGTTTGGGTCGGAAAATAAACGATTATTGGTATGGCAATGTTTCCGCCCGTGCAGAGAATGTTGGGGTCTACAATGTCGCACCTTGGGAGCCAACCGAATACACCTCCGTAATTGGCAATAACTTCCTGTTGGGACTCCGGGCCAATGTGACCCGGGACAGTCGGGATTCACCGATGCGTCCCACCGAGGGGTCGGTCATTGATTTTTCTTTTGAGCAACTTTTTGGTTCTTTTTCGGCACCGCTATTCAGTGCAGAATACAACCAGTACTGGACCACATTCCAAAGGGCGGACAGTTCTGGTCGCCATGTCGTTGCCCTAAGGAGTCAGTTTTCCTGGGCCGGGGAGAACACCCCGGTTTATGAAAAGTATTTTGCGGGTGGTTTTCGCAGTATGCGCGGTTTTCAATTCCGCGGGGTTGGGCCAAGTCAGAACGGTTATATGACCGGTGGCGATTTCATGTGGATCAACAGTCTGGAATACCAGCTACCGATCAAAGCCAACGATCAAATCTACCTGGTCGGGTTCTGTGATACCGGTACGGTGGAACAGTCGATCAGCCAGATAACCGACTACCGGGTTTCCCTAGGGGTTGGGGTGAGGCTCATGGTCCCCATGATGGGCCAGGTTCCAATCGCTCTGGATTTTGGTTTCCCGGTGAACAAAGCTCCTGGCGATAAGGAACAGATGTTTAATTTTTGGGTGGGTTTCTTCCGGTAATCCCCAAAGCCTGGACCGAAAAACAAAAATGCCTTGCCGTTGGACTTGACTTGGTTGTCGGTGGTGGCGGATTCTCCATGGTGCGATCAGGTGTTCCTATGGACAATAGATTCCCAGGTTGGCAAGGCCGTTTTAGGGTTTCATGACCAACACTTCGCCGATTTCTGTAGCCTCCACCCCCGCTTTGCCCACAAGGCCGGCTTGGGCTGGCCCTTTGTTCCTTTTGGGATTGGGAGCTTTGATTTGGGTCCTTGTCCAGTTTGGATCCACCGAGGACCGCCGAACCAGGCGGTTTCAGCGCGACCTCGACATGGCTCGCCACCTATTATTGTCTTCCCCTGAAACCCACGCCGATGAAATTGTCCACCGGGCCCGCCAAGTTTTGAACGAAATGGCACCTGCCCATCCATTGGCGGGCGAAGCCTGGTTTCTGTCGGGTGCGGCTCTTTTGGAACAGGTAAAAAAAGCCTCTCCCAATCTGAAGGCCGGGTTGCTTTCCGAGGCCATAACCTCTCTTGAACGAAGCCAGGAGCTTGGGGTCCGTGAGGAAGATAAGCCCGGTCTGACCTGGCAATTGGCAAGGGCCCAATGGGTCCAGGGAAAAGATCCTCGTACAACCTTGTTACATTTGGAAAAAGCCGCCCCGGGTGCGGAGGATATCGCTCAGGCTTGGGAGCTTATCGAGGAGGGCTACCTCAAACTCAACCCACCCGATTTGGCCGGAGCTCTTCGCGCCAATGAACAAATTCGATCCACTCCCCTGATCGCCGAGGACCGGCGGGCCCAAGCCCAGCTTAATGGGGGAGAACTCCTCATGAAACTCAATCAGATGGAAGAGGCCCGCCGAACCCTTGAAAAGGTCAGTTTTCGAGCTTCCCCTGCCTCATTCCAAAAAGCTAGGTTGGCACTTGCCAAAGGATTTCAGGAGGACTCCCGGTGGGGGGAAGCCGCCACACAGTGGCAACGCTTTTTGATGGAAGGGAAACCCGCTACCCCCGATGCCGCAATGGGTTACCTAATGTTGGGGCAATGCCAGGCAAAAATGGAGCAATTTGCGGATGCGGCCAAATCGTGGCAAGAGGCCCGAAAAATGGACAAGGGCGAGGCAGGCTTGGCGGCAACCGCTTATTGGGCCGAGTTGCGTTCCATGGATGCTGGTTCCGACCCAAAAGCGGCCACGGCAGCGGCCACCGCATTTGAGGAACTATTGGCGCAAACCGGACCAAACCTCCTTTGGAACAATCGTTGGCTTAATGGAAAATCCCTTTCCCTTTTAATGGAAAAATCCATCACAAACTTTCGTGGAGCCGGACAAGTCGATTTGGCAATCCAGTTGGCAGCGACCCTTGACAAGGTAGCACCACCAGGAACTGCCCTTCATTACAAAGCAGACCTCCTGGCGGAAAAAGCCAAAGCGATGAATTCCCAGGTTATGGCATCGGATCCTGCCAGCCAAAAAACACGCAATTTGGAAATAGCAAAGCTTTTGAGGGAATCGGCCCTGGCCCTGGAACAGTCCTCCTTTCAAATCACCGATCCCAGCCAAAAAAGTGACCAAATTTGGAAAGCGGTGATCCGGTCCCGGGAAGCAAACGACAATTTGCTTGCCGAACGGCTCCTGCAAGGGTTTTTGACCATTATGCCCAAGGGAGAAAAAGCGGGAGAGGCGTGGTATCTCCTGGGGGAATGCCAACGGGAACTAAACAAACCAACCCTTGCCTCTGCTTCCTATGTCAATTCCACCCAATTCATGACTCCCTTCCAATATCGTTCCAGGCTCCGGTTGGCGCAGGATTTAATGGCAAAGAAAGAAGGGGACAAGGCTGTCGAAACCTTGGAACAAAACCTTCAACTTTTGCGATTTGACCCGGACATTGAAGCCCAACGCGATTCCCTTTATGTGTTGGGGGGGCTGTTTGCGGAACAAGGCAAATGGCAAATGGCTACCCGCCGATTGGAAGAGGCCATTGAGCGCTTTCCTGCCACTTCGGGATCAGTTCGGGCAAGGCTACAGTTGGCGGAGGGCTACCGCCACATCGCCGAGGATCAAAACGCCAATTTCATGCTTGGAGAACGAGTGACTGCGGATACCCGGGCTCATTTCCAGAAAGAATACCGGCGTTGGCTCGAAAAGGCTCTTGAAACCTACCTTTTGGTGGAGAAATTGGCCCAAACCCAGGAGGGCAAGTCTCAATTATCCCAGCAGGAGCAGCTAGCCACACCCTATGCCATAGCCGATTGTCAATTTAACCTGGGGAAATATGTGGACGCACTGGCAGGATATGGCAACCTGGCCAAACGAAATGCCGGGACTCGCGAAGGCCTCCACGCAATGGGGGGAGTCGTCCGGTGTCATTCGGCCCTATCCCAGTTTGATCAGGTAAAGTCTGGTCTGGAGGAATTGACGCTCGCCATCCGTAGCGTGGATGAACCCACCCGAAAAGAGTGGGAGGGGTGGATTCGCTTGGCAAGTCGCCCCATTGGCGGAACCGGGGCCAATCGTTAATAACGGATCGGCAAGTTCCTCGATTGCTATTAAAGAACAAGAGGATTGCCCAATTGTTGGGCCCAAACGCCACAATTAAGGCAACCTGAGATATGGCGGCCTGTCACCGGACAGGCAATTATTGTTGTAAACTATTTTAAAATAAAGAATTAGGTCGAATTCAATCCCGCATGCGCTGGGAATTGGCATGATGTTTGCATAGTGCCTCTTGCCTCCATTGATTCACCTCTCTCGAAAGGATCCGCACCATGCAGTGGCTGTTTCGTTTACCAGGCCGTCAAATTTTGACGGGCTTGGTTTTGGCTTTTGGGCTGAGCATAGGGGTTCAGGCTGTCGATCCCCCGGTTCCCCCCAAGCCAACGGTGGATTCATTAGCCAAAGATTTGGCAGACCTGAAAAAAACCCACGATGAGTCAAACACCAAACATTCTGATAATGCGGGCTTGGCACACAATAAAGGCGATAGTGCCTGGATGCTGACCTCCGCGGCCATGGTCAACATAATGTTACCTGGCTTGGCCCTTTTTTACGGCGGAATGGTTCGCCGCAAAAATGTCCTTGCCACCATGATGCAAAGCATGGCGGCCCTTTCCGTCGTTGGTCTCTTTTGGGTGGCATTTGGCTATGGCTTGGCTTTCGGCCCATCGGTTTCATGGATTTCGATACCTGGATTCGATGGAGGAGTTATCGGTTGGAGTTGGGACCTTTTCTTTCTCCAGGGAATCAAAGCCGACCAGGCCCTCCCAGCGGCCAACATTTCTGTTTATGCTCACATGGTTTTCCAGGGAATGTTTGCCATCATCACCCCGGCCCTGATTTCCGGAGCCCTTGCCGAACGGATCCGTTTCTGGCCATTTTGCCTTTTCTGTATCCTGTGGGTGGTACTTGTGTACTGTCCTTTGGCTCACATGGTTTGGGCCTTTGACTGGTTCTATGCGATCCCTGTCGATTTGGACAAAGGATTGGGTGGCTCCGCCATCGGAATTTTGGGAAAGATGGGGGCCCTTGACTTTGCCGGGGGGACGGTGGTTCATATTGCCGCTGGTGCCGCCGCTTTGGCCTGCATTCTCGTGTTAAGGCCCCGCCAAGGATATCCCCAACAACCAATCCACCCCAACAGCATGGTTTTAACCCTGGTTGGGGCCGGCCTGCTTTGGTTTGGATGGTTCGGGTTTAACGGTGGATCCGCAACAGCATCAGGAACTTTGGCCACTTCAGCCTTTGTGGCTACTCAAGTCGCTGCAGCGGCAGCCGGGCTTTCCTGGATCGTGACCGAATGGTTGCTTCGGGGCAAACCCACTGCCCTTGGATTAGCCTCGGGAATTGTAGCAGGTTTGGTAGCGGTCACTCCAGCTTCAGGCTTTGTCAATGTTGGTGGTGCGGCGGCCATCGGTATTTTGGCCGGAGTGGTTTGTTATTATGCCGTGTCCCTGAAATCGGTTTTGGGCTATGACGATAGCCTGGATGCCTTTGGGGTGCACGGGGTAGGCGGATTTCTTGGTGCCGTTTTAACTGGCGTCTTCTGTTTTACCTCGGTAAACAGTTTGGGAGCGGATGGCTTTTTTGCCTTCAAATTCCGTGCTGACCGGATCACCCAGGTATTGGCCGAGGTTGGCCCGGCGGTTGCTGGGGCATCCGATAGTGAAAAGGTTGCCTCCCTGGAAAAACTCATCGAAACAAGGCAAGCAACGGTCGATGCCGCTTCTGCCAAATTGGATGAAGCCAAGGGGAAATTGGACGAGGAAGCCAAAAAAGACAAACCCGAAGCTCTTGATGGACTGAAAAAAGCCCGGGAAATGGCTTTTATGGCCAAGTATGAAGCGGATGGCAAACTGGCTTTGGTTACCGAACTGAAAGCGTTGCTTGAAACCAAAATCAAGTTCGCCAAGGATGAAAAAACTCCCTTGACCCAATTGGTGATTCAAACCAAAGCGGCCCTTTTCGCCATGGTTTTTGCCTTTGCACTTAGTTTTGGTTTGGCCCATGTGGTTCAGGCAATTACCCTTGGCAACTTTACAACGGATAAGGAATCCGAGGTGATCGGCCTGGATGAAACGGAACATGGAGAAACCGGTTTTGATTTTGGTCCAAGCCTTAATACTGGCTTGGGAGCAAACCTGGCAACACCCAAGGCAGCGAATTTCCCCCCCAACCGGAAACCCAAGCATTTCACCCTGACGGTTAAGGGTCCCGATGAAAAGGTCCTGCACGAAACCTGGTCAAAACTCTGCCAAGGCAACTCCGATTCCAACCCGGACATGAAAAAAGTGTATCCCTTCGTCACCACCCTAACCGGAAACAGCTTCCGTTTCCGTGACGGGGAACCCAACCAGATGAAGGACGCCCTGGAGCGGGCCCTCAAAACCGACCTCAATGGCTCCCTTACCAAGGTCTTCATCGAGACCTGAACCCTTCCACCGTTTGCAAAAGGGCAGGTGTGATTCAACCATCCCTACCCTTTCCAGGAGGTAATATCCCGGATTCACTCTTGGCTCCGGGATAACTCTACAATTCCAGTTCCCTTTCTCTCCATTCACCTAACCAAAGGATTCCAAACCATGAAACTCATTACGGCAATCATCCGACCGGAAAGACTCGAGGCGGTTCAACAGGCACTTACCGCAATTGATGTGTATCTCATGACCGTTACCGATGTTCGCGGTTGCGGCAAACAAAAAGGACATACGGAGTTTTACAGAAACACCGAAATCCAGGTTCGACTGTTACCCAAACTCAAAATTGAGATTGCGGTCAACGAACCCTTCGTGGAACCGACGGTCGAAGCGATCGTCCACGCCGCCCGGACCGAACCCACAGGGAAAATTGGAGACGGCAAGATTTTCGTGCAACCCTTGGACGATTGTATTCGCATCCGAACAGGCGAAAGGGGGTCCATTGGCATCGGACCCTGATGCTCAATTGTCCGAAAAATAAAGGATTTGATCCTGTCGGGCCTTGGGGAACTGCCGTTCTCCAAGGCCCGATTCTTTGCTAGTTACCGGACTTTTCCTAAAAAAAGGGCAAGAGTCATTTCCCTTCACAAAGCATCCTTTTCATGATTCTTTGGACCATCTACCTGATGCCCTTGGCCTTTTACCTGATCAGCCTCGGGCAGCAATTCCAACTTGGCCGTCCCAAACTCATTTCCGGGCAGCATGATTTGATCCGGCTGCTTTCAGGCCTTTCCGGTTTGGTCCTTATTGGAGGACCCCGATTGCTTGGACACCTTCATACCAAATGGTCCATTTGGGCGATGGTGGAAGGGCCAAGGGATCCCTGGTTTTTGGCACCAGATCTTTGGGTTGTCCTAATGCTGGGTTATATGGTCGTTGTGATGGGCTTGGTGGGTTGGTTGTGGAAAACAAGAGCCAATTTGTTCCTGATCTGTCCGGCCGATGAAATCCTGGTCAAGGAAGCAATGGGGAAAGCCTCCGGATGGGATTCCTTCGTCCTTTGGGTGGACAAACCTTTCAGTTGTGTGGAACTCCATTGGACAAAAGGATCAGTGGACCAAAGGGACCAGGCAGGAAAGGAAATCCAGAAGGCACTTCTGGAAATGAAAACAAAACCAGGCTGGTTTTGGGTCTTGCCTGTGGGAATCGGCCTTGGACTTCTTGGTTTTCTGGCAACCTTGAATTTGTCCACCGCCTGGTGGATCCTGAAGGCGGGATAAGGGCCCATTCCAAAGGAAGCGGTCAACCTCCCGAGCGTTGCATCATCTCTTCCCAATGTTCATAAAACTCCAACAGCCTTTCCCGTTGGCCGTCCAACTCCACCTGAACCGCTTTTACCTTGAGCCCATCCTTGTAAACATCGGGGTTGACCAAATCCGCTTCCAGTTCGCTTACCCGGTCCTCGGCAAGTGAAATATCCGCCTCAATTTCATCCACCTTCCTGAAGGAATATTTCCATTTCCTTTTACCCGATTGTGCTTGGGGGCCTGGCTTGAAAGCTACCGTTTGAGGGACTTTTGACAGGGTCCCAGCCTCGGCTTTGGACCTGCTATCGACCAACCGTTCATACATCTCAAAATTACCATAAACCGCCTCGATTCGACCATTTCCTTCCAGAACCAGCATCTGGTCGGCAACCCGGTTAAGGAACCAGCGGTCGTGGCTGACCACGATGACCGTCCCCTCAAAACCCAGGAGGGCCTCCTCAAGTGCTTCGCAAGCCCACAGGTCAAGGTGGTTGGTCGGTTCATCGAGGATAAGAAGGTTTACCCCCCGAGCGACCAACCTTGCCAAGGCGATCCGACTTTTCTGGCCCCCGGAAAGGTTGTTCACCGTTTGGCCTACTTCTTCTCCTGTTATGCCAAACCGGCCCAAAAGATCCCTCATTCGCTGTTCGGTCATTTCAGGCTGACCTGGTGGCCACGCTGCCCGGGTGGCCGTTTGGGATTCATCCAAAAGGGCAAGGTGTTGGTCAAAATAGCCAATTTCAACCTGATGCCCTACCCGGGCGATTCCGGAATCCGCCTTTTCCTCTCCCAACAGGATGCGAAGAAGCGTTGTTTTACCACTGCCATTGGGGCCTGCTATCCCTAGCCGCTTTCCCCTTTGGAGCTGGAAAGTAAGCTTTTCAAATAGTTTCAATGGTCCGTAGGATTTGGCAAGCCGGTCACAATCAATGACCACATCACCCGCCCGATTTACTTCCCCAAAGTGCATCCTCGGTGAATCCACCAAAAAGGGTTTTTCGAGCCGATCAATCTTGTCGATCTGTTTTTGGCGACTTGCCGCCTGTTTGTGAAGCGTCCCATAGTTTACCCGCCGTATGTAATCCACCTGTTTTTGAATGTATTCCGATTGGGCCTCCCATGCTTTAAGAGCCATGTCGTGTCGTTCCTGGCGAAGGCGCCAATAGGCACTGAAATTTCCAGGGTAACTTTCAATCCTTTGATTTCCCATCTCGAATATCCGGGTGGCCACTCTATCGAGAAACACACGATCATGGCTAACGATCAGCATGGCCTCTGCCTGGCTGGCAAGCCACTTTTCCAGCCACCGGGTGGTGGGGATGTCCAGGTGATTGCTTGGTTCATCAAGCAGTAGGATATCCGGAGCTGCCAGTAATAGCTTGGCCAACATTAACCGGCTGATTTGCCCACCAGAAAAGGTCTCCACGGGCCGATCATAGCCCTCCGCCAGAAATCCCAATCCGTCCATAACCTTTTCCACCCGATGATCAATCTCAAAGGCATCATGGTGGCGCATGATTTCATGAAGTCGGTCATATTTCTGGGCCAAGGCGGGGTGGTCCTCCCCTGTGGCATGAGCCAAAGCCTCTGCGGCCTGGACCAATTCCTCCTGGGCCTGGTAAAGGGGTTTTAGGGCCTCCCTGGCCTCCCCGATCAAGGTCCTGCCTGGAACAATATCGTGTTGTTGGGTAAGAAACCCAAGCCTTGCCCCTGCATGGAGCTTTACCAAACCTGTATCAGGCTGATCCACCCCGGCCAGGATTTTCATCAGGGTGGATTTCCCGCAACCGTTTGGGCCTACCAGACCAACCCTTTCCCCCGCATGGAGTTCAAACCCGATGGCTTCGAAAAGGGGATCCCGGTCAAACCCGCGGCTAAGTTCCTGACAACTAAGAATCAGCATGAAATCAACCACGGTCCCCGTTGCGGCTAAGGTGGGGACTTCGCCCCCAGATTCGCTCCCCGCATACATTAAGGAATATTAGGTATTTAAAGAGGTTTAGGGCAGTGGAGAAGCAGGATGAAACGGTTGGTAATAGGGAGTAAAAATCCAAAAAAAAAGCGGGAAATTCTTGAAATCCTGGGTGGTTTACCCTTTGACCTGGTTGACCTGACCCAGTGCAAACCCGTCGCGGAGGTGGTCGAGGACAAAGACAGTTTTGAGGAAAACGCAGCCAAAAAAGCATCCCAGGTGGCAAAGGAGTTATCGGAATGGGTTTTGGGTGAGGATAGCGGCCTTTGCGTCGATTCCCTGGGAGGAGCGCCGGGAATTTTCTCGGCCAGATTTGCCGGGATTCAGGGAGACGATGAGGCCAACAACGCCAAATTGGTGGCCGCCCTGGCTGGTTTGCCTGGGGAAAAACGCCGGGCCCATTATGTTTGTGCAGCCGCCATTGCCAATCCCCAGGGCGAAATTGTAGCAACCGCAAGGGGTGAGTGTTATGGCGAAATCCTTCCTGAACGAAAGGGATCAGGAGGATTTGGTTATGATCCTTACTTTTACCTTCCCGAATACCACAAAACCTTTGGGGAATTGCCCCCTGCGATCAAACAGGCCATTTCCCATCGGGCCCGGGCCCTTGAAAAACTTTTCCAACCCATAAGTCCTGCAGGGACAAAGGGAAACCATCCCCTTCATGCCCTCATTAAGTCTTAAAAAACCGCAAGAATTGTTCAGTATATATCAATAAATGATCTTGCAAAAGGCTCGTGGAATTTGGCCTGATTCCCGGGTGGCTCCCAGGTCAAAGAAATTTTTTGTAGGATGAGGCTAAATCTGCCCTAAGTGGAGGAAGGCAAAATGTGTCGATTTGCATCGTTTTTGGCAATTGGTTTTTTGATGCCAATAGTCTTGATGGCCCAAGAAGCCACCCCTCAAAAAGAGGTTTGGAAATCCCTCTTTGATGGCAAAACCCTTGAGGGTTGGAAATCTTCCCCATTTGTCGGAGAGGGTAAAGTATTCGTCCGGGGTGGTCTCATCGTCATGGAAAAAGGGGAAAAACTAACCGGGGTTACTTTTACCAAAGGGGATTTCCCCAAACGGGACTATGAGGTGGAAATCGTGGCCCGAAAGCTTGAGGGGAACGACTTTTTCGCCACCACGACTTTTCCGGTTGGGGACCAGTTTGCCTCCCTGGTCGTGGGAGGATGGGGTGGGACTCTGGTCGGTATTTCAAGCGTGAATGGGGCGGATGCCTCGGAAAATGGATTTAGCAAAAACAAGGAATTTGAAGCCAGGAAATGGTACACCATCAAGGTCCGGGTCGGGCAAAAAAGAATCCAGACCCAAATCGACAAGGAACAGTTTCATGACCTTGACACCAGCGACGCCCGGCTAAGTGTCCGTTTTGAAGTTCAGCCTTCGCGACCGTTTGGCGTTTCGACCTACGATACGCTCGGGGAGATTCAATCGGTCCGGGTGCGACCCCTTAATGAGAAGGAAAAGAAAATCCTTGCGACGCCAGACAAGGTGGATTGAACAATCTTCCAGGGAACCCCTGCAACCTATTTTACAATTGTCTTGAACTGGACCACCGCCTGATCCCCGGGTTGCAAGACTCCCTGAACCTCCCAACGCAATTCAACCCCTCCCCCCTGGGAGGTTTGTTGAAGGAATATCGCATCGCGGGAACATTGGGAAGAACCCTCGACATATTCCAGCCGGGGGTTGAGGGCATCCACCAAGCCAATGTCTTTGATCGGATGACCGCTTGAGTTTGTAAACCGGAGAGTAAAGGTAAGGACCTCCCCCGGTCGGGCAGATAACTTGTCACAGGATTTCCGAAGCTCCAAAGGCCCTGTGCTGGATTGTTCCGCACAAATCGCATCGAACGAGGTTTCCCTCGTCGAAAAGCTCGAACTGATGGCATCGGTTCCCGGTCGATCCGCCAAGAGGGCACTCACTCCCGAGGAGGATACCGCTCCGGAAAGGCCAACCGCCCCATGCACAAAGCGGGTGTTTTCCGTATTGGAGTTGACCTTTAACCCTGCCTCCTTGCCAACCTTTCCCAGAAGAAGCCTTCCACCTGTTTCCCCAGTGGCCTGCAAGGTATCCTGACCCTCCAGGATCGTAACTTTTCCTATTTTGACAATGCCTTCCTTGGCTACACTTGCAGAGGCACTGGTGCGGCCCTTGATGTCACCACTTTGTTCTTTGGTCGCAGTCCTCCCGGGCAATTGGGTCATGCTCACTTTGCCCTGATTTAGGGAACCGACATCCATGGCCAGGGCCCGGGTGGACTCGAATTTATCAAGGGGATCCGCTTGCACCAACAATTGAAAGCGGGGTGCGACAATGCTCACCCGGTTGGAATGGACTACCTGGCGGCGGCCTTTGCCATCGGTAAAAGAGGCCAACGAATCCTCGGGATCGACCCCGGCGATTTTTCCTTGGGCATCAATGCCCGCCCGTTGACCCCGATCACCCCCATCCTGGATGATTTCTTCCCCCATTCCACCGTTGCCGAGGATGGGATCAGGGCCCGCCTGGTAAACCGGAGGGCGAATGTAAGGAGCAAGGGCCGGGGGTCCAAGTGTTACCTGACCTGGCAATAAAACGGTCCCTGGAATGGCGGTCTGGGCGATTTCACCATCCACCATCGACCGGTTTCCCAGCCGGACGATCCCCAGCAGCTTGCCACGCTTGGCCGCTTCTCTCGCCAAATTGAGCGTTTGTCCCAAGGGGATTTCGGCATTGGCTTTTTCGTTTTGAACCTCGTGATTATCAACCGGGTTGGAGAGGAGACAAACCCCCTTGGTAATCAACCGGGGCCTGGTCGGATGAATCAGGTCCTCGGCATGAATCGCCAAGGGTGCCGGGTGGTTTTCGGGTTTGGCAAACGGGGGCAAGTGGAGGGAATCATGAACTTCAAGCGTAACACATTGCCTGATTCCCTCGGAAGTAACCACCGCAAATGTGTGAGCGTAACCGGGGCGGAGCAGGATTTTGGCACCCGTTTCCAGTCGCTCCAAAGTGGGCATTTCTCCGTAAGATTTTCGCCAAGGCCAAATCGCCATGCAACCCTCTGGAAGGGTCAGTTCAAAAGCCAGCAAAGGAGAAGGACGGATTGCCGGAATAACCAAAGGGGTGGGCTTTGGCGCAAGGTAACCTTGACTGAAAAGGCTTGGCAGCAGTGGTGGAAAAGCAAATACAGCAACAAGGCAGACAACAAACGGTGAAGTAAGAGAGCGGCTGTTTTTGGGGAAGCCTTGGGTTTGCAACATGGCAGGCTCCAGAATATGTCGGCTTGCAATGGAAGAAAAAAAATTGCCAGGGAAAGGGGTTGGGGACCGGCCTTTCAGGACCGGCCCCCTTTACCCCGGGTCATCGCAAAGCCTTAACGGCTATTGCGGCGGGAACTGGTTACCGAGTTGACCAGGTTGTTCAAATCGGCACTATTTGCCGAGCCAACATTGGATCCACCGGTAGGATTTGCAGGGGGAAGCGGTTGTCCTGGAACCGGGCCGGCCGGAATCAGGGGCATGGGCCTGGGTTGGCCATTGGGAACCACGACTCCTGGAGGCAGGTTTCCGGGAGGGGCAACCATCATGGGACGGGGGCCACCGGGAAGGGGAGGCAAGGGCTGTCCCATGGCTCCACGGGGGCCAGGCATTCCCGCACCTGGGGGCAACATGGGCATCCCCGGAGGGGGAGCGTCCATAGCGGGCGAGTGAGCCAACTCCAGGTCGATCTTGCCAAGCCGGACCACCATTAAAATGCTTCCCCGTTTGGCGGCCTCTGCGATCGGATCGACGCCTGGTTCCAATCGGGAAGAGACGATTTCATCCGGGCCACCGGGACCAGCAAGGTCCTGGTATTGGGCATCCGGGAGGTAGATCACTTTGACCACAAAGTGGCCTGCGGCGATTTGTTGGAAATCTTCCTCGGTGAAGGCAATCGGCACCGAACTATGGGCAAGGAAAGCGGCGGACTTGGCATTTCCAGGCAGCACTTCCAGGGTCGGATAGAGGTTCATCTCTGGCCGATTGGGAATGTTGCTCAGCTTGAGGCGATAGATCGCTCCTTGCAGAAAATTGTACCTTCCGGGAAGGTCAAGGGCTTGGGCGGAAAAACCTGGAGCCCCGTCTTTACCGGGTGCAAACCAGGTTACTTTCATCCCTGCCGGATCGTTGAATATGATTTGGGTTCTGCCGGCACCCTGGGGAGCGACCATAGCAGGCCCTGGTCCTGCCGCCATTGCCAACCCACCGGGAGGCATTGCGCCATGCCCAAATTCACCATTGACTCTGGTGATGGGAGAATTTTTGGCCCCGCCAAGAAAAGCCGATGGGGGGGGTGCCATTCCTGGCATACCCGGAGCACCAGGAACCCCAAGAGGTGAGATGCCGCTGGGTGGCTTGAGGGCTCCCATAGGCATCACCCCGGCGGTGTTACCATCGGTGTATTTTACTTGCTGGAGAATATCCATCGGCTGGCTGGAAGCGAGCATCGCCCGAGCTGCCGAGGTCCCCGAGGGCGGAGCGGAATTGTAAGGGGCAACCATGGCCACCGGAGCCCCGTTAGGGCCCTGAACCCCTGGAACATTAGGCACGGAGTAGGCCCTATTACTTGCCCCCTCTATCATCGAGTCATTCGACTCAAGGCGGCTCCTGTAACGGCCCCCGCCGTTTTCGGTTGTCACACAGCCGCCAAGGGCGGCCACCATTAGCATGGAACCTGTCAATCGCCTCATGGTTCCCCCCAAACAGGCTGGTCCAAAAACCCAGGCTCCACGGAGCGATCCCAATCCTCTCCCAAGGATCCGGTCACTAGCCCAAGGTCGCCTGAAATACCCTGTGCCACGAAGCAATAACGATGCTCCATGGTCCTAGATCGGCAGAATGACCCCGATTCTTTTGACAAAATCGTCGTAGTCGGCAGGTTACTTAGGATTGGGATAACCCGGGTATGAGAAAAAGTTTGCCTGGTTTGCCTTTCACATGGCACAATATTTCCCCTCCAGGTTTCTGCAAAGGGAAAGGTGGGCAAAAGGGGTTTTATTCCGGCCGGGATTTTTGGCAAAGATTGGGATTTTGATCCAAACCAGGCCGGGGAGTGGTAAACCGGTTCAGCCAACCCAAGGGTACATAACGAAAAACAATGGCTCCCAAAATCAACAACCCTCCCCAAAGAGTGTTGGCATCCATGGATTCGGAAGCTGGGCAAACCAGCCAGGCCCAAATGGGATTCAGCATGGGTTCAAGCAACATGATGAGGGCGGCCTCCACCGGGCGAAGTTGTTTGAGGCTTTTTGCGGTTAACAGGTACGGGATGCCCAATTGCAGGATTCCATAAAGGAGGATGGTAACCGTTTGCAGGAAATTAGGGATGGGTAAAGGGCCCAGGAATGGGGTGAGGATCAAGGCCCCAACTCCCATGTTTATTCCCGTCAAAAGCAAGGACGAAACCCCTCGCATTTGTCTTAGACCCAAAAGCACACCTGCAAAAAAGAAGCCGCTTGCCAAGGCAAGGGCATTTGCTTCCCATCGCCCGAGGTCGCCCTCGGTGGCAGGGTCAAAAACAATAAGGACCACACCGGAAAAACCCGTCAGCATGGCCAGCAATTCCCTTCCTTTGGGTTTGTCCCCAAAAAGAAAGAATGACCCTAAAAGGAGCCAAAAAGGAGAAGTATATTGCAACAGGACCGCATTGGCCGCCGAACCCATTACCATTGCGGTGACATAGCTGGCATTCATGAGGGCAAAACAGATTGAGGTGGGAACCATGGCCCACCTCCAGGCCAAATCCGCCCGTTTCAGGAAACATCCCAAAAAAAGAGCCCCGGCCGCAGTCCGCCCAAAGGCAATATGAAGCGGCTCAATGGGAATTTCCGCAAAACCCAGGGAAGCACCGATGGAATCGTCCCTTGTCAGGAGTTTGGTGAACGCTCCACTCAGGCTCCACAACAGGGCGGCAAGGGCCAAACCCAAATGGGGACCATAGGCTTTAAATGTGGCTTTGAAATGGGACCTCAACGAACACCCTTTTTTCATTCCGGAAAGGCCCGGTGATCCGGACCCCCTGATTTCGTAAAATATCTTTCCTTGGGTAACCCTGTCTTTGAGAGAAAGTAGCCTTTGCCATGCTAGTGGTCATGCACAAATGTGCGACACCGGAACAACTTGAAAGCGTCCTTTCCATTATCCTTTCCCTCGGCCTAAAAGCCCATCCTTTGCCGGGTTCCACCCGAACCGCCATTGGCATAACGGGCAACCTTCTTTCCATTCAACCGGATCAGATTGGTGCCCTGCCAGGGGTTATGGAAATCATCAAAGTCACCAAGCCCTATAAACTTGCCAGCCGGGAATTTCATGAAGCGGACACCCTTGTAACCGTGGGTGAAAGCCGGATTGGTGCGGGGAACTTTTCGGTTACGGCCGGGCCCTGTTCCGTGGAAAATGAAGTGTTGATGATGAAAACAGCCGACTTCATCAGGAGCCTGGGTTTGACACTCATGCGGGCAGGAGCCTTCAAACCCCGCACCAGCCCCTATGCCTTTCAAGGCATGGGCAGGGAGGGTTTGAAACTTCTTGAGAGGGTGCGACAAAAAACCGGGGTTTTGATCGTCACGGAAGTGATGGAAACCGAGGAGGTGGAAGCGGTGGCAGATTCGGCAGATATCGTCCAAATTGGTACCAGGAATATGCAAAACTATCCCCTTTTGCGCAAAGTGGGAAAGATTCGAAAACCGATCCTCCTCAAGAGGGGGATGGCTTCCACCCTGGAAGAATGGCTCATGGCGGCGGAATATATTTTGGCGGGGGGAAACAGCGAAGTCATCCTGTGTGAACGGGGGGTGCGCACATTCAACGATCACAGCCGCAATACTTTGGACTTGTCGGTCATCCCCCCCCTAAAAGCCCTTTGCCACCTCCCCGTGGTGATCGACCCCAGCCACGCCACCGGAAAGAGGGCCTATGTGCCGCCCATGACCTTGGCGGGTTTGGCCTGTGGGGCCCATGGTGCTGTGATTGAAATCCACCCTGATCCAGACAAAGCCTTGTCCGATGGCCTTCAAACGATTGATTTTCCTTCTTTTGAAAAACTGATGGATAAACTTCGGGAAATGGCCAAGCCCTTAGGAGTTGTTATTAGCTAAGGACTTTTGGGAATACCCAAATCACTGGCCTTTAGGGAAAACTTGGGTTTCTTATTGGAAAAGATTCCGTTTGTGGTTTGGTTAATGGAACCGCCGTGGCTCCCTGTCGAAGGAGTTCCTCAAGGGGAGGAAGAAATATCTCCGTCCTAATGGGAAGGAGTCCGGATTTGGGTAGAGCGGCCAATCGCGGATGCAGTTCGTTATATTGTTGAAGCATCCGGGCCAGGTCTTTTCGTTGATATTGGGAAAGTGCAATGGAATCCCAAGTATCCCCTGCGGAGGAAATGAAGACCTTTTCCGACCAGGAATTTACTTTGGGAGCATTGGTTTGCAAGGCACCCGTTCCCAAGGGGGGGAGGGCTTCATTGGCTGACATTCGGAGAATCGGCTTGTCCTGCAAGGATGGAGATGGACCGGGAACAAAAGCAAAATTTGGATTGTTGCCAAGGGGGGGTCTCCTTGCCATGTTTCCGGATTTGTCTGATGGTCCAGCAGGGGGAATGGGGACAGGGGGAACCGGGTTTGGCAAGGCATTCGGGCCAGAGCCTGGAAGGGCAGGAACAAAAGGTGGCGCCATCGGTGCTGAAACAGCTTCGTCCAAAGGGAAAAATTCGGTTCGTTTAAGAGGCCCGGTGGTGGGCGAAAAGGTGGTTAAAGCAACGGGAGGAATTGCCAAAGCCCCCCTGGCAGCAATCCCAATTGCCCCAGTCCCAGAATTGGTAAGACCCAAACCGGACAATCCGGGATTCGCAGGTAGCGGCACCCCGATGGGGGGTGTCAATGGGGGAAATCCCGGGGTCCCACCAGGAGAAAATTCAGATCCGCCCAAACCTCGGGAGGGAACGGCTAACGGCTTAGGGACATCTTTGGCAGATTCCAACGATGGGATGGCAGGCAATCCAAGGGGGGGTAACCCTGTTCCCGCAGGAGTTCCAAGCCCGCCAATGGCGGCTGGAGGAGGGACAGGAATGGGGATTGTACCAGGAATGTTGTTCGGGCCATTAATCGGGTTGGTTTGGGAATTTCCGGTGATAAGGTCCCCGGGAAGGGGTGGAATTGGGCTGGCAGAGCCAACTCCCGTGGGTGGTGGAATAGGCGGAAAAGCCAAAGGGTCCGGTTTGGAGCCGGAAGAATTATTGTTTTGGGGTGGCACTTCGGTCCCGGGCAAGGGTGGCAATCCGCCGGGCAAAACCTCGGCGGGACCACCCAAGGGAGGGGGGAATGCGGGACTTGAGGCAGGTTTTACAACTTCGGGACCAGGAGGAATTCCATTGGGTTGGGGAACCTGCGATTGGGTTAGGAGGATTTCGGGGAAAATATCCTTTTTGTCATTACCCCCCTTGGCTTGTGGGTCAACCTCGGGGCCGGAAGGTAAAGCTTCCGGTTTCCCCTCCGACAAAAGGGAAGCAATTTTGCCGTTGGGGTCAAAATATTTTTTCCCTACAAACACCCCGGTCAAACCTAAGAATGAGCAGGCAACGAGGATCCCCGCTTTGGTTTCGGTACTCAACTTCATCGGTACTTCCCTCCCTTGTAAATCTTCGGTTGATTGGGATCGACACGCCTGGCCGCACGCAATCTTGCACTGCGGCTGCGTGGATTATTGGCAATTTCCAATTCCCCTGCCATGACAGGTTTCCTGGTCAGGATTTCCCAGTATTCGGATTGCCGAAAGGTGTTTTTGACCTGCCGGTCCTCCAGGGAATGAAAACTGATGATGACCGCCACGCCCCCGGGTTTAACGATTTCGGGCAATTTCCCCAAGAATCCTTCAAGGACGGCAAGTTCCTCGTTTACCGCAATCCGAAGCGCCTGAAAAGTACGGGTTGCCGGGTGAATGCCTGAAGGGTCTTTTTTGGGAATGGCGCGCCGAACCACAGCGGCCAAATCCGCCGTGTCTTCAAACCGCCGTTCTCCCCGCCGATGGACAATGTATTTTGCGATTTTGCGGCTAAACCTCTCTTCGCCATAGCGAAAAATAAGGTCGGCCAGATCGTATTCCGAATAATGATTTACCATATCGGAGGCGGATTGCCCCCGACTTTGATCCATCCGCATATCCAAAGGACCTGGTCGGGAAAAACTAAACCCGCGGCCCCCATCATCCAGTTGTTCCGAACAAATACCAAGGTCGGCCAACAGGCCATCGACACCTGGAATTTTTTTCGATTTCAGGATTTCAGGTAGCATATCAAAGCGGGCGTGGACAGCCTCAAAAGGTAATCCACTCAAACGGGGTAGGGCCCGGGCAATCATGTTTTGATCATGATCAAGTCCAATGACCTGACCTGTGGGGCTGACTGCCCTGGCAAGGAGCAGGGAATGCCCTCCCACGCCCAGAGTGGCATCGATAATGGTTTGGCCATCCCTCGGATTCAGGTAGCTGATAACCTCATGGGGTAAAACGGAAACATGTCCCGATAGTGAACCTTCTTTCCCCTCAGATCCTTGGACCAATGGGATGGAAGGGGCCGATTGTATTTCGTCTGCGTCCATGCCTTTTCCAGCAATTTGCCATCCTGGCTGGTTGCTATGGTAAGGGAGAAGGGGTGGAAAAAAAAAGCCCTCCTGGCTTCCGGGAAAGCCAGGAGGGAGATGTCGAAACGGACGAATTTGGCACTCCCCACCCATCCATGGGATCAAACGCATCCTTGCGTGAGAGTTTCAGGCACCCCATTGGGGACCCAAATGCCAAGCCCAAAGCCGCACGACGCCGACAGAATCCTCCAACCAGGGAAAACCCGGTGAAGAATGATTTGTGACTTTGGGGATAATGCCAAAGCCCTTAATCCAAGCCAAAATGGGGGCCTCCATGCCCCAAAAACACCCCATCCTGGGGATCCTGGGTCGGGCAACCCCGACCTTTTCCTAACCCTTGGGACCATTCATGGCCCCTTCGGCCACGGTGTCAAACCGTGGTGAATGTTGGTCCAAATATTTCTTCCAATGGAATAGATTCCATAATTCCAAATGGTCCCTAACACCCAAAAGGACCACTTCCTGACCCAGTTGGGCAAATTGGCCAAGCCGTTCGGGAACCAAAATACGCCCGGTCCGATCCACATCAACCTGTTCCGTTTGGGCAAAATAGAGCCGCCGAAATACCCTTGCCTCAGCATCTGCGGCTGGTGCTGCGTCTACCCGGGCTGCCAAGGATTCCAATCCTTCTTTGGTGTAAATCCAAAGACATTCGTCCGGACCAGGTGAAACAAAAAGACTTTCCGGATCACCTAATTGGTCACGGACACGCCTAGGAAGCGTCAACCGCTTCTTGTCGTCCAAAACCCTTTCATGTGTTCCGGTCAGGAGAATTGTCATTCGGCTTGGCCAACTCCGAAAAAGCTCACCCTTTTAGGAAAATGGGATTCTGCCATTTAACCCCACTTCCACCCACTGAATCCCACTTCTACCCAAACTAACGATACAATCCCTCCATGGCAACCTTTACTTTCCAAACAAAACAAAAAAAAACTCTGCACAGCTCTCAAGTTGGGAGAACTGTTAGAGTTCTGGCGAAGTTACAAATCGCCAATTTTTTGGATCAACCGATGCACACTGCTTGGGATCGTGGCCTTTAGCGGCTTTGGCGAACCTGAATCGCTTTTGCCAGACAGCCTTCAATAGCATCAAACTCGGTTGTCCCCGAGCCTTCCACAAGAATCAAGGCTCCCTGGTTGGTATTCAGCTGGCAAGTAAAGCGGTGGCGACCCGGTTGGTATTCTTCATGTTGAAACGAGCGAATTCCCAATGCCTTGATTCGATTTCGAACCCCCAACCAATCCACCTCATGGGATGGTTGGGAGGGTCTCACCAATCCAAAGGATTCTGGACCGGGCAAATAAATGGGCGAGCGGGCGGAATGGTTTACCTGGGCCAAAGGGGTTGGCCCAAGATTAAGTGGGGCAACAGGTTGGTTCCTTTTCAGGGATCCATTCATTGCTCCCCCATTGGTTTGGTCCAATTCTTGCCTAACACCCAAGGGAACCTTGGTGGGTTGGGAAGCGGGAAGGTGAGCCGCCATGGTTGCCATTACCATGGCCGGGGGAGCAATGTAATTGGCTCCCGGTTGGGTAGGCATACCCGGTTGTTGAAAAGCAGGCGCATTTCCTCCCCCCAAAACAATGCGATGGGGAGCAGGTTGGTTTGGCTGGATTGGATTAAACCCTTGGGATACCGAAACCCCTTGGACAGGGCCGTAGTAAGGCCCGGTTCCTGGTTGGGGAATCAGGTTCGAAAGGTATCCAGGCGAACCGCCTGGTGCCGGTGTCGGACAACCGGCGAGAGGAGGTCAACCCGCCCCTAAACGGGCCGGTGCCGCGGCAATATGCAAGAAGGAGGGCAACAGAGCGAGTAGCCATTTGCACGCAATTCGCTTCATAAAAGGCATCCTTGCCAACCCATGAATCGCATGCTTTCCTGGAATCGTTCCGGGAAAGAATTCCCACCCGCACCTTCCTTGGCACAGGCGGAAAACCACGCGTGAGGGATTCGTATAACCAGCCTTGCTGACGCAATAAAGGCCAAAATCCCAGACCCCCCAGTTTTGCCTATTTTGCAAAAAGGTAAGTAGTTTTTACAAAAACTGATAGGGATACTTGGAACCGGTTTGGGGGTGATTCGTGGCACATGCAGTTGTGGTGGGTGGTGGACTCATTGGCCTGGCCACGGCCCGGGAACTTTTGCAAAGGGGCCTAAAAGTTACTGTGGTGGAAAAGGAACCTCGCCCCGGAGCCCACCAAAGCTCCCATAATTCGGGTGTCCTTCATTGTGGCCTCTATTATCAACCTGGTTCCCTCAAGGCCAGGATGGCGGTGGAAGGCATTGCTTCAATGACCCACTACTGTGTCAAAAAAGGAATCCCGCACGAAATATGCGGCAAGCTGGTGGTGGCCGCCGATCCTCCGGAAATCCCCCGGATGGAAGCACTTCTGGAGAGGGGAAAGGCAAACGGATTGGTGGGGCTGGAATGCCTAACCTCCGAACAGGCCAAACGCATTGAACCCGGAATTCGGTGTGCTGGAGCCCTTCGGGTGCCTCAGGAAGGTATTGTGGATTATGGCTTGGTGGCCCGAGCCTATGTTCAGGATATTAAAGACCTTGGTGGTAAACTTTGGTTGGCCTCCAAGGTTTGCTCGCTGGAAAACAACGGGAAAATCTGGCGTATTGGTTTGGCAGCGCCAGGATCACAAGCGGCAAAAGGACAGGAGTCTGACGCGATCCTTGCGGACAGCGTTGTGAATTGTGGGGGGCTTCATTGTGACCGGATAGCAATGATGGCAGGGCTTCGACCCGCAAATCGAATTGTCCCTTTTCGGGGGCAATATTGGAAGCTTCATTCCCGTTGGGAGGGTCGGGTGAAAAACCTGATTTATCCGGTTCCCAACCCGGAACTGCCGTTTCTGGGGGTCCACCTGACCCGGATGATTCAGGGGGGCATTGAGGTCGGACCCAATGCTTTTCTTGCTTTTGGACGGGAAAGCTACACTTTTTTTCAACCCAATTTGCGGGACCTCTGGGATGCGATTACTTTCCCTGGCCTTTGGCGTTTCATGGGAAAATATCCCAAAGTGACCTTGCATGAATTGTTTCTTACTTTCTCCCGCAAAGTGTTTGCCAGGGAGGTATCCCGATTGGTACCGGGGATAACCCCCGGGGACTTGCAACTCGGATTATCAGGCATTCGGGCCCAAGCCATGCGCCCCGATGGTACATTGGTTCAGGATTTCGATCTGGCCTACCAACCCGGAATACTCCATGTCCTGAATGCCCCAAGCCCCGGAGCGACGGCAAGTTTGGCGATTGCAAGTCATCTGGCCCTTGAATCCCAAAAAACCATGGACATGAGCTCCTGATGGAAGCCAACCGCCAAAACAGGGCTGTTTTTCTTGACAAGGACGGCACGCTTATGGAGGATATTCCTTACAATAGCGATCCAAAAAGGTTTGTTTTTTCGCCAGGCGTGGTGGATGGGCTTGGACTCCTGGCCCAAGCGGGCTTCCGATTGGTTATTGTCAGCAATCAATCAGGCGTAGCCCGGGGCCACTTTGATGTTTCCGCCCTCTTACCCATGGAGGAACGGTTAAGAGAAATGTTTTCCGCGGAAGGACTTGTGCTTGATGGGATTTATTGGTGTCCCCATTTTCCAGGGGGTGCAAATCCCCAATTTGGGATACCATGTTCGTGTCGCAAACCCGCACCCGGGATGATTTTCAAAGCAGGAACAGATTTATGCCTTGATTTGAAGGGTTCCTGGATGATTGGTGACCGGGAATCGGATGTCCAATCCGCTCACAACGCCGGGTGCCATTCCGCCTTTTTGCACAATATCGTAGACAAAGAAATTGACCCACTACCGGACCTGGTTAGTACAACTTTTTTGGATTTGGCCCGGAAAATCGTTTCCCACACCATTGAGACACTCCCTTTATGACCGCTAAACTCCCACCAAACCATTCAGAAAATGGAGGTTCCCCAAAAACCAAACCACGCCGATTACTGCTTTTTTTGTTTGGCTTCGTTTTGGTTACCGGGGCCTTGGCCTTGTTTCATGCTCCCTTGCTGCGTTTGGCGGCATCGTCGTTTGTGTGCCATGATTCCTTGCCAAAAGGCGAATTTGGCACCCTTTTGTTGGAATTTCCCCAATGGTCGAAATCCTATGACCAAATACGGGATATAACGGGCCCAAAGGGGGTTGTTGTCCTTGTAAAAGGGAAACCAACCCGCCTCATGCGGTTAGGCCTGGAGGGGCCATGGTGGGAAACTGATATAACCCAACTCAAAAAACGGAACATTACGAACCTTGCCTTTTTAGACGCCCCCAAGGCGAAATATTCTTATCAATTTGTTCCCTTCGTTGCCCAATGGCTCGATGAGCACCCAAACCATTCGCTTGTAGTTTGCCATAGCCGTTTTTTTGGATATATTTTATCTCGAATTTTGTCAAGGCATTTAAGCATTTCCCAATTTCAACGCCTGGCAATGGTCCCGGTCGATGACCCGGATTACGATCCCAACTTTTGGTGGCAAAAGAAAGAAGGTCAAGGTGCGATTATTGGCGCATTTACCGAATTGGCTTTTGATATCCTTTTGGGAGATGGGGTCGCCCCAGGGCCAGACTGGGACCCCAAAGCCTATGAGGAGTCCTTGCCATGAAGGGCCTCTTCAGATGGGGAATTCGCTTTACTCTCGGTTTTTTTCTTCTGGTCATTGGCCTAACTGCCGCATTCCTTCAAACACCCCGGTGGTTGAATGTTTCTGAGCCTGTGCAGAAGGTAAGTGCGGTCCTGGCCCTTGGTGGCGGTGCCGAACAAAGGCCCTTTGCCGCTGCCGCAATCCATAAAAAAGGCCTTACAGGGATCCTTTTGGTTCCTCAAACGAAAGACAAAACTGCCCAACTCGAAGGCTTGGGTGAAAACGAAGCGGTTCGCTATCGCCGTATTTGGAAAAGCTTGGGCGTTCCGGATACGAATATCGAGGCTTTGCCCGGGTCTGCCGACAGCACCCGCGATGAAGCCAGATTGTTAAAAACCTGGCTTGGGGAACATCCTGGGGACACCGTAGGTATCATCACCCACACCTCCCACACCCGCCGCACCCGCCTCTTATTCACCCGCATTTTGGGTCCTGATGCAGAAAGGGTCCACTTTTTTGGGATAGAATCCGACGGTTTCCGGGAAGACGGTTGGTGGAAAGTTCCCGATTTTGCCCAAATGTATTTTTTTGAATGTCTCAAACTTATGACCCAAGCCATAACCGGATGATTTTTGGGAATAGGAAACTTTAGTTCATGTCCAAGCAAATCCAGAAGGAGAAACCTGCAAACATGGAGCGCGAGTTTGCCGTGGAGGTTGTGAAAAAACTTGTCGAAAAAGGTCACACCGCCTTTTTCGCCGGAGGCTGTGTTCGCGATGAACTTTTGGGTTTGGTTCCTTTTGACTTTGATGTGGCCTCCTCGGCATCCCCAGATCAGGTCCGCATAATTTTCCCCAGAAGCTTGCCCGTGGGGGTAGCCTTTGGTGTTGTCGATGTCCTTGGGCCCAAGGTGGCCGGTCGCACGATTCATGTTCAGGTTTCCACTTTTCGAAGCGACGGGGCTTACATCAACGGGAGGCATCCGGAATCGGTTCATTTTGGCTCGGCGGAAGAGGATGCCCAAAGGCGGGATTTCACTATCAATGGCTTGTATTGCGATCCCATCAACCTCCAGATAATTGATTATGTGGGAGGACGAAAGGACCTTGATCAACGGATTTTGCGGGCGATTGGGAATGCGACGGACCGTTTTCGGGAAGATCGCCTTCGCCTCCTAAGGGCCGCCCGTATGGCCGCCCGATTTACCCTGGATGTTGATCAGAATACAGAAGATGCCATTCGGGAAAATGCCCCCGGGATTACCCTTGTCTCCCCCGAAAGGATTGCCGATGAACTGAGGCGAATGCTGGGCCACCCATCCAGGGCACAGGCCCTATCGCTTCTCTGTCGATGGAACCTATTTCAAACCATTTTTCCGTCGTTTTCCATCCCTAACGAGGAGACCTTTGCCAGCGTCACCCGCCTTCAACCTCATGCGACCTTTGTCAGTGTCATTGCCTTGTTGTTGCCGAATGTAAATGAAGCCAAGCAAATAGGCATCGGTCTCCGGTTATCCAATTCGGAAGTGCGAGATATCGTTTGGTTGGTTTCCAATCTGGATTTGGTTGGCAAGGCCAACCGCCTTCCCAATCATCAACTATTTCCCATTCTGGACCATCCCCTTTGCGAAATCCTTTTGGACCTGGAAAAAGCCCGGTTTCCAAATGGGGCCGAAGGTGTGGGGCTAAATTGGTGCCTTAGCCTTTTGAAAAATCCCCCGGTGGGAGGCTTTTCTCCTCCACCTTTTGTAAATGGAAGTCAACTCATCCAAATCGGTTTGAAACCTGGACCCGCTTTTTCCTTTGTGTTGGAAGAGGTAAGAAATGCCCAATTGGATGGCCTGGTTACCCAACCGCATGAAGCATTAAAAATGGCCACAAGTATATATAAAAGATTGACTTAAGGAAATATTTATGAATTACCTTGCGTTCGACCGATCACAGGATAGGATGACATCCGTACACTATATTTGCTCCGACCCCAAAAGATGAGGATTCCCGCCATGGCAGACCCAGCCCAAGACCGCGAATTGAAAACCGCTCTTTCCCAAATTGAAAAGCAATTTGGCAAAGGGTCGATTATGCAGCTTGGAGGAAGTGCCAACGCCCATGAAATTACAGGCATCTCGACCGGAGCCCTTTCGCTGGATATTGCCTTGGGGGGCAAAGGTTTTCCCCGGGGAAGGATTGTGGAAATTTTTGGACCCGAGGCCTCCGGCAAAACTACGGTTGCCCTTCATGCGGTTGCGGAGGCCCAAAAAGGCGGAGGTGTAGCCGCCTTCATTGATGCGGAACATGCTTTGGATCCAAGTTGGGCCCGTAGGATCGGGGTTGACCTTGAGTCCCTTTTGGTCAGCCAACCCTCCAATGCAGAGGAAGCACTAAAAATTGCCGAAATGCTGATCAAATCCAATGCCGTGGATCTGATTGTGATCGACTCTGTGGCGGCCCTCGTCCCCAAATCCGAAGTCGAAGGGGAAATCGGTGATTCTCATGTGGGCCTCCAGGCACGGCTAATGAGTCAGGCCATGCGCATCCTCACTCCTACCATTAGCCGTTCGAAATGCACCCTCATCTTTATCAACCAGATCCGGCAAAAAATTGGGGTAATGTTTGGCAGCCCTGAAACCACCTCGGGGGGTTTGGCTTTGAAGTTTTACGCCTCGGTCCGGCTTGACATTCGAAAAATTACCTCGATCAAAGATGGCGATGAAACCACCGGCAGCCGCGTTCGTGCCAGGGTGGTAAAGAATAAAGTGGCTCCCCCCTTCCGGGTGGCCGAATTTGATTTGATGCACGATTGTGGCATTAGTCGGGAAGGAGATTTGATCGACCTTGCCATTGAGGAAAAACTGGTTGACAAATCGGGTGCCTGGATCAACTATGGGGATACCCGGTTGGGACAGGGGCGCGAAAACTCCAAACAATTCCTTCGTGACAATCCCAAGCTTTACGAAGAAATCCGGCGCAAGATTCTGATGAAAAAGGACCTCTTGTCCGCTCCTGTTTCCACGGAACGGGCCGACTCCAGGCAAGATTTCTCCAAACCGGAAAAAGGAGAAAAAACCGAGGTTACCCCAAAAAAGAAATAGGATAAAAGGAGTTCTTCCCGGGCCAATCCGGAGATTCCCCCGTATGACCTTTCCCTATGCCATTTGCAATGAAACCTTTGACGGTTGGGACCATGTTCGTTCCTGTGAGGTTGCCGCAAAAGTAGGATATAAGGCCCTTGAGGTGGCCCCTTTCACCTTGGCACCCCTCATTACCCAATGGGATTCCAGGGAACGGTCCGAGTATCGCCAATTGGTGGAATCAAACGGCCTTGAGGTCATCGGACTGCATTGGTTATTGGCGAAAACCCAAGGATTTCAGGTAACCAGTCCCAACCCCGATGTTCGTCAAAAAACGGCCCAATATATCGGTGAACTTGCGAAGGCTTGTCAAGATTTGGGGGGCCAAATGATGGTCTTTGGCTCACCCCTTCAGCGCAAAATTCCCGAAGGTTACACGGCTTCCGAGGCGCGGGAGTTTTTTGTGGATACCCTCGAACGAATCCTGCCTTTGTTGGAAAAAACCGAAATCTCTTTCCTCCTCGAACCCTTATCCAAAGAAGAAACCGATTTCCTCCTTACCGCGGAGGAGGCCTGCTCCATTCTTGATGATTTTAACCATCCCCTTTTGGGGCTGCACCTGGATGTGAAAGCAATGTCTTCCGAGGTGTCCACCATTCCGGAGATAATCGAGAAATCCTGGAGGCACCTTCGCCATTTTCACGCCAACGACCCCAATCGCCGAGGTCCAGGATTTGGTAAAGTGGATTTTCGGCCTATCTTCGAAGCCCTTTACAAAATCCATTATCCCGGTTGGGTTTCCGTGGAAGTATTTGATTATTTGCCCGATCCGGAAACCATTGCCCGGGAAAGTTTGTCCTACATGAGGCGTTGCGAACCTGTCTCGCCTTAACCCGTTTTTAGCTTATCGATCCCTTTTTTCAGGAGTGGTTCATGCGATTTATTGCCTCACTTGGCTATTGTTGCTTATTTGTTTCACTGTGCCAAGCTACTTCCTTGGCGGCGGATGAATCCAAAGAGGCCCTGCAAAAATTACAGGAATTTGTGGGCCAATGGAAAGCATCCGGTGGCCCGGACGGTCGCAGTAAATCCGTACCCATTTGGTCGGAAACCATCGAATGGGGTTGGAAATTCAAGAGCGAGGATGTTTCCCTGGTGATGAAAATCACCGGTGGAAAATACCTAAAGGGTGGAGAGCTTCGCTATATATCCGATAAAAAAATCTATCAACTCGATGCAGTTGATATTAAAGGCAATAAATTGGTTTTCACCGGGAAATTTGCCAAAGACATTCTAACTTTGGAAAGGTTAGATAAAAAATCGGATGAACGACAACAGTTGATTATGAATACTGCCGCCGAAGGTATCCGCTTTCTCTATCGCTTTAAAAAAGCAGAAGAGGGAAGAACTCTTTTTACCGGGGTGTACATCGTTCAGGCTACCAAAGAAGGGGAGAGCCTGGGGGCTGCCCAGAAAAAGAATGAATGTGTTGTTTCGGGTGGAGCGGGCACCATGACCGTGAGCTTTAAAGGCGAAACTTTTTATGTTTGCTGTTCTGGTTGTGCTGACGCTTTCAAGGAAACCCCGGAAAAATACATTGCTGAATTCAAAGCCAAAAAGAAAAAATAAACCTCCGTTTGTCCCAGGGAACAAATCCTTGATCTGACCCTTCGAATTGCATAGAATAACAAGGAAGATTTGGGGTGGTGTTGTCACCCCTCCCACCTTGGTGAGAATGACTGGGGATGACGATTGGAATCCCTGAATCGGTGTCCATTTAGGAGCTATATATGAGGTTTTCCCCCCGCTGGTTGCTAACCGGCCTGACAGGATCAGCTTTTTTACTTTCGTTTGGAATTCAATGGGTTCCACAGGCTCAAGCCCAGGACAAAAAGGAAATTGCCAAAAAAATTCAGGCAACCGTTATCGCAACAGGCGAATCACTGGCTTCCGGTGACGCTTCCAAAGTCAAGGAACTTGAAAAATACGACCTCGATCCAATTATGCACTCCTTCAAACCGAGGGCCCGGGGAGGCATCGGATTTGGCCCCATGGCGGGCCTGGTTCCCCCCAATGAAGACGGATTGGAATCCAAACTGATTTCTTTGGCCAAGAAGCCTTTGAGCCCTGCGGATGCGGCCAAGTTTGAGAGTGCGATCAGCGTTGCCGCCCACCAGATCCTTGCCATCGGTTTGGTAAGTGACACCAAGTGGCCGGAAAACAAGGACAAATCCAAATCCAAAGAAAAATGGAGCGAATTCAACACCATAATGAAGGACAGTGCCAAGGACTTGGCTGCTGCCGCAAAGTCCAAGAACTCCGCCAAAATCAAGTCTTCGGCCTCGAGTCTCAATCGCTCGTGCAACGAATGCCACACCGCATTTCGGGATTAAATTATTAACGGTGGTTAAACATTGAGAAAGGCCCCTTGGGAAAATCCTGGGGCCTTTTTCATTGGGAATATTATCCCTTGTTGTAATAGGTTCGTTCGATAAAGGTGGTGTCCACCAACCCCTCCACAAATGCCATGTTTTGGAAAATGTCCCGAAGCAGGGGCAGTGTGGTTGCAATTCCCTCCACTTGAAACTCAGCCAAGGCCCGACGCATTCGAGCCACCGCCTGAGGTCGATCAGGGGCGTGCACCAACAACTTGGCAACCATGGAATCGTAATTCGAGGGAACCGTGTACCCAGCCGTGGCATGTGTGTCCACCCGGACACCGGGTCCACCGGGCAATTGCCATTTTGTGATTTTTCCAGGCGATGGCCGGAAATTGTGGGCAGGATCCTCCGCGTTTATTCGCACCTCAAACGATGCACCCCGATGAACAATTTCCTTTTGCGTGAAGGAAAGTTTTTCTCCGGCAGCGACCCGAATCATTTCTTTGATCAGGTCGACCCCTGTTACCAGTTCAGTAACCGGATGTTCCACCTGGATTCGGGTGTTGACTTCAATGAAGTAAAAATGGTTGTTTTTATCGACAAGGAATTCCACTGTTCCGGCGGAATAATAGTTGGCCGCCTTGACTAACTTTATGGCGGCAGCACAAATCGCCTCCCGAACCGAGGTAGGCAAATGGGGGGCAGGAGATTCCTCCACCAGTTTTTGATGCCGTCGCTGAAGGCTACAATCCCTTTCCCAAAGGTGAACCAAATTACCATGTTGGTCACCTATTACCTGAACCTCGACATGGCGAGGTTGTTCTATGTATTTTTCCATATAGACCGAACCGTCTTTGAAGGCACTCTCCGCCTCCTGGCTTGCGGAGGCCAAACCGGTCTTAAGGGCGATGTCATTATGGGCCACTCGCATCCCGCGGCCTCCACCACCTGCAGAGGCCTTAATCAATACGGGATACCCCATTTGACCTGCCAATGCCACCGCTTCCTCCTCGGAGGCAATTAGGCCCTCCGAACCCGGAACGACTTTAACCCCCGAATTCATGGCCAACTTGCGAGCCTGGTTTTTGCTGCCAAGCTGACGCATGGCTTCATGGGGGGGGCCAATGAATTCGATTTTGCAGGACCTACAAACCTCGGCAAAATGGGCATTTTCCGAGAGAAAACCGTATCCAGGATGAATCGCCTGAACATCCGCAATTTCGGCTGCACTAATCAACCTGGGAATATTAAGGTAACTTTCAGACGCAAGGGCAGGACCAATACAAATGGCCTGATTCGCTAGGGAAAGATAGGGGGCTCCCCGATCCGCCTCCGAATAGACAGCAACCACCTCGATTCCCATTTCGCGGCAGGCCCGAATGATCCGAAGGGCTATTTCGCCGCGGTTGGCGACCATAATGCGCTGAAACATGAAGCCTACCTACGGGTAAAAGGGCCAATATAAAGCAAATCTTGTTGGGGACTTTGGAATGGCAACTTCTAAGAAGGGTCTACACGGAATAATACTTGGCCGTATTCCACAGGTTGTTTATTCTCCACCAGGATTTCAACAATTGTACCCGTAATTTCCGCTTGGATTTCGTTAAAAATTTTCATGGCCTCGATTACGCAAACAACGCTATTTGGGGTGATCTTGGTACCCACCTCCGCATAGGGTTTGGAACCGGGTTTTTCTTGGGAATAATAGGTTCCCGGAGTCGGACTTTTGATTTCAAGAAGTTTTTTGGAGGGTGCCGCAGGTTCCCTTGGCGGTATGGGGGATTCTTTTGCGGCGGAATGGGAAACAGGGACCGAAATCACCGGAGCATGGCCACTAGGTGCCCCCCGCCTTAATTTGAGGCTTCGTCCCTCATCCCCAAGTTCAATTTCCCAAAGCTCGTGCTCCTTCATCAGATTGACCAAATTGCGGACCGTGTCCAAATCGAAAGGCCCGGCGGCCAAGGTCGGTTTTTTGCTCTCCGTCACGGCTTCCTTCTCCTGGTTTTTGGATTGCCGACTGGGGTTTCGTGCCATTGGTTTTGGTCCCTGCTTATTAACTGTTAATGTTAAGAAATTCCTGATCTTTGGGCAGGGTATCGCCAAGGGGTAAGGGCAGGTTCTTTCCTGAATAAACGAAAAAGCGCCCTGTTACCTCTACATGCGTTTACAAAAAATGGTGATGATGCGTTTTCCATTTTAAACGAAAACAGTGTTCCATTAGCATTCAGAAGGTAGGCCGGACCAAAAGGAAAGCATCCTAACGCCCTTCCTATTTGGATGGCGGCAAGGCGGAAACTGGTCCAACCGGAGCGGGACCATTGAATACCGGAGCGGGACCATTGAATCCTGCGGGATCATAGGGATCCTTGGGATCCTTGGGATCCTTGGGAAGAACAGTGGCAGGGCCGGTTTTGGTTTCCCCCGAAACCGGGTTTTCTGGTTTGGGCAAAGGGGAAACCGCAAACCCGGTAGTCCGAATATTGGATGGATTTATCAAACCCGGAGGAACCACTGCCTGGATCATTGTGCCTGAACCAAACCCTCCCGCAAGAGTAGTTTGGCCGAATTCATTTGGGGTACTGTAAATCGTGGCACGGATCCAATCCTCTAGCATTTTGAAGGCAGGAGTACCCCGGTTGTGCAAGGGTGCCTGGGTTAAATCCCCGTGAACGCTTACCGATTTGACAAGGATGGGGCTGGCCCCAATTTGTTGGGGGGATACCTGACTTAAAACGGCAGCAAGGTTGTTTTGAAGAACCCGTTTGTTGGAACTGGAACCGCCATAAACCCGAACGAGTTTGAAGCTTCCACCCTTGCCTGTGGCATGACAGGAGGCACAACTATTCATTAGGAGTGGCTGTACTTTTTGACAAAACACCCCCAATGCCTCCGTAGAAACCTCGAAAGGAAGCGGGGCAATGCTTTCACTTGACGCCAAGGCAATGGGCTTTTCAGGAAAGAGCCGTTTCTCCTTCTCACGCCGTTCCATCTGTTCAATTACCATTTTGAGGCGCTTGCTGGCATCATGGTTAGGGCGAAGAACCAATGCCTCCTGAATCTGGATATGGGCTTCCGAAAGGAGGCCCCGGACTTGGGCCCATTGGGCCAATTTGAATCGTTCATCAGGGTCCTGAAGGTTTGTGCGCCGACTTAGGAATTCAAAAGCCTCCTTTTGATCCGCACAAAGGGCTAAAACCTGATGGATTGGGATTTGGGTTTCACCCACAGAGCGCCTGACTCTGTAAAAATCGGCGAATTTGTCAACCTCCCCCTCAATGGTTCGCTCGTTTTCCAAAAGGAGAACTTTGCCCGAACGAATGGGTTGGGCCACTTGGACCGCCCCTTGGGCAGGGATCAAAATCGTGAGCATGAGTAGTGCGTTCATAGTGGCGTTCCTCATACCCTTTGAAACCATGGTGTCAAGACCAAATGACCAAGATTTAAAAAAAATCGTTCGGATGGGACATCTGATACCGGGAATGCTTTGGTGCCGAAAAAGGAATGTGGTTTTTGGCCTTGAGTTCAAGGTCCTCTGCAGGCTAAGAGCCCATTGAGGATCAGTCGAGAGGTTTCATGGCAATCAAATGGACCAAATTTGGCATGAATTTTGGGCTTTGGACCCTTTGTTTGGTAATGTTTTGGGGCTGTTCCAGCCATAAGGATTACCTCAAGCCACCTCCCCAGCCGGAGGAATTTCGTTCTCCTCCTACCGAGGAAGCCCGTTTTAGCCGTCCGGTGGAATATCCCAGGGAACTTCTCAACGAAGATGCTTTGGCAAAAAAAGCAACCAAAATCCCTATTGGCGCCCTTCAGGGCGGCAAAGGTGGGTCGGCAGCCCCGGGTGGCATGTCTAACTAATTTGGCGGAAAAAGGTATTTGCTCAATGTTGATTGGGTATTTATCCCACGGTCCGTTTCGAAATTAACCCTTTCCCCCTAACCCGGTATTTGACTTGGCCTTTGCCAAGCTCCCTCCCTTTGGGATTAGGTGGCATCATCCTGCCAATTCTTGTAGTCTTTCATGAATTGTTATTATATCGCCCTTTACCTCTTTCAGGATGACCCACCATGAAGCTTGGACTGATCAATTCCGCCTGGGCCCAATCGGGGCTTGGTACCTCTTTTGGTATCCGAAAAACCAAGGAAATCGGTTTCGACACAATCGACATTTTTGCTGATCCGCTCGATATGGATGTCCGGGAAAAGTGTTTAATCAAACGCGAATGTGATCGTTTTGGCCTACCCATTGTCAGTATTTGTTGTGTTGCCGTTGGATTGATTGATTTTAATCCGTCGGTTTCCCGATTTCATCTCGACCGTGTGCTGAAATATTTGGATTTGGCGTACGAATGGGATGCCCAAAACATTCTTCTTGTCCTCGGTGAATACATTTGGGAAAAACAGGTTATTTCGCCCAGGGAACAGTGGGATTTGGCGGTGAAGCAAGTACGAATTATTGGGGAATATGCTGGAACCTTGGATCGTTCCATTGTGCTTGAATTGGAACCATTCAAGCTTTCGCTGATTCGGAATGTAGACTCCATGTTGCAATTTCTGGAGGAGGTCAACCACCCGTGTGTCCGAGCCAATTTGGATATTTCGCATTTGTGCCTAAGCAAGGTGGCTCCAGCCGAAATTCGAAAATTAAAGAATCGGGTGGGCCATGTCCACATCAGCGACTGCAACGGATTGGTGCATGGAGATTTACCCCCTGGTAAGGGGATAGTGGACTTTCAGGGTTACCTGGGCGAATTGAAAAACCTGCAAGTGGAGGGAGTGATCAGCATCGAATTGGAGTATTCTCCAGAACCTGAAAAAATTGTCGAATGGGTCACCGAAGCTTATACCTCAACCGACCAACTCATGCGGCTCCACGGGCTACGGGACTAGGGAGGATATGAGGGAAAAATCCCTGCCATTGGAGCGGCAATAAACTGTTCAATTCCTAAACTTATGTATGAACACCCCCCTTGTTTCCCCTTTCCCCCAGGAATACCATGTTTGCGAAATTGGGACGATTCACACCACTCATTGTCCTTCTTGTTTGTAGCCAATCCAGCTTTGCGGCGGAGAAAATCCGGGTCCTTTTGGTCGATGGCCAAAACAACCACAATTGGCGATCAACCTCGCCCATTATCAAAGCGTCCCTGGAAACAACCGGGAAATTCACCGTGGATGTTACCTCAAACCTTTCTGAAAAAGAGAAGGACAAACCGGGTTCCATCAGCCCAAAGATTGCCTTCCCACCCCTTTTGGAAAACTATGATGTTGTGGTGAGTAATTACAATGGGGCCTCGTGGCCCAATTCCTTTAATACGGATCTTGAAAGCCGCCTTAAGGAAGGAAAAATTGGCCTGGTTATCATACATGCCGCCAACAATGCCTTTGGCGGATGGAAAGAATACAACCAGATGATCGGTATGGGGTGGCGGGACAAGGGTTTTGGAAAAAGGGTTAAAGTGGATGATCAGGGCCAGGCCGAGGTCATACCCAAAGGACAAGGGGATAGTACAGGTCACCGGTATACAGGCGTTTTTACCGTGGTGGTTCGGGATACGGAGCATCCCATTACCAAGGGTATGCCCAAGGAATGGGCTCATCCAAGGGATGAACTCTATGATAATCTGCGAGGACCTGCCGAAAATCTGAATATCCTTGCAACATCCTTTTCCCCCGGAACCAAAACCCATGAACCGATGATCTTCACTATTTCCTATGGCAAAGGGCGTGTATTTCACACGCCGTTAGGTCACGATGCCGGAGCCATGGGATGTGCTGGATTTCAGGCCACTGTGGAACGAGGAACCGAATGGGCTGCCACGGGAAAAGTTAGCCAGAAACTCCCTTCCGATTTCCCAACGGAAAAAGTTTCACTCCGGAAATAGGATTTCCAATAACATTAATGGCCAGGAATTGGGAACTTTCAATTCCTGGCCATTAATGTTAACCCAGGGTACGGAAGTTATTACCCTTTTAATACTTCAGCAAACTATACATGACCCCAAAACCAAAAGTCCTTTGAAAAGCAGTCGGACCCAGTCGCCGATCCTTTTTGAGCGGGGCCATATCTTGTGAGGCATGTGGTGAGGGCTCATTGGCCTTTTCGACAGGATGATCAGGAATTCCTGCTCAAATAGCATACCTCAAAAAAATGGTCCACTCGATTCCATTGCCATAAAATTTTTTTGGACAGGTTTGGTATAGGCCAACTACTCCAAACCGGCCGGGATTCGCTTTCAGGACTTAATTCTGATTTGGGTTTTCTTTCCAAAGTTCAACCCGCATCGATCCCTTGGCTTGAAATGGCTCCCTTGGGAGGTGATTATGAATTCCTATGTGGTTTTTCTTGGCTTAGCTTTTGTATTCACCTCACCGAATGTCCAAGGCCAAACGGAAGACCGTTGGAAAGGAGATGGGGGTAAAACCATTTCAAAAACCAATCCAACAGTACAAACCGGATTCCAATTACGATCAGCTTTTAATAATGATGTCCTTTTTGCAGGAGTTGCAAAGGTTGAAATAACCAACAAGGATGCCCTAAAAATAAACGATCCACTTTTTGTAAAGGCCCTTGTCCTTAAAAAGCGTGATATCCATGTCGTTTTAGTAACAGTAGATGCCGTTGCTATTGGCGGCATTGGTTCCATTGGCAATGACTTCCTCGCCAAGGTTCGGACTAAAATCCAAAGGGAATTGGGCATTCCTCCCTTGCAGGTGGTAGTAAATGCCAGCCACTGTCATGGCGTGGTATGTAATGATGTGGACTTGAAGACCTTTGAGGCCGTTAAAAAAGCTTCAGAAAATATGGTCCCGGTAATGGTGGGCGTTGGTTCGGGCCAAGAAACCAGGGTAAGTGAAAACCGACGCCTTCGGCTAAAAAATGGCATGGAAACCGATGTTCGCCATGCCTACTCCCTGCCGCCCGATGAGGATGTAGCCGGGATCGGATTGGTGGATCCTGAGATAGGAATTTTGCGGCTCGACACCGCCAATGGCCAGACACTGGCGGTTGTTTACAACTTTGCCTGCCATCCCATAATGGGGGTCCCGTCCGGAGAAAATACTGCGGATATTGTTGGTTTTGCATCGGCGGTGATCGAAAACAGCCTGGGCCCCAAAACAATGGCATTTTTTACTCAGGGGTGTGCGGGTGACATCAATCCTGTTCAATATAAAGAGGTCGACCAACCCCGAAATGCGGAACCCCTAGGCAATAAGTTGGGCCTTAGTGTGGTGCGAGCGGCCAGGAGTATCATCTGTACTCCCAATCCCCAATTACGCATTCGATGTGAATCAATTCAACTTCCAAGGGCGGATTTAACTGAGCCCATTGAAGCCTTGGTTTTGGAACAAAATCGACTTTTGAATTCACTTCAGGGAACGAGTCTGAATCTCAAAACTTTTATGCCATTGATGGTGAAATACCAACTTTCCCCACTATATCCTTCCTCCTATTCCCATCGTTATATGCTTGAAAAAGAATGGGGTAATAGTGACCTTGGCAAATTGGACGAAACCAATCGCCAAAACATGAAACTCTACATTCAAAATATCCTTACGATGGAGCAGCTAACCCGTTTGCAAACCAATTTGGCCCTTTTGAGAAAACATAATGCAAGCAATTTGGCAGCGGCACGCAAACCCCTCGAAGCGGAAATGGTGGCTTTGCGCATAGGAAAATTTGTTTTGGTAACATTTCCCGGGGAACTTACGGTGGAAATTGGCTTAAACATCAAAAAAAAATCGCCCTACCCAAAAACCTTCGTAGCCGGTTACACGAACGGGTATATTTTCTACACACCCACGGCAAAACAGCTTAAAAATAGAGGCAATGCACAGGAGGATAGCGATTGCCTTCTTGCTCCTGAATGGCAAAATATGTTTGAGGAAAAGGTTGCCACGATGCTCAAGCAACTGGGAAATGAATAATTACTGATTGAGGGTGGCCCCTTGAAAAACAGACATTTGGCGACCTGCCACCTTATGGCAAGGGTCCATGACAACTCTGTTAGGTCCCACTTGGTATCAATAAAACCAAACCCCATTTATATCGGGCTGAAATGATCACTCAGGTGAAAACTCAAAATATAATGGAGCCTCCATGGTGGTTGGCCATGATCCTTTGTGCCATGGCAGGCGGCATGGGATGGGGAATTCGTGGGCAATACGGGCATGAAACCGGAGCGATGATTGCCGGAATGCTTGTGTCCGCCGTGGTTGCCTTGCTCTTTTGCCGTGATTTCGGGGGACTTGCCACAACCAGAGCAATGGCTTATTGCACCATTGGGATAGGAATAGGTGGATCCATGACCTATGCCCAAATTGTGGGCCAAACCCAAAAACTTCCAAATATCGGTAACTGGGTCCAATGGCGGTTGGGAATGGTTGGACTTGCCGTTACAGGGGGTATCTGGATTGGTTTTGCGGGACTATTCCTTGGTATGGGTCTTGGCGGGGTTCGTTATTCCCGTTTGGAAATACTTTTGATTATGGTTGGTTTGCCTTTCCTATATTTTGCCGGTGTTTTGGTGTTCAATTCCCCGTTTGATCCCCAAAATGGCAAGCTTCCATCGATTTATTTTTCAAACTCCGTCGATAAACCCAGGTTTGAATGTTGGGGGGGCCTGCTTTTTGCTTTAATCGGGTTAGTCCTATATGTTGGCCTCATTCGAAACGATGCCCTGGCTTGGCGATTGGCTTTCATTGGAATCCTGGGTGGAGTGATTGGTTTTCCCGGAGGCCAATGCTTGCAATCCTGGCATGCCTGGAATATCGATGGATTTCGGGGTGGTGAATGGGCCAAATGGGACCCAATAATCAATTGGTGGAATCTCATGGAAACCACCTTTGGCTTGATTATGGGAGCTGTTATTGGCCTTGGTGTTTGGTTTAACCGGGCTTTGATCCGACCTGAATACCCAAAAGAAGCTAATTTCCAACCTTTTTTATGGGATGCCATCCTATTCCTGACCCACTTTATCCTGTTAGGATTATCGGAATTTTTTTCTGTCCCCTATGTAAGGGAGTTTTATGGTCTGGGATTGGGAATGGCGATCCTGCCGATGGTAGCATGCACCCAATCCCGCCTTTGGCCGACCTTGTTGCTTGGGCCAATTCTTGTCATGCCGATTGCGGGAAAAACACTTCGGAGGCTAACTTTTGAAGGTGGAGGTTCCATCCCGGAGGGTTGGACCCTCTATTTTGGTTTGCCTATGGCCCTTTCATTCCTTTTTTGTGGGTTGCTTGGATTATCCCTGAAACGGGGTTGGAGGGGTGACAAAGCAGGGGCCTTCACCTTGCTTTTTGGTTCATGGATCTTTTTTGTACTAAACTTTGCCTTTTTTGAAACCCCTTGGCCATGGAAAAACTGGACCTACCGAACCCCAAGTGCCCTTGTTTTTTTCTTCTGCCTGACATGCCTTTCTGGAGCTTGTTTGCTGGTGGGAAACTTGAAACAAACCAAAAGCCAACCGGAGGAGTAGTTGGCCTAAGGATTGGATGGGTCCTTATTTGACAGGGACCCATTTTTTCACAAAGTTAACACAATCGGTGATTTCAGGCAACGACTTTTCCCAATTGTGTTCATACTCGATAGAAACCGGGCCATCCATTCCTTGTGCCCTATATTCCGCAAGGATTCCTGCAATATCCGCATTGCCGTTACCAAAGGGCATATCGTGAAGTTTTTCACCCAAATCCTTGAGGTGGCTGGAGACCACCCGGCCATTTAAAATTTTTATGCAATCGACGGGTTTTAACCCGGAGCGGATCCAATGCCCAGTATCGGCACAGGCACCAATCCTCTTGTCCCGTCCCCTTACCATTTCCAAAACCCAGTTGGGGTCCCAATGTTTATAGTTGGGATTATTGGCCCGCCTTGGATGATTATGCAGCCCTACCTTGATGTCATATTCCTTTACCAGTTTTTCAATGGTATCAAAGGCATCCGGGGCCCCTTCCGTATTGATAACCCGTATCCCCATGTCCTTGGCAAAATCAAAAACCTTGCGACTCTCTTTTTCGTTTGCTGGCAATCCGACAACGCCATAGGCCACAACCAAAAGGCCATTCTTTTTCAGTTGTTCTTTGATGTAAACCCGATCCTCCAAAGGGGAATCATGGCTAAACCCTTTGGGGTTGGCCTTGGATAACTTTTGCCCAGGATAAAACTCAATAACCTTGGCGCCGGACGCTGCGGTTTTCTCTATCGCCTCGGATAAAGAAAAAAGACGAAAGGAATACGCCTGGCATCCAAGCGCAACTCCATTGATCCGGTTGGAATCAGGAACAGGGTCGGCGGCAAGGGAGGCCGAGGCCCCAAGAATAAAAGTCGCTAGGGATAGTAAAAAACGCATTACAGGAAACTCCAGGGGTGTTTGCGTGCCGGGGAGATTGGCTTGGCACATATTCTATTTTGGGAAACTTTGCGACAATTAAAAGGTAATGGCCAGTGAGTCAGCCACCCGAATTTTGTTAAATGGTTCTCGAACTTTTCCTGAAAGACCGGGAAAAGCCCCGAATCGGCACTTAAGGTCAGATTGACCGGAATGCCTTTTCGTACCAGTCCCCCCCCAGTATTGGGCAATCCCATAAAAATTCGCAACCTTTCCCAAGACATTTAATCCGTAAACATCCAATGATTACACTTTGTTCGTTTCCAATTGTTACCAATCCATCCCCTTACCATTTCGTTTGAGTCATTTTTGACTTAAGCAATCCCAATCGTAGTTTATTCTCTTTTTCAAGAGCATTTCTGGGAAGATTACCAAATCGGGAATTTTGGTAATTATCAACCAATTGTTTTGGAAACGGGGCAAAGGACTGAAGGGTTTGGGATTGTTCCATCCGGGTGGTGATAACATCCGCAAATTCCGCCGGGGTTTGGCCAGGCTGGGGATGAAGGCCTTTGCTTCCGACAATGCGCAACAACAAATCCCAGGGATCCTCGCAAAGGCGTTGCTGTTTTGCCTCCGACCAGCGGATCCAACCTTTTCGGAAGGCGATCAGGGCGGCGATCAATAATACAACCACCCAGGCGGCAATCATTAGAATCAAGGAACGGCGCAAGGGCCCCCGGTTCCAAATGTGGAGGAGCTGCTCCAAAGCAGACTCCGCATTGTAGTCGATGAAAAGGGTCCGCCAGAGTTTTTCAGCAGCCTCCTGGGTTTCCTGTAGCAAGCGAGCCAAAATATCTGTCGTATCACTTTCCAAATCGGCTCCCATGGATTCCGGGGTGGGATCAAGGGAAACCCAATCCAAAAGAGGATTTGAATCCCTATCCAACAGTGTTGCCCCGTTGGCGGCCAGCCTTGGGACCAAAACCTCCACCCAGGCATGGGCGTTTTTTTGCCGAACGGAATAAAACCCATTCTCCTCATAATCTGCACCCTTGTAGCCAACCACCATCCGTGAAGGAATTCCAAGGGAACGAAGCATTAAAATCAACGAAGATGCAAAAAGTTCGCAATGCCCAGACCTGGTATTCTTGAGGAAGTCCTCGGTAGGATTCAAGGAATGATCCATTCGTTTCACGGACAAGGAATAGCTATATTTCCCGGAATAAGCCAAATAATTACATAAGGATCGGGCGACTGCTTCCCGGTATTTCAGGGGGGTCGTCCAATTGAGTGCGGTTACCAAAGTTTCTGCGATCGGTCCAATACTTCCCAAATCTTTTAGGGAATCAGTCCGGATTTCACCAATGATATCCAAGGCCTGTTTGGCAAGTGCCGGAATTTTGGGCTCAAGCAAATCGGTCAGATGATTGATCGTGGAATCCCCAAGTGCCGATTGCCTATCCATATCGGGTCGTTTCAGGAGAACTTGCTGGTAAATAACCTCAGATTTCACTTTCGAAACCAGGGGGTGCGGAAAAATAGTGAGGCCATTTACCAAAAAGGTGGGAATATTGGCATCCTCTTTTTGAACAATGACAGGGAAATATAGATCAGATCCAACCACTCTAAGATCGATTGGATCGGCAAGAAACACTCCACCCACCTTGTTTGGGTTAACATGAAAGGTCAAATTCGTTTGCCCGGGTTGGATATAGGTATTGCGCGATTGCAAAGGTAGCGGCGTGCCTCGACGAAAGACTTTTTGGGTCCAATATCCTTTTTCGTAATGGTCCAGAAACATTCCCCGAAAGAGCTGACCTGGTGGCACTTGACCGGGGCCATTGGTCCCTTTGGCTTCAAAGGTGAAGGCGAGCATATCTGATAGGGCAATATCCCCTTCAAGGTTGGTGTTAACTTCATGTGCAAAACCTGAATTGGAGCGTTTGGAGGGACTAAAGCGTTCCAAAGGATCCCATGAGGGAATGTCAAAACGAGGGAGGAAAAAAAAGAGAGCCAAACTGAACAGGAACGACCACCCAAACCAGCGAGTGATCCGGGGAGTCCAGGATTGATTCCCAATGGAAAGACCCCTATTTCTATCGGCATTGGCCAAATCATGAAAGGAATTATCAAAATCCGTATCAAACCCTGCTTTGGATCTCCAATAGGCCTGTTCCCTCAAGGCAAATGCAGTCATGGAAACAATGAAATACACCATCAACAAAATGCCAAAGGAAATGTCCGAACAGAGCATGCAGGAGATGGAAACCATGGAGAGGGCCATGGCCTGTTCCACCCAAAAATCCCGGGGAAGTTGGCGAACCGACAATTTAATTATCAAAAGGGGAGGTAAAAGCGGACCCACACAAGGGATGATTGCAAGTTGTACAGGTATGATGGATAAATCATCCCGGGGAATCAGCCAAAGAGGCAGGGCAAGGCGGGATCCGGGGTTTAACCTAAGGAGAATCCACGCTAAACCAAAAACGGCAACCAACCCCCCAAAAGTATAACCCAAGGGGTTTGAAATGCCATTTTTTGCCGGATAAAACAGCATTTTGACAAGGATTAACAGGGACCCTCCCATTAATCCAAATCCGGCCGGACCTCCCAAAAAAGAGGACTCCGCCATTGCCAAAAGGGCGACCGAAAGTGTCATGGAAAAAAGATGGAAAAAACGGGCAGGATCTTTCATTTTGGGAAGTGTCATGAGCTGCTTCCCACACTTTCCATGTTCCAAAAACCAATTGTCTCCGGACGGGAAAAATCAAGGATCAAAGTTTCCGCTTGGTTGGATGGGACAAAAGCAGGGTCAAAATTGGTACCAATGCGAAGGACGGGTGGGCCTTCCGTTTCATGACTTTGAATGGTGGGCCAAAGTTGTTGGCCAGGGGTCCATTCCGCCAACCAATCCAAAACAAGGTTTACCGTTCCCAAATCAGGTATACCGGCAAGACCAAGGGGTGAATTGCCACAAAGGCGGATGCCTAGCCTTCCATGTCCCTGTTGAAACCAACCATGGAGGAAACTGGCAACAAAGGAGATGGCGGATTCACGGTACGGTTCGGGAGTTTCAAGCGGGTCAAACTCCAGCACCAATTCACGGTTGGGAGGATCCTCAAATTCGCGAACGATAAGCAAACCTTTACGGGCACTTGTTCGCCAATGGACAAGCCGTGGGCTGTCTCCTGGCCGGAAGTTCCGCATCGCATGAAATTCTTCCTGGGCAAAGGGTCGGGGCCTTGCCACCCTTGAACCCACCATTTGTTGCCTACGATTCTTTGAACTCCAGGGAATTGCCTTCAAAAGGGAATCCCACTGGATGAGGGCCGTCGCGGGGTGTACCAGAACGAATGCCCCTTGGGCAAGGCACATGGTGGCCCTTGCCAAACCAAATGGATAGCGGGAAAGTGCCTCCAGGGGTCCGAGTGCAACCCAACCCCTTTTGGTGGGATTCCAAAATCCATGAATATAACCTGGCCCGGGTGGCAGGCCATTTACATGCCAAAGGGTTGCCTGATTTCCAAGACTATCGTCCAGGCGGATTTGAAACGGATATTTTATGGTTTTTTCGGGGTGAAGAAAAATTTCAACCGGGTGCCGAATGCCAACCACCGGCGTCCCCGCCACCCGAATGGTAGAAAAGGATAAACGCGACCTCCATAGGGGCAATAGAAGGTTCAATCCAAGGAGGCAGGCCATCATGCAGCCTAATAGGCTCAACAGATTGATGTTCTTGGAAACGCCAACCGCCAAAAGAGCCATGGATGACACCAACCACACCATCCCCTCACCGGATAGGGAAACCTGTCTACCAGAGGGTGGCTTGGTTACCTGGGACATGGTGTTTTTTCAAGAATGTCAGCAACCACCTCCTCTGCCGCGCGAATGGCCTCTGAACCCTGGCCGCGACGGGGATGAATGCGATGGGAAAGAACAGGGCAAGCCAGTTGTTTGATATCATCCGGCAAAACAAAAGATCGTTTTGCAAGAAACGCCTTGGCCTGGGCCGCCCGATAAAGTCCAAGCGAACTGCGCATACTGGCACCCAACCTCAGGGCGGGATGGCGCCTCGTAGCCCGCACAATCTCGATCAGGTAGTCCTCAAGGCTTGTCTCCAAGGGTATTTCGCGAACTGCGCCCTGTATCCGGAACAAATCCGTCGTGCTTAAAACTGCCTTGAGATCATCCACCGGTTCGCCATTGCGATGCTCCCTAAGGATGCGCTTTTCTGCCTGGGCATCTGCATAGCCAATGGAGGTGCGAATGAGAAATCGGTCAAGCTGGCTTTCCGGTAAGGGATAGGTCCCTTCGAATTCAAAGGGATTCTGGGTGGCAATCACAAAAAAAGGTGGGCCAAGCTCCCGGGTTACCCCATCAACAGTTACCCGCCTGTCACCCATTGCTTCAAGCAATGCGGATTGGGTGCGGGGTGTGGCCCGGTTGATCTCATCCGCCAAAACCACCTGCCCAAATATGGGGCCTTTTTGAAATGTAAACTCCCCCCGTTTTTGATCGAAAACCGATGTACCGATCAGGTCACTGGGAAGAAGGTCAGGGGTAAATTGAATGCGATGGAAAACAGCTTCGATCGATTTTGCAATGGCTTTGCCCAGGAGGGATTTACCAGTTCCAGGGACATCCTCCAGAAGCAAATGGCCCTCTGCAAGCAACCCGACCAGTACCAAATCAACGATTTCACTTTTTCCAAGAAAAACCGAATTGAGATTGGCCGCAAGCCGTTGGACCCCGGTGTTGAGATTTGGGTTTACTGGGTGGGTCAAAGCAGTGGTCATGTGGCCTTCTCATGGTGCAAAACGGAAAGGTTAACATTATGATAGGTTGCGATCCCCCGCACTCCATCGGAAAAAAACCGTTTCTTTCGCCCCAATCCGGGTCCATGTCACGGAAACAATCCCCTTTTATTCATTTCTGCCACGACTTTTTGCACGCCAAGGGCCAAGGCGGCCGTCCGCATTGTCAAGCCCCTGGTAACCGAAAGGTTTCGAACCCTTGAATATGCGTTAAGCATCAGGTCTTCCAGTTTCCTGTTGACCTGCTCCTCGCTCCACATGAGTTGCTGGATGTCCTGAACCCATTCAAAATAGGAAACGGTTACACCCCCGGCATTACAAAGGATATCAGGGATTACCATGATCCCTTTTTCCTGGAGGATAATGTCCGCATCCGGGGTGGTGGGGCCGTTGGCACCCTCGGCGATCAAAGTACAGCGAAGCCTTGGAGCATTTTCTGCAGTAATGACCCGGTCGAGAGCGGCCGGAATGAGTACGGTGCAAGGTACTTCAAGCAATTGTTCCGAAGGAATCGCAACTCCCCCAGGGAATTCATGGAGCTTTTTTCCGGAATCCACCCACGCCCTAAGCAAAGGAATGTCAATACCATTGGGATTTCCAAGCGAGCCATGTTGTTCCCCAACCGCCACAATCCTGATGCCCCTTTGATGAAGTTCCTGACAAGTGACCGAACCGACATTGCCAAATCCCTGAACCACCGCCGTAGAGTGGCTTGGTGCGATGTTCAAATCCTTTAAGGCTTCCAGGATACAATAGGTTACACCCCGGCCGGTGGCTTCCCTTCGACCAAGGCAACCGCCGATTTCAACTGGTTTTCCAGTAACCACCTCGGGACAACAATATCCAATTTTCATGGAATAGGTGTCCATGATCCAGGCCATGGTCTGCTCATTAGTGCCCATATCGGGTGCCATTACATCCTGACGGGGTCCGATGATGGAAAGAACCTCCTCGGTGAAACGGCGGGTCAACCGTTCCAGTTCCGATTTGCTAAGCTTGGCCGGGTCGACGGCGATCCCTCCTTTCCCCCCGCTAAAGGGCAGGTTCATGATTCCGCATTTCCAACTCATCCACATGGCCAAAGCGGTCACTTCGCCAATGTCGATTCCAGGGTGATAGCGTAGCCCCCCTTTGGAAGGACCGCTTGTAAGGCTATGTTGAACCCGGTAACCAAAGAAAACCTCTGTACGCCCATCATCCATCCGGATGGGAATCGACACCATCATCGAACGCTTTGGATACGCAAGCCGCTGCAACAGGCCCTTGTCCAGGTTAATTACCTCGGCAACGGTATCAAGCTGCCTTCGAGCCATCTGGAAACTGGGGGAATCATCCAGCATTGGGGGAACAGGAGAATGGTAAGGAGAATGGAGAACCATGGTTTCCTCCAAAAGGGGGGGACCTCAAATGCAAAGAATTGAAAAGGCGAAATACCTATGAAATCATAATAGTAATAAGGAAGCAAGGGTAGGTTCCCAAGGGGATGATTATGGCAGGCCCGGTACTTTCGGTTTCCGGCCTTACCAAGCGATTCCGGAAATTTGAAGCCCTTGTTGGGGTAAACCTGTCCGTGGAACCTGGGACCGTTTTCTCCTTGCTAGGCCAAAATGGGGCAGGCAAAACCACCCTGATCAAGGTACTATTGGGTATTCTCAAACCCTCCGAGGGGACTGCCCGGGTTTTGGGATATCCGGTGGGAAGCGTCCAAGCCAGAAGAAAAATCGGTTACCTCCCAGAAGATCATCGTTTCCCGGAATATCACACCGGCCCCAGTTTGCTCGAGTTTTATGGTGGACTCCAAGGCATTCCCAGGCACGAACGACGCAAACGGATTGGTTTTTGGCTTGACAGGGTTGGGTTGGGAGGTCGCGAATCTGTTCGAATTCGGGGATATTCCAAAGGGATGAAACAACGGATTGGCCTGGCCCAAGCTCTTATCCATGATCCGGATTTGGTTTTTCTGGATGAACCTACCGATGGGGTTGACCCTGTAGGTCGCCGGGAAATCCGTGACCTGATGTTGGACCTTAAAAGGATGGGAAAGACTTTGTTTCTCAACAGCCACCTTTTGGGAGAGGTCGAACTGGTTTCCGATCGCGTTGCCATTCTTAACAAGGGAAAAATGGTCCGTGAAGGATCATTGACCGAATTAACCGGGGGTCGTCCCTCCTGGATTTTTGGATTTGCCAAGGACCCAACCACCTTCCGGAAAACCCTGATGACATTGGGGGTGCCAAACACCTATTTGGATAGCAACCAAGCTTCGCCTTTCCATCAATGGGAAGTTTTTCCCAAATCGGAACAGGTCCTTGGGGAGTTGGTTAAACTGGCCGGAGAGGATCCTGGCGGCCTTAGGTTTTTGCATCCACGCCGCGAAAGTCTTGAGGATGTCTATCTGGATAGTTTGGGAAAGAAGGAGGCGGCTTCCACCTAAGTCAGTGGGTGGACAACCGGGGCCTTTATGCAATTCATCGCCATTCTCAAAGACAGCGTCCGGGAGGCACTCGACGCAAGAATTTTTTGGATCATAGGAATCGTAGCTGGCATTTTAGTCCTTTTGGGGTTGACAATGTCTTTTGAACCACTTCCCATGGGTAAAGTGGTCATAGGCTCCTTGATCACGGGCCTAACTTCAAACGAAAACAAACAGGGACCCCGAAGGGCTGTTTTGGGACCAAGGTCCGGGGGAGGCGGCCTGTTTGATGCCTTTCAGGGAATTTTTCGTCAAAGTAATGCGAAAATCAACCTTCTTGAAGCCGAACCCGTCAATGGCCTGAACTTGCCCTCCGCAGAATGGAAACTCCGGCTGGAATTGCCCAGGGAAATTGCCAAAAAACAGGGTGCGGTGGATTCTGCGACATTCCTGAGGGACAACTTCGGCAGGATTGCCAACACCCCGGTGGTTGCCATAAAATCCGTAAAACTTGTGTCGGGAAGCGGATCGGCCCAGTCGGATCTATTTGATTTGGAAATAGTTCCCTTGGACGGATTCCTCCGCATTTGGCCCCATAAATGGTCCATGTTTTTTGGTGGTTTAACCATTCTGGATTGTTCCACCAGGCCAATGACCTCCTTTGATGTTTTGGGCAACCAGATTCTGCTCCTGGAAAGCATTTTGGTTGCCGGGATTGGCACCTGGGTTGCCCTTATGCTTAGCGTGGCTCTTACCAGTTTTTTTATTCCTGCCATGCTCAAAAAAGGAACCGTGGAAACCCTTCTGGTCCGTCCCATTTCACGATGGAGGCTGTTGACCTATAAATATTGCGGCGGATTGCTATTTATTGGCTTTGGAACCACCGTTATCCTTGGGGCCGTTTGGGTTACCGTTTCCTTCAAAGCAGGCGTTTGGTCGCAAGCATTACTTTGGATGATTCCTGTAATCGTATTCTACTATGCGTTTCTTCACAGTATTTCCACATTAGGCTCGGTGGTGACCCGCTCTGCCGTGTTTGGTTTAATAGCCGCATGCCTTGTTTGGTTTAGCCTGTTTTTGCTTAATGTGGCCAAAGAAAGCATTCTCATGATGGACCAGGTTGCCCCGATTGTTGCGGGAATCCCGAATCCCCAAAGAAGCGGAACAGTGGAGCCCGGTCCAAAAATTGCGGACTCAACTTTTGGCAAAGTGATAATGGGGACCCATCGATGGTTGCCCAGGCCGTCAGAAATTGACAGTTTTGTCCGATCCAAATTGCAGGAAGATTTGCTTTTGGGTCGCGAGGTGGAAAAATCCCCATTCTCCCCGGAAATATTGGATTGGAAAGAAAGCGCTGGTATCACACTAGGACACACTATTCTGGCTCTCCTTCTGGCATGCCTGGTTTTTTCATATCGCGATCCATAAATATTTTGGCTTTATTATTTTATGGATAGGTGATTAAAAGGCGGACCGCAAAAATGTCAGTTAATGAATTGGTTTATCAGAAATGTATCCGGCCTGAATGTGGTTTCACCCAATCCCATGACGATACCAGCTTTGCCTGTTCCAAGTGCAAAGGGCTTATGGATGTCCTGTACGATTGGGATAGGATTCCCGTTCCAAAGTCTCTTAAAGAGTTTGAAAAAGCTTGGCAAACAAGGTCAAATCCCCTGGATTTCAGCGGGGTTTGGCGTTTCCGGAAACTCTTGCCCTTTGTACCGGACGAAAAAATCCTCACGATTGGCGAAGGTCAGACCCTTTTGCAAAAAGCGGATGCTATTGGCAACAGGATTGGAATGAACCAGGGTGGTTTGTTCCTTCAATACGAGGGCATGAACCCATCGGGCAGCTTCAAGGACAACGGCATGACTGCCGCTTTTTCCCATGCCAGGATGACCGGTGCCACCAGGGCGGCATGTGCCAGTACCGGGAACACCTCGGCAAGCCTTGCCATTTATTGTTCCGCAACCAGCCAAATGAAGGGAATTGTTTTTGTCGGGTCCGGAAAAATCAGTTACGGAAAGTTGGCTCAAGCCCTTGACCATGGGGCATTGACCATTCAAATTGAGGGTGACTTTGACGATGCCATGCACCAGGTCCAGCAAATGGCAAAGAGATTAGGTGTATATCTTGTTAACAGCATCAATCCCTTCCGTTTGGAGGGCCAAAAAACGATTATGTTTCGTGTCCTCGAATCCCTCAATTGGGAGGTTCCCGACTGGATCGTGGTTCCCGGTGGAAATCTTGGCAATAGCTCGGCATTTGGCAAGGCATTCATGGAACTTAAGGCCCTTGGCCTGGTGAACCGACTTCCCCGGTTGGCCATCATTAACGCGGCAGGTGCCGATACCTGTTTCCAGTTATTCAACCAGGACGGTTTGCGCTGGAATGGTGGAGCCTGGGATAAATCCATTGTAGATCGCTATTATCGTCAACTCGACGATTCCAATCGCCGGGCCAACACCCTTGCCAGTGCCATCGAAATCAACCGGCCTGTAAACCTTCCCAAAGCATTACGGGCCCTGGATGCCATGGAGGGTGTGGTCCGCCAAACCACCGACCAGGAAATCCTCGACGCCAAAGCCATGGTTGGGGCTGGCGGACTGGGGTGTGAACCAGCTTCTGCGGCAAGCCTGGCTGGATTGATCCAACTTCGCCAGGAAGGTGTCATTGCTCCCTCCGATAGGGTAGTGTGCATTCTTACCGCCCACCAAATGAAAGATTCAGCGGCCACTGTCGCCTACCATGGATCGGATCCGAAATCCTTCCAGGAAGTGCTGGGAGTAAGAGGTGTTCGCCGGGCCAATTATGCAAATCGGCCGGTTCAGGTTTCAAACGACCTTGAAGCCATCGTTCGCTCCATCGAAATCTACAGCTAATTGAAATAGGCAATGGTAACCCATCATGGACACGGATCGCAAAAAACAACTTCAAGCCCTCCTATTGGAATTCCCGGGGGATCCCTTCCTTAGATATGGCCTGGCCATGGAGGAATCCTCGGCAGGAAACATGGCGGATGCCTCCCATTCTTTCGAACAACTGATTGCCGACCATCCGGAATATGTTCCGGCCTATCTCCAGGCAGGCCAAATTGCCGCCCGGATGGATAATACCTCCCTTGCCCGGAAAATTTATTCCCAAGGAATCGTGGTTGCCAAAAAGGCCAAAGATTTCAAAGCTTCAGGAGAAATGGAACAGTTCATGGATGCATTGGATTAGACCGCTTGCCTGCTTTGTTCTGCCAGGCCCTAATCAATTATGGATTCAACGGGTTACCTGATGCGTGTCCCTTGAAATCGTCAGGCAAAGCTGCTCAAGGGGTAAATCATTGGGATCGGTACCAAATGGCGCTTCGGTTTCGACCCCAGCTTCCTCAATTCCAAGCATACCCAGGGAAACAACGGCAACAATAATCGGCCCGGCAAGCCCCATTTTTTCCAAAAGAACAAAAGGAAGTGTAAACAGGTAAACCAAAAGTATCTGTTTGATAAGTGTCGCATAAACAAATGGCAAGGGAGTTTTGGAGATTTTTTCACACCCCCCCTGGCTGTCAACCATTTTGGTTAATAGTTCTTCCATGGATTGAGCCATGCGAAAGTCAAGTTTTCCCTCAGCCTGGCGGCGAAAAATCCATTCACTAATCCCTTTGGCTATGATCGTTGGCGGATTTCCCGACCGGGTCGCTTTTTCAAAGATGTTGGCGGGAACCAGGTGACTTATTTCGTCCAGATCGATGTCATTTCGAAGGGTTTGTTTGACGGCCAGGACATATCCACTGATAAGATTGGCCAGATCCTCAGCCTGGCCACCGGCATAAACATGACCCATCCTTGCCAAAGTCCGGCAACTGTTAATCATGATTCCCCAATGGGACCTCGCTTCCCAATATCGGGCGTTTGACGCATTGGTTCGAAACACAATCAACAAACCGATCGTTGACCCTAAAATGGTGTGTCCCAAAGGGTCCAAATGCAGGGCAGTCCAATTGGCTGGGAGCACCTCCTTGAGGGTGTGCAACAAAAGGCTCAACGAGGTAATCAAGGCAACCCGACCAAGAATGGCGGGAATGACTGTTCCCTTGTAACTAAACGCCAATTTCGTCCAGGCATTACGATTATAGATGATCATTTAAAAACCCTTTGAACGAAATTTGTCTACTTAATCTGTTGCCACCAGGATTTTGGAAACAGATTTAATGGTTTTGGGTTGGTATTATTTTCCCATTCCGAGTAGGGATCATTTTCCTGGAACCCGGCTTCCAAAAGGCGGGTCATGGTGAGCCATCGATCCATGGCGGTGATTTGCTGGTCTTTCGACCGCTGGGGCTGGTGAACAAAATGCGGAAAAATATCAGGAGGGATGTGGTTGGTTTCATCCGTAACAACCAGGCCCTGGTCCCGGATTTGGGCAATACGCACCCGGAATTGGGTGTAGTTGTTTGGGAGGATATGGGCAATTCCAACCGGGCTTTCCCATGCTTCCTCGTGAAGGGAATGGAGGACCAAATCAACATCAAAACTTTTGGCCTTTTGCACAGCCTGAATCCAAAGGTTTATCGCAATGAATGCCTTGACCATGGAATCAGAAACCAATATTTTTTCTCCCATTTGTTTACGAATGAGGGTCAGGAATTCGGCATTGGCACGAGTACGAAGGTTCATGAAATAATTGGCAACAGCATAATCCCCCTTGAGGAGACCTTGATGTTCCTTCTGGATTGCATCCAGTTTAACCTCATCCAAAACCAGATGAATCATGGGAAGTTTTTCACTGGTAAACCCTTTTTTACGCATTTCGCCAACCAATGCGGCAATTGCCCCGGGATGGGCAATAGTGGATACAATGAAATCGGGATTTGCCGCGGTTAGGGCATCTGCGATTTTTTCAACATGGCTAAAAGGGGGAAGCAAAGGCAAAAAATCATACCCAACCAAGGTGTGCGTATTGGCATAGTTTTTTTCCATAATCATTTTTGTGTATTGAACAATCGATCGTGAACCTACATCATCCGTTCCCACCATGAAAATTTTGCGCTCCAAACCATTTTTTGATCCAAATTTAAGGCTTAATTCCAAGGCTGGTTCGAGCAATTGATTGGGAATTGGGCCCATGTGAATGACCCCGGGAAAATTGTCCATTCCCTCGCCGATACTGGGATAAAAAAGGAGTCCATGGTAATTAAGCAGAATCTCTGCCGATCGCCTCCGAAAGGGTGGGGTGGAGCAGCCAAAAATGGCCGCAACTTTTTCTGTATCCAGCAGATGAGCCGTTTCCTTTGCATTCTCCGATGGGGAGGATTTCGCATCCCGTTCCACAAGGGTAAGTTGATTTCCAAGCAGGGTGTTATCGGGAACCAGAATCTCCAGGGCAGCCCTGCATATGTTCAGAAGTGGTTCGTCCATGGCTGCCATATTCCCGGTTTTGGAGAATAACAAACCAATTTTTACTTCGGGGAGGGCCTCAATGGTGGGGGGATTAGCCCATTTGATAATTAGGGTGATAATGGGATAGGTCGCCGCAAGGATCATGATCAAAATGCTTGCGCCAAGGGCCAAAAATCGCTTGGGGGGACGCCTGTTTTCCTCGAATTCCTTAACCCCTGAAGGTTGGGAAATACCCACTTTGGATTCAGAAAATTTATGGCCATTACTTTCACGATCGCCGAGGATCTGATCAATCCTCGAAATCACACTTTTTGCGTTGGGAAGCCTTTTGTCAGGGTCTTTTGCCAAAAGATCCTCGAGCAATTTCAGGATGTTCCGAGGAAGCGTTTTACCAGCAACCTCTAAATCCGGAGCTTCTGCCTCAACAGTGGCCCTGAGCACGGCCATAGTATTTTCACCCTCAAAGGGTGTTTTTCCACAAAGACACTTGAATAATAGGCAACCCAAACCGTAAAGATCGGTTCGTTGGTCACAAGGCAACCCATAAATTTGTTCGGGTGCCATATAACTTGGCGTCCCCACCACCATTCCGTGGTGGGTAAGGGAGGAATCCTGATTGACAGGCTTGGCTAGTCCAAAGTCGAGGATTTTTACCCGGCGAAATTCCCCGGTATTCGGGTTAATTTCTATCCAAATGTTGGCTGGTTTTATGTCCCGGTGGATCAGGTTACTTTGGTGGGCATCATTTAATCCCTCCGCAACTTGCCTGATGTAACCCAACGCTTCCCGGCTTGGAAGGAAGGTACTACGGCCAAGTTTTGCCTCCAGGGTTTCACCATGAAGGAATTCCATCGACAAAAAAGGAACCGTTTGTGCATCAGGGCCTGTCCATTCCCCGACCCGGAAAACCGTAACGATATGTTCGCTTTGCAAATTGCCAGCAAGCCTGGCTTCTTGCAAAAACCGTTGTTTGTAACTTTCGTCAACTAATTCGGTCCTCAAAATCTTAAGAGCAATGCGCCTTTTTAAATCTTTGTCCTCCGCTTCGAAAACAACACCCATACCGCCAGTGCCAATGACCCGAAAAAGCCGATAATTGGAAATCCACCCCATCTCCCCTTCGGCTTCTGGTGGATCCATAAAAGGATAGGGATTGTCAGGGTCGACAATTTTTGCTGCCGGTGCCGCCATGTCAGCCGATTCTTTTACGGAATTATCTTTGGATGGTTCCTCCCCATCCTGATTTTTTCCTGCCAAAGCCGATTGGGATTCCTGGTTGGGAATGGGGTCCTTGTTTTCCTCTTTGACCTGCTTGATCAGCAATTCCCGCAGGATTCGTTGGCAGGCCTTGCACCCGCCAAGGTGTTTTTGCATTTCCTCACGGAAAGATGGGTCAAGGGTGGGATCCAGCTTTATCCGGGAAAGGTTTTCGGGAAGCGGACAGCCAGATTTTTCCGCCATCATTACGCCCTATGGATTATGGTTATCTCTATGATAATGTGCTAGGATAAACCGAGGTAAACGGGAAGGGAGCTACAAAGTTCCCCAGGTTGGTTCCATTTGGTACTTTGGCGAGCTGCCCCGTTTTGCAAAGCCATGAAAATGAAAAGGATAACGGCGCATGACTCGGATTATCAAGGGCGTTTTCGACTTCCAGAAGAATGTCCATGGGACCCGTGAACAGCTTTTCAAAAATTTGGGCTCTGGACAAAAACCGCTAGCCCTTTTCATCACCTGTTCCGACTCGCGCATTAGTCCCGATATGCTCACCCAAACCCAACCGGGTGAGTTGTTCATCATGCGAAATGCGGGTAATATTGTCAGCCCATATTCATGGGATCATGCATCAGGGGAGGCTGCCACTCTTGAATATGCGGTTAAACAACTTAAGGTTCGTGAAGTGATTATTTGTGGCCATGCAAAATGTGGGGCCATTCACGGGCTATTGAACATGGACAAACTGGATGCACTTCCCGAGGTAAAACGGTGGCTCCAATTTTCCGAGCCTGTTTTGGCTGCGCTGAAACGGGATACAGAAGGGATGTCACAAGAAGAAATTTTGGCCATTGGGATTGAACGAAATGTCCTTCAACAGCTTGAAAATGTAAAATCGTATCCCTTTGTCCGCGAAGCAGTTGATCGTGGGGAGTTAAGGCTTCATGCTTGGGTTTACCATTTTGAAACAGGAACCGTCCTTGCTCACGATCAAACGAAAAAACGGTTTGTTTCGTTAAGTGACGCCACCAAACCCAAATTCAACGCAACCAAAGAAGAGATTGAATCCTATATCAAATCCCATCAAGGTGGCATGGATTTAACCATCTAGAAGGAATTTAATGGTTTCGGACTTGATTGCAAAGCCCGACCTCCCAATCTTAATCTCTTTGAATGACATGGGGCCTTCCCCTGCTTGCTTATCACGAAGGAGTCAAAGTCGAATGGTCAAAAATGCCGAGCCCGAAGTCCCCAGTCAAACATGGCAAATACCGGAAGCTTCTGATACTTATGGCGTTCATAACTGGGGAAAGGGTTACTTCGGCATCAACTCTTTGGGGCATGTTACTGTTATGCCTGCCAAGGATCCTGCCTTGGCTATCGACCTCAAAGACCTGGTGGAGCAACTCCGGGCCAGGGGGATTCAACTTCCCATCCTGCTTCGCTTCACGGACATCCTGAGACATCGGGTAGGGGACCTCCACGAAGCTTTTCGAAAAGCCATCGCCGAATCCGAATACGGTGGCAACTACCTTTGCGTTTACCCCATCAAGGTCAACCAACAAAGGCAGGTTGTCGAAGAAATCCTCGATTTCGGCCGTCCCTTCGGTTTCGGCCTTGAAGCAGGTTCCAAGCCGGAATTGCTAGCGGTCCTTTCGTTAACCAATGACAACGAAACTCCCATTATTTGCAATGGCTTCAAGGATGATGAGTTTATCCGGATGACCATGATGGCCCGGAAATTGGGCAAGCAGATCATTCCCGTTGTGGAAAAATTTACCGAATTGGAACTCATTCTTCGTCATGCCAAGGAACAGGGGGTGCGCCCTGCCATTGGTGTCCGGGTCAAGTTGGCAGCCAAGGGGGCAGGCCGATGGCGATCTTCCGCAGGGTATCGGTCGAAATTCGGCCTTACCCTTTCGGAAGTATGTGAGGCCCTGGAACTCCTCAAGACCTATGGGATGGAGGATTGCCTCCAACTCGTTCATTTCCATTTGGGTAGTCAGATCACCAACATCCGGAGTATCAAAAACGCTCTCAACGAAGCGGCCAGGGTCTATTGCGAACTGGCATTGTCCGGTGCGGGGCTCAAATTTCTCGATGTTGGGGGTGGCTTGGGAATTGACTACGATGGTTCCCAAACCGATTTTGAATCCAGTACCAATTACAATCTCCAAGAATACGCCAACGATGTCGTTGCCCGGGTCAAATCGGTTTGCGACGAAGCTGGCGTAGCCCATCCTACCATTGTTTCCGAATCCGGTCGTGCCGTCGTTGCTTATCACTCGCTTTTGATCTTTGATGTCCTTGGAGTAAGCAATTTCGACCGATTCGAGCCGCCAGAGTCCATTCCTGAAGAAGCCCCGCAACAGGTTCACGACCTTTTTTCAGTTTTTCATGATGTGACCAAGAAAAATCTCCTTGAGTGCTACCACGATTCGGTAGAACATGTGGACGATTTGATCAACATGTTTAACCTGGGATCGGTTTCGCTAAAAACCCGGGCCCTTGGGGAACAACTGTTTTGGGCGGTCAGCACCAAAATCCTGAAAATGATTCGCGAACTTGACTATTGCCCTGAGGAACTTCAAGGGTTGGAAGCCAACCTTTCTGATACCTATTTTTGCAATTTTTCCGTTTTCCAGTCCATGCCGGATTCCTGGGCGATCAAACAGCTTTTCCCGGTGATGCCTATCCATAGGCTTCTGGAAGTACCCACCCGCAAGGCGGTTTTGGGGGACATCACCTGTGATTCCGATGGGAAGATTGACCAATTCATTGACCTCAGGGATGTAAGAAAAACCCTGCAACTTCACCCCTTTAATGGCCAACCCTATTTTCTGGGTGCGTTCCTTTTGGGTGCCTATCAGGAAATTCTGGGCGACCTCCATAACCTCTTTGGGGATACCAATGCGGTCCACATCCACCAGGAGGAAAATGGGGAGGTAATCATTGACGAGGTCATTAAAGGGGACACCGTCCGTGAAGTGTTGGCCTATGTACAATATTCCTCGGAAATTGTCCTGGACCGATTGCGGCGCGACCTTGAAAAAGCGGTGCGAAACGGCAATATCACGGTGGTAGAATCGAGACAATACCTTCAGTTTTATGAGAATGCCATCGACGGCTATACCTACCTCGAGGAGCCCGAGGTTTCCTGATGGGGGGTTGAGGTGGAACTTGCGGTCCAATTGGGTCGACTGAAATTACCCAACCCTTTACTGATGGCTTCGGGGACCTTTGGCTATGCCCGTGAAATGGACGGGTTGGTTGATTTCAGGAGACTAGGCGGAATCATTCCCAAAACCGTTACTGCCTCTCCCAGAATCGGAAACGCACCTCCCAGGACTTTTGAAACAGCTTCTGGCCTCCTTAATGCAATTGGTCTGGACAATGATGGTATTGACTACTTTTTAGATCATCATTGGCCTTGTCTATCCGGGCTTGGCTGCCCTGTTTTTATCAACATTGCGGGAAAGACGGACCGGGAATTTCCCGAAATGGTCAGGAAGGCAAGTGGCATCCCGGGCCTTGCCGGAATCGAGCTTAATCTTAGTTGCCCCAATGTGACTGGTGGTGTCGATTTCGCAACTGATCCCGAAGCCTGCAGGCGGGTAGTCACCTCTTGCCGGGAACGGGCGGGAGAAATCCCCTTGATCGCCAAACTATCCCCCAATGTTACCAGCATTGTCGATATTGCCCAAGCAGCGTCCGAAGGGGGTGCTGATGCCTTGACACTCGTTAATACTTTTATGGGAATCGCAATCGATTGGCGGCGGCACAAACCAATCCTGGGTAATGCCACCGGTGGACTTTCCGGACCCGCCATTAAACCACTGGCCCTGCGATGTGTCTGGCAGGTTGCAAGGGCAATTTCCATTCCAATCATTGGGGTGGGTGGAATCACTACCCTCGATGATGTGATGGAATACCTTGTTGCCGGGGCTTCTGCGGTTCAACTGGGCACGGTAAATTTCTTTGACCCGACGGCAGTCCTTCGCATATTGGACGAACTCCCAAATGCGGTCCATTCCTTGGGAAAAAAATCAATAATTGATGTAATCGGCCTTGCCAAGGGTTGGCAGCCTCCAAAATAGTTCTTTTTTTATGCCAAAAGACTGTGGAGGACCTCACCCTCGGTTAGGGGAACTTCCCGACCAATTTTGTCGACAATGGTTGGGGCTTCCCCAAGGCCCAGACAATGGTAAATCGTTGCGGCAAGGTCCGCAGGCCGGACGGGATTGGTGCTAGGCTCGGCTGCATAGCGGTCGGATGAACCATGAACCAATCCCTTTTTAATTCCGCCTCCCGCTAAAACAGTGGAAAACACCTTTCCCCAGTGGTCGCGTCCATCGCGCCCCGCACCAGCCCCACCGGGTACGGATTGTCCAACCTTGGGAGTCCTGCCCATTTCCCCGGTCCAGACAATCAGGGTCTCATCATACATTCCCCGATCTTTTAAATCGTCGATCAAAGCACTGAAAGCCTGATCGGCAAGCGGACAAAGCCTCGTTTTCAGGTCGATAAAATTACGACTGTGGGTGTCCCAATAAACGCTTACATTGGTAATCCCATCGTTGGGCCAAAAAACTGTCACCAACGGGACACCGGCCTCCACCAGCCGCCTGGCTTGGAGAACCGTTTGTCCATGGGTGTGGCGACCATAGCGTTCGCGAACCGCCTCAGGTTCACGGGATAAATCAAAAGCTGCCGCCGCTTTGGGATTGGAAAGGAGGTCAAAGGCCCGGGCTGAATTGCCCGTTGCCGCGCGCAAGGTGGCATTCCTTTCCAAATGGGATCGGATCGAATCCAATCCACCAAGCAAGGATTTTCGGGATCCCACCCGTACCAAATCCAGGTCACCGTTGAGTGCGAAATCTCCCACCTGATAGTTTGGTTGGGACGGATTGGCAATAATTCTCATTGGGCTCCAAACCGGTCCCAGCCAACCCGCTCCCTGCCCGTGACTGGACTCAACAAACCTTGGGGCGTTGTCAGAAGAAACAGGCATCAAATTAATGGCCGGGGGAAGGGGGCCTTTGGAAAAACCTTTTTGAGCCAAAACCGATCCATAGGAGGGAAAATCGTCCTCCAGGGGTTGGTCCTGCCTTGCCATCGCCCGCCCTGCCAGGAGGTAATGGGTCGCCGTCAGGTGGTTAACATCGTTATGGGTCATGGACCGAACAAGTGCAACCTGGTCCAGCCGCTTCGCCATCAAAGGCAAATGCTCACCAATTCGAATACCTGGCATGGCAGTGGCAATCGTCTTGAATTCGCCCCGATATTGGTCTGGGGAATCAGGTTTGGGATCCCAGGTATCCTGTTGGGCCGGTCCACCCCACATAAAAAGCACAATGCAAGCCTTGGCCCTACCCGTTCTTGATGCAGGACTTTGCCCCAAAAGACGATCCATTCCCAACCCAAACAAGGGCAATGCCCCCGCCCGGAGAATAGCTCTACGGTTCAGGGTGGATTTCAAGGATCGATTCCAGGGTTCCAAAAAAACTCCCCATGCTTAGTGAATACGGTTAATCCTTTTCTGCAATATCGAGCCATGCCCTTTGGGGATATTGAACCGTCATTTGGCAAATTTTACCCAATATAGGCTGGTTTGTCATCTGATATATCTCCCGAAGCCTGGGCCAAATTTCCTTTTCCCGTTTCGGGTTCATCTTGGGCCAAAGGAAATGAACGATCTGCAATGCTTTATTCGGTTTATTATTGATCAAATGTTGGTCCATTTCTGAAAGTGCTACGGTGAATAATGTGGGGGGATGGATAACTTTCTTGCGAAGGGGCCGAAACGGAGCGGTCCTACCCAAAAGCCAATCCTCCCCCGTGGCTTTGGAAATCCAGGAAGAGTGGTTTCCGGCATAACGACCAATCAAGTCACGCAACCGGGATAACTTTCCCAATTGATCCCGGTCCGGCTCCATCATAATGCCTAAAGATTCCAATTCCTTAATCCGGGCGTAATCAACCTCCAATAATAAACGAACCACCCCCAGAAAGGATTCATCAACCGGTTGGGGAAATGTCCGGACATGGGGTGAGCCACCGGCAATGATGGTTCCTTCTTTGGGATGGTTTGTCGTGTCCAATGGTTTGGGATTTTTTAGCCAATAACCCCAATGCATTTCGTCTTCTCCCCGGACGGCAATGGTAAAAAGTTCCGGGGGATCAGTTCTAAACCGCCAATGGAGCAGCATCTCATTCAGGGGTGAGATTTTGTCAAACCGTCCCGCCAACACCTCAAATGGTCCCACAAGGTGTACATCCAAGGCTTCAACAAGGCCTTTAAGTGGCTCTAATGGCTTAACCCTTTTTAGAACATCAAAAGATAGGGCCAAATCCTCTGGAAAAGAAAAGCCATAATGGTCGGCCAAAAGTTTCAGCCGGTTAACGCCCATTTTGGACGCTCCCGGCTGGAAAGAGGATAACTTTGGCAATCATTTAGGAGAGGATCGCACTTACGGCCTCAGCCTGAACCAATTCCCTTGGTTGGTTCAGGTGATTGTAGACAAGGGTTCCAGGATTGATGCCTACGCTATGGTAAATAGTAGCCAACAAGTCGCGGGGATGAACGGGGTTGTCCATTGGGGCCGAGGCTGTTTTGTCGGATTTGCCATAAACCAAACCGCGTTTGACACCAGCTCCAGCAACAATGCCGGTATAGCAATAGGGCCAGTGGTCGCGCCCATCATCAGAATTATCATTGCCAGAGGTGCTTACTCCCCGCTGGGGGCTTCTGCCAAATTCACCAATAGCCACCACCATAGTGTCCTTAAGCAAGCCCCGTTGATCAAGATCCTCGATTAGGGCAGCAAGCCCTGTGTCAAGCATCGGAGCCGACTGGGTTTTCATACGGGTCGAAAGACCGGAGTGGACATCCCAGGAATGGTTATCCGAGTTGGCCACTTTGGGCCAGTTGACTTCGACAAAACGGGTACCCGCTTCCACCAGCCGACGAGCCAAAAGAAGGCTTTGCCCAAAGGTATTCCGTCCGTACCGGTCACGGGTTTGAACGGATTCCAGATTGAGGTCAAACGCCTTGCGGGCATTACCGCTAATTACCAAACTCAAAGCCTTACCATAATATTCATCAAGGCTCATCTTAGCAGTCGCCTCATCCAAGGCAGGCAAACCATCGTTGATTACATCACGAAGTTTAGCTCTGCGCTCAAGGCGTGCGGGGTTAATTTCTTGGCGAAGCTGGAGGTCATCGACTTGGATACGGTCCATTTTGGACATATCCATATCATCGCCTGCGGGATAAAGGAGGTAGGGATCATGAGCCCGGCCCAAAAAGCCAGCATTACCACCCTTGCCCACCACTCCACTTTCCTGAAGCGGACGGGGAAGCATCACGAAGGGTAGCATCGCCTTTGTTGGCGGTTTGATTCGGGAGATTTGGGAACCCACATTGGGGAAGTCCTTGGGGGAAGGAGGTTCCAATTGGCCAGAGGGACTAACCTTATCTGCTGTGTAACCAGTTAACATTTGATAGATGGCGGCGGTATGGTTGAAAAGGCCAACGGGTGTATAGCTCATCGACCGAAGCATGGTAAATCGATCATTCACCTGAGCCAATTTGGGTAAAAGTTCGGTGAAATTAACGCCGGGAATCTTGGTGGCGATTGGTTTGAAAATGCTTTTTACATTTGCAGGAACATTGTCCTTGGGATCCCAAAGGTCCAAATGGCTTGGCCCCCCTTGCAAGTAAACCAAAATCACACTTTGGGCTTTCCCAAATCCTGGCCCACCATAGTTACCTTCCGAGGCGGTGCTTGCCCGAAGGCCCAACAGGTTGGCCAAGCTAAACCCAAATACGGATGATCCGCCAACCCGAAGGAGCTCGCGTCGTGAAACTCCATCACAATTGTCAATGCCAGATTGTCCGGGGATTACAAGCATGGAAAACCTCTTGCGTGGGGGAAAGGAGGTCCAAAAAAGGAAGGCTTCAATCATTTAATCGGTTCTGGATCACCCAGTCAATGAATCTTCAGACCTTTCGGGAGGATTTTGGCCAGGGGGGATGGGATTAAATCGGTTGGCAAGGGGGTACTTAAACAACCGTTTGTCGCACAATGCCAGTTTGGAACCGGTAAATTTCCCCAATTTTGCCCATTCCTTTCGGTTTTCCTTTTCCCCCTGAATATTTGGGTATTAGTTCTAGCACGCTTGATGATGAAAAAGGTGAAAGGAAACAGGTTGGCCTTCGCCAAATAGCCTCCAACGGGGCTAATTCCCACCTGAAACAAACAACCTAATGCTTTGTCACTCAATAAATACAGGATAAACGGACTTTAGTTTAATTCTGGCATCTCCAATGGACATTTGCCAATCGACCCTACGGGTTTTGGCATTTGTGTGGATGTACCATGCCTCGGTTTCCTTCCTGAGTTTTCCG
>SXGS01222657.1_pt1 | contig 70181 bp, 45 predicted proteins | sample 3174681 | NCBI WGS metagenome assembly SXGS01 (sample SAMN11356861, study PRJNA531348) | freshwater metagenome | isolation source: freshwater sample F1-80 | place: China: Fuxian Lake, Yuxi | collected 2017-12-25
CTGATCGCGGCGTCGGAGGATTACGAGGACAGCGCCAACGGGGGTGAGGGCGACGAGGACATCGTGCTGGACATCGAACTGATGGAGCAGCTCATCGAGGTCATCATCGCCAACGGCGGCCAGTCCCCCGAGGACTCCGGCGTCGACGAGGACCCCTGGCCCGCCGACTGAGCCTCGATGGCGGCGCGCCGACAGGCTTCACGGTGCGCCCGGCTTCGGGCCTTGCAGCCCCCGCACTGTGCCTTCGGGCCTTGCAGCCCTCGCGCTGTGCCTTCGGGTCTTGCAGCCCCCGCGCTGTGCCTTCGGGTCTTGCAGCGCCGTGACCTGATGCCTTTGGCCGGGATCTTGCGCCCGTGAACCTGACTCTGACATCCATGTCGCAGCGCGAGAGGCCCGCGTTGAGCGCAGGGTGTCAGCCCCTGGGGGCCCTTCGGCCTTGGGCGCGGCCTCCTCAAGGGCCGGGGCTGGCGCGAGCGGCCTCCAAGGTGTATCCAAGGTGTATTCAAGTCATCGATTTTGGATATGACATCGAGGTCATGGTGAGCGGGTTGAGGTCGTTGTTATCGGGCGAGGCTTGAGTTTGTGGGGGCTGTATCGTATTCTGGATTGTAGATGGAGGGGTGAATGGTTGATTGGGCGCCGGACATCGCGGGGTTCCTCGACTATCGGGAGTATCTGCGGGCCTATTACGAGGCGGCCAAGGCGAACATGCCGGCCTTCTCGTACCGTTACTTCTCGCGCAAGGCGGGCTTCACGTCGCCCAACTTCTTGAAGCTGGTCATCGAGGGCAAGCGGAACATCAGCGCGGACAGCGTCGAGCGCTTCGCGGTGGCGTTGAAGTTGAGCGAGTCGGAGCGGCGCTTCTTTGGCGATCTGGTGGCCTTCAACCAGGCCACCTCGGCCCAGGAGAAGAACAAGGCCTTCGAGCGGGTGTCGGCCAGTCGGCGCTTTCGGAAGGCGCGGCGCCTGGAGCACGGCTACTTCATGTACCTGTCGCGCTGGTACTATCCGGCGATCCGGGAGATGGTCGCCCGCGCCGACTTCATCGAGGATCCGGCCTGGATCGCCGGGCAGCTCCTGCCTCCGATCGCGCCCAGGCAGGCCCAGGAGGGCCTGGAGATGTTGCTGGAGCTGGGGCTGCTGTCGCGAGACGAGTGCGGGAAGCTCCATCGCGGCGAGGCGAGCGTGACGACGGGGCACGAGGTGCGCTCGCTGGCGATCGTCAATTACCATCGGCAGATGCTGGAGCGGGCCTCGGAGTCCATCGAGCTGGTCAGCCGGGAGCATCGGGACATCAGCGCGCTGACGGTGTGCATCGCGCCGGAGCGGGTGGCGGACTTCAAGGCGCGCATCCACGCCTTCTGGGAGGTCCTCATGGAGCTTGGTGACAGCGACGAGCGGCCGACGAGGGTCTACCAGCTCAACATGCAGTTCTTCCCGCTCAATCAGGTTGAAGGAGAGCAAGATCCATGAATTTACATCGGAATCTCCTTTGGGCGCTGCTCGCGGCGGCGATGATCCTCTCGTGCTCCGATCAGGTCGGCACGCACGTCGGCAACCCTGGCGATGGGGACAACAACCTCGTCGAGCCCGAGCCTGCGCCGGAGGCCTCACCCGAGGGGCAGCCCGAAGGCCAGCCGGAGGGCGAACCCGAAGGCCAGCCTGAGGCCGAGCCGGAGGGGGAACCGGAGGGCGAGCCTGAGCCCAGCGACGCGGGGGGCGACGGCGGCGACGTCGAGGAGGCCGACGGCGACATGGACGGCGACGCCTCCGACGGCGGTGATCCTGGCGATGATGTTGGAGACGCCGTCGAGGACGGGGAGAACGGAGACGCGGCCCCTGACACGCCCGAGGACGCTGGCTGAGGCGGCAGGGGGGTCAGGAGCGGCGGCGGCGGTCGCAAGCAGTCGAGCCTGCGTGCCTGAGGGCGCTGGCTGAGGCGGCGGGGGGGCGGCGGGCCAGGAGTCCGGGCCGGGCCGAGGGATCGACGAAGAGGGCGCTGGCTGAGGCGGCGGGGGTGGCCTGTGGCCCTTGGGGTCATCGGGCGTCGCTTGCGTCGGGGAGAGGCTGTGGGCAGAATCGATCCGGGCGGCAGGGCGTCGCTGCAGCGGAGCGTCGGGCATGGAGTTCGCGGAGGCCAGACATCTTCTTCACCGCGTGGGCTTCGGGGCGACCCCGGCGGCGTTGAGCAGGGCGCTGCGGCGGGGCTCCGAGACCACGATCAAGTTCTTGATCGACGATCTGCGCGACACCTCCCGGACGCAGCCGCTGGCGTGGGCCGAGCAGAGCGTGGCGCTGGACAAGCGGCGCTCCGGGGGGGGCGAGCGCGAGCAGGCCGTCGAGCTCTCGGGCTGGTGGTTGCGCGAGATGGTCGAGACGACCTCGCCCTTGACCGAGCGGCTGGTCTTGATCTTCTTCGAGCACTTCGGGTCGAGCTTCGCGCGGGCGCCCTATCCGCCCTTGCTGGCCCGCCATCTGGCGCTCTTGAGGAAGCACGTCGGCGGGGACTTCAAGGCGCTGCTGCTCGGGATCGTCTCCGATCCGGCCTTCATCCTCTCGCGCGGGGGTCCGGGCGCGCTCAAGGCCGATCCTGGCGAGGGCCTGGCGCGGGCGCTGCTGGAGGCGACGATCGGGCCGGGCCAGGGTGAAGAGGAGGACGTGAGGGGCGCGGCGGGGGCCTTGACGGGGTGGGGGGTTGACCCGCGCAACGGGGCGTTTCGCTATGATGGGGCCGCGCATCGCTCCGAGGACAGGCGCTTTCTGGGCGGGAGCGGAAAGTACAACGGGACGGACGTCGTCAACCTGCTGCTGGCGGACCCGCGGACCTCGGAGCGGGTGGTCGAGCTGCTCTGGCTGGGCTTGATCGGCGCGCCCGGCCCCGACGCCGCCGAGCGCGCCCGGCTGGCGACGGCGTGGCGGGCCGAGGATCTCATGATGAAGCCGCTGCTGGCGAGCTTGCTGGGCCACGAGGCCATCCGGGACGCATCGCGCTTCGGGGAGGCGGTCAAGTCGCCGGTCGAGCTGCTGGTCGGGGCCATCTCCATGCTCTACCTGGAGGTGGAGCACTGGCCGACCGTGGCGAGGGCCTGCGCGGCGCTCGGTCAGGACCTGGTGGACCCTCCTGCGGCGGGGTGGCCGGCGGGCGTGGGGTGGTTGACGGCGGCCTCGATGGACGCGCGCCATCGTTGGTCGCGGGCGCTGCTGCGTGAGTCGGGCCAGCTGCAGCGGGCGCCGACCTGGGACGAGGTGGCGCTCAAGACATGGCTGGGCAAGCCGACGCTCTCGGCCGAGCGCGCCCGGGATGAGGCCGTCCGGGTGTTGCTGGCGGGGAAGCCGCTGGTGGAGCCGCCGGTGGAGTTCAGCCCGCACGAGCTCATCTTGCACTTGATGCTTGAGCCGGGCTTCCAGCTGACCTGAGGGGGGGGCGAGAGATGGATCGGAGATCCTTCGTCAAGCTCGCGGCGTCGGCGCCGCTGGCGCTGGCGGCTGGGCCAGCGATCTCGATGGCGGGCGCGTCGGGCGGTCGGCGTCTGGTCATCGTCGAGCTCGTCGGGGGCAATGACGGGCTCGGCATGGTGCCGCCGGTGGAGGCTGGGGCGCACGCGGCGCTGGCGGCGATGAGGCCGACGCTGGGGCTGGCGTCGGGGGCGGCGCTCAAGCTCGACGAGCAGGTGGGGTTCAACCCGGCGCTGGCGACCTTGATGTACGCCTGGGACGGCGGCGAGCTGGCCGTGGTTCAGGGGGTCGGCGACACCGCCGCGCCGCAGGATCACTTGAGGGCGGCGGCCTTCTGGGACGAGGGCGGGGTCGGCGGGGGCGCAGGCCAGGGGTGGCTGGCGCGGCTGCTGGCCGGGTCGCCGCCGGCGGGGGCGCTGGCGCAGGCGGCGATCCTGGGGATGGGCGCGGCGGGGCCGATGGAGGGGGCCGGCGATCAGGCCGCGCGGCTGATGCCTCACGCCTTGCTGGTCCAGGAGGCGCAGGAGTCTGACCGGCTCAGGAGCCGCTCGGGCACCTCTGCGCCGCTCAAGCACCTGATCGGGCTGCGCGACGAGCGCCAGGCGAGGGCAAACCGGGTGCAGGAGGCCGTGGCGCGCTCGGCGGAGGTCAAGACGCGCTTCCCGCAGACCTCCGTGGGGCAACAGCTGGGGCTGGTGGCCCGGGCGATCGTCGCACAGGTCCAAGTCCCTGTTTACAAGGTGGTCCATCGGGGCTTTGACACGCACGCGGGCCAGCGGGGGGTGCACGATCGCTTGCTGGTCGAGCTGGCCGAGGGGCTGGCGGCGCTGCGCTCGGAGCTGCTGCGCGCCGACCTCTGGGGGCAGGTGATGGTGATGACGATCTCGGAGTTCGGCCGCCGCCCGCGCGAGAACAAGGCCGGCGGGACCGATCACGGCACCAGCGCGCCGCACCTCGTCCTGGGCGGCGCGATCAAGGGTGGCCTCCACGGCAAGCAGCCTGGGCTGGACGATCTGCTCGGCGAGGATCTCAGGCACGGCGTGGAGCTGGGGGCCTACCTGGGCAGCGCGGCGTCCTGGCTGGGGCTTGACCCCGCCGTGATCTGGCCGCGCCAGCGGCCGCTGGCGCTCTTTTGAGAGGCTGTCCGGGAGGGGCGAGCCGTGGGAGGGCGAGAGTGGACCGATGTGGACGGGACGATGGAGGGACGGGGCAGCGCCCGACCGAGTCCGAGCCGCAGATGGCCGCTTTGGACCCTCACAGCGACGGCTGGGGTTTCCAGACGGCTTCTGGCCGAGGCCGGGGCGCTCAGGCGCAGACGGCGTGCAGGAAGTGCTCGGAGCCGATGACGCGGTTGCGGCCAGTGCGCTTGGCCTTGTAGAGGGCCTCGTCGGCGGCGCGCACGAGGCCGGCGGGGTCGGGGTAGCGCCCGGGTTCGCTCAAGGTGGCGAAGCCGACCGAGATGGTCACGCGAAGGCCCTTCTGGGTCGAGGCGGGGGAGCTGCGCTCGACGCTGTAGCGCAGCCGCTCGGCGACCAGGGCGGCCTCTCTGGCGTCGACGCCGGGCAAGGCGACCAGGAACTCCTCGCCGCCGTAACGGGCGGCCATGTCGACGTCCCGCAGGTCGCGCTTGAGCAGGCCGGCGACCGAGGCCAGGACCTCGTCGCCGCACTGGTGGCCGTAGGTGTCGTTGACGTTCTTGAAGTGATCGATGTCGCAGAACATGACGCTGAGCGGTTTCTTGAGGAATGTCGAGCGGTTGAACTCGTGCAGGAGGAACTCCTCCATGCGGTTGCGGCGAAAGAGCCCCGTCAGGTCGTCGCGGTCGCTGCGCTCTTGAAGCTGGAGGGTGTGGAGCTGGAGGTCGCTGATGGCCTTCTCGGCCCGGCTGGCGCGGTGATCGCTCTGGAGGTTGAGCATCACGAGCGCCTCGCGGGCCTGATCGAGGATGCCCGCGATCTCCCGCTCGCTGCCGAGCTTGATCTCGAAGAGCGTCGAGACCTCGGGCAGGCCCTCGGCGATCCGGCCCAGGATGGGGGTCAGCGCCTCCTGGTCGAACCCGAGGAGGGTCATGGCCCGGGCTCTGACCACCTCGGTGGCCTGGGCGATGTCTTCCTCGACGAAGATGTCCGCCAGCCAGCCGGACAGGGCCACGCACCGGGCCACGCCGGTCGCCTCGGGGTGGCCCTGGAGCTCGTCGATGTGCTCCTTGTGGCTCTGGGCGATGGCGGCCTGGAGCGGCTCGGGCAGCCCCCACTTGCGCGCCAGCCACGCGCCGATCTCGGCGTGATCGCTGCCGATGGCCGCACGCTCGGCCGCGATCAGCCGGCTGTGGCTCATCCTGCGCACCTCGCCCTGAGGCGCAGGACCCCAGGGTGACTCGGTCGCGTGGGCCAGCGCGATCATGCCGATGTCCTGAAGCAGCGCCCCGAGGAAGGTCTCTTCCCAGCTCCCGAGCCCCATGTGCGTGGCCAGCTCACGGGCGACCACCGCCGAGACGATCGAGCGCCTCCAGAAGCGGGCGTGGTCAAAGCCCTGGTGATCGGCGGTCTTGATGTCCTGCACCAGCGAGAAGCCCAGCGCCAGCGTGCGCACGGACTGAACCCCGAGCCAGACGATCGCCTGGGAGAGCCGCGTGACCTCTCGACGCATGTTGAAGAGCGGCGAGTTGGCCACCCGCAGGACCTTGGCCGTCAGCGCCGGATCGCGGCCGATCGTGCGCGCCAGCTCCTGCATGTCGACCTCGTCGCTCTGGCAGAGCTTGAGCACCTGGAGGGCGACGGCTGGCAAGGTCGGGAGGCTGCGGCAGCGCTCCAGTTGCAGTTCGAGCTCGGGTTTCATCCTGCGGCCTCCGTTGGACAAGGGTCCAGGTCTAGGTAGCGAAGTGTCACCTGTCCCTTCAAGTCGGTAGCCTCCTTGGAAAACTTGAGTCGACACAGGGGTTGGGATCGGGCCATTCCTGAATTGATGCTTTGTTTTGAAATTATGTGCGACAAATGACACTGGCGTTGAGGGCCGATGGCCTCTATGTTGGAGCGGAGGGAGAGCAGCAGGGGAGGGGGCGCGATGGTGGATTTGAAGATGCTCGATGAGGTGTCGCTTCGCAAGGAGCCCATCTGCCAGAGCGTCGTAGCCTGGGCGCTCCTGACGCCAAACTATCACCTCCTGGGCCGGGTCGAGGTCGTCGTCGAAGGGATCGAGCAGCTCCCGGACGGGCCGGTCATCTTCGCGATGAACCACACCGATCGCTACAACTACTGGCCGTTTCAGTACCACCTCTGGCATGTGGGGCGAGGGTTTACGGCGACCTGGGTCAAGGCCAAGTACTTCGAACACCCGCTGATGCGCTGGTTCATGCTGGCGGCCAACAACATCCCGACGGTCTCGCGCGGGTACCTGATCACCAAGGACTTCCTGGAGGTCGTCGGGCGCCCCCCGGAGGACGCCGAGTACGAGGCGCTCAGGGCCTCGCTGGAGGATCCGGAGTCGAGGGCGTCGGCGGTGATTCCGACGGCGGTGCTCGACAGGCCCCGCGACGTGCTGGGCCTGCGCTTTGAGCCGTCCCGCGAGCCCTGGGCGGTCTTCATGAGGCGCCTCTTTCGAGAGATGATGCTCCGCTTCGTGGGGCTCAACGCGCAGGCCATGGACAGGGGCCTGGATCTGATCATCTTCCCGCAAGGCACCCGGTCGGTGCGGCTCTCCCGGGGTCATATGGGGCTGGGGGCGATCGCGCTGGCCTCGCGGGCGACGGTGGTGCCGGTGGGCTGCAGCGGCTCGAACCTCTGCTACCCCGGCAGCTCGCCCTGGGCGCGCGACGGGCGGATCGTCTACCGGATCGGGGCGCCGATCACCTACGCCCAGATGGCCCGCCACCACATTGACGTCCCCTTCGTCCCGTTGAGCTTCGAGGCCGAGGAGGCGCACCGCGATCAATTTCAGGGCTACGTCGATGAGGTCATGGAGCGCATCAACGGGCTGCTCGACCCGCCCTACCGCTTCAGCGACGACCAGCGCAGCGACGGCGTCAAGGGCGCTCGCCGCTTCGTCTGAGCCGCCCAGGCCGCCCGCCCAGCCCCGTATCGCCGCTTCGTCTGAGCCGCCGAGGCCGTCCAGCCCGGGCGGTCTCCCGCGCCCCAGGAAAAAGCAGCGGCGCCAGCCCTCTTGAGCTGGCGCCGCCTCGCCGATCGGCAGGATCGCGGGTCACTCGAAGGAGATGCCCTTGCGGCCAGCCTGGGAGCGCAGCGCCTTGCTGACGGCGGCGTCGAAGGCCTGATCCTTCTTGCCGCCCTTCTTCTTGAGCTCCTTCTGGATGTGCTCGTTGCGCTTGACGTTCAGCGCGGCGATCTCCTTCTGGATGGCCTCGCGCTCGGCGGCCTTCTCCTTGATGAAGGCCTCGCGCTCGGCCCCCTTCATCCCCTTCATCTCGTCCGGCAGGTCCTCGACGGCGACCTCGTCCAGGTCAACCTCGCCCTGATCGAGGGCGTCGACGAGGTCCCACTTGCTGTTGCGGTACAGGGCGCTGCCCTTGGCCGCGGCGCGGGCGGCGCCGGCCGAGCGGCTCATGTCGGCGGCCTTGTCGTCCATGGCCATCTGGCTCTCCTTGGCGGCCTCGCCGCGGGCGCCGTAGGCCACGTAGGTCGTGTTGAGCTTCGAACTGAGCTCCCCGAGGCGATCGTCGAAGGGGGTCTCGATGACGACGGCGCCGCCGTCCGGGGCGATGTTGGCGAACTGGCCGTCGGCCCGCTGGGCCACGTCGCGCCAGCCCTTCGCGTCGCTGTCGGTCTCGGTGCCGCAGTAGATGGTGTTGACGACGATGTCCTGGGCGATGATCAGGCCGGCCTCCTTGACGGAGGGGTGCTCGAAGTCTTGATCGGCGCCCTCGTTGCCAGCCACGAAGATCAGCTTGAGCGCCTTGGCGTCCTTGCGCCAGTCCATCTTCGTGCGGGCCGTGAAGATCGCCCGCCCCACGTACTCGGTGCCCCCGTTGGTCTTGAGCGCCATGAGCTTTTCGTAGATCGCGTCCAGGTCGTCGGTCAGCGGCTGATCGACGCGCGTCCAGCCGGCCTCCTGGTAGCCGTCATTGCCGAAGGAGATGAGCCCGACCCGCAGGATCGGGGTGGGCCGGGCCGTGGCCATCTCGTTGACCAGATCCCAGATCTTCTGGCGGGCCGCGTCGATCAGGCCGTCCATGCTGTTGGATGTGTCCAGCGCGATCACCAGATCGATGTGGCTGCGCTCGACCTGGGGCTTGATCTCGTCGGCCGCGGCGCTCGACGCCAGGGCCATCAGGCTCATCGCGGCGGCCAGCATCACCAGCGCGCTCTTCTTCAACAAGGTATCCATCTCCTCCTCCCTTGAATCTTCATGGGCCCGCGGGCGGCTCTGGGGTCTCGTCAGGGCGCCTCAGGGCGCGTGGCCCTTTGCACGCCCGGACGCCGCCGAAGGATCTAAAAAATACCCGCCTCGCGCCGGCCTGTCGCAAAAGATGTTGTATCTGCTGGCTTTTTTTCAAGCGCCGGGCCATGATGACGCCAACTCGCACCCTCGAAGAACCACCCTGAGGGCGCCCAGGCGCACCCCAGGCGCGCCGCCCACGGCGCTACGAGAGGCCAGCCCATGACTCCGGCCCGGCTCCTGCCCTCGATCGCGTCCATCGCCGAGTACAGGCTCGTGGTTCGCGAGGCCGGGGTCTGGCTCTCCGCGATGAGGGCCATCCAGCAGCGCCACGGGCTCTCGGGCAGGCTCAAGATGTGCCCGCCGGCCTCGAACGTGGTCTTTGGCGTCGGCGCCGACCTCATCATCAAGCTCTACCCGTCGCTCTGGCGCGAGGACGAGATCCCCGACCGCCTCCTGATGGAGCACCTCGACGGGAAGCTCGCCGTGCCGACGCCTCGCCTGGTCGCCTCGGGCGAGATCGACGGCTGGCCCTACCTCGTGATGACTCGCCTGGAGGGTCAGATGCTCGGTCAGGTGTGGCGCCGGGTCCCGCCGGTCGATCAGCGGGCGATCGTCGAGCAGCTCGGGGCGCTGATGGCCCAGCTCCACGCCGCGCCGCTGGCCGGCCTCGGCGCGCTGGCCGTGGACTGGGATGCCTTCATGGCGGATCGGCGCGCCGAGTGCATCGAGAAGCAGCGCGGCTTCGGCATGACGGAGCCCTGGCTCGATGACCTGGCCGCCTTCATCGCCGCGCTCCCGCCGCTCCACCCCCCCGCGCCGCGCTGCGTGCTGATGAGCGCCGACATCACCGCGGATCACGTCATGCTGGCCGAGCGCGGCGGGCGGTGGCGGGCGGTGGGCTTCTTCGACTTCGGGGACGCCATGATCGGCCACCACCTCTATGAGTTCGCGGCGCCGGCGGCCTTCATCACCCGAGGCAACCCCGCGCTGCTCAAGGCCCTCTTCGAGTCCTACGGCACCCCCAGCGCCGAGATCGACGAGGGCCTGTCGCGCAGGCTGGCCGGCTACGTCGTCCTGCACCGCTTCTCCAACATCCCCGCCCTGGCCCAGCGCACCGAGCGGTCGGCGCCGCTGCCCGATCTGGCCGCCTTCCTGGGCGAGACCTGCGCCCTGCCGCCCCGTTGACGACCCCTCTGAGGGCAGATATGCTCTCCATCAGGGCGATGGTCTGAAGGTAGCTTTCACTGCGGCGTTACGCCGTGGATGAGGTCAGCGCGGCTTGTCGCTGCGCGACATTCCTGCAGGAACAGCAGCCGCGCTCGCGACATGTCACGGACGCGGCTGCCGTCCTCACTGGAGGTTGGTTCCTCAAAAAATCGCCCTGGGAGCGCCGAGGTCAACGCCTCGGCGCTCTCTTTTTCGAAGCGGCCGCTCTCAACGCGGCTCTTCGGCCCGGCCTGGGCGCTCAACGCGGCGCAGGGTGGCTCGCTGCGATGCGGCGCGCGGTGTTGACGTTCCGCACCGTCGCGGGGCCGCCCAGCGCGCGCTCAAGCTCCGCCCCCGACAGCCCCTTGACCTCCGACCCTCGGCGCTGCGCCCAGAAGACCTCCCGGCCCTCGACGCGGATCACCTCGACCTGCCCCTCCAGCGCCTTGACGCGCTCGGCGGCCTCCTGCCCGATGGCGCTCCGCGTGAAGGCCACGTAGACGTGGAAGGCCTCGGGGTCGGCGTCGAAGGTCGGGAAGTGGCGCGCCGCGGCGATCTCGGCGACCTCCTCGGCGGCGCGCACGAAGGTCTCCACCTCGTAGCCCAGGGCCTCGCGCAGCGCCCGCTCGATCCTGGCCTCCAGCGCCGCCGCGTCGCCCTCCGGCGTGTCGAAGATGACATTGCCGCTGGCGATGAAGGTCGACACCCGCTCCAGCCCCATCGCCTCGAAGGGGACCTTGAGCGCGGCCATCGTCACCCGCCGCCCGCCGACGTTGATGGCCCTCAAGAAGGCGACGTGGCGGTGGTTCTTCGTCTCTGTCATGAGCCCTCTCGGCGACAGCGCACAGTTGGTTTGTGCCGGGTTCAGGCTGGCCAGTGCGCCAGGATGGCGGGATGGCATGTCCTGACGGCTCGTCGAGACATCGTCGCGACATCGTGGATACAATACGATCCGATCGACATGATCAACCCGCGACTCGCGAAGGAGGTTGCGATGGAGGTTGTGATCAGAGAGGCCGCCGAGGGCGACCTCGACGCGCTGTCGGCCCTGGCGTCGTTGACGTGGTCGGTGGCCTTCGGGCAGACGATCTCGCCCGAAGATCGGGCCGCGCACCTGTCTCGGCACCTGGCGCGTCCCCGCTTCGAGGAGGCGATGAGGCAGGACGTGATCCTGGTGGCGCTGGCGGCCGGGGAGATGGTCGGCTTCGTGCAATTCGGGGCCGCGCGGATCCTCCAGGCGCCGCTCTCGGGCGACGATCAGGAGATTCGTCGGCTCTATGTGCTCGCCGATCATCAGGATAATGGGATCGGGCGGCGGCTGATGGGGGAGGCGATGGCCCACCCTCGGCTTGCGCGCGCCGGGAGCGTCTGTCTGGACGTCTGGGAGCACAACGAGGGCGCGCGGCGCTTCTACGCGCGCCTGGGCTTCGAGGTGATCGGGGCGCAGCCCTTCGAGGTGGCCTCCGGGGAGGCCGCGGGGCTGGATCTGATCATGGCCCGGCTCTCTGACGCGGCCAGCGCCTCGCGGCGCGGTTGACGGCGGGGTCAGGGCAGGGGAGGATGATGGGGGCGATGAGGAGGAGGGGGAGGATGGGCGTGGAGGGCCGCGAGCGGGTGTGGACGGCGGTGGCCGTAGGGTCTGGTGGGCTCGTGATCCTGGCCGCCGTGGCCTTGCTCTTCGAGGGGGGCGAGCCGGCCCGAGCGATCGCCCCTGAGCCTGTCGCCCTTGCGCCTGTGGCCCGGGCCTCGGAGGTGCTCGCCGCGGTCGAGCGCGAGCCGGTTGATCGCGACGAGGATCGCCCCTTTGTCTCGCGGGATCGGTGCCCGGAGGCGCAGGAGGACCTGGACGGCTTTGAGGATGAGGACGGCTGCCCGGACCTCGACAACGACCAGGACGGCGTCGATGACGCCGAGGACGGCTGCCCTGGCGCCTCGGAGGATCGCAATGGCATCAACGATCGCGACGGCTGCCCTGAGCTCCTGGGGCAGAGCGGGCCGCTGGCCCGGGTCGGCGCCGCGTCGGGGGTGGGGGAGGCGAGGCGCGGGTTTCGCTTCCCGCGCCGCCGGGTGGATCTGGAGCTCCACAGAGCCGACGTGAGGGACGTGTTGAGGCTGATCGCCCGCGAGGCCGGCGTCAACATCGTCTACGGCGGCGAGGTCCAGGGCGCCGTGACGGCGTCCCTGCGAGGGGCCTTGCTGGAGGACATCTTCGTCGCGGTGCTGCGGGCGACGGGCCACGGCTTCGAGGTGACGGGCGGGATCGTCCTGGTCGAGCGCCCGGAGCGGCGTTGAGGGCTGGCCGAGGCGCGACCGGCACCCGGCGGCGGCGATGTTGAGAAGCTCGACCTGCGTCCGCTATAAGAAGCTCCATGCGAAGCGCATCAGGCGCCGTGATCGGGCGCCTGGAGACAAGCTCTGAGGGATCCCATGACGCGAGAGCCTGTCGAAGTCGGAGAGCCTGCGTCGAAGAACGCCTTCGGGACCTTCGGGGGGGTCTTCACCCCTTCGATCCTGACAATCCTGGGCGTGATCATGTACATGCGCTCGGGCTTCGTCACGGGTCAGGCGGGGATCTGGGCGGCGGTGCTCATCCTGCTCCTGAGCACGTCGATCACCTTCCTGACGAGCCTGTCGATCTCGGCCATCTCGACCAATACGCGGGTCAAGGGCGGCGGCGCCTACTTCCTGATCTCGCGCTCGCTCGGGCCGGAGTTCGGCGGCGCCATCGGGCTGACGCTCTTTCTGGCCCAGGCCCTCTCGGTGCCCTTCTTCATCCTGGGCTTCGTCGAGGCCCTGATGGTCAGCTTCCCGGGCCTGGCCGAGTGGTTCGTCCCGATCGGGATGGCGACGGCCGCCGTGCTCTTCGTCGTCACTCACGTCGGCGCCTCCTGGGCCATCAAGGCCCAGTACGTGATCCTGGGCACCCTGGTGCTCTCGGTCGTGGCGCTGCTCGGAGGCGCGATAGCGCACTTTGAGGTTGCCACCTTCCAGGCGAACTGGTCGCCGGCCTACCGCGAGTCCGGGATCAACTTCTGGGTCGTCTTCGCCATCTTCTTCCCCGCCGTCACCGGCATCATGGCCGGCGTCAACATGTCCGGCGACCTGCGCGAGCCCTCGCGCTCGATCCCCTCCGGCACGCTGGCCGCCGTCGCCGTCGGCGGCCTGATCTACCTCGCCCAGATCGTCCTGACCGGCGGCGCCCAGAGCCGCGATCGGCTCGTCGATGCCCCTTACGGCAGCCTCCTTGAGCAGGCCCTGTTCGGCTTCGACTTTCTCATCGTCGCCGGCGTCTTCGCCGCCACGATCTCCTCGGCGCTCGGCTCCCTGATGGGCGCGCCGCGCGTCCTCCAGGCGCTGGCGCGCGACAACATCTTCCCCGCCCTCAAGCCCTTCGCCTTCGGCACCCTCAAGGGCGACGAGCCCCGTCGGGGCCTCTGGCTGACCTTCGGCCTCACCCTTGGGGTCCTGTGGCTGGCCGGCGGCGGCGGCGACGCCCTCAACGCCGTGGCCGCCGTCCTGTCGATGTTCTTCCTGGTCACCTACGGGATGACCAACATGGCCGCCTTCCTGGAGTCCTTCTCCGGCAACCCCTCCTTCAGGCCCCGCTTCCGCTTCTTCCACTGGAGCACGGGGCTGGCCGGGGCCGCCGGCTGCTTCACCGTGGCCTTCTTGATCGACGCCGTCGCGGCCGTCGGCGCCGTCCTGGTCACCCTCGTCACCTTCTTCTACGTCCGGCGACAGGCGCTCACCACCAGCTTCGGCGATGCCCGCCGAGGCTTCACCTACAACCGCGTTCGCACCAACCTCATCAAGCTCGCCGGCCAGACCCCTCACCCGAAGAACTGGCGCCCCACCACCCTGGTGCTGTCCGGCAACCCGATGTCGCGCCAGACCCTGAGCGCCTACGCGAGCTGGTTGGCCGGCCGCCGCGGCATCGTCACGCTGGCCGAGATCATCGTCGGGCGCTTCGAACACCTCGCCCAGACCCGCCGCGAGGCCCTCGACCGCCTGCAGCGATACATCGACGACAACGGCGTCAACGCCTTCCCCGAGGTCATCGTCTCCGAGTCCCTCGACGACGGCATGTCCCATCTCATCCAGTGCCACTCCATCGGCCCCATCAAGCCCAACCTGCTGATCCTCGGCTGGAGCCGTCAGGGCCGCGCGGCCTCCTTCAACACCTTGCTGCGCATGGCCGGCGATCTGGGCGTCAGCCAGGTCATCGTCAACGACCGCGGGCTGCCCAAGGGTCAGAACCGGCGGATCGACATCTGGTGGCGCGGCGAGCGCAATGGCTCCTTGATGCTGATCCTGGCCTACCTGCTGACCGCCAACTGGGCCTGGAACCAGGCCAGGATCCGCATCCTGCGCATCTCCAGCCCCGACGAGAACCCCGACAAGAGCCGCCGCGACCTGCTGGAGCTCGCCAGCGCCGCCCGGATCAGCGTCACCACCCTCATCGTCGAGCCCCTGGCGACGGTCCAGCTCACCATCAAGACCCACTCCTCGGACGCCTCCGTCGTCCTGCTCGGCTTCCAGACCCCCTCGGCCGAGGACGACGAGGCCTTCCAGGCCCGCTACGACGCCCTGCTCGAAGCCCTGCCCACCACCTTGCTGATCTGGTCCAACGGCGAGGCCGACCTGCTGGCCTGATGCCGACCCCCTTGCGTCGAGGCGCGCGGCGGGTGATCGGCGAAGAGCCCGCCGTCGGGCCGAGCGGTCCCCTCGCTGGAGCCCTGGCGGCGGCGCTACCAGCGCCGGACGAGGCGGCGGTAGGCGTCGCCGTGGGCGTGGACCTCGTCGCCAAAGGCGCGCAGTGATTCGACTTCTTGCGGGGTCAGCGGCGGCGCGTCGAGGGCAAAGAGGTTCTCTTCGAGCTGCTCAAGGGTCGTCGGCGCGGAGAGGCAGGCCGAGACGCCCGGCTGGGCCAGCGTGTAGCGGTAGCAGTCCGCCGCGCTCGGCGGCGCGAGGCCGCCGGGCAGGGGGCGGCGCAGCATCCGGCCGTAGCAGAGGTTGTTGAAGGTGATGACGCCGGCGTTGAGCTCGGCGGCCAGGGGCAGCAGCTCGCGCTCGGCGCCTCTGTGGGCGGCGCTGTGGCGGACCATCATCGGGTCCCAGCCCTGGCGAAGCGCCTCGACGCCCAGCGGCCGCTGGTGGGTCGACAGCCCCCCGCGCAGGATCAGGCCCTCCTCTTCGAAGCGCCGCAGGAGCTCCAGATGATCAAGATCGGCGCGGGTTTGCGAGCGAACCCAGAAGATCAGGAAGACGCCGATGGCCTCGACCCGCTGCGCCTTGAGCGCCCGCTCCAGGTCGCGCCGGATGGCCTTCGGGTCGGCCTCGAAGGTGCCGCAGACCGTCACCAGCGGGGCGCGCGCCGCCGGGGTGAGGCGCTCGAAGAAGCGCGTCTGCGCCACGTACTCCGCCTCCCAGAAGAAGAGGTTGACGCCGGCCTCGACGGCCCGCGCGTAGCCCTCCTCCGGCAGCCCGTAATGACCCGAGATCCCCAGCCGCGACACCCGCAGCCCCGTTCTACCCAGCGGGACGCGCCGATCCTGGGCGGCGACCGGGGCCAGCGGCTCGCGCGCGCCCGGCTCGGCCCGCGCCAGGCTGCCCAGCGGCGTCGGCGCGACGTCGATCAGGCGGCGCCGCAGCAGCAGACCCGCGCGCCGAAGCACGCGCCACGATCCCTCCTCCTCGACATGCTCGCCCGCGCCAGCCCCCCCTCCCGTGTCGGCGCCCCCCGGCGATGGCGTCGTGGCCGTCGGCTGGAGCCGCGCGGCCGGCCAGATCGCGGCGGCCCGCTCGATCGTCAAGGCCGCCTCGCGCACCCGGCGATCGGGGTCGCGCTGAAGCGCCTCGGGCGGCTCGCCGAGCTTCGACAGCGCGCCGGCCGCCAGCGCGCGCACGATCGGATCGGGATCGTCGACCGCAGGCGCCCAACTCGACGGCGGCTGCGGCCCAGGCCAGGACGCCGCGAGGCGCCACCACGCCCGCCGCACCGAGCGCGCCCCCTCCGCCGCTTCGACCGCCTCGACCCAGCGCGCCGCCTCCGCCCCCCATACGGGCTCCCCGGCCGCGCCAGCCCCCGCGCCGCGCTCGCTCGCCCCGTCGAGCCCTCCGCGCCCCTCGCCGGTGTCCCCGTCGTCGTCTCCAGGCGCTCCCAGGCTGGCCCGTCGGGGAGCTTCGAAGCGCGGCGCGACGCGCTCGCCGAAGAGAGGCTGGAGGGCGCCCGGCATCGCCCCCTGCGCCTGGATCCACGCCGGATCGACCCACCCCGAGGCGGCCTCCAGCGCCGCGCACGCCACCTGCGGCGACCCTTCGGCCATGGCCGCGACGAGCGCCGCCCGCGATCCCTCCCCCGCGATCCGCGCCCACGCCCGCAGCGCCTCGGCCCGCAGCGCCTCGGCCCCGATCGCCTCGACCCGGCTTGCCTCGGCCCGGTGCGCCTCGACCCCGATCGCCCCGGCCCCGATCGCCTCGACCCAGCGGGCCTCGGCCCCGGTCGTCTTGGCCCTGAGCGCCTGCTCGCCCAAAGACGAGGCGAACGATTCGTAAGTGCTTGTATTGATGAGAAGATCCTGAACGCGCCGCCCGGCCCATGAGTCGGGCGCCACGGGGAAGGCGCGCTGGAGTTGTCCCAGCGCCCAGAGCTGCGCGGAGGCGGGCGCCTCCTCCTTGAGCGCCAGCAAGGCCAGCGCCTCCCGGCGGTCGAGGTTGAGGTGCCCGAGCAGCGCGTGGACCTCCTCGACGACGAAGGGCACGCGCGGATCGGCCAGCAGCCCCAGGCAGGCCATCAGCGCCGCCGGATCGGCCCGCCGCCGCAAGATCTGGCTCGCCTCGCGCCGCACCCCCTCGTCCGCCTCGCCGAGCAGCGCGGGCATCGCCGCGACGTCGTCGTCGCCGGGGTCGCGGGCCAGCGCTTTGAGGCGCTCGCGCAGCGCCGGGGGGTCCTCGTCCCACCAGCGGGCGTCGATCGGCGCCGAGGTCGACCACGTCGGCTCGGCCCCCCCCTCCTCTCGCCAGCACCACGCCGCGAAGGCCGCCGCCCCGGCCGCCCTCCCGCCCTCGTACGCGCCGCGGAGCGCCACCTGCCGCCGCAGCTCGGGCTCGCGGTGGCCGGCCGGGACGAGCGCCCGCAGCAGATCCTGGCGCACTCTCCAGTGCGGGTCCGTCAGCGCATCGACGAGCCACGGGCTCGCCTCGGGGAAGGGGCGCAGGGCCGCCACCGCCTCCTGCCGCGCGGTCCAGGCCGCGTCGCCCGCCAGCACGCGCCGCCATGCGACCAGATCCTCGACCTCGACGGGGAGGGCGGCCATGGCGCGCACGGCCTCGATCCGCGCGGCGGTGAAGGGCGAGCCCAGCGCGCCCCGCAGCGCCTCGCGGGCCGAGGGGTGATGCCACCCGTTCAGGGCCCGGATGGCGGCGACGGCCGCTCTGGACGCGGGCGGCGCCTCGAGCAGATCGCAGAGCCCGTCGAGCGCGGCGGGCGAGCGGTCGCCGGCCAGGGCCAGCGCGGCGCGCTCGGCGCTGTCGGGCTGGAGCAGCGCATAGGTCCATTGTCGGGTGGGGCTCATCGGCGGCTCTCCTGGCCTGGGGCATCTCTCGGTCGCTATGATCGGTCGGTCGATGGTGGTACATCAAGGGCCGAGGGGGCCAGCGCGCGGCAATGGGCTTGAGAGGCCGTGGCCAGTGAGGTCGATGGGCGAGGCGGCGCTGGTCTTGATGGGTGGGGAGGGCGTTTTTGAGGGTGAGGGGGGATGGTGCAGCGGCAGGATGAGGGGGTGCGCGAGGCGGTCGAGCGGCAGCGCGACGAGGATCCGGCGCTCTACGATTACATCACGGGGCTGGAGGAGTCGCTGGAGCGCCACCGCAGGGCCGCCGCCAGCCAGCGCAAGGCGACCGGGTGGCTGACGCGGGCGCTGATCGGAGTCTTCCTCGGCGGCGACCTGGCGGGGCGGACCCGCGATTTCACGCTGGCGCTGGAGTCCTGGCTGGCCGGCGACCCCGAGGGGCCGCGCGGCTTCCCCCACACCGAGGCGGGGCAGATGGGCGCGGCGGCCTTCTCGCGCTTCATGCGGGTCAGCGTCATCGGGCTGGTCGTCGCGGCGCTGCCGACCTCGGTCCTCGTGGTCCAGACGGCGTTGATGTCCGAGCAGAACCGCACCATCCAGAAGCAGCTCGACCTTCAGGCCAACGAGACGCGGCTGGCTCGCCGCGCCCAGCTCGTCTCCATCCTCTACGATCCCGTCCAGGGCTGCGACGCCACCGCCGAGCCTCAGCGCTGCCCGCCGGCGGCCAGCCGCAAGGCGCGCGGAGAGGCGGTGCGCGTGCTGACGGAGATCGCGCGGGAGGCGCGGCAGGCCGCCAAGGCCTCCGGCGTGCTCTCCGTCGAGCGCGACGCCGACCTGTCCGGCGTCGATCTTCGGCAGGTCGACCTCGTCCGCGTCAACTTCCGCGGCGTCAACCTCGCCGAGGCCCAGCTCAAGGGCGCCTATCTGACCGAGGCGTCGCTCTCGGGGGTCCGCCTTGAGGGCGCCGACTTGACCAACGCGCGCCTGAGCGGCGCCGACCTGAGCGGCGCGCAGCTCTCCGGCGCGCGGCTCTATGAGGCGCTGGCGTCCTCGGCCAACCTGAGCGGCGCGCAGCTCTCCAAGGCCAACCTCGGCGAGAGCGACCTGACCAAGGCCAACCTGTCCGGCGCCGATCTGACCGCGGCCGTCCTGACCGGCGCTGATCTCTTCGAGGCGCGGCTCTCCAAGGCGCTCCTGTCCGAGACGAACCTCCAGAACAGCCGGCTGGAGGACGCGGACCTGTCCGGCGCCCGCTTCCGGGGCGCCAACCTCACGGGCGCGGAGCTGCCCGGCGCGCGCCTGACCGGCGCCACCTTCGACCGCCTGACCACCTGGCCGGCGGGCTTTGACCCCGTCAAGGCCGGCGCGCGCCTCATCAAATAGCTGAAAACGTTCAAGAAATCTGGGTTGGGCGGGCCGGGTCAGCGCTCGTAGGTGGCGCCGACGCCAAAGACCGGGCCGCCCTCGACGGCCTCGTTGCGGGCGGCGTAGCCGATCCGGGCCGTCAGGGTCAGGCCCTCGACGACCTCGAAGCCCAGATCGAGGAGCATCCGGGTGCCCAGCGGGTTGGCGTCGGCGTCGGGGCGCTCGGTGATCTCGATGGTCAGGGCCATCGGGGCGCGCGGCACCGTATCCCAGGCGAAGGTCATGAAGCCGACATTGCCGGCGTCCTGCAAGAGCTGCCCGCCGACGGCCAGGTGGGTGCCGGCGATGTCCCCGATGCGGAGCACCCCGCCGACGCCCGCGGCGAAGCCCTCCTCGCTGGCCCCGAGGATCAGGCGCCCGCCGAGCGAGAAGTTGCGGTTCAGCGCCAGGTTGGCCTCGCTCCAGCCGTAGTTGAGGCCGGGCTCAGGGGCGGCTTCATCGCCGCCGCCGCCGATCACCACGTCGCCGTTCTGGAGGGTGGAGCGCTGCCCGCGCATCAGGCCCAGGCCGAAGCGGATGTCGTAGAGCGCGCCGAGGGTCCGGTAGGTGTACTCCAGATCCGAGGTCCAGAAGGTGTCGCTGAAGGCGTCCGTGCGCTCCCGAGCCCCGCCCTCGACGAGCTCCAGGCGCCGCCCGTAGAGCGTCGCCTCGCCGAAGGCCTTGAACGACGAGCGCCGCCCGCCGTGCATCGAGAGCCGCTCGGCCAGCCGGGTCTCCTCCGTGTCGCCGTTGATCTGCACCGCGTGGGGGGCCTGCTGGGAGGCGAAGTGCGCCCGCGTCGTGCCCTCCAGATCCACCGAGGCGATGCAGTACTCCACGCCGGGGGGCTGGAGCATGGCTTGCGGGACGCGGACCGCGAAGACGGCCCCCTCGGTGCGCAGCAAGGGCAGGCGCGTCCACTCGGCGCCGCCTCGCCCGCGCAGGTCGACCCAGAGCTTGTCCAGCTTCCAGTCCCTGTCCACGACCACCTTGAGGATCATCGCCTCGCCGGCCTCCAGCGCCGCCGGCGGGGTGTGCAGCGCGTTGGGGGCCTCGGGGCCGCCCTTGGCGGCGCCGGCCTCCTGCTTGTCGGGGTCGTCCTTCGCAGGGCTGTCCTGCGGGGCCTCCTGCTTGTCGGGGCTGTCCTTCGCAGGGCTGTCCTGCGGGGCGTCGGGGCCGGCCTCCCTGGGCGCGACCTGGTCATCGGCCATCGCGATCGTCGGGGTCAGGAGCGCGGCGAGGGCCGCGAGAGCGAGCGCGGCGCGGCGCGCGTTGATCGAGGTCTTCATGGGTTCCTCCTACCAGGTCAGCAGGGCGCCGGCGCCCGCGGTGAAGCCATAGTGGTTGATGGTCCGGGCGTTCCAGCCCGTCAGCAGCGACAGCGCCAGCCAGTCGGTCAGGGCGTATCCCACGCCCAGCTCCGCGCTCACGCCCAGCTCGCCGCCCACGGGCAGGTTCGTCACCGTGACGCCCGCCGTGATCGGCCAGCCCTCGATCACGTCCAGCGTCAGCGCCGTCCAGGCCTCGTTGCCCAGATCCTCCGTCAGCGCCGCCCCCAGCGTCAGCCGCGTGCCCTCGGCCTCCCCGATCCGCGCCTCGGCCCGGAACCCGAAGATCCCCTCGGCCGTCCCGTCCTGCGTCTGGAAGTGGTTGCCCACGCTCACTCGCCCCGACACCCCGAAGTACTCGTGCAGCCCAAGCTCCAGCTCCGCGAAGCCGAAGTTGACATTGCGCCGCCGCGTCTCCCCCCGCTCGACCTCACCCAGCGACCCACCCTCCCCCTGAAAGATCCCCACCCCGGCCGAGAAGCCCTTGATCACCGGGCGGTCGATCGAATACCGGAAGCTCGACTCGATGCGCACGAAGTCATCGACCCCCTCCCCGGCCTTGAAGTCCACGAACTCAACGATCGTGCGCGCCCTGGACCGCCCGCCCTCGCCTGGCCCCGGACCCGGCGGCGCCTCGACCTCGATGGCCATCGGCTCCGTCGCCTTGGCCCCCGAGGTCGCCTGCAGCGTCCCGTTCGTCCGCACCACCTCGGCGAAGATCTCCAGCACCCCCGGCGCCGCGGCCTCCAGATCGGCCCGCCAGTTGAAGTCCCCCGACCGCTCCATCACCACCGTCTCGTAACCAAGATCCCCGCGCTGGCGCCAGAGCACCCGGACCGACTCGGCCAGCTCGCGCTCGATCACCGAGACGTTGACCTCCACCCGCTCGCCGGCCTTCACCACCCGCGGCGCCGACATCCTCGTCCCAAGCCGATCCGGCTCCAGCATCAACAGCGGCTCCGGATTGCTCTGGACCTGCGACTCCCGGCTCCGCGCCAGCTCCGTCCTCAACCAGACCAGCTCGCCGCCGACCTGGTCCAGGTGCGGGCTCTCCGGAAATCGCTTGAGGTAATTCTCCCAGAGCACGATCCGCTCCGTCAGCGGACGCCCAAGCGTCTGCGCGAAGACCTCCTCGACCGCATCCTGAGCGGGCGCCCTCGACACCACGACGCCCTCCTCCTCAGCCGCGTCGGGCTTCGCCGCCGCTCGCCCCGGCTTCGGCTCGAAGACCACGAAGTCCCCCACCGCCGGCGCCCTCGTGAGCGACTCGGCCTCCCGCGCGATCGACAGCAGGCGCCCCACGTCCGACAGCGCCATCGCCCCGATCGGGAACCTGTCCACGATCACCTTGCCCGTGACAGGGTGCTTGACCTCCACCTTCCGGTAGACCTGCACCACCGCCCCCGACGGCAAGCCCGACTCCTGACCCAGATCCACGATCACCTCGCCATTACCCACCCTCACGATCACGCCCTCGGCCACCCGGCCACCCTCGGGCGGCGCGGCCCACACCCTCACCGCGGTCATCAACACCGCCCCGCACGCCATCGCACCCCACCATCGGGATCTGGTCTTCTTCATTGCGTTTCCTCCTTCGCGAGTCCCACCCTCATACCACAAAGCAACCGCCGTGCCAGCGCCGCCGAGCCCGGATTCTCGGCCTCCCCCCGTCAACACGGGTCATTGTTGTGTCACTGACTGACACCTCCTTTGTCCAACTGGGAAGTCCAGGTGCCACAGCGCACTGGGGTGCTCGCCTGCCACCCCGCGCGCACAGGTTCGCTCAGTGAAGGTCCCGACGCACCAGGCCCCACCTCACGATACCCCACGGACCACGATCGGCCCGCCCCAGGCTCGCGCCTGGGGCGATGATCATGTCGACGGCGTCTCATGCCGACGGCGTCTCGCCCGCCGCCCCAGGCTCGCGCCTGGGGCTACAGCGAAGGGACGCCCCTGCGGGGCTCTCGACAGGATGGATGCCTTCGCAGCGGCCTGTCACAGACCCCTCGGGACGCGATGGGTTGAGGGTTCTGGTGTCGAGGGGCACGCCGCCGCACAGATTGACGCCCCGCCGAGAGCCCCGAAGGGGCATCCCTGACCTGTAGCCCCAGGCGCGAGCCTGGGGCGGCCCGGTCGTGACTTCACCGAGCGAACCTGCCCACACGCAGGGTGGAGAAGGGCGGGTGTTGAAAGCGCGGCCGTGAGGCCCCATCATGGTGGGCGCGGGCAGAGCGTGGTTGGAGAGCGATGACGAACAGGATATGGGGGCCTTTGCTCCTGAGCGCGCTGCTGGGGGCAGCGTGGGGCTGCGACAATCAGGTCGCCTACAGCAGCAACCAGGTCGTTGAGCCCGAGCCCGCCGCATGCCAGATCGGCGACGAGATCCCTTGTGATTGTGAGGGTATAGACGTCGAGGGCGTCCGCACCTGCCTCGACGGCGACGTCTTCGGCCCCTGCGCCTGCCCTGACCCCCCAGGCCGCCCCGCGCTCGTCGCCCGCCCTTCGCGGGTGGAGGTGGGCGAGCTGGAGGTCGGCCAGCAGGTCGAGGTGGAGGTTTCGATCGTCAACGTGGGCGACGCGGGCTCCTCCTTCTCGATGCGCGTGGAAGGTGGGCGGGCTTTTGGGCTGGCGTCGAGCGCTCAGGGCGCGCTGGCGCCAGGGGAGTCGATGCAGGTGGTCGTCCTCTTCAGCCCGCTGGAGCCCATCGGCTACGAATCGACCCTGGTGGTCGAGGACGTGTCGGGGCGATCCGGGGTGTCCGTGCCGCTGTCGGGTCGGGGGGTGTCGCTGGAGGCTTGCGCGTTCATCGAGCCGGGGAGCGTGGACTTCGGCAGGGTCGAGATCGGGCAGCGCGCGTCGACGATGATCTCGATCTTCAACTGCGGCCAGCGCCCCCTGGAGGTCGAGATGGCCTTGCCGGCGCCCGCCTTTCCCTTCCAGGTGTCGAGCGCGGAGCGCTTCGAAGTGGGTGCTGGCGAGGTCGCCTTGCTGGAGGTGTCCTTTGCGCCGGTGGAGGACGGGCGATTCGCCGCGCTGCTGGTGTTGCGGACGAGCGACCCGGCGCAGCCCGTGGTTCAGATTCCGATTGTGGGGCAAGCCTTTACGCTGGGTCGCTGCCCGGTCGCGGTGGCCGGGGCGCGGGTCCAGGGGCAGGGCGGGCCTTTTGAGCCTTCGGTGGAGATCCAGGGGACAGGGACGATCGAGCTGGACGGCAGCGCGTCCTTCGATCCGAACTCGATGAGGATGGGGGTGGCGGCCTACGAGTGGGCGATCCTGGAGCGGCCGCTGTCGTCCAGCGCGCGGCTCTCGCCCTCTTCGAGCGCGGTGGCGCCCTCGCTCTTCGTCGACGTCCCGGGGCGCTACACGATCGAGCTTCAGGTCATCGACGAGGAGGGCCGGCCGAGCTGCGAGGGCGCGCTGGTGGAGGTATTCGCGAGGCCGGACGGGGGCTTGAGCGTCGAGCTGACGTGGGTGACCCCTGAAGATCCGATCCAGGACGACGATCGCAGCGGCGACCTTGACCTGCACCTGCTCTACCCCGACGGGCGGTGGGGCACGAGGCCGGGGGACTGCTTCTGGCGCAATGCGAGCCCGGACTGGGGCCAGCGCGGGGAGACCTCGGACGACCCCAGGCTCGAAGAGGACGCGCTGGCGCGGGGGCCAGAGCGGATCTCGATCGAGGCGCCGGAGCCGGTGCTCTATCGGGTGGGGGTGCATTACGGGAGAGACAACGGCTTCGGGCCGAGCATCGCCGCCGTGCGGATCTTCATGGGGGAGGTGCTGGTCTACGAGGCGCTCGACAAGGTCTTGACCGACCCGATGTTCTGGGAGGTGGCGGTCGTGGACTGGGGGCGAGTGCGGATCGAGCCCGTCGATGAGGTCTTCCCTGACCTTCCTTGACCAGACGGGCGGGGTGTCGCGACCGACGGGGCGTGTTTCCTTGAGCGTGGGGTGAGGCGATGCATTGGCGCTGGGTGTTGGGCGCGTGCGTAGTTTTGAGCGCGTGCGGGCCGGATTACGGGGTGGGGTTGGAGTGCGCGCCGGGCGCGGCGCTGGCTTGCACCTGCGAGGGGGGCGAGGCCGGGTGGATGATCTGCGACGCGCGCGGCTTCCCTGGGGCGTGCGAGTGCGTGACGGGGCCGGGGATCGTCGTACCGGACGCCGGCTTCTCCGACGCCGAGGGGCTGCCCTTTGAGTTGATCGTGACCCCGGAGCGGATCGACTTCGGGCTTCTGGGGCCAGGCGAGGAGCGCGCGGAGGGGATCGAGATCGCCAACGCGGGGCCGGGGCCGGCGCGGATCAGCGTCAGCCTTGAGGAGGGCGATCCCGCCGCGCCCGATCCCCTGCGCGAGTTCTCGTGGGGCGACCGCCAGGATCGGACGGGGGTGGTGCTGGAGGCCGGCGCGGTGCTGGCGCTGTCGGTGGTGTACGCGCCGCAGGACACGATCCCGGATCGAGGGGTGGTGTGGGTTCACGATCACGCGGGCGGCGCGCGGGCGGTGGAGCTGGACGCGACGGCGGCGGCGCCGGACATCGAGGGGCCGCAGTCGGTGGATCTCGGGGAGGTGCCCACGGGGGGATCGGGGTCGCGCTCGATCTTCTTGAGGAACGCGGGCGGCGCGCCGCTGCGGATCGACGACGTCGCGCTGGAGGGAACGGGGGAGTTCTCCTTCTGCCTCGGCGCGCCGGGCGAGCGGGAGCCGACGTGGTGCCCGCCGCGCGATCAGGTGCCCTGGCCGCTGGTGCTGGCGCCCGGGCAGGTGATCCAGGTGCGCGTCGGCTATCGACCCGCCGAGGACGGCCCCGACGCGGCGACGCTGGTGGTGCGCTCTGACGATCCCGACGAGCCCCGCTTCGAGGTGGGCCTGAGCGCCAACGGCGCCTCCCCCTGCGTGGCGGTGGACGTCGAGGCCGTCGACTTCGGCGAGGTGCCGATCGGCCGCTCGGCGACGCGGCCGGTGATCGTGACGAACTGCTCGGCGCTGCGGCCGCTCCTGGTGGCCGCGGTGCGCGTCTCGGGGGACGTGGCCTTCTCGGCGCGCGACCTGCCGCCGCCGCTGCCGGCGGCCGGCCTGCGCCTGGAGGCCGGCCAGAGCATGACGGTTCAGGTGCGCTTCGCCCCCCTGCTTGAGCGAGGGCACCGCGGGGCGCTCTCGATCCTGTCCAACGACCCGGGCCGCTCGCCCTCGATCGTCGAGCTGAGCGGGCGCGGCGTGCCCTTCGACAACTGCCCCGTGGCGGCAGGCGGCGCGCGCGCCATCGGCGGCGGGGATCTGCGGACCCTGCTCGACGCTCGCCCGCTGGACACCATCGCCTTTGACGCGGCGGGCTCCTTTGACCCCGACGATCCCGACAACCCCGAGGGCATCAGCCGCCATGAGTGGACGATCGTCGAGCGCCCCGCCGACTCCAACGCGGCCCTGACGCCCAGCGGGGAGGTGCCGGACCCTCAGCTCTTCCTGGACCTGGCCGGGCGATATGTCGTGGAGTTGCGGGTCTTTGACGCCGGCGGGCAGGCCAGCTGCGAGGCGCTGCGGGTGACGATCCTGACGGTCAGCGACGAGGACATCCACGTCCAGCTCGTCTGGGAGACGCCCGGCGACCCGGACGAGCTGGACGTCTTCGGCACGGACATGGACCTGCACCTGCTGCACCCCAACGGGGGCTGGGGCCAGAGCCCGTGGGACTGCCACTGGACCAACATCAACCCGGACTGGGGCACCCGATCCAGCGCCGACGACCCCTCGCTGGACATCGACGACACCAACGGCGCCGGCCCCGAGAACATCAACCTCGACAACCCCGAGCCCGTCGCTTACACCGTCGGCGCCCATTACTACGGGGACAACGGCTTCGGGCAGAGCTTCGCCACGGTGCGGATCTTCCTCGGCGGCACGCTGATCTTCGAGGCGCTCGACAAGGCGCTGGACAACGGGCAGTTCTGGGAGGTCGCCCGGATCGACTGGGCCATCGTCGATGTCCTGAACGTCGACGCCGTCTACGACGACATCCCCCTGGCGCCCTGAGCGCGCGTTGACCGATCCCAGGTCGCTGCCCCGGCCCTTTCAAGTCGACGACGACATCCCCTCGGCGCTCTGCGCGCGCGGCGCGCTGGCCGGCGCGTCCACCAGGACCCCCTGGTAGCGCTCGCCGTCGTGGCCGCCGAGGCGCGTGGGCAGCCGCTGGTTTCTCAGGGCGACGCCCTCGGGCGCGATCACCTCCACCCGCAGGTAGTTGTCCGTGTAGCCCTGCCAGCGCCACCCGCCATCCTCTGGCTCGCCCGAGCCCTCCCACAAGACCGGCCTGACCTGCCCGACGAAGCGGGCCATGTGCGCCGCCTTCATCACCTCGCCGAGCGCGTGGATCTCCTGGCTGCGGGCCCGCTGGAGGTCCGCGGGGACGCGATCGGGCAGCGTCGAGGCGCGGGTGCCGGCGCGCGGCGACCAGGTGAAGATGTGCAGGTGGGCAAAGCCCACCTCCTCGACGAAGGCGAGCGTCGCCTCCCACTCGGCCTGCGTCTCGCCTGGGAAGCCGACGATCACGTCGGTGGTCAAGGTCAGCTCCGGGATCACGGCGCGGGCCGAGGCCACGAGGCGCCGGAAATCGCCCGTCATGCACCGGCGCGCCATGCGCCGCAGGACGCTGTCGCAGCCGCTCTGCAAGGGCAGATGCAGGTGCGCCCCGAGGCGCGGGTTGGCCCACAGAGCGAAGAAGTCGTCCGGCAGATCCCAGGGCTCCAGCGACGTGACCCGGATCTGGGGGATGTCGGTGTCGCTCAGGACGCGCAGGAGCAGGCCGCGGAGGTCAGCGCCGATGTCCGAGCCGTAGCCGCCGAGGTGGACCCCCGTGATGACGACCTCGTTGAAGCCCTCGTCGCGCAGCGCGTTGATCTCGTCGACGACCTGCTCGACGGGCTTGCTGCGCTCCTGACCCCGCAGGCGCGTCACGACGCAGAAGCTGCACTGGTTGCGGCAGCCGTCCTGCACCTTGACGAAGGCGCGCGTGCGAGAGGCCGCGAAGAGGTGCTGCTCGTCGGGCTCGGTGGCGATCTCGGGCATCGAGGTGGGGTCGATGGCGGCCTCGATCAGCGCCACCAGGCGCGCCTTGTCCTGGTTGCCGATGACCAGATCGACGCCAGCCAGCTCGGCCACCCTCTTCGGGTCCATCTCGGCGTAGCAGCCCGTAATCACCAGCCGCGCCGAGGGGTTATGGCGGTGCAGGCGGCTGACGGCCTGCCGCGACTTGCGCGCGGCCGCCGCCGTGACCGCGCAGGTGTTCAAGACCACGACCTGCGCCTGCTCCGGCCCGCGCACGACGCGGTGCCCCGAGGCGCTCAGGTCGCGCGCCCAGCCCTCCATCTCGGCCTCGTTGAGCCGACAACCCAGCGTGTGAAGGTAGATGTCCAAGGGCGGCCTCCTTCGCCTCGGCGGCGCGTCGCGACGACGCCGGGCTGCGGGGGACACTATCTAGCGCCGAGGCCGCCCGCTGGCAAGGCGCACCGCAACCCGGGCCGCGCGCCGCCGCGCGCCGATCAGCGCACTCGGTATCCGCCGTGCTCGGCGGCCACGGCGTTGAACCAGGCCCAGGTGTCCAGCCACTCCAGGCCGTCCTCGACGCTGAAGCCGGCGTCCGTGAACATGTCCCGCGCGATCATCTCGGCGTGCTCGCGGATCTTCTCGGCGATCACGGCGCACTCCTCGGGCGTGACCAGCCAGCCGTCGTTGGAGTCCCACTTGTAGGACGCCACGCGGCCGTCCTCCAGCGACGAGGTCGTCAGGATCGCCTCGACCGCCTCATGGTAAGCCCGACAGGCGGCGATCTCGGCCTCCGTGGCCGGCGGATCGATCTCGATCTCGTCGGGCTCGTCGATCCAGGCGAGGATGTCTCCGGCGCGCTCCTCGTCTTCGAATCCGGGCGGAGGGAAGTCCGGCATCTCCGGCATCGTGGCGTACCGGAGGCAGTCGGCCCACTCCATCGCGCAGAGCGTCACGGGCATCGCGCCGACTCTGTTCCGATGGTAGTCCGGCATGTCGCTGTACTGGGCCTTGTAACCCTCAGGCAACGACGTGGGCTTGCGGACCATATACATGTCAAAACCCATAGGGTGTCCTCACTTCGAGTTGGCGGCGTGCTCCCAGGCGGGGCGGCAGCGCGGAGGTTGTCAATGCACTTGGGGGTGGTCGGCGCGAGCTGCTGCGCGGTCGACCCTCCCCGATGCGCGTCGGTCATGAGGGCCCGATCAGCTCCACCCTTCCGAATCGTCATCGGGCAAGACGGGTCTGGGCGACGCGCCCGTGGGCGGCTCGCCCACGGGCGGCGCGCTCTGGACGGCCTGGAGCTTCTGGGTGGCGGGCTGCGGGGGCTCGTCCTCCGTGTGGGGGAGGCCAGGGCGAGTGACGGGGCTGCCGTCCCTGGGCGGGCGGGGCTTCTTTTCGACCTTCGCCGGTCGGATCACGCCGGAAGAGGGGCCGCGGGCCTGCTGCGGGTGATCGGCCTCCGGGTCGTCGGGCGCGTCGGGCTTGGCGGCGACGGGGGGAGGGACCTCGGCGCGCGGGATGGGGCGCCGCCTGGGGGGTTCGCCGGGGGTGGCTGGCTGGGGGCGAGCGGGGCTGAAGGTCGGCTGCTGCTCGCTGAAGACCGTGGGCTGGCCGAGCTGGCTGGGGTCGACGCTCTTCATCCGGGCCAGGACCTCGTTGAGGCGCTCCCAGATCTCGCGGCCCCCCTGGAGGTCCTGAGCCATGGTGCGCACCAGGGGCACGAGGGTCCACTCGACCACGTCGACCTGCTGGGCCAGCATCTCTTCGAGGCCCTTGGAGGGCTGGTTGACGATCTCGATGTTCATGTTCGCGCCGGCCAGGGTGTCCACCGAGGCGCTCAGGCGCTGGAGGTGCTCGGCGATGGCGGCCATCTGGGCCTGGGCGCCGGTCTGGGCCGCGGCGGTGTGCGCCGCCAGCTTGATGCTCTCCTGGATGCCGACGAGCTGGGGCTTGACGCTCTGCTCGGTCAGCTCCGCCCGCAGCCGCCCGATCTCCTGACCGAGGGTCGCGTCCTGGAGGGATTGTTGAATCTTATCAAGGTGTTGCGCGATGGCCTTGGCGGCGTCGGCGCTCTGGAGGGACTTCCGGATGCCGTCGAGGTGCGCGCCGACCTCGCCGAGCTTGAGGGCCTCGCGGATGCCCTTGAGGTCGTCGCCGAGGCTGGAGCGATCCAGCGCGCCGCGCAGCCCCTCGATCTCCTGGACGATGCTGCTGAGCTGGCCGGTGACGCGCATGACGGGGTCGTCGTTGGCGCCGCCCATCATGCGCCGGCGGACGAACTCCTTCTTGATGTCGGCCCATCGGGCGCGCTGCTCGTCGCTCATGCGGCCGCGCAGCTCGGCCAGCTTGAGCAGGTTCTGCTCGGCGCCGACGGTCAGCGTCTGGGACTCGCCGGTGTAGTGGTCGTCGATGAGGGACTGGAGCTCCTGGGCGTTCATGGCCGAGGCGACCTTCTCGGTGATCTTGTTCATGTTCCGGTAGCTGCCCTGGAGCTTGAAGGGCGGCTCGGTCCTGTAGGCGTCATCCTGGGAGGCCGATGAGATGTAGGTCTGGTTGACCTTGAGCAGGACCTCCTGGGCGACGAAGAGCTTCTTGAAGACGTCGACGATCTCGTTGACCTCGACGGCGGCGTAGTTGTGCTTGAGCTCCTGGATCGGGATGTCCTCGCCGCGAGCCAGGCGGATGAGCTTGTAGGTGTCTTCGGGGTCGCGGGTGGCCAGGGGTTGCAGGGCGGCGTTGGAGGTCAGGGAGTTCTCGATGTAGCTCAGGGAGAAGACCTCCTCGCGGCCGTCGAGGATGTCACCGAGGTTGTAGGTGTCGGCGCGGTTGGCGAGCATGTCGGGGATCTGGAACTTATCGCCGGACTCGGTGTAGGGGTTGCCGGCCATGACGACGCAGAACTTCTTGCCGCGCAGGTCGTAGGTGCGGGTGCGGCCCTTCCAGACGCCCTCGATCTTGCGTTGGGCGTCGCACAGGGAGATGAACTTCTGAAGGAACTCCGGGTGGGTGTGCTGGATGTCGTCGACATAGAGCATCACGTTGTTGCCCATCTCCAGGGCGAGGTTGACCTTGAGGAGCTCTTGCCGGGCGGTGGCGTTGGGGGCCTCGGAGGGGTCCAGGGAGGTGACGCCGTGTCCCAGCGCGGGGCCGTTGATCTTCATGAAGATCAGGCCGAGGCGGTTGGCGATGTACTCCATCAGGGTGGTCTTGCCGTAGCCGGGCGGGGAGATGAGCAGGAGCATGCCCATCAGGTCGGTGCGCTTCTGGTCGCCGAGGGCGCCCATCTGCTTGGCGAGGTTGTCGCCGATGATGGGGAGGTAGACGTCGGTGATGAGCTTGTTGCGCACGAAGCTGGTCAGGACGCGGGGGAGGTACTCGCTCAGGCGCAGGCGCTCGCGCTCGCGCTCCAGGGTGGCCTGTCGGAGCTGTCGCCAGGCCTGATAGCCGGGGACGTGGACGCGGCGGTAGCGGTCGAGGCGGTCGAGGAACTCGTCGAGGCGCAGGGAGAGGGCGCGGGCGTTGATCCGGGGGTGCTGGCCGAGCAGCCCGGTGACCTCGGCGGTGATCATGGCGGCGGTGACGTTGCGGTCGATCCGCCGCTCGGTCATGGGGATGGCGACGGCCTCGTCGATGGCGTGGGCCAGGGGGGCCAGGGCCCCGACGCCGCCGATGAGGCCCTGCAGCCAGGCGCGGACGAGGTCCCGCTGGGCGCGCAGGGAGCCGGAGAGCGCCTTGATGTCGGCGTCGAAGGATGAGCGGACGCCGGCGCCGTCGAGGTGGGTCATCAGCGCGTCGATGAGCTGGCTGGCCTCGCGGCTGGTGACGAAGCGGGGGTGCTCCTGGGTGAGCTCCTCGGCGAGGTAGGCGCCGGCCTGCTTGCTGGTCAGCGTGACGCCGTCGGCACGATGGACGCCGTTGGCACGATCAACGCCGTCGGCACGATCAACGCCGAGACGCCGTCGGGCAGGATCGACGACGCCGTCTGCACCGACGCCGTCTGCACCGACGCCGTCTGCACGATCACCGCCGTTGGAGACGCCGTCGGCGCGATTGACGCCGTCGGCGCGATTGACGCCGTCGGCCAGATGGACGCCGTCGGCCAGATGGACGCCGTCGGCCAGATCATTGTCGGCGATGAAGCGCTCGATGAGGGCGGCGAGCTCCTGCCCGAAGGCGATCATGGCGTCGACGTGGCCGAAGGAGGCGCGCAGGCGGCCGAGGCTGCGGGCGCGGCGCTGGAGCAGGTCGGCGTCCTTCTTGTCGACGCCGTGGGCCCAGAAGAGGCAGGCCAGGGCGCGGGGGGTGGCGGCGAAGCGCAGCAGGCCGCCGGTGTCGCGCAGGTGGAGGAGTTTTTCAAGGATGTCGGCGGCGTCGGCGTCGTGGATGCCGCGATCGTAGCCCTCGTCGTAGCGCGCGGCGGAGAAGTCGCGCACGATCTTGAGGAGGCCGCCGGCGGCGCGGGTGGCGTCGCGCAGGAGGTCGAGGCTCAGGCCGGACTGCTTGCGCTCGGCGTCGTCGAGGATGCAGTAGGCCAGGTACTCGGCGCGGTAGACGGCGTTGATCTCGGAGACGAGGTGCTGGGGCCAGAAGCGCCTGGAGGCGTTGAGCGCGGGGTCGTCGATGCGCTCGTAGAACTCGGTGCCGGTCAGGTGGAGGGCCATGTGGTCCTCGCGCGGCAGCATGGTCAGCTCAAGCTCCTGGGTGTTGACGCTGAAGCGGTGGCGCCCGAGGCGGATGACGTTGGCGCCGTCCTCGTAGATGTCCTTCTTGTCGCGCAAAGAGCGCAGGGCTTGATCGCGGGCGGCCTTGATCCGGGCCTCGACGTCGTCGGCCTTGACGCTGTCGCCCAGGGCGCGCAGCTGGTCGGCCAGATCGCGGACCTTGAGGACCATGGCGTCGGAGGCGAAGTAGGCGTTGAGGCCCTCGTCGTCCTTGAAGGCCAGGGCGCGGCGCAGGACGCCCTGGATGATGCGGTCGGCGGCCGAGGTCATGTTCGAGGCGCGCCGCTGCCGCTCCTCGGTCAGGGACTGCTTGCGGGACTCGAAGGCCTCGTAGACCTCGTCGCGCTTGGTGGCCAGATCCAGCAGGAAGGCGTCGAACTCGCTGAAGCGGCTCTCGAGGTCTTCGAGCTGGACGAGCAGGCGCGAGAGCTGGTCGTCGCACTTCTCGGGCGCGTCGGACAGGCCCAGGGCGGAGGTGACGCTCTGGCCGAAGAGCTTGAACTGGGCGGCGAACTCGGCGACGGACTCGGAGCCGAGCAGCTCCTTGCGGCGGGCTTCGAGCAGGGCGCGGGTGCGGTTGAGCAGCGCGAAGACCTCGGAGATGCCCTCCAGGATGCGGGTGCGCGCCGTGGCGTCGTCGATCTTGAGGCCGCCGACGACCTCGGTCAGCAGGTCCAGGCCCAGGCTCATCTCTTCGAGCCGCTTGCGCAGCGGCTCGGCCTCGACGACCGTGTTGACGGCGTCGATCTTGCGGGTCAGCGCGTCGATCTCGTCGTGGTAGGGCTTGAGGGAGCCCTCCTTGAGCAGGAAGCGCACCGCGTCGCGGCTGAGGCCGTTGTTGGCCTCGACGATCTCGGCTTCGAGGGCGTTGATGCGCTCCAGATCGATGTAGCGCAGCTCGCGCAGGGTGATGAGGTGGCCGCGCTGGGTGCGCAGCTCGCCGATGGCCTTGACGAAGCTCTCGATGGCCTTCCAGTGCTCCGGGCGCAGGCCCGAGAAGAGCTTGCGCTGGGTCTCGACGGCCAGCTCAAGGGCCTCCTGGGCCTGCTTGCGCATCAGGAGGACTTTTTCGAACTCGTCGACGATCAGGTCCGCCGTGGCGCGGATCTCCTTGACGGTCGAGAGCAGGTCGCCGACCTCGGCGTGGCCGAGCCAGTGGTAGGCGTCGATGACGCGGCCAGCCGAGGCGATCAGGTCCTCATAGATCTGGACGGTGGGCTTCTGGGCGCTGATGGCCCGCTGGAGGCTCAGGCCGTCGGAGATGCCGCGCACGAGGTCGGCATTGCCGATCTTGGACAGGAAGGAGCCGTCGTTGGGCTGCCGGGCGGCGTACTCGTCGCTGGTGAAGGGCGTCTGCCAGATCTGCATCTGGTGCACCCGCGTCTCCTCCTCCTGCGCCTTGAAGATGACCATCTTGCCGTCTTCAAAGAGGCTGTTGCCGTGGCACAGGATCGGGTTCTGGACCTCCTTGCGGATAAGATTGTAGGTCAAAAGAACATAAAGCCCCTCATCCCTCCTGTGAAACACATAAAGCACATCCTCGCCGTTGGGCGAGCGGATCATCCGCTTGTACTCCAGGCCCTCGACCTTGTGCTCGAAGACCTTCGTCTCGCCGTCGCGCAGGAAGTAGCCGCTCGGGAAGATGATCCCGTGGTCCTCGGGCAGCTGCACGCAGGCGACCCCGATGGAGTCAATCCGGACGACCTTGTGCGTCAGGGCGCTGTAGACGAGGTAGCGGGCGGCGCTCTCGCGGTAGGGCTTGACCTTGAGCAGGATCAAGGAGCCGAGGATGGCGTACTGGATCTCGGCGTCGTTGAGCGCCTGATTGCGGTCCTCGACCGGCTCGCGGTAGATGCCCAGGCCGTCGGCGGTGTTGTTCTCGACCTTGACCGTCAGGTCGCCGCCAACACACTCGACAAAGATCCGATCGTTGATCGAGACGTGAGGATGCTCGCCGTAGCGGAAGTCGTCCCGCGTGGTGTCCTTCCAGACGAAGTCGTGGCTCGGCGGGAAGACGTGGTGCCTGTCGCCGCGGTCGTCGACGTAGCGCACACGGTTCTTGTCCACCCCCCACTGGAAGACGCGCACGTCCCTCACCGAGCGCCCGATCTGGAAGACGGCCAGCAGGCGACCGTCGCGCACCCGCAGCTGCTGCAGGTGGGTCTCCTTGTTGTACTGATACAAGTCGTTGAAGTTCTTGAGGAAGATCGGGTCTGCCAGGAACTCGGCCCCGGCGCTCGGGGCGACCTCCTGGAACTCGAAGCCCCCCTCGCGCTGGATGAAGTCGTGCAGGGTGAAGACGTCCTGCACGCGGGTGGTCTGGCGCAGGCCGATGAAGACGTTGTAGCCGAAGAGCAGGCGGCCGCCGACGTTGACGATGTCGCGCGGGATGCAGTTGTTCTCCGTCCGGATGCGCTCGCTGCCGAGGATCTCCATCCGGCTCGAGCCGAAGACCTCCTGTCGGCGGGCGTTGAGCCGCTCGGCCTTCTGCGCCAGCGCTCGGCCGTGCTCCACGAGCCGCTTTCGGATGATCTCGTAATTGCCGCCCTCGACGAGGCTGATCTCCTCGGCGCCTGCGGTCTTGGGCTGCTGATCGGCGTCGCTCATCGGGGCGTCTCCTGGCAACGAGGGTGCGGCCTTGCGCCGCGCGACCTCGGCTCGCGTCGACCGGGCGACGTGGCCGAGGGCGCGCCATCATCGGTCGGGTCGGCCCGCGGGCAGACAGGGGCCAGGCCCCGATCCTCCGCCCGCAGGCCGGCCGCCCCCTAACCCTTGAGCTTGTCCAGGCCCAGCGCCCTGGCCTGCTCGATCAGGGTCTTGATCTTCTCCTTCTTGTCCTCGTCGGCCCCGAGGGCCATCTTGCCCAGCAGCGCCGCCAGCGACAGGTTCGTCGCGTCCCCGGCCGTCAGCGCCGGCCGCGTCAGGATCTCCTTGAGGTCCGCCGGCAGGCTCTCCTGGCCGCTGAGGTAGTCCTTGAAGATCGCCTGGACCGATTCGGAGCTGTCGACGAAGCCGTCGACGCTGCGGCCCATCGTCACCGCCTGGACGAAGCGCTCGAAGAAGGCGCCGTCGCCGCCGACGATCTTGATGTCGGCCGACTTGAAGGCCTCGGCCATGACGGTGGCCTGCGCCTTGGCGATGTCCCGCTGGGCGTGAATGGCCTCGAGCTTGATCGACTGGGCCGTCTGCAGCTTGAGCCGGAACTCCTCGTGCTCGCGGCCGACGCCGTCGAGCGCCTTCATCGCCGTCGCCTTCTCGGCCAGCCCCGCCGCCTCGGCCTGGAGCTTCTCGCGGATCGTGACCGCCTCGGCCAGCCCGTGCTTCTCCAGCGCCGAGGCCTCGGCCACACCGGCCTTCTCGGTCGCCGCCGCGTCGGCCTCCTTGACCCGCGCCATCGCCATGCCCTGCTCTTCGGAGGACCGCGCGTCGGCCAGCTTCTGCTCGTAGCTCACCTTGGCCTGGGCCATCCCGTACTTCTCCAGCGCCGTCGCGTCGGCCTCCTTGACCCGCGCCATCGCCATGCCCTTCTCCTCCTGACCGGCGGCCTCGGCCTGGAGCTTCTCCTTCATCACCCTCGCCTCGGCCAGCCCCTCCTTCTCCAGCGCCATGGCGTGGACCTCCTTGACCCGCGCCTCGGCCAGCCCCGGCGCCGCGCGCTCGGCCTGCTCGCCCTCGGCCAGCCGCTGCTTGGCCTTGGCCGTCTTGTCGGCCGCCTCCAGATCAGCCTCCGCCAGCGTCAAGCGCTCCTTGGCCTTGAAGCGCGAGACCTGCTCCTGGGCGTCGGCCGCCTTGATCGTCTTGACCAGCTGCTCCTCGGCGTCCGCCTCGGCCCCGATCACCTTGACGCTCTTGCTCCGATCGGCCTCCTTGAGCGCCCGCAGATCCTTGATCTGCTCCTCCTCCTCCGCCACCGTCTTCTCGACCGAGATCCGATCCCGGATGATCTCCGCGATCTCCTTGCGCTGCTTCTCGAGCTGCTTCTCCTTGTCGATCCGCTCCAGCTCCACCTTGCGCTCGCGCGAGATCGCCTCAAGCGCCCGCTCCATCTCCACCCGCTCGGCCTCGACCGCCAAGGCACCCTGCCGCCGCGTCTTGGCGATCTCCACCTCCCTCTGCTTGTTCTCCTCCCGGATCGCCAGCGCCTCGTCGGTCTTGATCCTGGACTCCTCGGCCTCCTGGCGCTTCTGGGCCTGGAGTATCATCACCGTGGCGCGCTCCTCGGTCTGCACCGCCGCGATCTCCCTCTTCTGGATCTCCACCGCCCGCGCGTCGTCCTGCTCCAGGGCCAGGATCTCCTTGTGCGCCGAGACGTCCTGATCCTTGATCCGCTTCTTCTCCTCGTTGGTGAACTGGTTGGTCTCGATCCGCTCCTTGGTCGTCAGCTGCGTGATCTTCTTGATGCCCTGGGCGTCGAGGATGTTGTGCTCGTCCAGCGAGTCGATCGGCGTCTGCTCCAGGTAGTCGATCGCCGCGTCCTCAAGCCGGTAGCCGTTGAGATCCTCGCCGATGACCTGCAAGATCTTGTCGCGAAAGGACTCCCGCTCCGTGAACAGCTCGATGAAGTCCATCTGCTTGCCCACCGTCTTGAGCGCCTCGGAGAACTTCGCGTTGAAGAGCGCCTCGAGCGTATCCGGGTCCGAGGCCCGGAGGCAGCCGATCGCCTGGGCCACCTTGAGCACGTCCTCCTGCGTCTTGTTGACCCGCACGAAGAAGATGACCTTGATGTCCGCCCGGATGTTGTCCGAGCAGATCAACCCGTCCTTGCCCCGACGGTCGATCTCGATCGTCTTGATCGAGATGTCCATCACCTCGGCCCTGTGCAGGATCGGCAGCACCACCGACCCCGTGAAGGTCACCTCCGCCTCCTCCTTGAGCTTGTTGACGATCAAGGCCTTGCCCTGATCGACCTTCCGGTAGAACTTCATCAACATCACCGGCAACCCGACGAAGATCACCAGGATGATGACCCCGACGGCCACCAGGATGGCGATCAGGCTCGGATCCACGGCCGCAGCGAGCATCGGAACGAGGCTTGAGTCCATGAGGGCTTCCTCCTGAGTTGCTGATATCCAAATCTTGAAAACAGAGCGCGAGGCACAGGCCCCGACGCCGATCTCCTTCAACACTAACGCGAGCGCCGGACGGCCTGGCTGACCTCCTGGCCCACCTCCTTATCCTGACCCCGGACGTCCACGAACGCGTCCATCGGCTCGACGTGGTAGACGTTCTGATCCTTGTCGTAATCGATGATCAAGGCCTTGTCGCCCTTCGTCAGCCGGTTCTCACGCTCGCAGCGCGTCGCCAGGATCAGCTCCCCGCCGCCCCCCATCAACCGACCCTGGCCGTGCCGCGCCGTCACCGTCTGCGTCATGATCACGATCTCCCTGCCCACCAGCGTCTCCTGACCGCGATGCACGTGCGTCACGAAGAGCCTCCCCAGAGGCCTGACCGTCAACGAGGTCAACAACACCGACGACACCATCGACGCGGCCACCACCAGCGACCCGAGCGCCGCCGGCGGCAAGAAATCCAGCGGCGACAGCCACCGCATCCCCATGAAGGTCAACAGCCATACATAGACCAGCAGGACGCTGAGCACCACCGTCATCGGCGCGCTCCGCAGCCTCAGCGCCGTCATCAACCCCACCAGCGCCGACAGCACCCCGCCGCCGGCCTCCACTGCCGCCTCGTGCGCCGCCTCGTGCGCCGCCTCGTGCGCCGCCTCGTGCGCCGCCTCGCTCAAGCCCTCGTGCAGCGCCTCGTGCGCCGCCTCGCTCAGGCCCTCGTGCAGCGCCTCACCGGCGCCCTCGGCCACGCCCTCCGACGCCCCGTCCAGGTCGAACTCCAACATGTGGATGTCGAGCGCGCCCAGCACGACGAAGAGCCAGTAGAGCATCACCAACCCGAGCAGCCCCGTAAAGACCACCGTCGGGAAGGTGAGCGCGAGGTTGAGGAACTCCATCATGGAAACAACACCTGAAGCCAGGGACTCGGACGATTCAAAGCGCGCATGAGGCAGGCCGCACCTTACAGAACCCCCCCCTTTTTGGAAAGACCCCCTTTGGCTCCACGGCCTCCCCCCTCCCTCGTCGACCCTCCCCCACGCTCGATCTCCGCCCGACACACAGGACGGCGCTCAACCGCGCCCCACGACAGGCCGCCCAAACAACCTCATCACCCCCGACGACGCCCCCGTGGCCGCCCCCATCCCCCCACCCGGAGGTCGACCGCCCGGCCGACCGCGAGGTCCACCGCGAGCACCTCAACGACCCCCGCAGCGGCCCGCGCGCCCTGTACTCTCGACGCGCCCCAGGCTATGTTGGCCCCGCCCGCTCCGCACCGGGCCAGGGAGAGCAATGCTCAGGGACGTCTACATCGGCCTCGGCTCCAACACCGGCGACCGGCGCTCAGCCCTCCAGCGCGCCCTCGCCGCGCTCGCCCTCCGCCTCGCCGCCCCCATCCGGCCCTCGCGCCCCTTCGAAACCGAACCTCGCCTCGACCTCGACCAGCCGACATTCCTCAACATGGCCGCGCACTTGCGCACCGACCTCGGCCCGCGCGCCCTGCTCGACATCCTCCTCGACGTCGAGGCCCACCTGGGCCGCCTTCGCGACGCCGACCGACCCAAGGGCCCACGCCACATCGACCTGGACCTGCTCCTCGTCGGCGACCTCGTCCTCGACGAGCCCGGGCTGCACCTGCCCCACCCAGGGCTCCCGCTGCGCCGCTTCGTCCTGGCCCCCATGGCCGACATCGCCCCCGACGCCCTCGTCCCCGGACTCGACCTCACCATCACCGCGCTGCTCGAGCGCTGCCCCGATCTGGGCTGGGTCCGACCGCTGCCTCACTTGCCCTCTCTCGACCCGAGGTCCTCATGATGACCCCCCCGATCACCCGCCGACCCCTGGCCTCCGGCTCGCACCCCCTCAGCGCGCGAACCCGCCCCTCTGCCCCCCTCCGCCCCCGAAGCCTCGGATCGCGGACCCTCAAAGCGGCGGCCCTCTCGCTCGCGCTCGCGCTGACCTCCGCGTGCAACCCCCCGCCCCCGGTCCAGCGCTCCGCCGGCACCGACCTGACCCGCCCGCTGGCCACCCGCTACGAAGACCCCGGCCTCGGCGACCGCGCCATCCCCGAGTCGCAAAAGCAGGAGATCGAGCGCCTGAGCGCCCTGATGGACAAGTTCTTCGGCGAGCGCGAGGCGCTGATGAAGAACCCCGAGACCGAGCGCTACCTCGACCAGCTCGAACAATGGGCCCGCTGGACCAGCCGCTACCTGGAGCTCGTCAACGTCTACCGCGAGGCCTTCGACGCCTCAGGCCCCGGCCACTTCTCCGCCCCGCGCCTCGTCCTGGGCTACATCAACCTCGGACAGCCGCGCCAGGCCCGACTGATCCTCGATCAAGTCCGCGAGGCACGCCCCGACGACGCCCGCGCGCACTTCCTCCACGGCTACCTGCTCAGCTTCGAAGGCCCCATCAACGACGCCCGCGGTCGCGAGGTCGGCCGCAACTGGGCCCGCGCCATCGAGATCGACCCCGACCTCAAGTACCTCTACCCCATCAGCGCCAAGGTCATCAAAGAGCGCCTGGCCGAGATCGAGCGCACCTTCGGCAAGCTCTCCACCGCCGACCCCGCCCGCGCCGCTGATCCCGCCAAAGCCCCCGATCCCTCCAACGAACCCGTCGCCGCAGACACGCCCCCCGCCGACGCGCCCCCCCCCGACGCCCCCCCCGCCGAGATCACCGAGATCGAGAAGGAGATCCTCCAGGCCGAGTCGCTGCTGGCCTCCGGCGTCACCAACGCCGCCTACCCCGCCTTCCAGCGGATCCTGGCCGTCGAACCCAACAACTCCCGCGCCCTCTACGGCCGCGCCATGGCCGGCTGGCAGGCCATCGGCGCCTACGAGCGCGACAAGGCCATCGGCCTGCTCAACGCCGTCGCCCTGCGCGATGACCTCACCTCCAACCAGATGTACGAGCTCGGCACCCTCTACTTCAAGGAGGTCAAGGACACCCCCAAGGCCCTCGCCCTCTGGCAAAAGCTCCTGACCCGAGATCCCGCCTTCGCCGAAAAAGTCCGCCTCGCCGATGTCATCGAGCGCGTCTCCAAGTCGCCCTGACCCTCCTTTGGGCAACGCGCACGCCGTCGATCGACGCAAGCTGTTGTAATCACTCGTGTAATGGCTCGCGCGGCCGCCGGGAGGTCAACTCTGCAGTCGCCGGGCCAGCCGCGTGAAGCGCGCCCGGGCCTTGACGTTGCGCACCGCCCGGTTGAGCGCCGTGTCCATCACGATCAGGACGGCCAGCTCCCTGGCGCGCGTCAGCGCCGTATAGAGCAGGTTGCGCTCCAGCAGGACGTAATGCGCCGTCGCCAGCACGATCACCACCGCCGGGTACTCCGAGCCCTGCGACTTGTGGGCCGTGATCGCATAGGCCAGCGACAGCTCGTCGAGCTCGTCGGCCTGGTAGGTCACAATCTGGCCGTCCATGTCGGCCTCGATCCCGAAGACCTCGCCCTCGCCGTTGACCAGCACCCGGCTGACGCGCCCCACGTCGCCGTTGAAGACCTCCTTCTCATAGTTGTTGCGCAGCTGCATGACCCGATCGCCGGCCCGGAAGATCCGCCCCGCCTGCCGGGCCTCGGCCCCGATCGCCGGGTTGAGCAGCTCCTGAAGCTCCTCGTTGAGCCGCTTGCAGCCCACCGGCCCCTTGTGCATCGGCGCGATGACCTGCACGTCGCGCCCTGGGTCGTAGCCAAAGGCCTTCGGGATCCTCTCGGTGACAACCTTGAGGGTCATGCGCCGCAGCGCCTCGGCGTCCTCGCACGACAACACATAGAAGTCGATCAGCTCCCCCTTGGGCGCCTTGAGCCGCTCAGGGAGCTGCCCCTCGTTGATCCGGTGGGCATTGCGGATGATCGCCGACTCCTGGGACTGGCGAAAGACCGTCGTCAGCCGGCAGACCGGGATGACCTCCGAGTTGATCAGGTCCGAGAGCACGTCGCCCGGACCCACCGAGGGCAGCTGATCCACGTCGCCGACCAGCACCAGGCGGCAACCCGCCGGCACCGCGTCGACCAGCGCCCGCATCAGGTGCACGTCGATCATCGACGACTCGTCCACGACCATGATCCTGGCCTCGATCGGGTTCTCCCGGTTGCGCTGGAAGCCGCCGGCCTTGAACGAGAACTCCAGCGTCCGATGCAAGGTCGCGGCCGGCTCCCCCGTCGCCTCGCTCAGCCGACGGGCGGCCCGCCCCGTCGGCGCGGCCAGCTTGATCGCCCACCCCAGGCTCTGGGACGCCCGGCAGATCGCCCGCACCAGAGTCGTCTTGCCCGTCCCCGGACCCCCCGTGATCACCACCACCTGATTGGACAGCGCCATGTCGATGGCCCGCCGCTGCAGCGGCGCAAGCTCCACCCCCAGCTCCCCCTCGACCGCCCGCACGACCGCCTCGGACCCCGGCCCCCCCCGGACCCCCTCTCGCGCGGCCAGCAGCCGGTGGAGGCCGTCCGCGCAAGCCCGCTCGGCCTCCCAGGCCCGGCGACCGTACACCGCCAAGTGCCCCCCGAGCCCCGTCGAATCCTCGGCCTCGGGCACCGGCTCGTTGAGCACCTGCTCCTCGCGCTCCAGCACCTCGATCCCCCCCCGGATCTGCCCCTCGGCGACCTGGAGGTAGTCGACCGTCTTCTCCACCAGCACCTCCATGGGCAGGTAGAGGTGGCCGTCGCTCTGCGCCTCGCGCAGCACCTGCAGGATGCCCGCGCGCACCCGCCGCGGATCGTCCCCCTTGATCCCCAGCTTGAAGGCCACCTGATCGGCCATTCGAAAGCCGATCCCGAAGATGTGCTGCGCCAGCGCGTAGGGGTTGCGCTTGACCTGCTCGACGGCCTGATCCCCATAGGCCTTGCGGATGCGCGCCGTGTAGGCGCCCGTGACCCCGTGGCTGAGCAAGAAGAGCGTGATCCTCCGCTCGTCCTGCTTCTCCTTCCAAGCCTTGGCGATGCGCTCGACCCGCACCTTGCCGATCCCCTCCACCTCGGCCAGCCGACCTGGAGATTGCTCAATGATCTCAAGGGTCTCCGGCCCGAAGTGGGCCACGAGGCGCTTCGCCAGCACCGGCCCGACACCCTCCACCTTGCCGTGGGCCAGGTAGCGCTCCATGCCCTCGGCGGTCACCGGCGCGTCGCTGAGCGTCTGCTCCACGATGAACTGCTGGCCGAACTCCGGGTGCATCTTCCAGCGCCCCTTCATCTCCAGCGACTCCCCCGGCCACGCCCCCATCAGGTTGCCCACGATCGTCACCGTCTGGCCGAAGTGCCGACCGGGCAAGGGCGGCGTGAGCAGATCGGCGATCGTCCAGCTCTGGTCGTCGTTGGCGTACCGGATGCGATCCAGCGTGCCCGTGAGGCTGTCGAGCGGGCCCTCGTCGCGATCGGTCATGGCTCGTCCTCAAGCAGGCGACGAGCGGCCTTGTGCGCGAAGAGCTCCTCCAACTCGGCCTCCTCCCGAGCCAGCGCCGCCACCTGCGCCTGCTGCCGCCAGCGCTCGTGGTGGCGCGAGGTCACCTCGTGCTGGCGCTGGGCCTCCTCGACAACCCCCCGCGCCCGCTCGACCTCCACCTCGGCGGCGCGCTCAAGCAGGCGCGCCGCCTCCAACGCCGCCCGCGCGTCGCTCACCCTGTCCCGCAGCGCCTGCTCGTCGATCGCCTGCGCGCAGGCCTCGGCCACGCTGAAGCCCGAAGCCCGACGTGCGTCGATCTCGCGCCGCCACCCCTCCAACGCCTCCTCCGCCCGACGCGCCGCCTCCCTCGACGCCTCAACCTCGCCCCGCGCCTCATCGAGCCCACGTTGGACGGCGCCCAATGACAAGCGCGCGTCATCAAGCTCCCTCGCTCGCAACTCCAACAAGGACTTGAGCGGGTAGTTCGGCTCGATCTCCGCGGTCGATGACATAGGGGCCCCTCCTTGAGCGCACCGTCGACCTCGTGGCCAGCGGTCACCATATCCATGAGATACTGTATATTTGAGCAGATTTCAAGGGTGCAGGAGCGGCGCGTCCACTTCGAAGCTGTCCGGAAGCTCCAGGCCGTCGCGGGGTTCGTCTTCGTGGAAGGGCGGCTCAGGGAGGGGGGGCACAAGCGTCGGGATTGTCGCGTCGGCGACCTTCCTTGGGGTGTGGAGCAGGCTCTGATCGTGCGGCCAGCGCACTGGGCCGCCCCAGGCGTAGGGCCGCCGCCCTCGCGCCCGGCGCTACAGGGAAGGGACGCCCCTGCGGGGCTCTCGACAGGTTCTCGGCCAGCCATCAGCATCGTGTCGCCAGGCTCCGACCCTCAACATCAAGCGCCGCTGATGTGGGGTGACACGATGCTTGGAGGTTGACGCCCCGCCGAGAGCCTCGAAGAGGCGTCCCTGAGCTGTAGCCCCGGGCGCGAGCCTGGGGCGAGCCGGCGCGGGGGCGGCGGGCTGGGCGGGGTCAGGGGGCGGCGACGACGCGCACGGGGAAGGTCTCGCTCTGGCCCAGCCAGGAGATCGTCACGGTGGACTCGCCGGTGTTCTGGGCGCTCAGGACGAAGGCGCGGCCGTTGGCCAGGATGCGGGCGAGGTCGTCGGCCTGCTCGTCGTCCTCGATCTCCTCGGCGGCGCTCTGGGGGGTGGCGCCGAGCTCAAGGATGCCGACGGCGTCGTCGCCGATGGTGATCTCGATGGGGGTCGAGCCGGACCCGACGAGGTAGCGGCCGTCTTCGAGGAAGGCGGCGACGTGCATGAAGTGGGCGCGGCCAGCCTCGATCTCGAGGGTGGCGTCGGGGCCGGAGGGGCCGACGTCCTGCGACTGGCTGTAGAGCTGAAGCGCCTTGGGGGTGTCCTCGGTGACGGTCTCGAAGGGCAGGGCGAGCTCTCCGCGCAGCAGGGAGAAGGCCTCGGGGGTCGGGCCGGCCTTGAGGGTGGCGAAGTCGCTGGCGTCGCGCTCGGTGATGGAGGCCGAGGCGCCTTCGGAGAGGGACCAGGGCTGGGCGTCGAAGCCGCCGAGGGCCTGGCCGCTGGCGTCGCGGTGCTCGGCGAAGATCTCGACGGGGGCGTCGGGCAGGATGGCGAAGCCGCCCTCGAAGAGCCGCTCGGGCAGGGCCAGCAGCGGCGTCCAGGGCAGGACGTGGACCTTGGTGCTGGCGATCGCGGCCACGTCCAGCTCGATCCGATCGGAGGTCCCGAAGTCGTCGGTGACGGTCAGCTCGGCGGCGCCGGGGGCGACGCCCTCGACGACCACCACGCCCTCTCCGGTGGAGACGACCTTCAGGACGGCCTCGTCGTCGCTCGCGGCCTGGGCGATGGAGACGGCCTTGCCGGCGCTGTCCTTGACCTGGAGCTTGAGCCGCCCCCCGGCGGCGATGGACTTGTCGACCTCGTTGCGCAGATCGACCTCGAGATCGGGGGTTTGATCGCTGAAGGTGAAGTTGCCCTCCGAGCCGCCCGTGCCCAGCTGGCACGCGAGCAGGCTCAAGGAGGCGATCACCAGGGACATCATCAGCGCGCGTCGGAGCTCTCTCACCGTAATCATCAAGGCACCTCGTTCGTTCTGTCTGAAGCCGTCGTCCATCTCGATCGCCCTGGGTTTATCCGCTCTCCTGGGCCGCAGCAAGGCGGCGCTGGCCTTTGAGACGCCTTGACCTCATATTGATTCATCCCCGCGGCCCTCGCCGACCCGCGCTCGGGCGCCGCGCAAGGTCAGGAGGTGATCGTGGATCGATGTGTGTCGTGCTTGTTCTTCGTCCTCCTCGTCGGGGCCGCTGGCTGCGCGCAGGAGGATGGCCCGAGGGTCGTCAACGGCTGCACCATCGTCCCCGGCACGAGCTGTCGTGGGGCGCGGCTCAACGGCGAGGATCTCGTGGCCTCGGAGCTGGCCGGGGCGGACTTGAACGGCGCGGTGCTCCAGGGCACCAACCTCTCCTTCGCCAACCTCGACGGCGCGGACCTCTCCAACACCAACCTCGCCCAGGCCAACCTGACCGGGGCAAGCCTCGTCGGCGCCAACCTCTTCAAGGCCAACCTCATCGACGCCAACTTCACCGGCGCGGACATCACCGACGTGGACTGGAGCAGCGCGACCTGCCCGGACGGCGCCAGCGGCAATGAGCCCACCGGCTGCGTCGATCACCTGCGCTGATCCAGCCCGAGGGATCTTTGACGACGCGCTGCGCGTCCGGGCGGTTGTCGGAGGTCGTCCCTCTGTGATAGGAGTAGGTCTAAAGGACCGTTATTGCTGGAGGCTTGGGGTCTCCCTGAGCGTGGAGCGAGCGGAGCATGGATCCTTTTCGTGTGTTGATCATCGACAAGGACGCTTCGATGAGCATCAGGCTCGGAGCGTTCCTGGCGCGGCAAGGCTACGACGCCCAGGTGCGGGAGACGGTGGAGGCGGCGCACCGCTCGCTGGGTGAAGATCGCTGGGACGCCGTGTTGATCGACGTCGATCTGCCCGGAGATGGCGCCGCGAGCCTTTGCCTCGCGGCGCGGCGCAGGTCGGCGTGGGTTCACGTCGTCCTGATGGCCTCGCCTGCGGCCGACGCGGACTCGCTGATGATGATGGACTTCGACAGCCGCCTCGACAAGCCCTTCAAGGGGCGCGAGGTGCGCGGCTTGCTGCGCCAGGTGCTCGGCAAGAACATCGCGGTGCTGGACACGGACCCCTCGGTCGAGATGGTGGCCAGCGCGTCGGTCAGGCCGGACGGCGAGGTCAAGAAGCCCGGCAAGCCCACCCGGACGGAGATCCATACCGCGGGGACGCTGGTCGCGACGCCCTTCCCGGCGCTGCTCTACAAGCTCTTCGCCAACCAGTCCACGGGCATCCTCTCGCTCCACCGGCAGAACAGCGAGCGGACGATCTTCTTTCGGGACGGCGAGCCGGTCTTCGCGGCCAGCAATGCCGCCAGCGACAACCTCGGGTCGGTGCTGGTCAAGTTCGGCTATGTCGAGATGGAGGCCCTCAACGACACTCTGGAGAGCCGCCCCGATGGGGTGCAGTTCGGCCAGCTCCTCGTCCAGCGCGGCCTGATCGAGCCCGAGGCGCTGCTGGAGGCCATGGACCGCCAGATCCACGAGCGGATCCTGGGCTGCTTCTCCTTCTACCAGGGCACCTATCTCTTTGAAGACACTGAGGATTGGATAGACGACGTGCGGCACTTCCGGCAGAACCCCATCGAGCTCATCGTCGACGGGGTCCACAGCTACGTCGGGGCCAACGTGCTGGCCAGCCGCTTCCAGCCCCACATGGGCAGCTACCTCGTGCGCACGGAGAAGTTCGAGGTCTTCGAGCCCCACCTGCCCATGACCCCCTGGCGTCAGGAGGTGCTCGGCAGGATCGACGGCAGCCGGACCCTCCAGGCGCTCGTCGGCGAGGCCGGCAAGCGGATCATGGACCTGCTCAAGTTCGCCTGGGCGCTCAAGGAAGCCGACATGATCGACTTCTCCGCGCTGCCCAGGACCTGGGCCGAGCGCTCCCCCGACAAGCCCCCCCTGCCCAACCGCCCGCCCACCCTGCGCAACCTCCCCCGCGCCGTGCGCGACGAGGCGCTCAAGCAGGCCCGCGAGTCCCAGGCCGAGATCGCCGTGATGTCGCGCCCAGGCGCCGACGACGCCGAGCGCGACACCCTGACCGCCGTCGTCGTCGAGTACACCATCCGCCGCGGCGCCCAGGACCACTGGCAGCTGCTCGAGCTGACCAAGGGCGCCACGGTCGCCGAGGCCAGCGAGGCCCTCCAGTTCGCCCTGGCGCGCATCCCGCTGGACAAGCTCGGGCTGCTCCCCGCCGAGCGCCGACGGCAGGCCATGGAGGTCCGCGCGGCTCTGGAGCGCGCCTTCAAGGTCATCAGCGAGCCCCGCTCGCGCCAACGCTACACCCAGGAGATCGAGCTGCGCCGGGCCGCCATCGACGACCTGCGCCAGCGCGAGGCCGACAGCGTCGTCGCCAACCGCCGCGACGTCGATCAGGCCAGCGCCGCCGAGGCCCTCGACGGCTGGGCGCCGACCCCCGACCGGCCGACCGGCCAGGCCTGGAAGGCCCAGGGCCTCTCCGCGGCGGAAGATCCCGACATCGAGGCCCAGCGCAGCCGCGTCGCCATCGAGCTTCGCAAGGCCCGCGCCGCCATCGCCGAGGGGCGCTTCAAGGACGCCTGGCGAGGCCTCAAGGTCTTGACCAACCTCGACTCCCAGAACCACGAGGCCAACGTCCTGATGGCCTGGGCCATCTACAACATCCCCCACGACGACCGCGCCCGTCAGCTCAAGGTCTGCCGCAGCCGCATCGAGTTCGAACTCGCCCTCGACGACAGCATCCCCGAGGCCTGGCTCTTCCTCGGGCACATGGCCGAGGAGCAGGGCGAGCTGGCCGAGGCGCTGCGCCACTACAGGGCCGCGCTTGTCCTCGATCGCAAGTTCGAGGAGGCCCGCCAGGGCATCGCGCGGCTCAAGGTCCACCCCGAGCTCTTCGAGGCCGAGAAGAAGAACGGCGGCGGCGTCCTCGATCGCCTCATCGACCTCTTCAAGCGCTGAGCTGTCCGACGATTACTGGAGGCGCCACAGCAGGTTGGTGTTCAAGACCCCGACCTGCTGCGTGTGGATCCCTGTCGGCGGCGGGGTGACCTCCGTCTCGTTGACGATGGCCGGCAGGTAGAAGAGGTGGTTGTAGCCGACGCTGAACAAGGTCGTCTCGCTCAACTTCCAGCTCGCCCCGAAGGCGGCGCCGATCTTCGTGGCGTCAAAAATCGACGGGTCCAGCCGCTTGATCGGGATCGCCCCGCTCTCGCCGCCGAACCCGCCAAAGAGCATCGTGTCGGGGCTGAGGCTGTAGCGGGCGCCCATCCGCAGCCCGAGCGTGTCCTGCCACGCGTTGATCTGCTCCTGGTCGAAGTTGCCCAGCCCCGCGACGTTGTCGTTCTTCACGTCCACGACGATCTTGTCGTAGAGGCTCCACTGCACCCACTCGGCGTTGACGCTCAGGGTCCATTTGTCGTCGAGCCACCAGGTGGCTCCGGTCCGCAGGGCGCGCGGCCAGGTGGTCTTGAGGGTCGCCGGCTCGTCGAGGTCCCCCCCGAGCAGGTTCTGGAAGAAGTCATTGCGCGGCGCGAACACGCCCAGCTTGCCCTTCATCGTGATGTCCACCTCCGAGGCGTAGGACAGCCCCAGCGTCACCGTGTCGATGTTCCAGGCCGCGCCCACCGACCACGCGAAGGCATTGCCGCCAAAATCCAGCAGCGCCCGGCCCTCGTTGCCGGCCTGCTCCGGCGGGACATCGGCCCCCGTAAAGCCCGCGATCAGCGGCCCCATGTCCAGCGCCCGGTAGGAGGTCAGCGAGGTGCGCACGTAGCTCACCGAGGCGCCCAGGTGGAAGTCCTTCGAGGGCGAGTAGGCCGCCGTCGGGCTGACGTAGATCGACGTGATCCCGCCGAAGATCGACTGGAAGCGCTGCGCCCCGGCCGGATCTTCCCAGGTCGAGCTGGCCCCGAAGGGCGCGTAGAGCCCCAGGCCGAAGGTGAACTTCTGCTGATCCAGGTCGCTGGTGATCGCCAGGGTCGGCTGGGCGTTGAGCGCCAGCAGGTCCGCCGTCTCAAAGAGCTGGCCGTCGGGACCGGCGCCGGTGGTGTCGCGCGTGAAGGTGGCCGAGCGCAAGAAAAAGTTGTTGTCGATCAACAAGATGGTCCCGTCGATCAGCCCGATGGCCCCCGGGTTCCAGAAGATCGCCGCCGGGCCGCCCACGGACGGGCCGGCCGTGTCGCCGCCGATCTTCGGGATCAAGAAGCCGCCCGCGCGGGCCTCGGCGGCCCCCGCCAGGGCCGCCCCCGCGCAGAGCGCCATCGCGGCCAGACGCCATCGCGTCGAGATCGGGGCCAGCTGGGACATGGACGCTCCTCGTCAGAAGTCGCAGGGGGCAGCGCCCTGGCGGGTGGCCTGGAAGGTGCCGTTGAGCGGGATGCTGATCGGGTTATCCAGGCCCATGATCAGCGCGTCCTTCAGGGCGAAGTTCAGCGTCCCGGCGATGCAGTTGCTGTTGAGGATCTGACCCGCGATGCCCACGTCGGCGCTGGCGTCGGCGGCCAGCAGCTCCGAAAAACTCTGTGGGATCACGAGGTTGTTGGCCGCGCCGTCAAAGGCCCCGGCCGCCGAGATCGGCGCTGGCGCGTCGAAGGTCGGCCCCGGCGCGTCGGGCGACTCGGGGTTTCGCAGCTCGATGTTGATCGTCGCGGCGCCCGAGGGGATCTCGCCGGTCTGCGTGGCCACGGCCAGGAAGACCAGCGAGATCGGGTCGCCCAGCGGGTTGTCCAGCACCCCCGCAATATCGAAGGTCCCGGTCGCGTCGACCCCCTCATCCACCTGCGCGTCCGGCAGCCCCACGTCGGGCGAATCGCCTCCCGGCGGCTCCTTGCCCCCCGGCACCGGGCCGAGCACCGCAGGCGGGGCCTCCGCGGGCAGATCGCTGCCCGGCTCGACCGGAAAGCCGCACCCCACCAGCCCCACCATCACCAACGCCCAAGATCGTCTCAACGTCGCCCTCACCTCGCCGGCCCCTTCCGGAGCCCTCAACCCATCACCATGAGCCGCGAATCGCCTTCCATTGTAGAGCCTCGCCCGATTGCGCTCAACACCGTCCACCCACAACCCATCACGTCGCGGTCAGCGGGCGGTCGGAGAGGTGATCGCGACGGCTCGCCGCTGACGGAGGGCCCACAATCCCATCCATCAGCGCCCCATCGCCGGAGGGGCAGAGTGTCCAGCCCTTGGAGGCCATCTGCCGCGATCGGTGGTCTGATCGTCGGGTCAGGAGGCGGGCGATGAGGTCGGCGGCGCGTTGGGGATGTCGAGGCGGACGAAGCCCTCGGCGTGGAGGTCGAGAAGGAGTCGCGCGCGGACCTTGTTGCCGTGGGGATCGAGGAGGCCGTTGATCAAACGGGTGCGGCCTGCCTTGAAGAGTCGATCGGCCTCGTCGTCGGGGAGGGCTCGGCCGTGTTGCTCGTACCAGACGACGAAGCGGCAGCCCTCGCGCCAGCGAGAGCAGCCCCAGCCTTTGCGGCCTCGGATGACGTGCCCCTGGGCGCAGGAGGGGCAGGGGTGGGCGGGGATCTCCTGGGTGTCCTGGGCGGCCTGGGTCGGGGGCTCCTGGGCGGGGGAGGGGTGGGCCGCGGGGGCCTTGGCGGCGGGCGGCTCTCTCCTGGCCTGGGCGGGGGGAGAGGTCGCGGGCGCGGTGTGTGCGTCGTGGGGGAGGGGGTCGCGGAAGGCGTCGGGGGGAGGCGGGGCGTTGCGATCGTCGAGATCGGGCGGGGGGGCGTCGCGGTCGAGGGGGACCTCGCGGCGGGCGGCGGCGGGCGTGCGGGTAGAGTGGTTAGAGTGATTAGATGTGTTATGTTGTGGAGAGATATGAGAGAGCGTAGAGGAGGCGCGGGAGGGGGTGGGCACAGGGGAAGAGGAGGTGCGAGCGGCGGCGGACGCGGGAGGAGAGGAGGTGTGGGCGGCGGGCGCAGGGGGAGAGGAGGAGCGGGCGGCAGCGGGATCGTCGTTGGAGAAGTCGAAGGCGATCTTGCCGAGGTCGTCCAGGACGAGGGAGGCTTCGAAGGGCTTGCCGGCCTTGCTCTTGAAGCCCTTGAGGCGCTTGCTGCGGCGCACGGCGAGGAGGACCTTGACGAGCTTGGGGTTGATCTTGCGTCCGGCGACGGTCTTGAAGATGACGAAGTCGCATTGGCGGCCGGACTGGCAGCCGTAGACCTTGAAGCTCTCGGTGACGGGCTTGCCGCACAGGGGGCATGGGCCGAGGATCTCGGCGTCGGAGTCGCCGAAGTCGACGGCGTCGCTGTCGGCGGTGGCGGCGCCGGGCTGGACGGCGAGGATCTGGGGGACGATGAGGGCGGTGAACTTGCGGGCCTCGCTCATGAAGTCGGCGCGCGAGAGGCGGCCGTCGGCGACCTGGGACATGCGGGCCTCCCAGGTGCCGGTCAGGGCGGCGCTCTTGAGGTCCTCGACGGGCATGGCGCCGATGAGGGTGCGGCCGCGGGGCTTGGGGACGAGGTTCTTGCCGCTGCGCTCGATGTAGTCGCGCTTGAGGAGGGTCTCGATGATGGAGGCGCGGGTGGCGGGGGTGCCGAGGCCGGACTCCTTCATGGCGCGGCGCAGCTCGTCCTCTTCGAGGTCGTTGCCGGCTCGCTCCATGGCGCCGAGCAGGGTGGACTCGTTGAAGCGGCGAGGGGGCTTGGTCAGGCCCTCGTGGACGCGGCTGGCGAGGACCTCGGCGGCCTCGCCGCGGCGGGCGTTGGGGAGTTCCTGCTCGGGCTCCTTCGGGGGGCGGCGGGAGGGCTTGCCGGAGGGGGAGTCCTCGTCCTCGTCGTCGTCATCCTGGGGTCTGGGGGCGGCCTGGGCGGGCCTGCGCGGCTGCGAGGCGGGGGGCTCGACCTCCTGCCAGCCGGCCTCCAGGCGGACGCGGCCGCGGGTGACGAAGCGGTGATCCAGGACGACGGTCTCGATCAGGGTGGTGGCGAAGACGGCGTCGGGGAAGAAGACGGCGATGAAGCGGCGCGCGGCGAGGTCGAAGATCTGGCGCTCGGCGGCGTTGAGGCGCTCAAGCTCGGGCTTGCGGCCGGTGGGGATGATGGCGTGGTGGTCGCCGACCTCCTTGTCGTTGACGATGCGGCTGTGGGAGGGCAGGGGCTGCGCAGCCAGGAGGCGGTCACAAAACGGCTTGTAGGGGGGCACGGCGATGCCCTGGAGGCGGCCGGGCAGGGTGGGGATCATGTCGGTGGTCAGGTAGTTCGAGTCGGTCCGGGGGTAGGTCAGCAGCTTGTGCGTCTCGTAGAGGGCCTGGGCGGCGGCCAGAGTGGCGGCGGCGGACAGGCCGTAGCGCTGGTTGGCGGCCCGCTGGAGCTGGGTCAGGTCAAAGAGCAGCGGGGGCCGCTCTTTGACCTTCTTCTGCTGGACCTTGGTGACCTTGCCGATCTGGCCGTCGACGGCCTGGGCGATGGCCTCGGCCTCCTGGCGGGTCTTGAGGCGGTTGTCGCCGTCCTTGGCCCACTGGCCCTCGTAATCGCCCTCGGCGACCTTGAAGCGGGCGTAGATCTGGAAGAAGGGCTCGGGCACGAAGGACTCGATCTCGCGCTCGCGCTCGACGATCATGGCCAGCGTCGGGGTCTGGACGCGGCCGACGCTCAGCAGCTCGCTGTGGCCGTGGCGACGCCCGAGCAGGGTCAGCGCGCGGGTGGCGTTGAGGCCGACGAGCCAGTCGGCCTCCGATCGGCAGCGCGCCGCGTCGGCCAGGGCGTCAAAGTCCTTCCCGGGGCGCAGGCTCATGAAGGCCTGCTGGATGGCCTGATCGGTCATCGACGAGAGCCACAGCCGCCGCACCGGCTTCTGGCACCCAGCCAGCTCGTAGGCGTAGCGGAAGATCAGCTCCCCCTCGCGGCCCGCGTCGCAGGCGTTGATGACCTCCTCGACCTCGGGCGAGCGCAGCAGGGTCTTGAGGTCGCCCCAGTGGTTCAGGCTGCTCTTGGCGGGCTTGACCTTGAACTGCTCGGGCAGCATCGGCAGCGTGGAGGCCGACCAGGACTTCCAGGCCGGGTTGTACTCGGCCGGCTCGCACAGCTCGGCCACGTGCCCGATGCACCACGAGATCCAGACCTTGCTGCCCCTGAAGTGCCCCGCGCCCCGCGTCTTGACCTTCAGCACCCGCGCGATGTCCCGCGCCACGGAGGGCTTCTCCGCGATGATCAGCCTCGCCATTGCCCCTCTCCCTGCCGCGCCCCTCACAAGATCCCTTCGGAGCGTGCGCGGTCCAGAGGGATACTAGAATATTGTTCATGTGTGAGCAAGCTTTCAGCGACAAGGCCCGCGAAAACGCCCTCGGCGCAGCGACCTCGACGGGCGCGGGTTCGGCCAGAGGGCTGCCCTGGGCCTCACCAGGGCAGCCGCTCGCCGTTGGCGTGCCAGAAGACCCCAGAGGTCTCCAGCGTCAGCGCGTCGACGCGCTCGATGAGCATCCGGGCCGAGTCGGCCGCCGGGATGCCGTTGTGGCCGGTCATGCCGGTGGCGACCATGCCCGGGTGCAAGATCCCCACGGCGATCCTCCGGGGCCGCAGATCGTGGCTCAGCGACATCCCGGCCATGTTCACGGCCGCCTTGGACATCCTGTAACCATAATAGCGCCCCGAGGTGTTGTCCTCGATCGAGCCCATCCGGCTCGTCACGATGATCACCTTCGACCCCGCATCGAGGTTGCCCAGCAGCGCGTGCGTCACCCGCAGCGGCCCGTAGGCGTTGATCGCCATCTGCCGCTCGATCCGGCCGAAGTCCAGGCTGTTCAGGTCCTCGTGCGTCAACACGCCCGCGTTGTTGATCAACACGTCGACCCTCTCCCCCTCAAGCCGACCCGCCAGCGCCTTGACCGACGCTTCGTCCGCGACGTCCACGCCCGCCTCGACCCTCACCCCCAACCCCTCCAGCCCCCCCGCCCCACCCCGGCATGTCGCGATCACCTCATCCCCTCGCCTCACCAGCTCCCTGCACAGCTCCAACCCGATCCCACGATTGCCGCCCGTCACCACCACCTTCGCCATCCGAGCCTCCTTGACCTCTCCCACGCCTCCACGCGCGACCCTCGCCCCGCGCCCCGACTCTAGACACACCCCCCGCCTCCCTTCAAGCCCGCCCCCGCCAGCCCGCCCCCACAACCAGCCTTCGAAACCCGCGCCACGAAAAATAACATCGAGCCCAAGAAGTTGATTTTTTCTTGTTGACTTCGGGGGAGGGCTGACCATATAAAAGGGGCGCTGGAGACAGGAGGCTTTCCTGGGGCTGGCGCAGACATCAAGAGATAAGGGTAATCAGGAAATGAAGCGCTCAAACCACAACTCCTTCACTCAGACCGCCACGGGATCCGTGGTCGTGTCGGGGTGCGCCACGAACGCCAATCCGGCGACCGTCGGCGCGGCAGGTTGTGGAAATACGGCGATCGGCTTTACCGATCGTCGACACGGCCTCCGGAGGGGCCTCGAACCTTAGCAGGGTTCGGGGAGAGTCACCCAACGGAGGCCGGGTTCCAACAAGGAATCCGGCCTCTCTTTTTTCGCGGCGAGCCCCGCAGCTACGGGGCTCCATCACGCAGGAGCGCGCTCGTGGACAGATCAAGGAGCAAGGATCAAGGCCAAGGCCATCAAGCCGGCCTGAGCACTCACCCCAAGGGTGGGCGTCGAGGTACATCCTCGACCGCCGCACACCTCAAGGGCGCGGCGAGCTCCTTTATCTTCAATACCGCGGCGGCCTGTCTCGGTCGCACGACCAAGGACGCCGGAGCCTGGCGTGGGGGAGGATGAACTCGACTTCATCAACCAACCCCCAGACCAGGCGATAAAATCGACCTGGTTTTTTGTAATCAGACGCCCGATTTGAAAACATTTTATGTTTTCGACATCGTAATTTAGATCGTGTTTCGATGGTTTGGATTGCCTCGTTCTGGACGAGGCGATGATCTCTTCCGGGGTAGCACAACTGGCAGTGCACGCGGCTGTTAACCGCGGCGTTGTGGGTTCGAACCCCACCCCCGGAGCTTCGCCCGCGACGATCGGCTGGTCGTCGCGGGCGACGCGGCCCTGACCGGCCGCACGCGGTAGAAGTGTTGATGGTGGCATGTGAGCGTCCCATGCTCTCGGGGCCGGTTCGATCCCGGTCTACCGCTTGGCGGCTCCCCTTGATCCGGGGGGAGTCGCCGAAGAGCGCCTCATCAGGGCCGTAAACCCCGATGCGGGCTCAGGATTCGTCAGGCAGGCGCGCCCTCGGCGCGCGGGCCCGACGACCTCAAGCCGTCCTGGTGAAACTGGCGATCACGGTCGGTTGAAGCCCGGCAGGTCCCTGTTCAAGTCAGGGGGACGGCGCTGCGTCAGCGCGGCCAGGAGTGAGCGAGACGTCCGGCGGATGGGACGTCAAGATCGCCTCTCCTGGCCACGCTGACCCTCTCTGGCTGTATGTCCTGGGGACGGCGCGGTCTGCAAAACCGCGTGTGCGGAGTTCGACTCTCCGTGCAGCCTCTTCGACCTGGGCGCGCTCTGCGCCCCAGGCCGACGCTCTGGCCAGCTCAAGGTCAGCGCGAGCGTAGTTCAGCGGTAGAACACCTGGTTGCCATCCAGGAGGTCACGGGTTCGATCCCCGTCGTTCGCTTCCGGGCGCCCCGCGCGCCCGATCCTGTGCGGTAGAAGTGTTGTGGGTTGCACTGGAGTCTTCCAAACTCCTGGAGCCGGTTCGAATCCGGTCTACCGCTTGGCCGCGATCCCACCTCGTGGGGCCGTCGCCAGAAGGTCGCGCGATCGCAAGGTCGCGCGGCGCAAGAAGATTCGTCCTCCCCCTGGGCGCCCCGTGGTGCCCTCGGCGTCGGGCGACCTCAAGCCGTCCTGGTGAAACTGGCGATCACGGTCGGTTGAAGCCCGGCAGGTCCCTGTTCAAGTCAGGGGGACGGCGCTGCGCGTCGGCGGTCACGTCGGCGCGTTCATGGGCCTGTGGTGACAACGGGATCACGCCGCTCTTGCAAAGCGGAGGTCGGGGTTCGACTCCCCGCAGGTCCACTGCCAGGGCGAGGTCTCTCAAGATCGCGCACTGGCTTCGCCGGTATAGCTCAAGCGGCAGAGCGCCCGCCTCGTAACCGGGTAATGGGGGTTCGATTCCCTCTATCGGCTTCACAACCATCGACGCACCCCAACCCCTCCCAGGCGGTCCCGCCTGCAACCTCCTGCTTGGGACTTCCTTGTTGGATGAACTATTTTGATGTGGGTGTAAAAGGTTTTGAATTGACACCGAGGCAAGGCGTCTGCACCTTTGCGCTGAGACCTTGGAGAGCCTTGGTGGCGCGTGAAGTTGTTATTCGACGAAGGAGACAAGCGATGAGCAGGCGACATGGCATGAAGACGATCGGTGGTGTGGCGCTCCTGGTGGGAATGATGCTGAGCGCGTGCGGGGGAGAGAGCACGATCACGGTGGAGATGGCGGCGGACTCGGCCTCGCAGGGGTCGCCCGGCGCCTTGACGATCGGCGACGATCTGGAGATCGACCGGTTGGAGGTTCAGCTGCGGGAGATCAAGATCCTGCCGGACAACGCCAACGAGGGCGCGGAGAAGTTCAAGGCGAAGGGGGAGTTCTTGCTCGACGTGCTGGACGCCGAGCGCAGCGCCTTGCCTGAGACGACCCTGGAGCCGGGTCTGTACAAGAAGGTGGAGTTCAAGATCGAGAAGCCGTCGAGCGGCGAGGGGCTGGATGGGACGGACGCGCCGCTGGTGTGCGAGGGCCGCAAGGGCGGGATCGCCTTCGCGTTGCACATCGAGGACTTGAGCAAGATCACGCTTCGGGACGTGAACGGGATCAACCTCCAGGAGGGCGACGCGGAGGGCTTCGTCGTGGATCTGGTCTCGTCGTCCTGGTTTGAGGGCGTGGACCTTGCGGAGCTGGAGGCCGAGGAGGACGGCGTCGTCCTGATCGACAAGGACGGCCCGAACAAGGACGCGCACAAGACCATCCGGGACAACATCCAGGCGGCGATCAAGCTGCTGCGCAAGCCCTGAAGATAGGGCCTGGTTTGAGCGGATCGCAGAGGCCGGCTTGAGGGTGTTCCCTTGAGCCGGCCTCTGGCGCTCTGGGGGGGGGTTGGATCCCACACCTGCGGCGAGCTTGGGTGCGGGCGCGATGGGGATCGCGATGGGCTTCGTCGGGTCAGCGGCCCTCCTTGTTGGCAAGGGAGCCGATGCCTTGAGAGCCCAGCCGGGAAGTGTGGATCGAGCGCTCGCTGGATCGGCGCTGGACCCGGCGCGGGGGCGGCGGGCTGGGCGGGGTCAGGGGTCGGCGGGGGTGGCGATCAGGTCGGCGTCGATGGAGATGTAATCGCCGCTGGGGCCGTCGGCGTGGGCGGCGACCTCGTCGAGGCCGATGCCGAGGATGCTGACCGAGCCGAGGTCGAAGAGGCCGCTGAGGCCGTCGCGGCCGAGGATGGCGGGGAGGCTTTCGAAGAGGCTCTGGACGACCGTCTCGACCTTCTCGTCGTCGAGGTCAAAGAGGGGCTCGTCCTCCACATCGGCGCTGACGTCGATGTCGAAGTCGAGCGAGAGCTCGCCGTTCTCGTCGAGGCGGACGCCGACGTCGAGGGTCAGGACGATGGCGACGGTGGCCCAGCGGGAGGGCTGGCCGCCCTCCGGGGCGAAGGCCAGGTCGAGCAGCAGGTCGGCGAACTGGACCCTCATCTGGCGGTCGGCCTCGGCCAGCGGGGTGACGACGGGGGGCAGCAGGGGGCGCAGGTTGACGTCAACGGGCGTGTCGCTCGGAGCGTGCTCCTTGAGCTCATTGCCGACCAGCAGCGACAGCGCGCCGACGTTGAGGTCGATGGGCAGCACCCCGTCCTCGCCGAGCAGCTCGCGGACCTCCAGGTTGAGGATCCCGCCCCTCCAGGCCTGGGCGAACATCTTGTTGAGCATGTCGTCGGCGACGGACAGGCGCACCATCCGAGAGGGGCGCCCGGCCGGCGGCGCGCTGGGGGTGCGCAGGACGCCAGGGGAGGGCAGGGCGCCGGGCGCCGCGGGGACGTCGATGTCGACGTCGCCCTTGAGGTCGATGCCGTTGGTCGAGATCGTGATCGTGTTGAGCTGGATGTCGAAGGGCAGGGTGATGCCGAGCAGGGTGATCTCCTGGTCGAAGAGGGAAGGGTCAAAGAGATCGCCGACGACGAACTGCTCCAGCAGGGCGGTCATGCCGTTCTCGGCCACGCTGCGCAGGATCACCTCCAGCGCGTCGACGACGCCTTGATCCAGCTCCTCGCCGAAGTCCACGTCAAAGGCCCGCAGGTTGACCTCGACGCCCTGCGTGCGAGCCTGGATGCTGCCGCTCTCGGTCAGGGTGACGTAGACGTCGGCCTGGACCTCGGCGGGGTTGGCGCTGATGGTGCCCTGGGCGCCGTTGCCGATCTGGACGCGCAGCGCCAGGCCGAAGAGGTCGGCGCGGACCTGGAGGCGGCCGTCGAGGGGGATGAGGTCGATGGCGGCGCGCTCAACCTCGACGCCGAGGATGCGGAAGCTGTCGCTGGGGGGCAGGTTGGCGGTCAGGAGCTCGTTGAGGGTGTCGCCCTGGAGCAGGTCGATCATGGCCTCCTCGATGACGGCGAAGGCGCTCGTGTCGACGCGGGCCTCGATGGCGTCGCTGGAGGGGCGATCAAAGGGGGTGAACTCGCCGTAGATCGCCCCTCGGGTGGTCTGGCTCTTGCGCTCGGCGCGGTCGGTGGCGACGAGCTCCATGACGTTGAGGCCGATCTGGGGCGCCGTGACGACTTCGAAGGAGCCGTCGCCGCGCAGGTCGACGGGCTGCCCGTTGAGGGTCAGCGCCTTGACGCCGAGGCCAGCGTCGCTGACCTGCCCCCGGATCAGGAGGCGGTCGTCCTGACCCAGGACGATGAACTGGCCGCGGTCGGGGGTGTCGATCTGGATCTTGGGGGGGGTCAGATCGACCTGGACGTCGACGCTGCGCGTCTCGGCGTTGTCGGCCTCGACGACGATGGTCTGGTCACCCTCGGGCAGCGCGATCCCCAGGGAGAAGGCGCCGCCCTGGACGGGCGCGGTCTGGCCGTTGATCCGCACCTGGGAGAGGTTCGAGGCGCGGCCCTCGACCGTGGCGGTCCTCGTCAGGACGATCTCGCCCTGGAGCGGGGCCGTGATCTCGATCGAGCCGGGGCCGCCGTCGTTGTTGGGGGTGTTGACGCCGTCCGTCCCGTTTCCGGTCTTGTCGGAGCAGCCGGACAGGGCGAGGATGGCGGCGAGGCCGATCGGGAGCAGGGGGGCGGCGGGTATGTGCATGATCTCTCCGGGGGTTTTGACCGTGGCGCGCAGGCGCGGCGGTCTCGCGTGGGATCAATCCTGCCCTAAAGCCGGCCGCGCCGCCAGCGCGCTAGAAGCTCAAGCAGAGCGCGGCGCCTTGGGCGTCGTCGATGAAGGCGCGCGCGGCGACCAGCTCCACCTGCTCGCCGGCGACGAGATCTTCGGCGCGCCAGCCGAGCGCGCTGAGGCTGCGCCGACAGATCTTGAAGGCGACGCCGGACTGCTGGCACCGAGCGATGGCGCCCTGGAGGGCCTCGGCTGAGGGCTCCCCGGAGGGCGTGGGGGGCTTGCGCTGGAGGCGCTTCAGGAGGCTTGAGCGGGTCGTCTGGCGCTCGGAGATCAGGAGGCCGATGGCGCGGCCGGTGAAGAAGACCGTGGTGGTCATCCCCCTGTGGGTGGCCTCGACGGCCATGTCCAGGGCCGACAGGGCCGTGGCCGGGTCATCGCGCGAGAGCATGATCGCGGCGCGCAGGCGCTCGCTCGGGGTGGGGCGAGGGGGCGGCGCCGAGCTCCGAGGCTCGCGCGGGTGGGGCTCGGGGCTCGGGGTCTGGGCTGACAGGTCGAACATCGAGGGTTCGTCGGATGGGGAGGGCAGGTCGATGGATTGGGTGTTCCTGGGAGAAGGCAGGGGGGTCCGGTGGCGCTCGGGGGCGCTCGCGGTGATGGCCCGAGCGTTGCGGTGGGTCTGATCGGAGCGTTCGAAGATGGGGTTGTGGTCGGCGCTGGTCGACGCCCCAAGCTCCAGGTGGGCCGTCGTGGCGCCGTCGTGGGTGGCGTTGAGGTGGTGCAGGCGCGCGTCGTGGTCCTGGCACCAGCGCGTCAGGAGCGCTTCGAAGGACGGCCCCTGACCGATCAAGGCCACCTCGGCGTGCTTATCGCCGATCTCCTCGGCGATCCCGTCGAGGACGTCGAGGAGGGAGGCGTCGTCGAGGCTGCGGCAGTCGGCCACGCGCGAGATCAGCGCCGACTCGACGTCGCTCAGGCCCAGCCCGTCTGCGCTCTCGTGGCTTGCCCCCTTCGAGGCCAGGGACTCGACGGTGATGAGGGCCTCGAAGACCCCCTCGCGGCTCTCCAGGGAGACGAGCGTGGCCCCTGAGGCGCGACACCAGGCGCGCATGGTGTTGGGGAACAGGGGATCGTCGGCCAGGACGCGGTAGAGGGCGTCGCGATCAGGGCTCTCCCGCACGAGGCGAGCGAGCTTCATGGTGGGATAGGGGCTTATGCGGCCGGTGTAGTTGAGGATGACCTCGCGCTTCTTCATGGTCGCGCCGCGTCGGGGATGAGGATGGGCGAAGACAGCGCGTCGCTGGCGCTGCTGGCGAAGCTGTCCAGGAGGGCCTTGCGGCCGGGTCGCTGCCGCTGTCGGTCGATCAACGCCCGCAGCGCACCCTTGAAGGCGTCGGGGCTGATGGGGGCGATCAGGATGTGGTCGACGCCGCAGAACTCGAGGGTGTTGTGGAGCAGCTCGGCGTCGAGGTGGGTGGAGAGCAGGGCGCGGGCGGTCAGCCCGAGGACGTCGAGCGCGCGCAGCAGCGGGTCCTCGATGATGGCGTGCAGGTCGCTGAAGACGACCACGGCCGGCGGGTTCACGCGGCCCTTCTTGAGCAGCGAGAGCATGGCGCTGCGGGCCTGGGTGGGCAGGATGCGGACCTCGACGGCGCTCAAGTCCAGCGCGGCCTGGATGAGCTCCTGGTGGATGCCCGGCGCGTCGGTCAGCACCCAGATCTCCATCGGGTGATCCGGGGAGGCCAGGGCGATGGCCGAGCGCTCCCCGATGAAGTCGGGAGCGACGGCGTCGCGCGCGTCAGGGAAGCGCTCCAGCGTGGCCGAGGCGGCCTGCGAGAAGTTCAAGCCGGAGAGCGCGCGGTAGAAGGCGTCCGTGTCCTGGAAGCGATCCTCGGGGCGCTTCTCAAGGCCCTTGTGGACCAGGGAGGAGAGGCCGCGCGGGACGTTGGCGCGCAGGTGCAGCAGCGGCGGCGGGGTCTTGAGGTGGTCGTTGAGCAAGGCGTCGCTGTCGACGCCCTCGAAGGGCGGCGCCCCGGCGAGCAGCTCGTAGAGGACGACCGAGAGGCTGTAGAGATCCGAGGCGACGGTGGCCGGCTTGCCCTGGATGATCTCGGGCGCCATGTAGCGCGCCGTCCCAAAGATCATCTCGGCCTTCGGCCCCGCAGGCTCCCTGGCGGCGATCGCGCTCGACAAACCGTAGTCGATGAGCTTGATGTGGTTCGGGTTGTAAGGGACCTTGGCCAGGACGAGGTTCTCAGGCTTGAGGTCGCCGTGGAGCAGGCCGTGGCCGTGGGCCTCGGAGAGGCCCGCGAGCGCCTGGAGCGCGATCTGGACGGCGCGCTCGACGCCGATCTCCCGCTCGGTCAGGAGCAGATCCCGGACATCCTGCCCGCCGATGTACTCCGTGACGACGAAGAGCACCCGCTCCCCGTCGGCGTCCTGCTCCACGCCCGCGTCCAGCAAGGTCACGTTGTTGGGGTGCTGGAGCAGAGAGAGCGCCCGGACCTCCTGCTGAAAGCTCTGCACGTGCAAGTCGTTGCGCGCGCTCAAGAACTTGATGACCGCCGACCTGTTCAGCGCCCGTTGCCTCGCCAGCACCACGCGCGTCATCGGCCGCGTCTTGAGGTCGCGGAGCGCGCTATACTCCCGGCCGTTGAGGCAGAAGTTCGAGCTCCCGGTGAAGAAACCAGGACCCTCTTGCTTCGCATCTCCCATGAATCCGGTGCCTCAGAGCGTGATAGCTCGGAAATGGTGCATAATTGATCAGTGTTGAAGCGCCTGCGATAACACCGTGGTTAAAATAGTTCACAATCGTGCGCCGAGCAAGGTGGAATAAACCACTGCGCCATCGCCGAGCGCCTCGCGGCCGCTGCGCTCGCGCCGCCGCCGGCAGATCGGTTAAGGTGGCGCGGGTCTTCAAGGCAAGGGGGGATGGATGTCCGTCGTGTTGATCGCGCCTCCGATGGTCAGAGCTTGCGAGCCGCTGCTGGGGATAGCCACCCTCAAGGCCTTCCTCGAGGTCAACGGGGTGCGCTGCGACTGCATCGACGCCAACGCCCACGCCCAGGAGTGGCTTCTGGACGCCGACCGGCTCGACGGGCAGGTCGAGCGGCTCACGCGCACCCGCGGGGCCTCGGCGATGGCCCTGTCGCGCGCGCGCTCCTGGCCGACGCTGCGCCGTCAGGTCGGCGTCCTCAAGGCGCAGCTCCGCACCCCCGAGGGCTACGCCACCGCCAACCGCTACCGGACCACCGCGACCTGCCTCAACCGGGTCATGAACATCGCCGGCCTGTGCCACGGCGTCGAGGCGGGCTCGCCGATCCGCGCCAGCCTGAGCAATTACGAGGACCTGCGCTTCTCCGACATGGACTCGGCGCAGCTCGCCGAGGGCGCCGCCCAGCCCGAACTCAACCTCTTCTACGACTACTTCCGCGAGCTCCTGCTGCCGGAGCTCGTCGCCCGCCGGCCAGCCATCATCGGCCTCTCCTTCATCTTCCGCAGCCAGCTCCTGTGCGGCCTGGTGCTGGCGCGCATGATCCGCGAGGCCCTGCCCGAGGCGCTGGTCGTCATCGGCGGCGAGCTGATCTCGGCCTGGGTCGACGTGCTGGAGCAGACCCACCTGCCCACCCTCGCCGACGCCATCCTCCCCTACGAAGGCGAGCTCGGGCTGCTGGCCCTGGCCAGAGCGATCGCCCAGGAAGACCACGCAGAGGCGCGCCCCGCAGATCGCGACGCGCGGCTGGCGTCGGTCCCCAACCTGATCTGGACCGACGCCGGCGGGCGGCTCCGGCGAAACCCCACCCGCAAGGTCCAGGCGCTCTCGGAGCTGCCGCCGCCCGATTACAGCTGGGCGCCCTGGGATCTCTACCTCGCCCCGGTTCGCACCGCCGCGATGGTGACCGCCCGCGGCTGCTACTGGAACCGCTGCACCTTCTGCCCCGAGGTCATCAACCCCGAGACCTTGCTGCGCGTGGCGGACGTCGATCGCCTGACCGCGGACATGGACGACCTCCACGATCGATGGGGCGTCGCGCACTTCCACTTCATCGACTCGGCGCTGCCGCCACGAACCCTCAAGGGGATCGCGCGCCACATCATCGACCGACAGCGGCCCTACACCTGGTACGGCTTCTCTCGCCTGGAGCGGACGCTGGCCATCCCCGGCACGGCCGAGCTCCTGGGTCGCGGAGGCTGCCGGATGCTCAAGCTGGGCCTGGAGACCGGCAGCCAGCGCCTGCTCGACGGGATGGACAAGCGACAGGAGCTGGACGTCGTCTCCAGGATCCTCCGCGCCCTGCGCGACGCGCGCGTGATGGTGCACGCCTTCTTGATGTTCGGCACGCCCCGCGAGGAGTTCGAAGACGCCGAGATGACCCGCCAGTTCATCGCCGCCCACCACGACTGCGTCCAGTTCGTCAACTGCTCCATCATGAACCTCGCCCATGGCTCGCCCATGGCCCTCGATCCCCCGAGCCACGGGATCTTGAGCGTCCAGCCCTTCGCCATCGAGGGGCGCGCGCTGGATCTGGCCCTCTACAGCAACTTCGAAGGCGTGGGCTGGGGGCGGGTCGAGGCGCGGCGCTACCTGCACAAGGTCTTCCTCAAGGACCCGGCGGTGCGGCCGATCCACTTAAGGACCCCCGCGCTCTTTGACTCCAACCACTCGGCCTTCTTCCACCCCCTCGTCTTTGGCTCCCCCGAGGAGGGACTGCAAGATAAAACGTGTAAGATAAGCCAGGGTATATCATCAGAGCACGGAGCCCCAGTTGGCGGGGATCCGTCCCTCAAATCGGATGTGGAGCGCGGCCAGGATCTGCTTCCAGTAGGGCCTTGAGCGTCTGCCGAAGGCCTTGTCGTTGATCTTGCGCGCCAAGAGCGTCATCAGCCTCAGGCCGCTGTCTCGGTTCGGGAAAGACCTCTTGGTTTTCAACACCTTGCGCTGCTGGTTGTGCACGTTCTCGATCGCGTTGGTCGTGTAGATCAACTTTCGCAGCATCGGCCCCATCGACCAGAGCCCTTCGAGCGCCAAGGTGTGCCCCTGCCAAAGCTCGACCAGCTTCGGGTACTTCTCCTTCCACTGCCTCTCCAGTTCATCGAGCCCCTCCATGGCGGCCTCGAACGAGGGAGCCTGGTAGATCTGCTTGAGCGACGAGCAGACCTTCTCTCGGTCCTTGGAGGCGACGTACTTGGTGGAGCTGCGCACCAGGTGAACGACGCAGGGCGAGAAGTACAGCTCTGGCCATATCGCCCGAGCCGCCTTCTGAAGGCCCTCGAGTCCGTCCGCGCACAGGATCAGCACGTCGCGCATTCCGCGGCTGTGAAGCTCCGAGAAGACCTTGTGCCAGAAGGTGGCCGACTCGCCCGTCTGACCCTCCGGAGCCATGTAAAGTCCAAGGATTTCAAGCACTCCGAGGTCAGTGTAGGCGCAGATCTGGTAGACGGCGGTGGACTGGACGCCCTGGGTATGCCTGACCTTGAGGTGGATGGCGTCAACCAGAACGACGGGGTAGATCGCTTCCAGGGGGCGGTTGCGCCACTGGACGAGTTCCTGATCCATGCGGGTGGTCAGGCGGCTGATGAAGTCGGAGTTGACCTCGGCGCCGTAGAACTCTTCGATGTGCTCTTCGATGTCGCGGGTGCTCATGCCGGCGGTGTACATGGCCACGATGCGCTCTTCGAGCTCCTGGCTCAGGGCGGTGCGCTTGGGCAGGGTGGTGGGGGAAAAGGTGGAGAGGCGGTCGCGGGGAACCTCAATATCGACGGGACCATAGGAGGTGGTGATGGACTTGGTGGCGTGGCCGTTTCGGCTGTTGGAACGACGAGGGCGGCCGATGGATTGAGCCTCATCAAGGGTGATGCGCTCGTTGGGTTGGTAGCCGAGGTGGTCGGTCATCTCCTCGTCCATGGCAAGCTCGACCATGCGGGCGATCATCTGGGACATCAGCGAGCCGCTTTGAGGCTTGAGGCTGTCGCCGAGGGGTTTGCCAGCGGCCTCCTTGGCGGCGCGCTTGAGAAGCAGCTCGACCTCAGGACTGAAAGCGTTGGGGGAGGTGCGACCTTTTCTGCGTTTGTCAGTCATCTCGATCTCCAGGGGAAGGGGCTCGACGCCCTGTTTTACCCCAAGGCTATCTTACACACCTCATCATACAGTCCCCCCGAGGACACGCAGAGCGCCGAGGCCGTCGAGGTCGCGGCGGGAGCGGCGGTCTGAAGACGCTTTGAAGACGCTTCGACGGCGCTTCGACGGCGGCTTGAAGACGCTCTGAGGGCGCTCTGAGGACACTTTGGGACACTTCGAGGACGCTTCGAGGGCGCTTCGACGGCGGCTTGAAGACGCTCTGAGGACGCTTTGGGGCGCTTTGGGGCGCTTTGAAGGCGGCTTGAGGGGCGACTTGAGGGCGAACTGGGGGCTCTTCGCCTTTGACGGGAGAGGGCGCTGGTTGGCGGACTTGTTCTTTTATCTTGTTGATATTGTTTGTTTTTTATGGTCGACGTGGGGGCTTTCAGGGGGCCGGCGCCTGGGGGGCGCTGGCTGGCTTGCCGCGCAGGCGCCACCACTGGACGCCTCGGGGTGTGTAGAAGCCGCGGTCGGCGATGTAGCGCAGGTTGACCACGAAGCACTCCTGGCCGCCGATGAGGGCGACAGTGGGGGTTTCAGGCGAGGGGTCGATGACGCGGAAGCGCATGGGTGCGAGGCTGTCGATGGCGGTGATTCGGGCGAAGTCTTCGATGGGGATGAGGCGGCCGAGGAGGAGGGCGCGCAGGAAGCCGATGCTGAGCCTGGGGTCCCAGAGTGTGGCGAGCTCCAGCCCGGGCGCGACCGAGAGCCCTATGAGGAGGGTTTCGTCGATGCCGGCGATGAGGGCCTGGAGTTGATCGTCGAGGGCGGGGAACATGGGTTCGTAGCGGTCGGGGGTGGGGGCCTCGGCGCGGGGGCTCTCGGCGAGGATCTGGAGGGCGCCGCGGTGGAGGGCGTCGGCGTGGGGGGCCAGGTGTTCCTGGGCGAAGCGGGCGGACTCTTCGAAGATCTGGATGTGATCGAGCGGGGTGTCCCGGTCGGTGAGGTGCTGGCGGAGGCTGTGGTGGTATTTTTCGAGGATCAGCGCGGCCGTCTCCAGGTCGTTGGCGCGGTGAGCTGGGAGGGCCGGCAGCGGGTCGAGGACGGTGGAGGGGGTCTGGCAGGCCGTGAGCAAGGTGAGGCAGAGCAGGACGGCGAGGGGGTGTGGTTGGCGCATGGGGGGTGAGGTCTCCTGGTGGGGTTTGGGGAGGGGGGGGCCTGGTGTGGGTTTGTCGGCGGGTTGTGGGTCAAGGGCGGACTCTTTTGTACACGAGGGCGGTTGTCTCCGAGGGCGCTTTCTTGAAAAAACGGGCGTCTTTGTTCAGACTGTCGTTCAGGCTTTCGAGCGGAAGGCGGCGGAGCGCGGTGGCCCCGACGGGCAGGAGGTTTTCGATGTTCACGAGGGCAAAGGCGGGCGCGGTGAAGGGTGCCGAGGTCGAGGCGCAGCGGGTCGGGTATGAGAGGGCGGTGCAGGAGGCCGAGCGGGCCGTCGCGGCCTTCGATGAGGCGCACGAGGACTTTGCGGCCAAGGTGATCCCCTCGGTCGAGGCCTGGATGGAGCGTTTTTCGACCCACAAGACGATCTATGAGCTTGAGGACGTCGTGGCGCAGGTCAAGGCAGCCCAGAAGATCGCGGCGACGCGCGAGGGTCGCCCTGGCGCAGGCGCGGTGATCGGCGGCGGCGCGGTGATCGGGGGCGTCGCTGGAGGGGTGTCGGTGGGCGGCGCGGGGGCGGCGGCGGTGGGGGCCTCGTCGGTCCTGCTGCCGATCGGCGTGGTGGTGGGCGGGCTGCTCTTCGTGGGCGGGATCGCCTGGGCGATCCGGCGCGCGCGGCGCGCGTCCGCGCAGCGCCGCGTCGAGGTCGTCGATGACCACCTGGACCAGCTCGGGGAGGCTCAAGAGGCCCTGCGCGGCCTGGCTCAGCGGGCCAGCGCGCTGCGGGCCGCGCTCCTGGAGGTCCGGGCCGAGGCCGAAGCCGCGCTGCGGGAGCTGTCGACGGTCTCTCACCTCTACGTCCAGTACTGGACCTACCGCCAGCGGCAGGCGCTCTCGGATCTGATGGCGAGCTTCAAGCGCTACAAGAAGATCCTTGAGGAGGAGCTGGTCCTGCCCGAGGCGCTCTGAGCCTCTCCCCCAAGGGCTTCAAAAAGTCTTCTGGTAGCTCTCAAGGGTCGATCCCTTGACGGCCTCGTCGAGCGCGTTCCAGTCCTCGGAGGCGTCGCTGCTGATCGCCTTGAAGAGCGCGTCGAGCCACGGCGGTCGATCCGCGGCCTGCCCCGCGTCGCCCGGCGCGCGCCCGATGAAGGCGCCGAGGTTGGCCTCGGGGGCGTCGGCGGAGACCCGCAGCGCGATCGTCAGCTCCTCGTTGATGGTCATGGGGAAGAGGCGCGCGTCCCATAAGATCTTCTGTCCGCTGGGTTTTTTCCAGATCCAGCCGGGGTGGTCGCCGGGGCGCAGGACCTGCGCTGCGCCCCCGGTGCCCTTGTGGGTCAAGGCCACGGCCACGGGGATCTCGGTCTTCCAGCGGCCGGGCTCGCAGGCGATGTCCTCGGGGGTGTTCTGGAAGCCCTTGAGGGTCAGCTCCTGAAAGCTGACCGGGCCGCCGTAGAGGGCGCGGGTCGCCTCCCGGCTCTCGGCGGCGGGCAGGCCAGGGACGGCGCGATCCATCGGGCTCGGCGGGTGGACCCCGACCAGCAGGGAGAGCGCGTCGGCGTGCAGGAAGAAGGTCGGCTTGCCGTGGCGCGCGTCCCGGTAGATCCGCAGGCGCTTGTAGACCGTCGCGGGGACCGGGATGGTGACCTCGCGCCATTGCATCGCCCAGAAGGGTGCGCCGACGGCCTCGGGCGGCAGCTCGAAGGTCTGGTGGCTGGCGGGGGACTGGGCCAGAACCTCGCGGGCCAGACGACAGGTCTTGTCCCAGTGCTCGGGGCTCAAGAGGCGACCCTTGAACTCCGCCACCCGATCCTCCTCCCAGCGCTCCTCCCTTGAGATCCTCAAAAAGTCCTCGCCGCTCCACGCGGCGATCTCGGGCAGCCGCGCCAGGAAGTCAGCCTTGTAATCGCCGGTCATCGGCGCCGAGCCAGGAGCGGAGGCCGGCGCGGCCCGCTCCTCGGCCCGGCCTGCGCCGCCTGCGGCGCTCGGGGGCGTCGTCCGTGTCGGCGCTGTTTGACGCGCGCCCTCGGCTGGAGCGCCGTCCTGGCCGGCCGGCACACCCTTGGGCTCGGGGTTCCAGCCGCTGAGCCAGGCGCCGAGCGCGAAGGCGCAGGCCAGGGCCGTCAAGGTGGCGATCAACGTCGATGGCTTCATGGCGCCTCCTTCTTCATCGAGTGTTTGTCGAGATCGACGCGCTGGCCTGCGCCTCCTCGGGCTGCTCGGCCGGCGCGGCGTCCTCGATCATCAAGGGGAGCCGGCTTGCGCCAGCCGGGAGCGCCGCGCGCCGCGTGGCCGCGACGTGCGCGCCGAGGCGCTGCAGGAGCCAGGAGCGCTCGGGCGCGGAGAGCTGGTGGCCGAGGTTGAAGCTCTGGACGCCCAGCTCGACCCGGATCGTGTCGGCAGGTCGGGTCAGCCGTTGAATGGTCGACAGGCCGACGTGGCCGATGTCGCGGGTCAAGCCCTCGGCGCGGCTCAGCCGCCGGCCGAAGATCCTGCGCTCAAGGGCGAAGCGCTCATCGTCGACCTCGATGTGCTGGCTCTCGCCGATAAAGCGCAAGAAAATCCAGATGTTCCAGAAGCCGGCTGCGAGGAGGAGCGGCCCGAACATCATCGCCACGCTTGGGGAGGCGCCGGCCATCTTGATCCAGAAGGCCGCAAAGCCCAGCCAGAAGACCGAGAGCGCCCCGAGCAGCATCGTTCTGGCGCTGGCTCGCCTCAACCCCGAGGCCGGCAGGGTGAGTTCAAGGCGCCCGCCGCGCTCCTCCTGCCGGATCAGGCTCCCCGCTGGCGGATCGAGCCGCACCCACGCCGCGGGCGGCCTCGCGCCCTCGTCGGAGTCCCCCCCGCGGTTGAGGTCGTCGAGGGCGTCGAGCGCGGCGCGGGCCGTCGGCAGCCTGTCCTCGGGCGCGGGCTCGATCATGCGATCGAGCCACCGCCCGAAGGGCGCCGACACCTCGCAGGCCGCCCGGAAGTCGATCCGCAGCCGCACCTGCGGCAATGCCGACGGGTCCTTGCCCGTCAGCAAGAAGACGAGCGTCGCCCCCAGCCCGTAAAGATCGCTGGCCGGCCCGGCCCGACCCTGGAGCTGCTCCGGCGCCATGGTCCCGAAGGTGCCCACCACCGTCGACGCGTGGCCGCCCTCCTCCGGGGCCGCGTCCCGGACCGCGCCGAAGTCCACCAGCGCCAGCGCGCCGTCGGGCCTGATCAAGATGTTCTGGGGCTTGATGTCGCGGTGGATCACCGGCGGCGTGCGCGCCTGCAGGTAGACCAGGATCTCCAGGACCTCCCGCGCGATCCGCCGCACCTCGGCCTCATCGATCGACCAGCCCGCCGCCCGCCTCTCATCCAGCGACCGCCCCTCGATCAGCGCCTGGATCAAGCAGAAGCCCTCGCCCTGCCCAAGCGGCACGCTGTCGATGAAGCGCGGGATCGCAGGGTGATCGAGGCTGGCCAGCACCCGCGCCTCCCGCTCAAAAAGCTCCAGCGCCTTCCAGCTCTCCAGCGACCGCATCGAGAGCACCTTGATCGCCACCCGCCCGCCGCCGCCGACGTCCTCCGCCTCCCACGTCGTCCCCATACCCCCTCGTCCGAGATGCCGCAACACCTTGTAACGATTGGAAATTGTCTGTCCGGCCTCGATCATGGCGCCGCCCTTCATCTCTACCCTGGCGACCGCCATTGTGCCCCCAACGCGCCCCGCTGGCCACCCCCGCACCTTGCTCCTCGATCCAAGGCCAACGAGGAGCCCGCTGGAGCGACGTGGGTTTACGCGGTGGAGAAATCAGGCGAAGCCATTGTCGCGGCGTATCTGGACGATGAACTGGGCCTGCGACTGCAAGGTCCGCAAGCGTTGTCAGACGACATCCTAAAGTGTACCCCGACGACAGACCAAAGTGTCCCCCCGTCGCCGGGAGAAATCGAGATGTCCAATCCGTATGAAGTCGAGGTAGGGCTGCTCCTCTCACGCCGTTGTGGCGTCCCTGAGGAGGC
>SXGS01417918.1_pt1 | contig 70038 bp, 58 predicted proteins | sample 3174681 | NCBI WGS metagenome assembly SXGS01 (sample SAMN11356861, study PRJNA531348) | freshwater metagenome | isolation source: freshwater sample F1-80 | place: China: Fuxian Lake, Yuxi | collected 2017-12-25
ATGACATCGTGCTCGAGATGGAAGAAATCAACCACGACTTCCCCGACACCGACGTCGTGATCGTCTGCGGCGCCAACGACATCGTCAATCCGGGCGCGCTCGATGATCCGTCGAGCCCGATCTTCGGCATGCCGATCCTGGAAGTGTGGAAGGCCAAGACCTGCATGGTGATGAAGCGCGGCATGGCCAGCGGCTACGCGGGCGTCGACAATCCGCTCTTCTACAAGGACAACACGCAGATGTTGTTTGGCGATGCCAAGAAGATGATCGACGCGGTGCTGGCCGAACTGAAGAAGTAAGACGTCAATCGGCCTAGAATCGGCGCCAGGGGGATGGCATGAGGACAACGACAACTGGAACGTTTGCGGCGATCACGCTGGCCGCCGGCCTGGGCCTGGTGCATGTCGAGGCACAGGCGCCATCGGGAACTGTCGATTCGCACGTCGCCGCCGCCCTGGGCGCCGCCGGTCAGGATCACCTCGGGCTCTTCAATCGCCTGTGCCAGCCGGAACCGGCGCTGACCGCGCCCACGGTCGCCACCACCACCTCGGCGCCGCCCCGACCACCCGGCCCACCGGCGAAGTCGACGTGGGAGACCGCCGCCGTCAAGGTCTTCGACAACCTCTACTTCGTCGGCGAAAAAGAATACTCGGCGTGGGCGGTGACGACGAGCGACGGCATCATCATTCTCGACACCATCTTCGAGTACTCCGTCGACAGCCAGATTGTCGGCGGCCTGAAGAAGCTCGGCCTGAATCCCACCACCATCAAGTACGCCCTGGTCAGCCATGGCCATCGTGACCACTCGGGCGGCGCGCAGTTTCTGCAGGACTCGTTCAAGACGCGCGTGCTGCTGTCGGCCGCCGATTGGGACATGCTCGAGAAGAACACCCGTGACCCCTCGAAGCCGAAGCGCGACATGGTGGTGACCGATGGTCAGGTGCTGACGCTCGGCGACCAGAAGCTCACCTTCTACATCACGCCCGGTCACACCATGGGCACGGTCTCGACGATTGTGCCGGTCTTCGATCGCGGCACGCGTCACGTGGCTGCCGCCTGGGGTGGTACCGCGTTCAACTTTCCGCATTCAAAAGAGCGCTTTCAGATCTACATCGACTCGGCGCGCCGCTTCAGCGACGTCGTGGCCAAGGCCGGCGCCGACGTGCTGATCGCCAACCACACCATCTTCGACGGTTCGAAGACCAAGCTCCCGGCCATGGCGACCCGCCAGGCCGGCGATCCGCATCCGTACGTGATCGGAACCGACAGCGTACGCCGTTACCTCAAGGTGGCGGAGGAATGCGCGATTGCCGGGATGATGCGGTTGCCCTAGCGACAGGAACACGACCATGAAAACACCAATCAGCATTCTCGTCGTCGCCGCGTTCCTGGCCTTGGTGCCGGTGACCGCCTCGCTGCAGTCGCCGACCGACAAACCTAAAGGTTTGTCGCCACACATGGTTGGCGGGCTGGCGGCCGATCGCGTCGCCGTGATCGACAGCGGCCTGCAGCGCTACGTCGACGACAACCGCGTCGCCGGCGTGGTCGCGCTGGTGCTGCAGGACGGCCAGCCCGTCTATGAGAAAGCGTTTGGCTGGGCCGACAAGGAAGCCGGGCGCCGGATGACCACTGACACAATCTTCCGGATCGCGTCGCAGACCAAGGCCTTGACCAGCGTCGCGATCATGCAACTGATCGAAGAGGGCCGCCTGTCGCTTGGCCGCCGGGCCGGCGAATTCATTCCAACGTTCGCCACGACCACCGTCGCCACCGGCAAGAAGGGCGCCACGGTGAGCACGGAGCCGGCCAAGCGGCCCATCACCATTCGCGACCTGCTGACGCATACGGCCGGCATTTCCTATGGCACCGAGGCATTGGTCTCTGAGCTCTACCAGGCCAAGGGACTCGGCCCCGCGGCCGGCGCCGGTTGGTACACCGCCGACAAGGACGAGCCTGTCTGCACGACAATGGAGCGGCTGGCGACACTGCCGTTTATGGCGCAACCCGGTGAGAAGTGGGTCTACGGCTACAACACCGACATCCTCGGCTGCATCGTGGAGAAGGTCTCCGGGATTCCCCTCGACCAATACCTGCGCACGCGCATCACGTCGCCTCTCGGCATGACGGACACGCAGTTCTTCCTGCCGCCCGCGGACCGGGCCCGCTTCTCGGCGGTCTACGCGAGCAAGGACGCGAGTTACGTGCGCGCACCCGACGGCGCGCGGGGGCAAGGCCACTACGTCGATGGGCCGCGCAGGAATTTCGCCGGCGGGGCTGGATTGCTGTCGACCGCCCGCGACTATGCGCGCTTCCTCGAAGCGATGCGTCTGGGCGGCACCGTGGACGGTGTGCGTTTGCTCTCGCCCCGCAGCGTCCGCCTGATGGCCACCAACCAGGTGGGCACGCTGCACTCCACCACTGGTTTGGGGTTCGGCCTTGGCTTCGAGACCACCGACCGCTATGGCGCCGGCGGCATGCAGACCGAGGGCTCGTTCGGATGGGGCGGCGCCTATGGCTCCACTTATCGCATCGATCCCGACCAGCGTCTCGTGATGGTCCTGATGATGCAGTTGGTCCCGAACGGCAGCGACCTTCGCGACGCGTTCCCGAACCTGATCTATCAAGCGTTGCGATGAACCTCTTCGTTGATCGGGCACTCGCATTGCGGCTCGAACAGGCCGAGGGGTCAGACCCTATTTCACGGTGGTGGGCGGCCGCCGGTGATGCGTGGCCCGTTCGTAGGCAGCAGCCAACTCCAGCAACCGTTTGTCATCCCACATCCGCCCGAGCAACGACACCCCGACCGGGTAGCGGCCACCGATGAATCCGGCCGGCACGGTCACTTGCGGCAGTCCGGTCGCGGCGCTCTCCTCACACGTGCCGGGCTCCGATCCGTATCGCTCAAGACCGCCCTCGTGAGTGTGGGGACGCGCCTGGTTGGCCGGGAACAGCAGTGCATCAAGCTTCTGCTGGTCCATCAGATCCACAAAGATCTGCCGGAAGGCCTCGCGACCTGCAAAGAATTGGCGGGTCGCCTCATCGAGCGCGGTCCCGGCCGCCACCGGCACCAGCGCGCCCTCGAATCGACGCGCGCTGACCGGCGCCAGCTTCCCTGACGCAAGTAGCTCCTGGATCGTCAGGACCTTGTCTCCCGGCTTCGCGCCACGAGACAGGTATGCCTCCCATCCGGCTCGCAGTGAACCGGGTGCCGAGCCTCGTGCGGCGGCGTACTTCGCGTCGTAGTCGGCGATGGCGACATCAACCACGATGGCGCCAGCAGACTGCAGTTCCTTGATCACACGATCCATGTTGGCGGCGACGTCGCGTTCGCCGGTGAAGCCAACGAAACGCTGGCGCAGCGCGCCGATGCGCTTGCCCTTGAGCGATGCGGCCTCCAGGCCCTGGGCGAACGAACCGGAAATGTGCGACGCGGCGGTGGCCGTCACCGGATCTTCAGGGTCCGAGCCGGTCACCAGGTCGAGGGCCATCGCCACGTCGCGGACCGACTTAGCCATGGGGCCCACGGCATCGTTAAAGGTGTTCAGAGGCATCACGCCGGCACGGCTCGTCATGCCCCGTGTCGTGCGTATGGTAGCGAGCGAGGCAAACGAAGCCGGGTTCGACAGCGAGTTACAGGTGTCGGTGCCGAACCCCAGCGCGGCCAGGCTGGCCGCCACCGCGGTGGCGCTGCCGCCGCTGGAACCGGACGTGCTCAACGACGGGTCGTAGGCGTTGCCGATAGTACCGCCCACGGTGCTGATGCCGAAGTCACCAAACGGAAACTCGTCAAGATTGGCCTTGCCGAGAACGACCGCACCGCCCTGTTTCATACCGGCGGCGACGCGCGAGTCGAGACGCGGCCGGTGATCGACCAGCGCCAGTGAACCGCTCGTGGTGGGCAGCTCGACGGCATCGATGTTGTCCTTGAACACGACCGGCACGCCGTGGAACGGGCTCCGGATGCGGCCACTCGCTCGTTCGGCGTCGCGGGCGCGAGCATCGGCAATTGCTCGTGGGTTGATCGAGAGCACGGCACGGAAGGTCGGGCCGTGACGGTCGTACTGCGACAGCCGCGCCAGATACTCCCGGGTGATGTCTTCGGACGAGACGAGGTTGCGCGTCATCGCGTCCTGCAGTTGGGTGACGGTCTTTTCAAACACCGTGAAGGCCGCTGGCGCGGGTGTGGCCGGCCAGTTGACGATTTGCGCTCGCTGCAGGGCCGTCAGGCCGCGCAAGTCCGGCGCGGCCACCAGTTGCCTGGCGACCGCGGTCACGCGCGCGATCTCGGACCCGGCGGCCGGCACCTTCGCATCGGCTCCGGCATAGACCGCTTCCCCGGTCACCAACGCGTCCTTGAACGGAATTGGATGGCCACCACGGGGATCGTAGAGCTCAGAGAGTCCCTTCACGACGAACGTCACCAGGGCCGCGGTCTCGCCCGGGCGCAAGCGCAGCGTGAAGACATAGCCGATGTGCGCGGTGTCCATCCCAGGCCAGGCCGCGTCGAAGGGATCGCCGTAGATGTCGCCGATCGATGTCAACGCACCGCGGCGGGTGCCCAGCACGTGCGCGGACGGGCCGTGTCCCGAGGGGCCGTCGGCCGGATGGACGGCGCCCTTCGCGTTTTGCATCATCGTGACAAAGCTGTCGGCGAGATCGATCTGCTGATCGCCGCTGGAGGTAGTCGCGACGGTGGCGGGGCCGCCGTCCTCACCCGTGCCGACGGCGCCACCCCAGGCGACGCGCACCGTGCGCTCGTCAGCGGTCGTGTTGGTGAACGAATCGAAGTAGCGCAGGTAGGAGGTGTCCTTCGACGTGCTGATCCCCCTGGCAATGATGATGCCCTCGTGCCAGGCGGGAGTGGTCGAGTCGAAGCGGCCGGCGCCATCGTGGTGGAGGCCGAAGCCATGCAGATACTGATTGGTGACTACCAGCGAGTTGTCTGCTCGCCGCACCTGGAGCTTGAGATAGCCAAAGCCATTGAACGGGTTGGCACGCCCGCCGGTGGCGATGCCGCCGCTGTCTTGTGACCACGGCGAGGTGTCCTGGAGGTCCCAGAACTGGCCGTCGCTCGAAGGCACGCGCGTAACGGCGACGACGCTGATGGCACAAATCGCCGCGCCGATGGTCGCAAGGGCCAGTGCCTTGAGGGTTCGCATTACGCGGAGTATAAGTGAGAAGATGTGGCGATGACGCGGATGCTCGTGGGTTGCGCCCTTGCTGCGGTGATGGCAGCGGCGCCGTCGGCGCGCGTGGCGCTGACGGCCAGACGTTTCTGGAGGCGCGCCGACGCGATCCTGCGCGGCGGCCGTGAAATTACTGGCCGGCCGAACATCCTGGCCGTTCGCGACCTGCGCCGCCCGTGACACTTGCCCTCGTCTTCCTGATCATCTATACGGCCGCCCTCACCGCCTTTGGCGTGTGGGTGGGCCGCCGCGTGACCGGCGCCGCCGACTTCTTCGTCGCCGGCCGCCGCCTGTCATGGCCGCTCATCGCGAGTACGGTGCTCGCGGCGAACATCGGCGCCGGGACGACGGTGGGCGCCGCCGGGCTCGCCTATCGGGACGGCCTTGGCGCGTTGTGGTGGAACGGCGCGGTGGGCATCGGCACGCTCGTGCTCGCGTTGTGGGTCGGTCCCAAGCTGTGGCAGTTGGCGTCCGACCGCGGCCATTTTACCGTCGGCGATTTCCTCGAGGAGAGGTACGGTGGCGCGGTCCGAGGACTGGTGGGTTTACTGATCGCCGTTGGCGCGCTGGCCTTGCTGGCCGGACAGTTGATCGCGGGGGCCGCCGTGCTCGAAGTGGTCGGCGGGCTGCCGCGATGGCAGGGCATTGTCATTGGCGGCATGGCCATGACGGTGTATTTCACGGCCGGTGGGTTGCTAAGCTCGGCGTGGGTCAACGCCTTGCAGTTGGTGGTCCTGCTTGGCGGCTTTCTCGTGGCCGCGCCGCTGATCCTGATGAAGGTCGGCGGCCTGCAAAGCATTGCGGCGGCGCCCGGCATTCCGTCCACCTACTGGGATCCGATGTACTCCGCCGGGGTGTCATCGGGCTGGACGCTGCTGATCCTGCTGACGCCTGGGTTCATCATCTCGCCGGGCCTCGTCCAGAAGGCGTACGGCGCGATTGATGCGCGGAGCGTGCGCATCGGGCTGGGCGTGGCGGCCGGGGCGCAGATGCTGTTTTCGTTCCTGCCGGTGGTGCTGGGCATGGCGGCGCGGGTCAATCATCCCGACATCGCAAGCGCGAATGTCGTGCTGCCGACGGTCTTGCTGGCAGAGCTGCCGGTGGCGATCGGGGCGCTGAGTCTCGCCGCCATCTTCACAGCCGAGGTCAGCACGTGCGATGCCATCCTGTTTATGGTGGCGACCTCGTCCTCCCGCGATCTGTACCAGCGGTTCATCAACCCGAAGGCGACCTCGGCACAGATGCTGTTTGTCGCCCGGGTCGCAGCCCTGATCGGCGGCGTGCTCGGCATGCTCCTGGCCACCCAGTTGGCGACCATCATCGATGCGATGAAGATTTTCTATTCGCTGCTGAGCGCGACGCTCTTCGTGCCGATGGTCGGCGCGCTGTGGTCGACGCGCGCGGGAGCGCGAGAAGCGATGGCGGCCATCGTGTGCGGCGTCACGGCATTGTTGGCGGTGCAGTTCGGCACCGACCGCACGGGCTGGTGGGACCCGAGCCTGTGGGGATTGATGGCCAGCGCGGTTGGATATGCCGGGATGTTAATGACAAGTAGGGCCAGCAGGGCCGCCTGGCACTCATGGCGCAATCCTCAGTTCCGCTCCGTAGAGCGCTGTTCGATCGTTGTCACGCGCCGCCCAGCGCAGCAGCGTGGCCGGATCCTTCTTCACCGTGCCGCTGAAGGCCGGGTTGCCATTCACCATGACGGTGACCGGCTTCGAGAAATCAACCGCATCAGGCGATAGCAGCAGCGTGAACGCGGCCACGTCGCGGACCTTCGCATCGAAGGTGTTGCCGGCACGGGTCACATCAACCCGGCCTGACAGCTTGAGATGCTGGAAGAAGCCGCGGTCCTTCAGTTCGGTCTCGCGCGAGGCATCTTGCCGCAGCTCGTTGATGACCAGCCAGCGGTTGCGATTGAACTTGTCGGTGCGCTCGGTCTCCCACGACAGCTTCGCCGGATGCGTCACGCGCGCATGCTCACGCACGAATTTCTCGTACTGCTCCCGCTCCGTCGGCCACCACGCGGTATTGTGGCCGGCACCGGGCTGCGGGCGGAATACCAGCGGCACGCCCATCGACTGGAACCACTTGATGTGCGGTTCAACCTGGTCAACGGGATACAGGTTGTCGAGCTCGCCGTTGACGATGTAGAGCGGCACATTCATGAGATTGTTGCCGTACATCTCGCCGTCGGCGCCATTCTGCGGACCGCGGATCACGGCGATGCTGCCATTGAGCGGCAGGTACGACGACCACAGCGCGGGCTCCTTCAGCGCCATGTAGTAGACGCCGGTGCCGCCGTCGGAAATGCCGGTGAGGTAGATGTGCGACTCGTCGATGTTGTACTTGCGCTTCAGCGTGTCGACAGCGCGCAGGATGTTGTCGATTTGTTCCTCGTCCCACCACTGCGCCGCGGCCCAGCCGCTCGGATGCAGGTAGATCTGCTGCTCGCCCTCAATGCGATTGGGCGTGCGAGCGGTCGCGGACACACCTGAAGGTTGGTCCCCACGAGCAGGTGGATTGGGCGACGGCCGGCCCACGCCACCATGCAGTTGCACGCGCAACTGAATCGGCTTGGCCGGATCGTACGCAGCCGGCACCTCGACGATGTTGTTGAAGAATGGACCCGACTTCGACTTCCACCGCAGCGAGTACTCGCCGCGCTTCTCGTCACCATAAACGCGGCCTTTTTTCAACCGCGCGTAAGTGCGGTCGAAATCCGCGCCGGCAACCACCAGTTGCTCGGCCGCAGTCTGTGCCTCGGCCGGCGTTTCTGCGGCGAAGAAGGTGTCGAACAGCGGGTCAACCGGCGCCTGGGCAGACAGGCTTGCCGCGAACGCCAAGGTGAGAACAATGCCGGAAGGGCGTCCCTTGATGGGGCGCCAATTGATCCTCATAGGCTTGCGAGAATAGCGCAGAACTCCGCCAGGACCATGGCCGTCGCCCCCCACACCTTCTCGTCCTCGATGTCGAAGAACGGCACGTCGACCTGGATGGCCTGGCCGGCCGTGGTGCGCGTGCGAAACTCTCGCTTGACGGTGGCCGGATCACGCAGTTGCTCCAGCGTCGGCTCGATGATCCTGGCCACTTCCCACTCGGCGCGATTGAACACCGGGCGGGCCGGCAACACGCCCACCACGGGATGCAGCAGGAAGTTGCTTACCGGAATGTGGAGCGGCGTCAGGCGTCCCAACACCAGCACCTGGCGGCGATCGACGCCGATCTCCTCCTCAGCCTCGCGCACGGCCGCAGCCTCGATCGTTTCGCCGTCATCGACGCCGCCGCCGGGCAAAGACACCTGGCCGGTGTGGTTCCGCATCCCCGAACCGCGGACGGTCAGCGGCAGGTAGAAGGCTTCATCGTGGGGATAGATCAGCAGCAGTGCGGCGCCGTCGCGCGTGCCTTCCGGGATCGTCAGCGGATCCCATCCGACGCGAGGGCGTGGGGCCATGCGTAGCTGCGCTTCGAGGCCGGGCAACGGCCGCGACAAAGCGTCCAGCAGACGCTTTCTCAAGTCGGCGGGCACGCCATCAGCGTAACGCAGGATACTCTTGGAGCGTGCCCTGGTTCGTCCTCGCCCTCGCCGTCGTCGTCCTCTTCGTCGCCATCTGGCTCATCGTTCCGGCGCCGACGATGATGTTGCTGCCGCTGGCCGTTGGCGGCCCCGAGATCAGCCCTCTGCTGTTGGTGCCGGCGTTGTTGGTGGCGGTCCTCGCATGGCGAGGCGGCGGACGGCCCCGGCCGGTGTCACTGGCGTTGTCGGCTGCAGCGGTCGTGCTGTTCGCGATTCCGATTGTGCAGTATCCGAGGAGCGCACCGTTCTCCTTCACGACTTTGGTCGCCGGCCTCGACCTTGGCCAATCGCGGCTGACACGCGACGTCCCGTTCGGCGCGCCCGGCGGCGTGCCGCTCACCGTCGATATCTACCAGCCCATGCGCGGCGGCCCCTACCCTGCCATCGTGCAGATTTACGGCGGCGCGTGGCAACGGGGCGTGCCTGGCAACGACGCGCCCTTCGCGGCCCGCCTGGCCGCCAGTGGCTACGTGGTGTTCGCGATCGACTATCGCAAGGCACCGGCCTGGAAATGGCCCGCACAGCTGGACGATGTGCAGGCGGCACTGGCGTGGGTGCGGGTGCACGCGTCCGAGTACAGCGCGGATGCGTCCAAGCTGGCGTTGTTCGGCCGCTCAGCCGGCGGCCAGCTCGCCGTCGTGGCGGGTCTGCAGGATCCCGGTGTGACGGCGATCATCAGCTTCTACGGACCCGTGAATCTCACGAATGGCTGGCGCTATCCGCCACGACCCGATCCGATCGGCTCGCGCGCGGTGCTCGAGGCGTTCATCGGCGGCACCCCGGACCAGATGCCCGAGCGCTATCAGCAGGCCTCGCCCATTACTTTCGTGTCGGCCACGGCACCGCGGACGCTGCTGATCTACGGCTCGCGCGATCACATCGTGCAGCCGCACTACGGACGGAACCTGCACGCGGCCTTGACGGCCGCCGGCGTGAACTCTGAGTTCGTCGAGATCCCATGGGGCGACCACGCGTTCGACGCGCTGCCTGCCGGGTTGAGCGGGCAGCTCTCGCTGTTCCATGTTGAGCGATTTCTCGCCGACGTGTTCAAGCGCTGAGTGACGACGACTGCACGCACACCGCGGTCCATCCCGAACATGGACTGGTCACCCTTGTTTGGGTCCTGCAGTTATCTGCCTGGCACGGACGCCATCACGTTGGCCATTTGAAGCTGACGGGGCAATCACAGAAAACCAAGAGATCAGGAGAAGGTGAATTTATCGCCACCGGCAACGTCATGGCTCTCGCCGTCGGCATGGGCATCGGCGCGGCGGCGTCAGGCGATACAATCGACTGGTGCCTGTGTCCCTGACGACCCGCGAGCGCGCCCACCTGAAGGCGCGCGCCCACAAGCTCGAACCGACAGTCTTCGTCGGACATCACGGCGTCACGCCTTCGGTGATCACGGAAGTAGATCGCGCGCTGACGGCGCATGAGCTGATCAAGGTGAAGGTCCTCGGCGACGACCGCGACGCGCGCGAAGCCATCGGCCACCGGCTCTGCGAAGGCACCGATGCCGCACCGGTTCAACGGGTCGGCAAGGTGATTGTGCTGTGGCGGCCGAAGCCGGAAGAAGCGACAGGAGACAAGAAGGTCACCAGGAAGACCACACCATCACGCTGACGGGAATACCACTCCGGGTGCCAGCACGCCGTCCGGATCAAGGCTGCGCTTGATCGCGCGCATCGCGTCGATGCCGGCGGAGCCGTAGAGCCGCCGTAACAGTTCCTGCTTGATCGGGTTGCGGCCGACGCCATGTTCGGCCAACGGGCTGCCGCCCATGGCGATCACCGCCTCGCCAAGCAACAGGATCGCCTCTTGCCCTGTCGTGACGTCATCGGCGCTTTTCGGGACCACGTTCGGATGCACGTTGCCGTCGGAGATGTGGCCCCACACCACCAGGTCCAGACCGCGTTCGGCGAACAGGCGGCGGCAGACGCGCATCATCTCGTCGAAGCGCTCGAACGGCACAACCATGTCGGCGGCGGTCTTGTAGATGCCCAAATCGATCTGCTGCTGCGCGGTGGCCACGCGACGATTGACGCCGGCCGGCACCGCTTCTCGCAGCTCAGCAAACGCTGCCGCTCGGGTCTTGTCATCGGGCAGCGCAATCTCCGCATCGTCCAGGGCACCATGCCGGTCGAGCAGGGCGCAGAAGCGCTTCAACGGCGAGTCGGGGGCATCTGCGTCTCGCGCACTCTCGAGCTGTCGCCACAGATCAAGCGCGGCCGTTTCGGCCGACAGCTCGATCTCAATCAACAAGACAATGCCGGCGCCGGTTGGCAGCGTGATCTCCAGCTTGCGGTCGACGCCGTCTTCACGGACCACGGCAATCGATCGCGCATCGAGGTGTTCGATGGCTGCGATGTCGATGCCGAGCGGATCGTGCGCGTGCCAGGTTCGCTGCGCCGCCGCGCGCAAGTCTGCGACCAGTTGAATGCCGGTAGATTCATCCGCGACGGGAACCAGGGCATGGCAGCGAGCCGCCGGTTGCACCGCGGTTCGAAACACGACTTCGGCAATCACGCCGAGCGTGCCCTCCGAGCCGAGGAACAGGTCGACCAGGTCCATGCCTTCAGCGAGAAAGTAGCCGGCCGAGCTCTTCGGCACGTCGGGCATGCGCAGCGCCGGGACGGCAATCAATTCAGACGCGCGTCGCTGGCCACGCTCAATCGTGAGCACCTCGCCGCTGGCAAGGACGACGGTCAGGCCGTGAACCCACGAGCGAAAGGTGCCATACTTGAACGTGGCCGCACCGGCTGCACAGGTAGCCACCGCACCTCCGGCGGTGGCACCAAGATATGTGGGCACGGGCGGTAGCCAACGACCGATGGCGGCAAGGGCATCCTGAATCGCCTGCAGGGTCACACCGGCGCCGGCGTGCACGCAATCGCCTTCAACGCGCAACGACGTCAGCCGTTCCGTACTCAGGACCAAATCGCCGAATGGCGTGGCGCCCCCGGTGAGCGACGATTGCGCGCCCACCGCCAGTACTCTGTAGGACCCCCCTTGATGGCGGGCCGCGCGCAGAGTCTCCGACATCTCCTCAACCGACGTCGGCCGCACCACACCGGCGGCATGACCGCCAGGATAGCGGGCGGCATCGTGGAGAAACCGCGCGATGAGCTCGGTAGCAGTGTCGATGGAAGTCATGAAGCGGCGCCGCTCACAGGATCACCCGGGCGCTCAGCGCGATCAAGGCGAGACCCGTCGCGTCCGCGGGGCAATGAACCCTCGAGCGTATTGCCCACCACCACCGCCATCGTCGACCCCGGGGTGACGACGAAGATAAAAGTGAAGGTTAAATACTCAATCACTTCCTCGGGACGGCGGCGTCGGACGTCGCTGCTGAGTGATAGCGCTTCTCGCCGGCCTCGATGCGTACGGGCAACTTGTTCGCCGCCGGCGGCAGCGGACACGTGGTCCATGGGTTGTAGGCGCAGGGCGGATTCTGCGCGCGGTTGAAGTCGAGCGTGACCTTGCCATCGGCCGTCGGGCCGTCGGTGTAGAGGAACCGCGCCGAAGGATACGTCGCGTCAGCACTGGTGAGATCGCGGAACACGAACCACAGGCGATCGCCGGACTTCCACGCTTCCATGTTCGCGGTCTTGCCACCGATGGTCACCGCCACATTGCCGGGAACCATGAACGGCTCGCGATCACCAAGAATCGTCGGCGATTGAATCAACTTCGGCGTCGCGAGCGGCGTGAACGTGCCGACCACCTTCATCGCCTGGTTGGTGGGATACCACTTCAGGCTGGAGAAGCCGGTGCGCAGCGGCGCTTTCTGATCGCGCACGCGGATGGCGAGGCGCGGTCCGCTGAAGTGCAGGAAGAATGACGTCGACTGGTAGGTGATCAAGTCGGCCGGCCGGCCGCTCTCGGAGAGGCGCAGCGGCGCCTCCTTCACTGGCTTGCCGTTGTAGGTCAGCATCTGCCCGTCCGGGGCCTTGATGGTGACGGTGCGTCCGTCCATTGAAATCACACCAGCCTGCTTCGGCACGTCGGCGTACTCGAGGACGATGTCGTTGAGGGGGTCGGAGCCGAACTTGTTCTCCCCTGGGTTCAGGAAGTGCAGGCCCGAGACCGTGAACCAGCCGTTGTCGGCCAGCAGGGCTTTTTCGCGCTCGGCGTGAAACGCCTTGAGCGCGGCTTCGTCGTAGGTCTCCTGCGCCGCGGCGACGGTGGCCACCAGTGTCATAACCAACCAGGCGATGCGTTTCATGATTCTCCTCAGTCCCGCGGATTCTACCGGATAGGCGGGACTAAAGTCCCGCCCTTCTGGCACTGCTTGCCAGGAGCAACAACACCGTCTGGGCGCCCAGCAACAGGCTAGCAACCGTGAGATGCAGCACCTGGGCGGCTGGTAACAGGGAAACATACGCCATTACGGCGCCGAGGGCCACCTGGCCGACGGCAAGGCCCAACACCGCCCACGACCACCGAACCAACACAATGTGGCGTTCGCTTTCTTGATCACTGAAGCCTTGGCGAAGGTGGTGAGGCGGACCATTCCCCACCGCTAACCAGCAGCACAACAGGATCGACCCCACCAGCGTGACGAACGCCGCATCGCGGTGCAGAACGTCGAGCGTGCCCACGGTTGCGAGCGCGGCACTGCGCGCGACACCCGCACCCAGCGCGGCATCGACGCCACCGCGCACCTGCGTGCCGAGTGCGATCTGGACCAAGGTAATCACGATCAGCGCGATCACCCAGGGTCTGACCCCGCGGTCGACTGAGGACGGGGGCTGCCCGTCACGCGGAATCGCCGTCACCGTGACATACAGCAGCATCTGCACGATCACCAGCGCGACGATCAGGTGGACCGTGACGATCCAGGCCTCGAGCTCGTGGGCGACGACGCGGCCGCCAAGCCAGCCCTGGAAGCCAACCAGCAAGAATGCGCCGATGGTCGTCCACAGAATTTTCGGATCACGGCGATGGTGACGCCAGGCCGAGATGGCAGTGGCGAGAATCAGGAAACCGACGGCAACGCCAAGCAGCCGGTTGAGATACTCCGTCCACATCAGCGTCTGGTTGAACTGCGCGGGATCGAACTGCGGCGGCAGTTCGGCCACCGACATTGGGGGCACCCAACCACCGAAGCAACGGGGCCAATCGGGGCATCCCAGGCCGGCGCCAGAGGCCCGGACCAGGCCGCCGACGAGAATCAGAAAATAGGTCGTCGCCGTCGTCCACAGGGCGAGGCGCTGGAAGGAGGAAAGACGGCTCACGTCTCCATTATCACTCCGTCGGTTCTGGACTCCCGTCTAACTGACTCACCTCGAAGATGCGGACCATCGGGGATTCGCTGGCTTTCCGGGTTGACTCCCGGAAGCTCTGGATCTCGCGGAGTCTGCTGACACCGGAGACTGGAAACGCCGGCTGCCATGACGTGCGGCCGACCGCGACGAACTCGGGACCACGCTCGGCGGCCGCGCGCTTCGCCTCGTCGGCGGTCGCATCGGACTGCGCATTCGAGACCTCGCAGAACTCACGCCCGGCGTGGGGTTCGACACCGGGGCGAGAGCCGCGACGTACTGACCATTGGGCGCGGCGTAGGGATCAACCGTGACGTGATGCGGGAAATTGCGAACCTGATTCTCGACCAGCCGGACGTAGTGCCATGCGTCGGTTTCGAGAAAGTTCACGCGGCTCGAGCCCAGCACGTCGTCCCACGGCGTCGACAACCGCAACGCGGCCGCGGTCGCGAGAATTGCCGCCACGAACACCAGCTCGATCTTATTCACGGTCGCCGGTCCGTTGGTAGCCGTTCGCCACCGAGAAATCGATCACGATCGCTCAGGCGCCAGACGTGCGTCCGGTGCGAGGTGCCGGCTTCAAACGCCGCCGGCCATTCCAGCGACACCCTCGCCAGCCCGGTGAACTTGGCACGAAACGGCTCTCGCTCCCAGGCATCGAGGGCCACGACCACGGGTACGCCGCTCGGACCGAGCGCAACCAGGGCAGACGCGAGTGACTCGGGCGACGCGGTGTCCCACCGCAGAATCGAGCGGCCGGTGTAGTAACGCAGCGAACCGCTCTGCTCACCAGAAATGATCACGGCGTCCACCGGCAGGGTCATCGAGATGAAATCCGCCACCTGCTCGACGCGCCGCTGTTGATTCGCCAGGCGGAACACGTCGAGGGCGCGCGCCTGCGAGACGCCGTGTGCAAGTAACGAGAGCGCGACAATCAAGGCACCGACGAGGCGCCAGGCAACCGGCAGGCGGCGAAGGGCGATCGCAATGGCACCGCCGGTGAATACCGCGGCGACCGCCAATGCCGGCAACAGGAACCGCAGGTACGACCAGACATCGAAGACCGCGTAGATGAGATAGGCCGCGACGACGAGGGTCGCGAACGCGGCGAGGACTCGAGTCGCCACCTGCCGCCACAGCATGATGATACCGAGCGGCGCGATCAACAACACTGGCGACGTCGTCGAGAGCCACCAGAAATAACGCGTGGCATTCGCGCCGATGTTGCCGATCGCGAACAGCTCGTCAGCCGTCCCGTATCCCGATCGAAATGGCGATCCATACCACTGCCACTGCAACCACAGCAACACCGCTCCGGCGAGTGCGACCGGGATCGAGAACACGATAATTCGGCGAACGTGCCATCCAATCAGGAACAGCGGCACCGCCGCGAGGGGCGCCAGGTTGGGGCGGATCAACACGGCGAGCGCGGTTGCCGTGCCCGCGAGAAAGAAGCGCCCGGATCCCGGGATCAGCAACACCCACGTGAGCAGCCACGCGGCTGTCACCGGCACGTCGCTCATCGGCTGAATCGACTGGAACAGCAGAATCGGGCTCACGGCGATCGTGACGGCCGCCATCACGCCCGCCGCGCCACCAGCGATGCGAGCGGCCAACCCGCCCGTGGCCCACACTGCTACCGCAGCGCTCATGACCACGATCAAGCCGGCAGCCGTGGTGCCTCCGAGAGCGTACGGTATTGCCATCAACAACGGCAATCCCGGCGGATACGTCGACGACTGCAGGCCGACCAACGGTGATGGACGCCAGCCAAGCGGCGCGGTCAGCCACGGGTCGGTGACGCCGGGGGTTCCGGCCAATGCCTCGCGATGAAAGATGTGGCCCGACGCCCACTGAGCCGCTTCGCTCAAGTAACCCGAAGCATCGGCGCCGGCCGCCGAGTTGGTGGCAAAGACAGCGGCGACGACGCCGCTCAAGAGGGCGATGCACCCGATCACCGGCGCGCTGTGTCCTTCGAGTGTGGCCGCGATGGATGCGAGATCCGCGTTAGCCGCCTTCGCACGACGCGCCATCGCCCACCAGGCCACCACCGTGGCCAGGGCCGCGGCGGAAGCACCCACAGGGGAACGGGCAGAAATACGAAAGCCGCCAACGGTGGCGCGAACGCCGCCGCTGACGGCCAGCAACACTGCGACGGCGGCCAGGATGGCCGCGATCCACAACAACTGTCGGCGATGCACTACCGCTTCGGAATGGTCCAGAAGTAGACCTTGCGGCCGTCGACGTCCAATTCCTTCTCGGGCTTCCAGTCGCCCATGTCGAAGGCGTGCGAAACAATGCGGGTGCCGGGCTTGAGCTCTTTCATCAGCTTCGGCATCAGCTTGACGTTGAGCGACGGCAACAGGTAGAGCGTGACGACGCTGGCGCCGCTCAAATCCTGCTCGAACAAGTCCCCTTCAACGACTTTGACCAGGTTGCCGACGTTATTTTTGGCGACGTTCTCGTTGGCTTCCCTAATGCGCTGCGGATCGATGTCGAAGCAGACGCCGCGTGCGCCATACTTCTTGGCAGCGGCCACGGGAATGCGGCCATCGCCGCAGCCGAGGTCGTAGACGGTGTCGTTCTTGGTGACGTTGGCGACCTGGAGCATGGCCTCGACCACGGCCTCAGGCGTCGGCACGAAGATCACGTCGGGACGGCGAGCCGGAACCGCAGCTTGTGCAAACGCCGAAGTGGCACCGGGTAGTCCCGCCACAACGACAGTGATGGCCAGGGCGAAAAGACGATTACGCATGCGAAGCAACCTCCTGTGGACGTAAGGCCGACAGTATATCCCCTGCTCGGCGCGCTGCTGATCACGGTTGGGCTGACAGCCTGCCGGCCCTCAACCGCGCCGCCATCCGTCCCGTCGCCTCAGCCTGAGCCGGTGCGGGCGGCCTGGACACCACCCGACGCCGTCGAGGTCGGCTCGGGAGCCGACTACCCGTTTGGACTCGCGCTGGCACCCACCGGCCGCCGCCTGGTCTATCCCGCCGCGCAGGGCGGCCGGGTCTCACTCTGGTTGCAGGATCTGTCGACCGGTGAGACGCGGGCGTTGCCGGCAACCGACGGCGCCGCAGCACCGTTCTGGTCGCCTGATCAAACGCGGGTGGGCTTTTTTTCCGGTGGGCGCTTGCGCGCGATCCACCTCGCCTCCGGATCAGTCACTGACCTGGTCGACGTCGCGAGTGGCCGAGGCGCCACTTGGAACGCGGCCGGCGTCCTGGTCTTTGCGCCGGACGGCGCCAGTGGCCTGATGCGCCGTTCAGCCGACGGCACGATCGCGCCGCTGACGACGATCGATCGCGAGGCCGGCGAACAGGGTCATTCGTGGCCCGCCTTCTTGCCCGACGGACGGCACGTCGCCTACCTGGTGATGGCGCGCGAGCGGGCGCGCGCGGGCATCTGGCTGACGTCACTCGACAACCCGGCGATGCGCACGCGACTGGCCGACTCCGACGCGCAGCCCGTGATCGCCGGCCAGACGCTGCTGCTCCTGAACGACACGGCGCTGATGGCCCAGCCACTCGATCCCACCACGTGGTTGCCGGCTGGACGGTCGATGCTCGCCGGTGTTCCGACGGGCCGCGCGGCCCTCGGACAAGTGTTCGCCACGGCCGCGTCGGATGTCCTCATCTACCGGGCGCCGGGCTCGAACCTGCGCGAACTGCGATGGGTGTCGCCTACCGGCGAGACGCTGGGCCGCGCGGGCGAACCCGCGGAATCGTGGGACCTGCGCATTGCGCCGGACGGACGACGAGTCGCCGTCACGCAGCTCGATCCACAATTTCGCACACTCGACGTCTGGATCCGCGACGGCACGCAACCGGTGCCGACGCGCCTGTCGTTGGACACCGACATCGATGAAAGCGCCGTGTGGTCGCCGGACGGCCTGCGCGTGGCGTGGGTCGGCAAGCGTCGCCACATCCAGATCCGTGGCGCCGGCGCGGTGCTGCCGGAGCAGACGAGCGCGACGTTTGATCCGCCGATTCAGTTGTGGGATTGGTCGCGCGATGGCCGCTACCTGCTGATCGGTCGTCGCAACTCCCAGACGCGAGACGACCTTTGGGTGGTGCCGCCAACCGGCGCCGAGCCCAACGCCTACGCGGCCGGCAGCTTCAACCAGACCCACGGCGCGTTCTCGCCGAATGGGCAGTGGGTCGCGTATGCATCGGATGAGTCGGGGCAATCCGAGATCTACATCGACACCTTTCCCGAACCCGGCAAGCGCATCCGTGTGACCACCGCGGGTGGCACCGAACCGCGTTGGCGAAGAGACGGCAACGGGCTGTACTTCCGCCGCGGCTCTGCAGTGCACCTCGTCTTGCTGTCCCGTACTCAGCCGCAGATTGAGATCGCCGCTATCGATCGCCTGTTCGATGGCGGCGCGGCCATCCGTTCGTTCGACGTGACACCAGACGGCAGCCGCTTCCTGCTCAACCTGCCGGCGCCCAGCGCCGCGCCACGATCGGCGACAATCGTTGTCCACTGGAATCGATGAAGATCGCGACTTGGAACGTCAACGGCGTTCGCGCCCGGCAGGGTCAACTGCTCGACTGGCTCGCCACCGAACAGCCCGACATCGTCTGCCTGCAGGAGATCAAGGCCTCGCTCGACCAATTGCCATTCGAACTGCGCGATGTCGAGGGCTACTGGAGTTACTGGCACGGCGAGAAGGGCTACTCCGGGGTCGCGTTATTGATCGCCAAGTCGCTGGTTAACGCCTCACCCGCTTGTCTACATCCCGAATTCGACTTCGAGCAGCGGATTGTCTGCACCACCATCACCTCGCCGGTCGGCGAGATCCTGCTGGCATCGATCTACGTGCCAAACGGCGGCAAGGACTACGAGGCGAAACTAAGGTTCCTCGACGCGCTTGATTGCTTCGCGGCGAGCGCCGCTCGCCACCAGCGCCTGGTGATCCTCTGCGGCGACCTCAACGTCGCCCGCACCGATCGCGACATTCACGAACGCGAGCGCAAGCCGAACCAGATGGGCACCCGCCCCGATGAGCGCGCCCTGCTGGAGCGCGTCATTGCGCGCGACCTCGTGGATGTCGGCCGCGCCCTCGATCCGGACAACGACAACCTGTTCACGTGGTGGGCGCCGTGGCGCAGCCTCAAGCAGAAGAACATCGGCTGGCGGATTGACTACGTGCTGGCGTCAAGCACGCTCGCTGCTCGCGCCACCACGTCAGTCGTCCAGCGCGAGATCGGCACCAGCGACCACGGACCGGTGGTCGTCACGCTGGACCTCTAACACTGCCGTTCCTTGGTGGCTGGATTCTACGGCAGCGACAGCGCCACCAGCTCCGGCACCGCCGTCGGGGTGGCACCCTGCACGGTGATGGCCACCAACTGCTTGCCGCCCACCAGGTAGGTCATCGGCGTGCCAATTGCGGCGCCTGGCAGATCCACCGAGGCCAGCTCTTTGCCGCTCGCCTTGTCATAAGCCACCAACCGCGGTCCACCGGTCGTGCCGCCCGTCGTCAAGGCGTAGATCAACAGCGTCTTCGTCAGCAGCGGGCCGCTGAACGTGCTGTCGCCGCCGACCGGCGGCAGGTTCAGGACCTTGAGCCGCGGGTTGTCGCGGATGCGATCGCCGCTTCCGGCCGGCACCATCCACGCGTGATCGCCGGTGTTCATGTTGATGGCGGTGAGGCGCGAGTACGGCGGCTTGAACAGCGGCAGGCCATCGGGCATGGTCGGATTGCGTCCCGGCTGTTGCATGTAGAGCAGGTTGCTCTCGAGACCGGCTTCCGGCACACCCAGCTTCGACACGGCGTAGGCGTTTCGCGACGGCACATACATCAGGCCGGTCGCCGGATCGACGGCGGCGCCCTGCCAGTTGCCGCCACCCGTGGTGCCGGGACGAACGATGGTGCCTTGTAGCGACGGCGGGGTGAACAAGGGGCCGGTCCGGAATCCTTCGATCGCCTTGATCGCGGCGGCGCGAATCTCGGGCGTGAAGTCCACCAACTCATCGACCGTCGATCCCTGGTACTCGAACGGCGCCGGTTTCGACGGAATCGGCTGCGTCGGCGACGCTTTCTCTCCGGGCACGTCGGAGGCCGCGACGGGCGTCTCGACAATCGGCCACACCGGAACGCCGGTGACCCGATCGAAGGTGTAAACGTAGCCCTGCTTGGTGATCTGTGCCAGCGCCTTGATGCGCTTGCCGTCGACCGTGATGTCGAGCAGGTTCGGCGCGGCGGGATTATCGTAGTCCCACAGGCCGTGATGCACGTTCTGGACGTGCCACACGCGCTTGCCGGTGGCGAGGTCGAGGGCGACGATACTCTCGGCGAACAGGTTGTTGCCCAGGCGATGCGCGCCGTAGTAATCAGGCGCGGTGGTGTTGGTCGGCAGGTAGACCTGCCCCAGCTCCTCGTCCGCGCTCATCATCGTCCACACCGTGACCTTGCCGGCATATTCGTTCGAGCCGTCACTCCACGTCTCGCTGCCGAACTCCCCTTTCGGCGGCACGGTCTGGAAGGTCCAGCGCACCTTGCCGGTGCGCACATCGAAGGCACGAATCCACCCGGGGATCTGTTCCTTGGTCTTGATCAGCGACGAGATTGCCGCCGGCGTGATGATCATGTCCCTGACGACGATGGGCGGTGATTGCACGGAGTAGGTCAAGGCGTTGAGATAGTCGCGGGTGCCGCGCTTGGCGCGCGGCAAGCCCTCCATCAGGTCGACCTTGCCGTTCTGGCCGAAGCCGGCCACCGGCTTGCCGGTCTTGGCGTCGACGCAAATCAGGTATCCGTCGCCGGTGCCCCAGTAGATGCGCTCGTCCTTGCCATCGGTCCAGTACGCGACCCCGCGCTGATTCCACCTGAGTGTCAGCGTGGTCGTGCCCGACTCGTAGCTCTTGGGGTTGTAGACCCACTTAAGCGCGCCGGTGCGCGCATCGTAGGCCGCGCCCACCGACGCCGCCGTGTTCACGTAGACGGTGCCGTTCACCATCAACGGCGTCGCCTTGTAGTTCTGCACGAAGGGCGGCTGGCCATCGCGCCAGCGCCTGGGCTCGATGCGGCTGAGCTCGTCGAAGATCAGCTTGGAGTCGGCGGACCACTCGCTGCCGTCGACCAGCGTCAGGCTGAGAAAGCCATCCGGCGACTTCGCGCGCCACGCCAGCTTGAGCGAGCCGAAATTAACGGCGGTGATTTGATCGAGGGGCGAGTACTTGGTGCTGGCCAGGTCGCCACCATAGGTGGGCCATTCGCCGCGTGCGGTTGACGGCGCCACCGACGCCGGTGGTACCTGCGCGCCCAGCGCCGTAGCGAGGCCAATCGCCAGCAATAAGGTCGTGATTCGGGTCATTCGGGTACGAACTCCGTGAGGCCATCTTACGGGCAAACCGGGCCGCCATTCACAACCGGAGGTCAAGAGATCAAGAGAAGGCTTATCTCGCGACGCGGAACGCCACCCACTGTTCCACCGACTGGTCACCGGCGGTAGCGGTGACGCGGAGCACGTAGGCGGCATTGGCCAGACTCGATACCGGCAGCGTCAGACGCAGCCGGCCACCAGCCAGCGGCGGCGCGTCGAGCGTCCGCAGCAGATCGCCCTTGGCGGTCAGCAGGTCGATCGTGACCTGCGGCGGGTCACCGGCCGGTGCGGCGCACTCGATCTCGACCAGCACGCGCTCGGTTGCCGCGAACCGATTCAAGGCGGTCGGCGATGCCGACGGGTTGGCTTCGATCGCGCGCAGTTCGATCATGTTGCGCGCGCGCAGGAACCGCGGCGTGGCGAGCACGACGGCGCTTTTCGACAGGTCCGGCACCACCTGGGTCTGCACCCACCGGTCAATGGTCTCGCCGGCGGCGGTCAGTGACGTGAAGCGCAGGCGCTGCCGCCCGGCCGGCCACTCGAACCGCGCCATCAGCGGCAACTCACCCGGCGCGCCGCCAATCACCTGGGCCGGCATGGTGTCCTTGCCCGCGTCGTTCACGGGCTGAATCTCGAGCTGCGCGGGCTTGTCGACACGCGCCGGACCTGGCGGCGGCTCCCACGTGAACGTGAACCGCGTGTGCTCGCCCTCCCCCTTCGAGACGCCGGTCCAGATGCTGACCGCCCGGTTCGAGACGGCGTCGCCGATCGCCGACAGCGCGTTCTGCAACGCCATATTGACGGGCGTGGCCGCAGCCTCGGCGGCCGCCGTCAGCTCTTCCTCGCTCGCCGCCCAATAGCCGCGGCGCGCCGTCACCTTCAGGCCGCGCCGGTTCACCTTGACCTTGATCGCGTGGAACTTGCCGTCGTTGGTCCGCCGCGTGGGCGTGTAACCCACCAGGTAATAGGCGCTGGCATCAGACATCACCGAGCGCAGATGCCGTTCGGGATCGTTGTTGCTGACAATGGCACGACCGCCGGTGTCGTAGGCAATGCGGCGCAGGATGTCGTCGCCGCCGAAGCCGACGCTGCCGAGCGGCCGCGGATCGATCACATGAATGGTGACGTTGCCGCGATTGGCCGCCACCATCGCCTCCTGCAGCAGCGCGTCATTCGGGCTGCCGGGCCTGGCCGGCGGCCCCTGGCTGAAGAACAGGATCGACTTGCGCCCCTCGCGCAGGCCGCCAAACTGGGTGGCCAGCGCCCCGAGCGCCGACAGCGTGACGCCGGCACGCAGTTCCATCCAGTTGCGCTGGGTCATCTGCGCTTCTTCGACCGCGCTCTTGATCGGAAACGTTTCGTTGCGGCGGCCTTCGAAGTTGCGGACGCGGCTGAGCAAGTCCGGCTTCGAGCGGGTGTACGTGATGTCGCGCAGGCTCTCGAGCGGCTCCATGATCACCGCCAGGTCGTTTGGCCCGAGCTGGTTGATGAAGCTGGTGATCGCCGCCCGCAGCGGCAGCGTGATCTCCGGCCGCTTGTCGATGTGGTAGTCGTCCAGGAAGATGCCGAACAATCGCACGTCTTCGCGCGACGCTTCGAGCATGGCGTGTTGTCGCGAGCGGATCTCGAGCGGTTCGTTCAGGTCGCTGGCCCGGTTGCCGGAGACGCGCGACAACTGCATGTTCTCGACCACCTGCGGCACGCCGTCCTCGGTGAGCTCGAAGTCAGCCAACCTCAGATCGGTGACCGGCTCATCATCACGGGTCACCGTCACGTCGACGCGGACCAGGTCGGTGCCGGCGCGGAAGATCGGTTGCGGTAGCGGCTGAGCGGCGGCGGCCACCACGGCACAGGCCAGCAGACCGGCCAGCAGCGATCCGTCCCGCAGTGTCATCAACCCATCCTATACTCGACGCCAATGTCTGTCGGAATTACCAAGGCCCATGATGTTGTCGGGGTTGGCGCCAACTCTGTGGATTTCGTCTATCGGTTGCCGGGCTCCCCCGTCGCTGACAGTCCGACCGCCAAGATGCGCATCACCAGTCATTCGGTGTCGTGCGGCGGACAGATGGCCACGGCGCTGTCGGCCTGCGCCGCCTTCGGCCTGCGCGTGGCCTACCTCGGCGCGGTTGGCACCGACGACAACGGCCGCCGAATCAAGCAGGAACTGGCCGGCCACGGCATTGACCTCTCCCACGTGGTGACGCGCGAAGGCGCCAACCAGTTTGCCGTCATCACGGTGGACGAGCGCACCGGCGAACGCATGGTGCTGTGGGATCGCGGCGAGCGCCTGTTACTTCACCCTGACGAAGTGCCGGCAGGCCTGATTGCCTCGGCGCGGCTGGTGCATGTTGACGACGTCGATGAGCGGGCGGCGCTTCGGGCCGCGACCCTGGCGCGCGAGGCTGGCGTGCCGACGACAAGCGACTTCGACCGCGTGACCGAACAGACGCCCGGGTTGATCGCCGCCGTGAGCATGCCGATCTTTGCGGAACACGTGTTGCCGGTGATCACCGGCGAGAGCAACTACGAGCGCGCGCTGACCACGTTGCGGCGCACGCATGCCGGCTGGCTCTGCATCACACTGGGATCGCGCGGAGCGATGATGCTGGTGGGTGACGACCTGGTGATCGAGCCGGGATTTGCCGTCAGCGCGGTCGATACCACCGGCGCCGGCGACGTGTTTCGCGCCGGCTTCATCACCGCGTTCCTCAACGGCGCCGCCCCTCGCGAGATCTTGCGGTTCGCGAATGCCGCGGCGGCGCTGAGCTGCACCCGGGCGGGCGCGCTCAATAGTGTGCCGACGCTCGCCGAGATCGACCAGTTCCGGTCTCGACATACCTGAAGGCTGGTCGCCACGCTAAGGCCGAGGCAGCAACGCTTCGGTGAGCACGCGGCCGCTCGCGTCAGGCAGCATCACACCGGACAGGAACCCGAGGGTCGGCGCCAGATCGAGCGGCGACGAGGACTGCAGATACTCACCTTTTCGGACACCGGCGCCAAACAGGATGACCGGCACGCGCGTGTCGTAGCGGTGACCGGTGCCGTGCGTGCTGGTGCTCGACGAGGTAATCCAGTAAGGGCGGCCGAGCATCTTCAAGTCGCCGCTTCGCCCGTCGTAGTGGCTCAGGAACGACGCGCGCGTAAACGGATCGGTCGCCGACAACTCGCCCTTCTGGTAGACCCGCACCACGCCCGGCGTCTTCAGGATGGTCGCGATCACGGCGTCCATCGCCGTGGCATTGTGCAGCAGCTTCGCGTAGACACCGGTGTTGAAGTAGATGTCGCTGTAGATGATGCGCGTGCGAAAGGTCCCGGAGCCGAGCTCGCTGAGCAGCACTTCATCGAGCTGGCGGCCGACGGCGGCCGTGTTGATGCGGCCGGCGTCGAAGCCCAGGGCCTTGACGCGCTCGGGCACCGGCGCCACGCCATGGTCGGCCGTCAGGCCCAGCACGTAGTTGCCCTTGCCGACGTCGCGATCCAGCTTGTCAAGCAGGACACCCAGCTCGCGGTCGAGGTGAATCAGCACATCCTGAATTTCGTGCGAGTCCGGCCCGAAATCGTGGCCCACCTTGTCGAGCGCCGAGAAGCTGATGCCGAGATAGTCGATGCCAGGGCCGCGGCCCATCTTCAGGGCGTCGAGTGCCGCACCGGCCAGGCCCACCAGGTAGGCATCGGAGTAGGGGCTCGACTCCCACGCGTCAGTGAAGGTGCCGCCGACCTCGCTGCCATCGCCCTTGACGATATGGGGGAAATCCTTGGTGACAAGCGCGGTCTTCTGCCTGCCTTGCGCTGAGCCGTCGTGCAGATAGCGCTCCTTCGGCATCGACCGCTCCCACACCCGGCCCATCTCGTTGCGCAGCGGATGCTTCGCGATGTAGTCGGCAAAATACGGCGTGGTCGTCTGGCCGAACGCCGTTGACGTGACCCATTCGCCGTGGTTTTCGTCGAGCCAGATGACGGCGTCGGGGCGGTGGCCGCCCAGGTTGATGGCCGCACGCGCCTTCAGCGAAATGCTCACCACGCGCGGCGGCGCGACCGCCTGGATGCGCATTTCGTCTGACAACGTCGTCGTCATCAGGCGCCCGGCGCTGTTGCCGACGCCCTTCACCGGCCCACCGTAGGTAATGAGCCGCGCATCGTCATCATCGGTGCAGCTCACCAACTGGCTGTTGTCGCGCTCCCACCACTGGTTGAGCACCATGCCGTGCACAGCGGGCACGGTGCCGGTGCTCATGCTGGCGTGGCCGGAACAGGTCACAGTGTTGTAGTACGGATAGTCGGCCTGCCGGAACCATGCACCTTCAGCCACCAGCCGCTTGAGGCCCTTCGACCACTGGTGTTGAAAGCGATCGAGGTAGTCGCCGCGCATTTGATCAACCGAGATCAGCACGACCAACTTCGGGCCTCTGGGCACCGGCGGGACTTGCGCGCTCGGCGAGTGACCGGTCAGGAACGCCACAACCAGGGCGGCGGCAACTATTCTCATCAGGGGTGACTCAGGCAAAGTGATGCTCGTTAATGCTGGTGGTAAACGTCCGCCCGTCGATGTCCAGGTAGAGCTGTCGTTCGGTGACCGAGACCGACACCTTTGCGCGCCGGTCGATGGTCGCTGCGACCTCTTCGATAAATCCTGCGCCAAACTCAAACACGGGAATCTCGGCGGCGCGATGAATGCTCTGCCCGTTGAGTTGGGCCAGCACCTGCGACACGGTCCGATGGGTATAGATGGCGACGCGGCCCGCTTTCTTCATGCCGCGATGCACGCGATCGGCGGCCGGCATGCCGACCTCGATCCAGCCGGTGACTTGGCCAGTGAGGTCGTTGATCATGACGGCGGGCAAATCGCCACCAGCGGCGACACCCTCGGTGAACGCGATGCCTTCGGTGTACTCGAGGCAATACGCGAAATACCGCGCCAGCATGTACTCCGCGGTTTCCGAGGGCTGGCGCGCCATGCGGATCGCCAGCGTCTCGTAGACACTACGGTCGATGTCGGCCAGTTCCGTGTCGAGGTTATAGACGGTTGCAGTCAGGGCCATTCGGAGTTCAAAGTTGAAAGGTGCCGGGCGGGCAGCGCTTCAGTGCTGCCGCACATGCCTGACATGAATGGTATCTCAACGCGCGCGAACGGTAATCGTCTTACCGGGCGCCACGCCGCACTGCCACCCCGGAATGTGGCGACCGCCGCGCGGTGCAATCACCTGGACAGCGACCCGCGACACACCGGCTGGGACACCGACATGGACCGGCATGTCGTTCTGCGCGTCGTAGCCCGAGCCGCTATCGACCAACCGCGCCCCATTCAGGCGCGTCGTGGCGGCGGCATAGACGCGGACGTGAAGACCGCGCGCGGCATCAGCGGCCGGCGTTATGTTGCGTATCACCAGGTGCATGCCGTCGGCGCGCGAGCCAACGAGCGCGAGGTCGCCGTCATGGTCATAGTCGGCGAAGGCGTTGGTGACCGTCGCCCACCGGCGATATGATTTCGCCGTGACCACACGACTCGTCGTCTTGTTCCTTGCCGTCCTGGCGGTTCAGCCATCGGCGCAGACCCCCGCAGCCTTTGAGGTGCACGAAGCCACCATCGCCCAGATTCACGCCGCGATGCTCGCCAAGCAGCTGACCTGTCGCGCGTTGGTCGAACAGTATCTGCGGCGCATGGACGTGTTCGACAAGAACGGCCCGGCCGTCAACGCCATCATCATGACCAACCCCGAGGCGCTGAGGCAGGCTGATGATCTGGATCGGCGCTTTTCGCAGGGCGGCCTGACCGGCCCGCTACACTGCGTGCCGACGATCGTGAAGGACAACTTCGAGACCAGTGGCTTGCAGAGCGCCAACGGCTCGCTGGCGCTCGCCGGGTTTATCTCGAACAAGGACGCCTTTCAGGTCGCGCGCATCAAGGCGGCCGGCGCGATCGTGATCGCCAAGTCGAACATGGCGGAGTGGGCATTTACAGCGAACGAGACGTTGAGCTCGATCCTGCCCGGCTACACCAAGAACCCGTACGCCCTTGATCGCGTCACCGCCGGCTCGAGCGGTGGCACGGCCGCGTCGGTGGCCGCCAGCTTCGGCGCCGTGGGCCTGGGCAGCGACACCGGCAACTCCATTCGTGGCCCATCATCACACCAGGCGCTGGTCGGCATCCGCTCGACGATGGGGCTGACCAGCCGTGGTGGCGTCATGCCGCTCAACCTGCTGGCCGACATCGCCGGGCCGATGGCGCGCACCGTTGAGGATGCGGTGAAGGTGTTCCAGGTGGTGGTCGGCAGCGATCCCGCGGATCCCGTCACCTCGGCGGCAGCGGCGCACCTGCCGCAGAACTACTCATCGGCCTTGATACGCGATGGACTCAAAGGCGCCCGCATCGGCGTGCTGCGCTTCGCGTATGAGCGTGAATCGACCGATCCCGAGATCGTGCAGGTGTTCATGCGTGCGGTCGACGACTTGCGCGCGCAGGGTGCGACCATCATCGATCCGGGTGTGGTCGACGGCTTCGATCAGATCAAGCGGGCGCAGGGGATGGGCGCTTGCGGCGGGTTCAAGTACGACATCAACCGCTACCTGGCCGCTCATGGCGACCGTGTCCCGGTCAAGAATCTGGCCGAGATTATCAAGTCGGGAAAGTTTCATCCCACGGTGCAGCGCCGGCTTGAACAGGGCGAGGCCGGAACCGAGAACGGTCCCGAGTCACCAGAGTGCAAGGCCGATGCGCAGTACCGCCAACAGGTGGGCGACGCGGTCACGAAGACCATGGATGCGCAGAAGCTGGACGCCTGGGTCTATCCGACCTGGAGCAACCCACCGCGGCTGATTGGCGACCTCAATACGCCGGGTGGCGACAACAGCCAGTTCTTCTCGCCGACGACCGGGTTCCCGGCGATCCAGGTGCCAATGGGTTACACCCGCGGCGGACGGCTGCCGGCCGGCATCACGTTCTTCGGCCGCGCGTGGTCGGAGCCGACGCTGATCAAGCTGGCCTACGCCTACGAGCAGGCCACACACCATCGGCGTGCACCGGAGACCACACCGCCCCTCCGTTAGACCACGTGTACTTGCGCTGCGCCCGGTGGGGGCGATAAGATCAGGAGTTAATAGCAGCTGTCATTGCGGAAAAGGATTAACTGGATCATGAAATCATTCGCGCTCACGCTCGTCCTCCTCGTCGGCAGCCTGTCCCCCATGGTGGCGCAGAGCAAGTTGGACTTCACCCTCAAGAACGACACCGGCGTCGTTATTGCCGAGGTCTACGTCACACCCAACCACTCGGATGACTGGGAAGACGACATCATGGGCAAGGACGTGCTGCCGAACGGCGATTCGGTGGACATCACATTCTCGCGCACGGAGAAGACCTGCAACTGGGACTTGAAGATCGTTGACGAACACGACGACGAAATCGAGTGGACGGAACTCGACCTCTGCAAGGCCTCGCACATCACGCTGCAGTACAAGGGCAAGAAGGCGACTGCAATCATCAAGTAAGGATTCAGGCGGGCGGCGGGCAGCGACCCGCCGCTTGCTTATTCCTCGGCGGCGGGATCGGCGAGCCTCGCCAGCTGGTCGGCGTCGGTGAAAGCCAGCGATTCCGAGTTCACGCAGTGGCGCTGGCCGGTCGGCTTCGGACCGTCAGGAAACACGTGGCCCAGGTGACAGTCACACCTCCCACACAGGATCTCCACCCGCAACATGCCGTAGCTGCGATCCGAGATGGTCGCGACGTTCTCTTCGGCGATGGGCTGAAAGAAGCTGGGCCATCCGGTGCCCGACTCAAATTTTGCGTTCGACGAGAACAACGGCAGCCCGCAACAGATGCACGAGTAGACGCCGCTGCGCTTGTTGTCGAGCAGCGTGCCGCAGAAGGGGCGCTCGGTGCCATGAGCACGGGCGACGGCGAACTGCTCGGGCGTGAGCACGTCCTGCCACTCCGCATCGCTCTTCTCGACGCGAGGAATCGATAACGGCCCGACCAGGTGGCCGTGGCGATCGAAGACGAATAAAGGAACCTGCTTCACTTATTACAATTCCTGGTCCGGCTGAAGCCGGACGCTACTGAATCGTTACATAGCGCCAGAGGCGCTTCACTTCCTTGGCATCCACGTACTTGCCAATTTCCTTCTCGAACTGTGCCTGCGCCTTCCACGGGCGGTATTCCTTGAACTCACGCACCATGCGCTTGCCGGCGCCGGGCACCAGCAGGATCTCTTCACCGGTAGCGGTGTTCAGGTTAATGTCGATGAACGCGCTCTTGTAGAGCTCGGTGGCCAGCCGCGCAGCGACGGGTCCATCTCCAACTGGAATTCAGTGGTCGCCTGGAAATGAAACCACGTCCCCAGGAAGCCGCTGACCACAAACAGCAGTATGACGAACTGCAACATCCGCACGGTCGCGGCAAGCGCCAGCGGAATGATCTGGTCGAGCTCCTCGTAGTGTCCGAGTAGCCACAACTCGGTGGCGATGCCACCGACGCCGACCAGAAAGATGCCGAGCAGAATCTTGCGAGCGGTGTCACTCATGACCGGTTCACTTCGTCGACACGGCGCCCAGCGGCAGCGTGCCACGCCAGGGCGCCTGGCCTTCGACCGTGACGACGAGGGTGGCCACACCCGGCGCTGCCGGGTCGCGACGATCAACAACGGCGGTGAACGCACGACTGGCACCACCGGCGACGGTCGCGATGCCGCTGAAGCCGGACCACGCATCGGCGGTCTGCAACACGCCGAGCTCGGTCGCGGTGACCGTCATGGCGTGGCCGGGTTCTTCGATGGCGAACCTGCCGGTCGCGTGCCGCGCACCCGCGCGCTGAGTGATATCGATCGCGACACGAGCGCCTGCCGACGTGCCTTTCACAACCAGCCGGCGTACGCCGCCCGGCATGGGCCGGCTCGGCAGGTTGCCGGTCCTGAGCATCGCGCGTCCGCCGCGCACGGTGGTGGTCGCACCATTGACGAGCGCGGGCTGGCCGTTCACCAGCACCTGCTGAATGCCAATTGACGACAGCGCCGGGCTCTCGTAAGTGGCGCGGTCGATCACGGTGGCCGGGTCCAGCACCACGAGGTCCGCGGCCATCCCGACAGCAATCAGGCCGCGATCGACCATGCCGATGGTGGCGGCGGGCAATGCGGATGACTTCCGAATCGCTTCCTCCCACGACATGATCTTCTGCTCGCGCACGTAACGGCCGAACAGGCGCGGGAACGAGCCGTAGAAACGCGGATGCCCGCGCGTCGCGAGCGAGGCGCCGCAGTCACACGCCATCGACGTGGTGGGATGCTGCAGAATCTTGACGAGGTCCGCCTCGCTGCCAAATCGCAGGATGGCGCCGGGGTCGCCGGTGGTCTCGAGAATCCGGACGATGGTCTCGCCCGCACCGGCGTCCATCTCTTTCATCACCGCCGTGAGTTCCTGCTGCGTGCGCGGGAGGTAGACGCCCGGCGCGCCGCCGAAGCGCGCGGTCATGGCCTGCTCCGACTCGGCGATGATGCGCGCGCGCTCTACCGGATCGGCAAAGCGCTTGAGCATCGCTTCGCGTCCGCCCTCCTGAGCCCATCCCGGAATAATCAGCGAGCCAAGGCCCGACTGTCCTGCCAAATACGGATATGCGTCGGCGGCAGTGTAGGCGCCGCGGCGCGTGGCCTGGTCCATCGACGCCAGCAGCGCGCCCGCGGTCCCCTGCTCGAGGCCCTGGGCCTTCATGTGGGTCACCACCGGAACCAGTCCGGCCTTCTGGCCAATGGCGACCGTTTCGGCGACGCCGGCTTTCGAGCTGTAGTTCGACTCGGGCGTAATCCGATCGTGATTGGTGAAGTTGGTGCGCGCCGAGCGCGCCACCTCGACGATCTTAATCACTTCTTCAGTACGCGCGAAGTAGCCCGGCTTGTAGTCAAGGCCCGCGGAGACACCCCACGCGCCTTGCTCCAGGCCCTTGGCAATGAGCGCGCGCATCCGATCGATCTCGGCTGGAGTCGGGCGCTTGTCGGTGTTGCCGTTCACCGACTGCCACGCCGCATTGAAGCCGATATAGCCGCCAATATTCAACGCGAGACCGGGGGCGGCCAGCGCCGACATCTGCTGCGCGATGTCGAGTGGGCCGTTGCCGTCAGCGTTGAAGATCTCGGTCGTCACGCCCTGCGTCAGCATGTTCACCGCAGTCGGCAACGCCTCCGGCGACGCGTGGCTGTGGATGTTGATGAAGCCAGGCGTGACAAACAACCCGCGGGCGTTGATTTCCGTTGCCGCCGTCGCGGCGGCAAGGTCGCCGATCGCCATGATGAAGCCGTTCCGGACGCCGATGTCCGCGTCGTAGCGGGGGTTGCCGCTGCCGTCGATCACCGTGCCGTGGCGAACGATGACGTCGAAGCGGGGTGACTGGGCCTGAGCGTGGCCGATCGACAAGCCGATGAAGCATGCAACCGCGAAGCGAGTCGATGTCATGATTTGGTGCCGGATGATAGCACCGACGGGTCGGCGTAATGGACCAGCAGCAGATCACTGTGGCGAATGGCCTGCTTGAGCAAGTCGGCATCGAGCACCCGGCCGGCCGACACGCACTGGCGAATCGTCTCCACTCGAAGCACCGCGTCAGCAGCGTCAGCCACTCGCAACACGGCCGCCAGTCCTTCGTCCGTGTAGGCCGCCCACGACGCAACAACCTTCGCAGCGCGATACCGTTGCGCGACCGGCGCGAAGCGCGGCCAGGCAGGGGCGACGAGCATCTGCCAGATGCGCTCGAGGTCGGCGGGCGCCGGTGCCCACGCCCATGGCGCCGGCACGGCGACGCGGGCGTGCTCGAAGAGAACGGCCGCGTCAGCCAGCGACGGCGCGGTCGGTTGCTTCCCAACCTCCGCGCGCTCCCACTTCGAGAAGGCTTCCCAGGTCATCAGGCGAGCGGGCGACCGAAGGGGAGGGAGTGACTCGCGCGCATCGAGTCCTTCCGGGACGTCGAATCCCGCCACCGGTGAAGGTCCTTCAACGATCGCGATCGGCGCTTCGGGCGCGAACAGCAGCGACGCCGCGGTTGGACAGAAGTGCGACAAGGTGACGTGCACGCCGCGCTGGTCGATCAGGCAGACGTACGGGAAATGGCTGCAGCTCGCGGGACGCGACGCGTAGACGCCGCACCCGGTGTCGCCATGGAACACACAGTGGCCGTTGGCCTGAAAGGCGAGCGTGCCAGCGACATCAGCGGGCGCCGCCACGGGCGGAACCAGCCATTCCTCGTCACGGCGGGCAGCGAGTGAGCGAATCGGAATGACGCGGTCGGGCTCGACCGGAATTGGCCAACCCGACGTGCAGCAGGCGCCGCTCTGCTGACAGGCATAGGCCAGGTGGAAGTTGAGCCAGAAGGTCTTCACAGGAGCCGCCAATATGTGAACCTGCTTCACTTTAGCCCGACATTTACGTGGTTCGTAAACGGCCACGCACCAGGGTCGGTTCTGGTGTGGAGTCCGGGGGTTTACATATTGGGGGAGTCCAATGATTGGTTCCGGATTTCGACAGCGTCACGTTCTGGCAGTAACACTCGGCGGTGTCATCCTGATTGCCACTTCGGCGGCGGCCCAGACGGCCGGCGACTACATGTTGCACCTGGACGTCGAGGATCTTTCCGGACGCGGCGGTGGCGGCGAGGTGTGCTGCTTCACGACTGCGATGGTCAAGGTGACGGTCACGCCGTAGACTGGCGGCACGATGCCGTTCACCCGGTAAGCCGTCGCCGTGGCCACTGCCCGGCCAATCGTGACGTGCCGTAACTCATCAAGCACGCTGCGCGAATCGGGGTGCGGCTTCCATCCCAACTTGTCGTCCGTTTACTGCGTGTCCTTGGCCAGCTACCTCCAAGGTTGCCGGGTGGACGATTCTTCGCCAGCCTGATCGCATTGGCGTGGAAGACAGCTCTGGTGGCTGGGACGAACCTGGGGTCGAACGCGCTTCGCTAGTCGCGCCGCTCGGCGACGATGGACGAGACGAATCGACCATCGAACTCTCCTTCACGCGATCGCATCACGGTGAGCGGCGAGACCAATGCCGCCAGCTCGCCCTCGTTCAGCAGGAATGCGGGATTCTTCGGATGACCCCGCTCGGCCTGTTGGGTTGTGAAGGTCTCGTCGAACAGGCGGCCACCGGGCGCGAGTGCGGCGCGAAGCGCGGGCATGAGCGGGCGATGCAGGTAGTTGAAGACCAGGATTGCGTCGCATGGACCGGGCAGCGCCGGCGGCGGATCAGTTTCAAGATCCAGCACCTCGCAGGTCAGCGACAGGCTCAACCGCTCGGCGGTTGATTGCAGAAACTCAATCACCTCGGGGTCGCGATCGATCGCATGCACGTCAAAGCCGGCGCTCGACAATAGCAGGGCATGCCGGCCGCGGCCGCATGCCACGTCCAGCACCTTGCCGCCACGCGGCAACAAATCGGCATTCTCGACCAACCACGCCGCCGGCCCACGCATGGGCGTCGCGCCAAACTCGCGCGCCCCCGTCCAAGACGCCATGCCACCCGCCAGGTTCAGCACCTCAGTGACGCCCGCCTGCGAGAGCAGCCGCGACGCGGCCACGCTGCGCACGCCATGCTCGCAGTAGACCAGCACGGGTCGGCCGTCATCCGGCAACACCGCAGCCGCCGAGACGATGAGGTCGAGCGGTAGTAGCCACGACCCGGGAATGTGTCCCAGGTCGTCGTGTTCCCCGGGCGAGCGCACGTCGAGCACCACGGCGCCGTCGGTGGCGATCAGTTCCTGTGCATCGGCGTGCGAAATGGTGCGGAGTTGGTTCACCTGGGGTCCCCGAGCCCGCCAGTATAGCGCGGCCGAGCCGGGCCGACTCCGCGAATAATATCCACGTATGTGGATATGTTTGTAATGAGTCTGGGTTTCAAGCACAATGCCGCGATGGCAACCCTGGCGGCCACCGACCTGCGCCCGCGCCGGCTGGTCATCGAACACCTGTCCATCACGATCGAGGGTCGCGCCCTCGAAGAGGTGCAACTCGGCGGCTGGGTCTACGGCCCGGAACTGGGCACCGCGCCCGTGGTGGTGATCGTCGGCGGCATCACCGCCTCGCCGTTCCCGTTCGGTGACGGCCAGGCCGAGGGCGAGGAGGCACGCGCCGCGTGGTGGCCGTCGCTGTGCGCTGCGGATCTGGTCGATCCCGCCAAGCACACCGTGCTCTGTCCGTCGTGGCCCGGCAACGGTTCGACGTGGAAGGGATTCGATGATCCGGGTGCGATCGAGTCCATTTCCATCGGCGGACTGGCCGACCTGGTCGCGGCCTGGCTTGATGGCTGCGGCTGTACGACGCCGGTCACGTGGGTCGGTGCCAGCCTGGGGGCCATGGTCGGCGTGGCCTTCGCGGCGCGGCATGCCGAGCGGTGCGCGAAGCTCATCGCCATCTCCGGCGGCCTGCGGCCCGACGGCTGGGGCACCGCCACCCGCCATTTGCAACGTGAGCTCGTGCGCGACGGCCTGCGCAATGGCGATGTCATCACCGGCATGAGCCGCGCGCGACAACTGGGCATGCTGACCTATCGCGGACGCGACGAGCTGGACAGCCGGTTCGGCAAGCTGGCACCGGGGCTCGATCGACCGCCGGTGGCCGAGTATCTCGACCATCACGGCCGGCGGTTCGCCGAGCGCTTTCCGGTCAAGACCTTTCTGCTGCTGAGCGAGGCCATCGATCGCGGCTGGCTGGCCGATCCGCAGGCGATGCGCCAGGCGATCCAGAAGATCAGCGCCGAGACGCTGGTGATCGGCGTGCCCGGCGACATGCTGTTTCCCTGGGCGTTGCAGGTGGAGCTGCATCGCGCGTTGCAGGCCGAGGGTGCCGACTCGTCATTGTGGAAGCTGGAATCGGTGTTCGGGCACGATGCGTTTCTCGCCGACCAGGCGAAACTGGCCGACGTGCTGCGCGGTGCGCAGGCGTTTGGCGGCGAACTGCGACTGGCGGCGCGGCCGCGCTTTGAGGGCGTCGGGGTCGAGCCCGTGCGCGAGATTCGTATCGGCCTGGTCGGTTGCGGCACGGTGGGCCGGGGCGTGCTGGAGATGATCGAGCGCCAGCGCGAAGCCGTGGCCGAGCGCTACGGCGTGAGCTTCCGTGTCTCCCGGATCGCGGTGCGCGACCTGACCAAGGATCGCGGTCCGCGCGCGGCCGGTATTCCGATCAGCGACCAGGCCCTGGAGCTGGTCAGCGATCCCGAAGTCGACGTCGTCGTCGAGGTCGCCGGCGGCACGTCGGTCGAGCCAATCCTGCGAGCGGCGCTCGCGGCCGGCAAGCCGGTGGTCACCGCCAACACGGCGCTGCTGGCGTCGAAGCTGGCGGATCTCGGCGTGCTGGCGCAACGCACCGAGACACCGCTCTACTGCGAAGCCGCGGCCGCGGCCGCCATTCCGATCGTTCGGCACCTGAGCCATCGTGCCGACGAAGTGGACAGCATGTGGGGCATCGTCAATGCCACCTGCAACTTCGTGATGACGCGGCTCGAGCAGGGCGATCTGAGGCTGGCCGAAGCGATTAGCGAAGCGCAGAAGCTGGGGTTCGCGGAAGCGCAGCCTGATGCCGATCTCGATGGCCACGATGCGGCTGCCAAGTTGTCGATCCTCGCGTATCGCGCGTTCGGCGCGTGGGTGCGACCCGACGGGTTCCTGGTGCGCGGCATTCGCGAGATCGATCCGGCCGATTGCGACCTGGCCGAGTCGATGGGCTGCCGCATCCGGCAAATCGCGCGGGCCGTGCGCATCAACGGCGCGCTCGACATGGCCGTGGAGCCGCTGCTGCTGCCGACCTGGCACCTGCTGGCGTCGGTCGAAGAGGAATACAACGCGGTCTACCTCCGCTGCGCGTCTTCCGGCGACCTGAGTCTGTTCGGCAAGGGCGCCGGCGCGTTGCCCACCGCCACTGCCGTGCTCGGCGACCTGATCGATCTGGCGCAGGACAACTCGGTCCGCTGGCCGGTGCCGCGCGCACTGCCGGTGGCACGGGAGGGTGCGGCCGTCTCGCCGGCGCCGCGCCGGCACTACCTGCGCATCACCTCGCAGCCGCATCCCGGCCTTGAGCGCAAGTTCGAAGGCTTGGTCCGTCGCCATGGCTTGACGGTGCAGAACCGCGCCTCGCGGGCCGAAGCGGACCGCGTGCACCTGGCTTTCATGGTCTCGGCCAGCTCCGACTCGCAGATCGCCGAGGTCACCGACGCCGTCGGCCATCTCGCGCGCGTCGAGCAGCGGTTGTGCCTGGGGGTGATGGATTGACAACTGACGCTCACCGGGCTCCAAGCTCCGGGCTCCGGGCTCCGAAGATCGCTGACTGGCTCGATCCAGCGACGTGTCCAGCGGAGCGGCCACCGCTCGAGGCGATGAGCGATACCACGCGCTCGATTCACCGCACCATCGACGAGCACACCCGCCGCACTGGCATTCCCTATCTCCACCCTGATGAGCCGACCGTGCAACTCGACCTGCTCGGATCGGCCCAGGTCATTGCCTGGCAGGAAGGCAAGGCGGCGTTTCTCTTCGCGAGCGAAGGCTGCTGGTCGGAGTTGCCCCACCTGTATGCCCGCTACGGAACCACGGCCACGGCGCCGCTGCTCGGCAAGTTGAAAAGCCTGGAGCATGCCACTAGCGCCGTGGTGTGCGACTCAGGTATGCAGGCGACAGCGCTCGCTTTCGATGTGCTGATGGAGCCCTGCAACGATGCTCAGGGCAGACCTGGCGCTCACGCGGTGTTGATGCGACAGGTCTACAACAAGACCCGCAGCTACCTGGAATGGCTGGCCGCTCGCATCGGCGGCTCGGTCACGGTGGTGGACGATGGCGATACCGCAGCGCTGGCGGCGGCGATCACGCCGCAGACGCGGTTCGTGTTCGCTGAGACATTCACCAACCCGCTGGTCCGCGCCCAGAACTTCGATCAGCTCCGCGCCGTGATGACCACCGCGCGCGAGCGTGTGCCCGGCATCCGCCTGGTCCTCGACACGACGATCGCCTCGCCGTGGGCGTTTGCGGTTCCGCCCCTGCAGAACGGCGTCGACATCGTCGTCGCCAGCGGCACCAAGTCGCTTGGCGGCAACGACCGCGACATGTGGGGATACCTCGCCACCAACGATTCGCCGTTTGCCAACGCGGTAATGGATCTCATCGCCATGCGTGGCGGCATGCTCGACTGGCGGCGGGCCGCGGCCATTGTCGCGTCGTTCGATGCCGCCGGCGAGTCGCATGCCCGCCGCTCGTCGGCGGCGACGAAGGTCGCGGCGTTCCTCGCCTCGCACCCCAAGATCAGCGAGGTCTTCCATCCGTCACTGCCCACCCACGTTGATGCCGTCGCCCTTACCACGCAGTACCTCCGGCCCGGGTCCCTGCTCTCGTTCAGGGTGAAGGATGCCGATGAGGCGCGCACCCGGCACCTGGCCGACGTGCTGGCGACCTGCATCACCGTGCGCTACGCACTGTCTTTCGATGGCCTGACCACCAAGGTCAATCATCACCGCACGGTGTCGGAGTACTTCACGGCGCTGGACCAACTGAAGCGCAACGGCTTCGATCGCCTGATCCGCCTGGCGATCGGAATGGAAGAGGCTGACGATGTGATTGCGGCCTTGAACTGGATGTTGCACCATGGGGACTGCGTCACTGCCGGCGAGATCGCGGCGTGGCAACAACAGCGAGCATATGCACTGGGACTGTGAATGGGCGCGGCAACACATTTAGGAATCAACCTCGGCGACTACGATGCGGTCATCCGGACGCTGATTCCTCACTATGAAGAGCTGATTGACGCGGCCGGTGCCGCCGTCGGCGCCCTGACCCTAACGGCCCCGGCGGTGGTCGATCTCGGGACGGGCTCGGGTGCGCTGGCGCAGGCCATTCTCACGGCGCAGCCGCGAGCGCGCCTGACCGGTATTGACGCAGACGCCGGCATGCTGGCCATGGCGGCAAAGCGACTGCGCGGACGGATCACGACCATCCACGGCAACTTCGAGACCACGCCCATTCCGCGCTGCGACGTCGTCTCGGCCTCGTTCGCGTTGCATCACATCCGCGCCAGCCGTCGCAAGGCGGCGCTCTACCGGCGCGCCTACGCGGCGCTCACGCGCGGCGGCCTGATCGTCAGCGCCGATTGTTGCCTGGCAGCAACGGCGGCCCTGCAGAAGAACCACCGCGCGGGGTGGCTTGCACACTTGCGGCAGAACTACTCGCCCGCCAGGGCCGAAGGGTTTCTCAGCGCGTGGGCGAAGGAAGATGTCTACTTCACGCTCGAGCAGGAGATGGCTCTCCTGAAGCGCGCCGGCTTCAAGGTGGAGGTCGCGTTCCGCAAGACCTGCTTCGCCGTGGTCGTTGGGTTGAAATAATTACGAGAATTGCGTCACGACGATGTCGATGCGACGTTCCTGCTTGTCAGCCGGTTGCCACTGGACCAGGATCGGGCTCTGGTAGGTGCCGCGCAGCACGCGCGGCAGGCCGGTGTCGGGATCGGTCCCGGCCAGGAAGCTGACCCGGCGCGAGCGCAGGAAGCGGCGCGCCGGCAGCGACATCACCTTCGCGATCAGCCGTTCGAATGCGCCGGCATCGATCCGCAGGGCTTCCATCAGTGAATTCAGCACGCGGACGGCGTCGTACTTGGCGTAATTCAGCGTCTTGCCGGGAATCGAGAACGGGTCGGCTACCATGTGACTGGCCTTGGCCCGGGCGAAGCGCAACGGATCGCGCAACACCTCCACCAGGTCGTGCTGCATCAGCAGCGTCTCGTACTCGTTGACCGTGATGCCGACGTTACGCTCGTTGGGGTCCACCACCAGGTCGACGCGGGCGCGGTCGATGCCGACTTGCGCGACCAGCTCGTTGATGCGTTCGAGCACGCCCAGTCGGGGGTCAGCCAGGTTGACGGCATCGATCGGGTGCTTCGACATCGGAATGATCAGCGTCGTGCGCGCGACCACGGTTTCCTGGTCGTAGCCCACCACGGTGGTCTTGCGCTTGCGCATGGCGGCGTCGCTCTTGCCATCAAGCTCAATGAAGTAGACCGGGGCATCGGGCCGGGTGCGGTAGGTCACGCAGTTGCGCATGCCGGCGCCGATGAAGGTCAGGTGCGAGTCGCCGTTGCGCGGCTCCACCACCTTCTGCTCGTCGGTCAGCTCCGAGCGCAGTTCCATCTGGTCGTGCCGATACTCGCCGCCCTGCGGAAACAGCGCGTGGAAGGCACTGAAGAACTGCGACACCAGGTCCTGGTTGTGATGCATCCGCACCGACAGGCTTTGATCGAGATAGCCCGCCGTGGTGTGGAACGAGGTGTAGAGGGCGCGTTGGTGCTTGCGCAGCAGGTCGCCCGCCTCCTGATTGATGCGCGAGTTGACGTCAATGGCCTCAAAGCGCCGTTGTGGCGCGAGGGTCAGGGTCAGTTCCGTCGGCTGTGTAGTCATTCAGATCGGGTGCCCGCCGGCCGCGGCGCCATCCCGGGCCACGAGGTCGGCTGCCGTGCAGCCTCGCAGGCCGAGAATGCGATCCAGCACGTCACCGACCACACTGTCAGGGGTCGAGGCGCCGGCGGTAATCCCCAGGGTCTGGGACCCGACTGGCAACCACCCTTCGGTGCGGCTCTCGACGCTCGAGCCCGCCGGCCGGTGGCGGATGGCAGTGTCCTCGATACACCCGGGGTTGTCGATGTAACAGGTCCGCACGCGCGGGGCGCACATCCGCGCCAGCGCCTGCGTATTACTGCTGTTGTAGCCGCCGATCACGATCATCACGTCGAGACCGCCGTCATTGAGCAGGTCGAGCACGGCGTCCTGGCGTTCCTGCGTCGCCGAGCAGATGGTGTCAAACGCGCGGTAGTGCGATTCGACGTCGTCGCTGCCATGCCGTTCGACAATCGCGCGGCGCAGGGTGTCCTGCACCTTGAGTGTCTCAGTCATCAGCATGGTCGTCTGGTTGGCGAGACCCATGCGCTGCAGGTCGCGGTCCGGATCGAAACCCGGGCTGGCGGCATCGCTGAACTCAGCCATCAGTGCGGCCGCCGAGCGCCGGCCGAGAATGAATTCGCACAGCCGTTCGGTTTCAGCGACGTCGCGAACGCACAGGTACTGGCCACCGGCGTGGGTCAGCGCCTGCGAGGCGGTGGCGCGCGTTTCCTCGTGATAGTGCTTGCCGTGAATGATCACGGTGTAGCCATCGCGGGCGTAGAAGTGCACTTTCTTCCAGACATTGAGCACGCTGCCGCAGGTGGTGTCGACCAGCACGCATCCCTTGCTCTTGAGATGATCGAGCTCGGGCACGCTGACCCCAAACGCCGGCAGGATCACGACGTCAGCCGCCTCGACCTTGGCAAAACGGGTCTCGGGGTTGAGCGAGTCTTCGAGAATCTCGATGCCCAGATCGCGAATGCGCTGGTTGACGTCGGGGTTGTGGATGATCTCGCCCGACAGAAACACGCGCCGATCAGGAAACCGCTGCCGCGCCTGGTAGGCGTAGTCGACGGCGCGATCCACGCCGTAACAAAAGCCAAATTCCCTGGCCAGGCGGATGCGCAGTCCACCCGCGGACGCATCGAAGCCCAGGGCCTTGAGACGATCGACCGTCCGGCTCTGATAAGCCCGCTCCAGCATCGGCAGGACCTCGGCTTTGAGGCCCAAGCCTTTCTGGAAATAAGTCTGTGACACTTGATGCAAGTTTACCCCGAGGCTCCCCGCCGTCCAAGCCGCGAGCCTGCCCGGTACCAACAGCGCGGGTCGCGCCGGAAATAACCTGCGTTACGGGGCTACTTCGACTACAACGCTGACAAGTTCGGCGTGCGGGTTGAACACCTGGCCGTCGAACCGAACTTCCTGCCCGAGATTGGTTTCGTGCGCCGCACCGACATGCGGCGGAACTTTGGCCAACTGCGCTACAGCGCCAGACCATCTCGCTCACCTTCGGTCGCATCCAGGTGACGCCGCAGGTGTCGATCGAGCCGAGCCTGTCGGTCAACTGGGTGGACCTGGTGCAGGGATCGTTCACAACCAAGGTAGTGCGAACGCGCGGCACCTAGACAATGACACCATCATGTTCGTCAACGGCATCCTGCGAGACAACAGCGCCGGCCACTCGTTCGGCAGCAACGTCCGGTTCCGCTGGGAGTACCGTCCCGGCAGCGAGCTGTTGGTCGTCGATACCGACGACTTCGATACCGATGCGAAGCCCAATATGGCCTCGCTCCGCAAGCGGGCGTTCGTGGTGAAGTTCAATCGCCTGTTCCGGCTGTAGACTTCTCTTGTGACGGTTGTCTTTGCCACCTGTGCCGACCAGCCTTTCATCGCCGCTGACGACCAGCCGCTGGCGGATGCGCTCGGCGCGCTCGGCTACCGGGTCGAGCCCGAGCCGTGGACCGACATTGATCCCGAGACGCAGCTGGTCTCTGACCCGGTGGTGCTGCGGTCGACGTGGGACTATCACCGCGTCCCGACGATGTTCACGGCGTGGCTCGAGGCGATGGCCGACTCGCGCCGCCCGCTGCTGAATCCCGCCGACGTGGCGCGCGGCAACATCGACAAGAGCTACCTGCAAGGCCTCTCGGCTGCCGGCATCGCCATCCCTCGCAGTCGCTGGGTGGAGCAACCCGACGCCTCGGCACTCGCGGCCATCATGCGCGACGAGGGCTGGGCACAGGCGGTGCTGAAGCTACGGATCAGCGCCACTGCCTACGGCACCCTATTTATCGCAAACGGCGCGCGACCATCAGACGATGACCTGGCCCCGGCGCGGACATCGGGTGCCCTCGTGCAGGAGTTCATCCCGGAGATTCGCGATCGCGGAGAAGTGTCGCTGGTTTACGCCGGCCGCGTCTTCAGTCACGCCGTGCTGAAGCGCGCGGCGGATGGCGACTTCCGGGTGCAGAAGGATTTTGGCGGGGCGGTCGAACCGTTGATGCCGTCGGCCGGCTTGCTGGAGTTTGGTGAAGCGGTGATGGCACAGGTGCCGGCCTCGTGCGCCTACGCGCGAGTGGACATCGTCGAGAGCGCGCGTGGTCCGTTGCTGATGGAACTGGAGCTGATCGAGCCGGAGCTCTACTTCAGCATCGTGCCCGGTTCAGCCGAGCGCGTCGCTCAGGCCATCGTGGCCCGCCTGGCTTAGGGCTTCGCGTGCTCCAGCACAAGGCCGACCGCCGTGGCCCGCTTGAAGCCCTTCCAGTAGGTGTGGGCCGGCAGCGGCTTGCCCTCGCGGTCCATGGCAAACACGCCGTCTTTGCCGTTGGGCGTGGCCACCTCGAAGTACGCCTGCTTGTCGGATTCGCCCTTGAGATACCGGTCGAAGTAGGCCGTCGCGAAGTGATGAAAGATGTTGTTCATCCGCGCGGTATCCCACACCGCATCGGCATAGTGTGAGAACGCCGGCGCGGCGGTGCCCCCAGACGACCGATAGCTCTCGGCTGGTGCGGGCATCGGCGCCGCGGCGTTGTGATTCGCGTTCACGAACGTGAGCAGGTAACGATCCGCGTTCACGGCACCCTGGTAGATCGCACGCGTCCCGTTCTCGTAACCCGAGACATCGTCGGCGCTCCCTGCCACGAACAGCACCGGCGTGCGAATGCCCTTCAGGCCGTCGAGATCCCAGAAGCCGCCCTGCATGCCCCACGGGCCAATGGCGATGGCGGCCTTGATGCGCGGATCGCGGGCCTGCTGGTAGGCGGGGTTCGACGCGGCGCGGGCGGCCAATAACTTGTTAGGCGGTGCTTGCCTTCCCGACACACTCGCGTCGCTGTAGCCGCCGCCAATCACATTGACGACCCCATAGCCGCCCATCGAGTAGCCGATGATGCCCGTGCGGCCGGCGTCGACGATGCCGCTGAGGAAGCTGCCGGTGCCGGGCTGACCGAGCCGACCGATCTCGTTGAGCACGAACAGCTGGTCGAACGAGCGGTTGTAGAGGGTGCTGCCGAACGCCTTCTGGTCGTCGTAGGTGCTGTCCTGGTGATCGACCGAGACGGTGACGAAGCCCTTGCTGGCCAGGTTCTCACCGATGTGACTCATCAGGTAACGGTTGCCGGGATAGCCGTGCGAGATGATCACGAGCGGATAGTTACCCGTCAGCGGCGCCGCATCGCGGACGGCCTTGCCGAGTATTGTCGCCGTGATGGCGGGGTCGCGCGTGATTACGCGGTACTCGCCGCCTGGTTGCTGGCCGTCCGCCAGCGCTGCCGGATACCACACCTCGAGCGTCAGTGTTCGGTCGTACTCCGCAACCAGTCCGCCCTCCTTGGTATTGAGGATGTCGGGGCGCTTCCTGTCAATGACCTGGATGGTCCGCACGCCGATGTTGAGTGCGCCGTAGCTCGCCAGTTCCGGCGCACTTGGCGTCACGACATCAATGCGATTCTGTTGCGCCCACAGCGTCGCCGGTGCGCTGACCAGGACCAGTCCCACCATTAGTCGACGCATGCGGTGCTCCCGATTCACTTGATGACCATCATGTGGACACGCGCCACATCGTGCATGTAGCCGCCCACCTTCGCAAACCGCTCTTGGGCGGCAATCGCAAGGGACTCGCGACCCTTCACCCGATCGCCAGTCGCCTCGAGGTAAAGGCCAACGTAGAGCTGGCCGAAGAACTGCGCCGACAGATCAGCGCCCGCGGCCACCAAGACCTGCGCCGGGGTCGCCCGGCCCTGAAACATCTGGTAGACCTCGCGCATCGGCACGCGCGCATCGGGGCCTACCGGCAGAATCTGCGTGCGCGCCGTCTCGGGTGATTCGGCGCGAGCCACGCACAAGAAATGCCACGCCGCATTCTCCACATCGTCCGGGTTCACGGTGCGGTGCGAGATGAACATGTCGCGGCAGTCCTTAAAGCGGCCGGCATAAAACTGCGCGATACCGCGCTGCCACAGCTCTAGCGCCTGGCCGGGAATGAGCCTGGCGAGTTGGTCAAACCCGGCCGCTGATTGTTCAACGCGCCCGGCGCGAAAGTCGTCCACGGCCTTGGCCATCAGGTCGCGAGGGCTTTGTGCCCCGGAGAACAGCACCAGCGCGGCCAGCAAGGAAGCCAACATCGCAGCGAATTATAGGCCACGAACAAATGCAGATACCGATTAAACGCAGATTGGTCACTGGTTTTTGACAGCGAGTGAGCGCGACCAATGCCAGTATGCTGGCGGTGCTATTATCGGCGCCATGGCTGGCCATCGAACGATCACGACCGCAGTGCTGCTAGGCGCACTGGCCAGCGTTGGCAGCGGCCAAGTGCTGGCGCAACAACCCGACGCTCCGCGACCGGCCGAGGCCGCCGTGAACAAGGTCTTCGCCAGATGGACCACGTCCACTCCGGGATGCGCGGTCGGCGTCGCCATCGGTGGCAAGACCGTTCTGACGAGGGCCTATGGCATGGCCGACCTCGAGCACGACGTACCGAACACCGCCGACACCATCTTCGAGGCCGGCTCGGTGGCCAAGCAGTTCACGGCCATGGCCGTGTTGCTGCTGGTCAAGGACGGCAAGGTGTCACTCGATGATCCGGCGCGCAAGTACGTTCCCGAGCTGCCGGACTATGGCGCCCCGCTGACGATCCGTCACTTGTTGAATCACACGAGCGGGCTGCGCGATTGGGGCGCCGTGGCCGGCATTGCCGGTGCGCCGCGGACCACGCGCGAATACACCCACGCCCACGTGCTGGACATCGTCTCCCGGCAGCAGGCGCTGAACTTTCCGCCCGGCACGCAGTGGTCGTACAGCAATACCGGCTTCAACCTCGCAGCGATCATCGTCTCGCGGGTCACCGGCACGTCGTTTGCGGACTTCTCGAAGGCGCGCATCTTCGCCCCGCTCGGCATGACCAGCACGTCGTGGCGCGACGATCACACGCGAGTGGTGAAGGGCCGCGCCATCGCCTACGCTGGCGCGAGCGATGGTTACCACCTCGAGATGCCGTTCGAGAACGTGCACGGCAACGGCGGACTGCTGACCACGGTGGGTGACCTGTTGAAGTGGAATGAAAACTTCGTCACGCCCATCGTCGGCGATCGCGCGCTGGTCGCGACGCAGGCCACGGCCGGGCACTTCAACGACGGCCGCGCGCTGGATTACGCACTCGGGCTGTTCCTGCACGAATACCGGGGCGTCAGGAACGTCTACCACAGCGGATCGACGGCCGGCTACCGGGCACACCTGAATCGTTTTCCCGCCGCGCACACGTCGGTGGCCGTGCTGTGTAACGTCGCCACCGCCGACGCGACGCGGTCCGCCAACCTGGTGTCTGACCTGTATCTCACGGGACTGAAGCCGGTGACGCCGACCACGCCGACGCCACCGCTGCCGGCCATGACACCGCCGCCAACCGCGGCTCAACTGGCAGAGTTCGGCGGAGCTTATTGGAGTGACGAGGCCGAAGTCGCCCTTTCCGCGGCGGTCGAGGACGGCGCGCTTGTCCTCAAACGCCGGCCCGACTCTGTGATCGCGCTCACCGCCATCGATCGAGACACGTTCCGCGGATCGATTGGCACGGTCACATTCAGGCGCGACGCCGCCGGCAAGATCAATGCGCTTAGCGTCAAGCAGGACCGCGTCTGGGACTTGCGATTCGAGCGACGATAAATACAGCCACCGATTGAACTCTGATTGGTCACAGATTCCGAGCGGGCGCGGCAGCCAGGAAATGCCGGTTCGCTGGCGGCGTGCTGAATCGCCGACTTCGAGCTCGTCAGGACAGGTTGTTCGCGCTGGCGTAGTCCTCGTAAGTGCCCTTGAAGTCGGTGATCTTGCCGTGGTCGAAGTGCCAGACGCGCGTGCCGACTTCTTCCATCAAGTCCTGGTCGTGCGTCACGAGCAGCACGGTGCCTTCGAACTTCTGCAGCGCGACGTTGAGCGCGTTGATGGCTTCGAGGTCCAAGTGGTTGGTCGGCTCGTCGAGAATCAGCACGTTTGGCTTCTGCAGCATGATCCGGCAGAACAACAGCCGCGCGGTCTCGCCGCCCGACAGCGCTGCGGTTGGCTTGAGGCCTTCTTCGCCGGTGAACAACATCTGCCCGAGCAGGCCGTGAATGTCCTGGCGCGAGGCGTCGGGATCGAACTGGTGCAGCCACGCCGCCGCGGTCAGGCCTTTCTGGATTTCGCCGGTATGGTCCTGCGCGAAGTAGCCGATCGACACCTCGTGCCCCCACTTGGTCTTGCCGGCATCGAGGTCGCTCTTCGACCCGACGTTGCCCGGCGCATCCGACAGCAACGCCTTCAGCATGGTGGTCTTGCCGGTGCCGTTACGACCGACCAGCACGATTTTCTCGCCACGGTTGATGATGCCGGTGAAGTCGGAGATGACCTCGAGCGAGCCGTGCGCCTTCGAGATCCCCTCGAACTCGAGCGCCGTGCGGCCTGACGGCCGGAGGCTGGTGAACTTGATGTACGGGCGTTGAATGTTCGAGCGCGCCAGCTCGGTGGTCTGCAGGCGCTCCACTTCCTTGCGCCGCGACTGCACCTGGCTGGAGCGCGTGCCGGCCGAGAAGCGCTGGATGAAGTCCTGTAACTGCGCGATCTTCTTGTCACGCTGCTCGTTCTGCGACTCAAGGCGCGAGCGAATCTGCGTCTTCGCCATCACCATGTCGTCATAGCCGCCGGTATAGGTGATGATGGTCTGGTAGTCGATGTCGGCGGTGTGCGTGCAGACCGCATTCAGGAAGTGGCGGTCGTGCGAGATCACGATCAGCGTGCCGTCGTAGCGAATCAGGAAGTCGCGCAGCCAGTGGATCGAATCAAGGTCGAGGTGGTTGGTCGGTTCGTCGAGCAGCAGCGCTTGCGGATGCCCGAACAGCGCCTGCGCCAGCAGCACCCGCACTTTCTGGCCGCCCTGTAACTCGCTCATCGTCCGCTGGTGCACTTCGTCTGGAATGTCGAGGCCCTGCAGCAGGATGGCGGCGTTGCTCTCGGCTTCGTAGCCGTCTTCCTCGCCGACAATGCCCTCGAGCTCGCCCAGGCGCATGCCGTCGGCCTCGGTCATCTCGGGCTTGGCGTAGAGCAACTCACGCTCGTCAAGCGCGTCCCACAGCCGGCCGTTGCCCATGATCACCGTGTCGATTACGCGCAGCTTGTCGAAGGCGAACTGGTCCTGCTTCAGCACGCCCAGCTTCTTGGGGCGCACGACGTCGCCCTTCTGCGGCTGGTTTTCGCCGGTCAGCAGCTTCATAAAGGTCGACTTGCCCGAGCCGTTAGGACCGGAGAGGCCGTAGCGGCGTTCCGCCAGAAAGGTGGTGGTTACTTCGTCGAACAGAACCTTCGACCCGAAGCGCATGGAGACGTTAGTAACGGAAATCACAACCGTTGATTGTACCACCGGGCCGGCGGATCACCGCCGCCTGGCCGACCTCCTTAATGAACTGCACGTTCCGGCGGACCTCATCAGGAACCAGGCTGAAATCGGCAGCGGCGTAACCGCGTCCGCGCGAGGCCCGTGGCGACGCAGCAGCGACGCCAAGAACCCGAGCGGCAGCATCACCCTCGCGATGGCAAAGGGGATTGGGATGCAAAGGCAACGCGCGGGCAGGAAGATGAATCCGGCGGTCAAGACCGTGCCGAACGCGATCACCGGATCGTGCATGTGCAGCAGGAACGAAACCGTACCCGGCGCTTGCGCGGCGACTGAGCCTGGGATCAAGTTCGCTAGTGTCGTAAGTGGATATCTCCAGGCTCGAGCGGATAACAGGCGCGAAACCCGGAGTGTCTGGGCCATGGGCCAATCCGTGCCGGGCTGGGATCAACGCGTACTCCCGGGGCTGAACCTGGCCGATTGGCTCGGTCGATGGCGAAGACTGGTCGTGCGGCCGGCAAGCACTTCACCGGTCTCGATGACGACTTCGCCGTGCTGGCCAGCGTCGACTTCGGCCGCCTCAGCCACATCCATGCCATGGCCCTGCCAGCCGACGGCAAGATCGTGGCGGCCGGATTCACGCGCGACGGCAGTCACTTCAACCTGGCCGCGACGCGGTTGCTTAGGGATTAGGCTTCGGCAGTGTCTGCCGGCGGAGTGCCACGACTTGCTGGCTCACGAGATGCGCTCCGGCTCCATCACCTTCTCGACGACCTTGCCACCCTCAACGCTGACGTAATATACCTTGGCACCGACACGTGCCGAGACCACGCGCTTGACGGTGTTGTCTTCGAAGTAAATGCCGGCGTCGTTGTCGCAGGCGTAGCCCGGCTTCATCTGGCCCGAGCCGATCAGCTTCTGATACAGCGGCCGACGGCCAGGCTCCGCGTCGTAGTGCGGCGAGTGGCTGCCCTTCAGGAAGCCCAGGCACTGCACCGTCGACAATTCCTTCGGCCGCGAGTCGGTGGTGCCCTCTTCGAACCAACACAGCGAACCCGCGCTCGCGCCACCGAGCACAATGCCGCGGTCCCACGCCTGCTTCAGGATCACATCAATGCCCTGCGCCTTCCAGATCGCCTGCTGGTTCAAGGTGTTCCCGCCCGAGCAGACAATGCCGTCCACCGACAGGAAGACCTCTTCCCAACTCTTCGCCTGCTGCGTGCTGGCGATGAAGCTGTTCTGGTGCGACGGCTCGACGTTGAGCGTCGCGCAGTTGCGATACCAGGTGATCACGCCACTCTGCGAATCCGCCGAGGCGGTCGGCAAGTACAGCAGCTTCGGCCGTGGTTTGCCGGCGATCTCTGCCAGGTAGCGGATAAAGGCGGTGTTGAAGCCGCCGCCGGCGATCAGGATCTTGCGGCCGGGCGCAGGGCGCGCCTGACTGCCCTCGTCGCCCGCGGCGGCGGTGGTTGATGCGACCAGGCTCGTGGCCAGGGGAGCGAGCAGAGAGGTGGCGATGAATTCGCGGCGTTCCATGACCTGTATGTATACACCACCCTCGAGCCACTCGAAATGCACGTCTGCCCGGTTGACGAGTGACGACGCGACGCGGGACAATGCCTGCGTGGACACGCCAGCGGCATCGCCGCCTGCTGCCGACACAGATGCTGTCGCGTTGGCGCTCGCCAAGGCTGGAGAGCTGCTCCGCGAGGTGGCGATTCACGTTCGACGCAATCCGGGTTAGTGCCCCCGACCGTGTGACTGACGCCCGCATCGCCATCGAATGGCTGGAACAGATCGCCGGCGACCGGCGACTCCTGGCGTCGCTCTCGCCTGACGATCGCCACCGCTTCCACCGCGCCATTGCCACGTTGTCGGAGATCGATCCGCAGGCCAAGCGCAAGCGCCAGAAAGCGGCAAGGGCCGAGGCCGCCAGGCGCGAAGAGACCGTGCTCAACCGCACCGGCATCCGCGCCTTGCGACGCCGGCCTGCGGTCACCACGCCCAAGGTGTTTCCGCCGGTGATGGACGATGAGCAAGCAACAAGCCAACCAGGCCCGTCGGTCGATCGCGTTTGCTACGTTTGCAAGACCTCGTACTCGCAGCTCCACGACTTCTACGATCAGCTCTGCCCCGCCTGCGCAGCGGTGAACTTCGCCGCCCGAACTGAGCTCGCGGATCTGCGGGGGCGGGTCGCGCTGCTAACCGGCGGGCGCGTGAAGATCGGCTTTCAGGCCGGGCTGAAACTGCTGCGCTGCGGCGCGCACCTGATCGTGACGACGCGGTTTCCACGCAACTCGGCCGAACGGTACGCGCAAGAGCCCGACTTCGGCGAGTGGGCTCATCGCCTCGAGATCTTCGGGCTCGACCTGCGCCACATTCCGAGCGTTGAGGCCTTCTGCCGCGACCTGAACGCCACCCGCGAACGGCTCGACTTCATCATCAACAACGCCTGCCAGACGGTCCGTCGTCCGCCCGAGTTCTACACCCACATGATGGCGGCCGAGCTGACGGCGGCGACCGACCAGCCGGAACACGTGCGGCGGCTGCTTGGCGCGAGCCCGCCGCCGGTGGCCCAGGCGGAACTGGCGGCCACGGGTGTGATCGCGGCCCAACTGTCGCAGGTGCCGCTGCTCGCCGAGGAACTGCTCGCGCGATCAAGCCTGTTCCCGGCCGGGCAACTCGACCACGATCTGCAACAGGTAGACCTGCGCGACCAGAACTCGTGGCGCATGCTGCTGGCCGACGTGCCCACGGTCGAGATGCTGGAGGTGCAGTTCGTGAACGCGATGGCGCCGTTCCTGTTCAACGCGCGGCTGAAGCCGCTGATGCTGCGCACCGCCGAGCGCGACAAGCACATCGTGAACGTCTCAGCAGTCGAGGGACAGTTCTATCGCGCCTTCAAGACCACGCGGCATCCGCACACCAACATGGCGAAGGCGGCGCTGAACATGATGACGCGGACGGCGGCGACCGATTACTTCAACGACGGCATCCACATGAACAGCGTCGACACCGGATGGGTGACCGACGAGGATCCGATCGAAATCGCGACCCGTAAGGTCGCCGAACATCGCTTCCATCCGCCGCTCGACATCGTCGACGGCGGCGCCCGCATCGTCGCGCCGATCGTCACCGGGTTCAAGACCGGGACGCACGTGTGGGGGCAGTTCCTGAAGGACTATAAGCCGACGCCCTGGTAGCGCTAAGATTGCCCCATGTTGAAGATGCGCGTGGGACTAGTGGTGGGATTGGCGTTTGCGCTCGGGGCCTCGCTCGGCGCCTCGGATAATTGGACGCGCTTTCGCGGGCCGAACGGTCTCGGCGTGTCGGACGCCACCAACCTGCCGGTGGACTTTGGTCCCACCAAGGGCGTCAGGTGGAAGACGACGCTGCCGCCGGGACACTCGTCGCCGGTGCTGACCAACTCGCACATCTTCCTGACCGCGCACTCGCCAGAGAAGGACGCCTACAAGCTGTTCGTGCTGGCGCTCGAGCGCAAGAGCGGCAAGCCACTGTGGCAGCACGAAGTGCCGCGCCTGCAGCCCGGCCGCCGCGAGAACGTGAATGGGCCTGCCTCGCCAAGCCCGGTCACCGACGGCAGCAACGTCTACGCGTTCTTTCAGGACTTCGGCCTGATCAGCTACACCGCCGACGGCACGGAACGCTGGCGCCTGCCGCTCGGGCCGTTCAACATGTTCTACGGCTTCGGCGCGTCGCCGATTCTCGAAGACGGCCTGATCATTCTGCCCGTTGATCAGGACACGGATCCGTATCTGCTCGCGGTGGATGCGAAGACCGGCACGCAGAAGTGGCGGGTCTCGCGGCCGCATGTCATCTCGGGCTACTCGACGCCGACGATCTGGCGGCCGAAGACCGGCCCCGCGCAGATTATCGTGCCTGAATCGTTCCAGCTCACCGCGTATTCGATGGTCGATGGCGCGAAGCTGTGGTGGGTGCGCGGCCTCGCGTGCGAGATGAAGTCGGTGGCGAGCATCGACAGCGACACGCTCTACGTGAACGGCTGGGGCTTCGGTCAGAACCAGGCCGGCACGCAGGTCCCGACCGTGGACTTCGCCACTGGGCTGAAGACCTACGACGCCAACAAGGACGGCTTCGTCGGTCGTGACGAGATCAATGGCACCGGCACCATGGACCGCATGTTGCGGCCCGACTACGGCTTTGGTGCGTTTGACGGCAACCGCGATGGCAAGCTCGACACGAAGGACTGGGATACGTTCCGCGCCATGCTTGCCGCCGAGAACGGCTTGATGGCGATCAGGCTGGGTGGCTCAGGCGACATGACCGGCACCGCGGTGAAGTGGAAGTACCTGCGGCCCGTACCGCAAGTCCCCTCCACTGTTCTCTACCAGGGTGTGCTCTACATGGTGAACGACAGCGGCATTCTGCTGTCGTTCGATCCGGCCACCGGCAATATCCTGAAGCAGGGGCGCCTCAAGGGCGCCATCGACAAGTACTTCGCCTCGCCGATTGGCGCCGACGGCAAAATCTGGCTCGCCAGCCAGGACGGCACCATTTCGATCGTCACCGCCGCGGGCGACTGGGAGATGGTGCAGGTCAACACCCTGGACGACGAGGTGTTTGCGACGCCGATTCCAGCGGATGGCGAGCTGTTCGTGCGCACGCGCAGCGCGCTCTACAATTTCGTGAAATAGATGACCAAGCTCACCGTCGCTCTGCTGCTCGTATGGCCGTTGCTGGAGCCGCAGCCGGTCGACCTGCGCGACAAGAACTTCCGCGCCTCGTCCGAGCTGGTGACCACCGCCGTCACCGTTCGCGATGCCGACGGCCGGCTGGTGAAGGACCTCACGCAAGCCGACTTCACGATCGAAGAAGACAGCGCGCCGCAGAAGATTACCCACTTCAGCAAGCAACGCGTGCCGGTCAGCCTGTCGATGGCACTCGACATCAGCGACAGCATGCGCGGTCAGCGCATGGTCGACGCCCGCGGCGCGCTGGCCAACTTCCTCGACAATCTGCTGGCGCCCGATGACGAGGCGGCGCTGCTCGGCTTCAATCACGAGGCCAAGATGATTGCGCCGTGGACCACCGAGCGCGGCGGCATGCGCGCCAGGCTCGACACCATCATCCCGTCAGGCGGCACCGCGCTCTACGACGCCATCGACGTGGCACTGCCGATGTTCGAGTCACGCCTGCACCCGCGCGCCGCCATCCTGCTGGTGTCGGATGGCGCCGACACCGCCAGCGATGCGACGCCGACCTTCCTGAAATACAAGTTGGTGCGCAGCGACGTGTTCCTCTATGCGATTGGCATCGACTCGAGCGATGCGCGCAACTCGCAGCGCCTCAACCAGTACACGCTAGGCGAGCTGACCGCCCAGGGCGGCGGCTACACGGAGATCATTGGCAACGCCACCGAACTGGGACCGGCCACCGAGCGGATTGCCGAGGAACTGAATCACCAGTACATGATCGGCTACACGCCGGCGACGAAGGGTGATGGCAATCTCCACACGGTCAGGGTGAAGGTGTCGAACCCGAGCTATCAAGTCCGCGCTCGGCGCGGGGTCGTGCGTTAGTCAGGTGCGAGCTGGCTTCAGTGGCTCCGACTTTACTCATGAGTAAAGTTTGGTGTCCGGTGCCTTACCCATGTCGCCATGCTCAGACTCCGCTCTGGCCAAGCCGGCTTCCGAGCGACCGACCGGCGGCCCATGCCCCGGTCGGTTGTCTGCCTAGAACTTCAGCTGCGCGGCCAGCCGCATCGTGCGTGGCTGGAGGATGTCGAGCGGCGTACCGAGCGACGAGCCGAACGTGATGTTCTGGTTCTTGACGTAAGAAGAATTGACAATGTTGAAAAAGTCGACCTGGCCGGACATCTGATACTTACCGACCTGGAAGATTTTGCGAACGCCTAGATCCAGCTGATTCTGCCGTTCGTAGTACTGCTTGCCCGGGGCCACCAGGTCAAGGACGTAGGTGGCCAGGGTCTGGTTGGGGATGACCAGTTCACCCGGCCGGCACGGCGCAACGCAACCGGCAGCGTAGCGAGTGGTGGGCGAGATATTCCAGCGCGTGAGCAGCGGCGCGCCGTTATAGCTCTGGAACGCGACGTTCAGCTGAATGTCGTACCACGGCATCCGATATGACCCGGCGAGCTTGAACTGGTGCAGGAACGGCATGTCGAGCTGGCCCTGATCGCAGAAGTGGAAGTCCGATGCCGGAAAGTTGTTCGCCTGGCTCTCGATCGCATCGCAGCGTGTCTCGACGATCCGGTCCAGAGTCCAGCCACCAAAGAAACTGAAGCCACGGACGCGAGCCGTGAAGCCGGTCTGGACGCCGCCGTAGGTGCGATTGCGCAGGTCGCGATCGGGCGAGTTGATGTCGAGGCGGTCGACCTTCGCGCGCAGGGCCGGATTCAGGTTGTACGCCGGCAGCACCTTGCCGTCAAGCGGGCTCACGACGTTGACGACGGTGTAGTCAGACGGGCTCCAGCCGAGGTTCTGCGTCAGGCGCATGTTGTGCGTGGTGCGTCGGAAATAGCCGAAGTTCACTGACAGGCCTGAGACGACTTCGTGTTGCACCTGGGCGGTGTATTCGTAGTCGTACTCACGCTTAATGTTCTTATCGGGGCGAATGGTCTGCACGGGCAGCCCGAACGCGGCGTTGTTGCTTGGTCCGATCTCGTTGTCCTGGGCGAGGTTATCGCCATTGATGTCACGCCATGTCCGCGTGTCGCTCTGGAGCGCCAGCGGATTGTAGCGGGCTGGGAAGCTGGTGGTCTGACCGGCCATGTACTTGCCGAACGTCGCCTTGATCGCCGTGCGACCCGTGCCAAACACGTCGTACGAAACGCCGAGGCGCGGCGCGACGTCGAACCAGCTCGGCACCCCGGTCTGGGCAGAGTATTTGCGCTCCGGCGCGAAGCGCCCGGCGCCGGCGACCTGGTCCTTGATTTGGGCGACGAACCGCTCGAAGCGGACGCCCATGTTCATCGTCACGCGGTTCAGCGTCCACGCGTCCTGCACGAACATGCCGAGGTTGGCGTCCAGATACTCGTTCGACCGGACTGGCGTGCTGTAAACGCGCACCGAGTCGGGCACGCCGCTGCGATAGAGCTGCACCAAGTCGCCGTTGATGTCATATTCGAGCACGTAGTCGCCGTAGGTCCAGTTCACACCGGCCTTGAAGGAGTGGCTGCCGGTGACGTACGACATTATGCCAGTGGCCGTGTGCGCCTTCGGGTCGATGCCAGTGGCAGGCGTCACGCGGCCATCATACGCTCGCAGTGTGATCAAGTCGCTCTTGCCGATCTGGCTGAACCATTCGGGCGAGTTGCGATCTTTCTGAACGCCAGGCTGATAGCCGATGTAGAGGTACTCGACGTTGGTCGAGTAGCCGGCTTCGACGAGCATCCGGTTGCTAATCGTCGACGTCCACTTCGCCTGCCCGGTGTAGTAAAGGGCGTGTTGCGGTTCGCGGCGGCCGGCCGCAGTATCCCACTCGGCGACCGCGCCGGCAATTACTTCATGCCCTTTGAATTTCGGATAACGGTCGTGGTAGATGCTGAACTTGTTCTTGCCGTTCACCTGCCACGTCAGGCGGACCATCTGATTTTGAATCCACTGGTCTTCGACGCCGGTGCCAACTTCGCCACTTTTCGCGAAGTAACTGCCCGGGATGACGGAATCGGTGGCGATGCGCCGCCAGCTGGCAAAGAACCAAAGCTTGTCTCTCTTGATCGGCCCGCCGAGGCCAAAGTTGAAGTCCTGGATCTTGGCGACCCGCGAGCCGGTACGCAGGCCGCGGGCGCGGAGCTCATCGGTGACGTTATTGGCCTGCCATCTACCGTCGGTTCCGCCCATAAACGCCTGCCCGGTGAAGACGTTGCCGCCATCTTTCGGAATCATGTTGATGCGGACGCCGCCAGTGGAGACGTCGGCGGTGATGCCGCTGGTCTGGTAGGTGACCTCCGCCATGGCCGCGTCACTGAAATAGGCTTGCACCTGGCCGTCATTCATCAGGCTGTTCAGGTTCATGCCGTCAACCTGCACGGTGGTGTCGGTCTGGCGTGAACCGTTGACGGTCATGTAGATCTGTTCCATCTGCTGGTTGCCGCCGACGTCGGTATTACTCATGCGGACGCCTGGCATCAGCGCAGCCAGTCCCGAATAGCTGCGGGAGGTGGGCACCGCGTCCATCAGTTCGCGGTTGAGCACGACCTGCCGCTGCGTGTTCTGGACGTCGACAACCGGGGCGGCGCCGGTGACAGTTACCGCTTCCTCCAGCGCGCCGACGCGCATCTCTGCGTTCACGGTGGCGGTGAAGCTGGCCGGCAGTGCAAGCGCGTCCTGCCGGTAGGTGCTGAAGCCTGGGAGCGTAAAGGTGACGGTGTAAGTGCCCGGCCGAAGGTCGATGATGGTGTAGCGACCCTGGCCGTCGGTGACGGCGGAACGAACTTTTTCGATCAGGACAGGACTGGCGGCCTCGACGGTGACGCCAGGCATCACCGAGCCGCTCGTATCCACCACCCGACCGCTAATCATGCTTTGCGCGAATCCGCTGGTCGAGGACACCAGCAACAACACGAATGTCAGACCGACTCCACGAAGGTACAGACAATTCATCATTTCAACCCTTCCTACGGCTGTAAAAGCTTCAAATACCTAACTTGACGCGACAACCTAGCACGTTTGACGCTGCGGGGAGCAATGATTTTCTTGACAGTTATTGAGGAGTCGATGTAGGGTCACCGGTAACTAGGACAAAATCCGATCTCGCGGGTTCTGCGTTGTGTTTCAACCAGACATTCCCGCTGAATTGAGGGTTGCAAGATGAGAAAGACGAAGATCCTGAGCTGCGGTGGTGTGGCTGTCGTGGCGCTGGCTGGCGCCCTCTGCCTTCCGGCCAATTCCAGTGCTCAAACTACTGGCGCCGAGGTGACGTTCACCAAGGACGTCGCACCAATTCTTCAGCGTTCCTGCCAGAGCTGTCATCGCACTGGTGAGCTGGCGCCGATGTCACTTGTCACCTACCAGGACGCCCGGCCGTGGGCGCGCTCCATTAAGGCCAAGGTGGCCTCGCGGGCCATGCCGCCCTGGCATGTTGATCAGACGATTGGCCTTCAGAAATTCAAGGACAATCCGGCGCTGTCCGAGCGCGAGATCGAGACAATTGTCAGGTGGGTCGACGCCGGCGCTCCCCAGGGGAACCCGGCCGACTTGCCGGCCCCCCGGCAATTCGCCGAGGCGGGAGCCTGGCAGATCGGCACCCCGGATCTCATCATCAAGTTCCCGGCCTATGCCGTGGCAGCGGCCGGTCCCGACCTGTTCGGAGAATTGCTGGCTGACATCCCGATCGACGAGGACCGCTACATTAAGGCGATCCAGACCCGCTCGGTGACGCGTTCGTCACACAAGGTGGTACATCACGCGCTGTCCTACTCGGCCGACCGGGGCGAGGGCAGCACCATGGGTGACGGTGGCCAATTCCTGGTTGAGTACGCCCAGGGCAAGAACGCGGAGGTCTATCCCGAAGGCACTGGTGTGCTGCTCAAGAAGGGCCAGCAGGCCCGCCTCAGTTACCACTTTCACTCGATCGGTGAAGAGGCCAAAGCGGAAGTCGAGCTCGGGCTGGTGCTCTACCCCAAGGGCTACGCGCCGAAGCACATCCGATGGTCACGGCAGCTCGCGCAGCCGACCACGCCGCTCGACATTCCCGCCGGCACAGTGGCGCGCAGCGATGGCTACACGATTCTTCACAAGCCAGCCAGGCTGATCTCGTTCCAGCCGCACATGCATAACCTGGGCAAGCGCCAATGCCTCGAGTTGATCTACCCGACGTCGGGGACACGAACCACGACCGAGCTCATCAACTGCGCTGACTTCAACAACAACTGGCATCTCACCTACAACTATGCGGACGACGTGCAGCCGCTGGTGCCCGCCGGCACGATTCTTCACAACATTCAGTGGCACGACAACTCGGCCGCCAACCCGCGCGCGCTCGACCCCAAGAACTGGGTGGGCGATGGTCAGCGCACGGTCGATGAGATGGGGTTCTTCTGGATCGGCTGGATCGAGCTGACCGAGGAAGAATACAAGACTCAGCTGGCGGAGCGGAAGGCGGCCCAGCGAATGGCCGTCCCCTCGGGACAACAGTAGGCAACATGCTGTCGCATGTCCTACGGGCGCTCGCGACCGGCGCGGCGATCGTGCTGCTGAGCGGCGCGGCACCGTCAGCGCAGGAGCAGTTCACCAACAACTTCAAGTACAACATTGGGCAGAGTGTGCAGCCCATCTTCGAGGGCTGGTCGTGGGCACCCGATGGCAGCATCAACCTGCACTTCGGATATCTGAACCGAAACTATGTGCAGGAACCGACGGTTCCCGTCGGCGCCAACAACAGCATCCAGCCCGGTGGGCCTGATCGTGGCCAGCCGACGTTCTTTTACAGCCGGACACAGCGGAATCTGTTCACCGTGAATGTGCCCAAAGACTGGGACCGGAAGCGCGAGGTCATCTGGACCGTCACGGTGAACGGCAAGGCCGAGAAGGCGGTCGGCTGGCTGCAGGCTGAATGGGAAATCGACCCGGTGGGCGGCGCCGGTGCCGGCGGTGGCGATACCGATCCCGAGCGCAAGATGAACCAGGCGCCGGCCATTACGGTTGACCCGCTGGCACCCGTCACGTTACCCGGTGTGGCCACGCTCGTGGCGACGATCACCGATGATGGGCTGCCGAAACCAAAGCCGCGCAGTAAACCTGCGGTCGGTCAGGAAACTCCGCCAACGCTGCAGGGCGGCGTCGACGCCCCGGTCAACGTGCCGGCTGTCGCCACCGCCACGCGCGAAACTCCTCCTGGTGCAAGCCCGGGCGCAGCGGGTGCGCGTCCGCTCGGCCTGAGTGTTTCATGGATCGTGTGGCGCGGTCCGGCGGCCGCCGCCTTCTCTCCGCAATTAGTGGAACCGAAAGACACGAAGGCGGTCACCACCGCCACCTTCAGCGCACCGGGCGAGTATGTGCTGCGCGCCAGGGTGACAGATACCTTTAAGGTCATGACCGAGGACGTCAAGGTCACCGTGCGCCAGGCCGCCCCTAATCCCTGACTGACAGGTAGCTGAAGCTGGCGGCAAGACCGCTACGGACTGAACAAAGTCGTCCTAGTGTTAGTCTCTGTAGAAGCGAAGCTATCTCATCATCCCCAATCAGTCGCTCCAGCCTCAGACCTGACGCAGATTTTTTCGCGCGGGGCTGACTCGGCACCGTTGGCTTCGTGCGACGTCGAGAGCTGCGGCTGTGATCCTTCTGCGGCCGCGGACCGCTCATGCTAGGCTACCGGCTATGCGAGCCACACTGCTGACCTTCGCCCTCCTGTCCACGACTCTCCTCGCACAAACGCCCGCGCCGCCCGACTGGGCGAAACTCGACGAAGAAACCCTGCGTCACTACCTCGCCATCATCAGAATGGACACCACCGACCCGCCGGGAGGTGAAAAGCCGGTGGTGGATTACCTCAAGCAGGTGCTCGAGGCCGAGGGCATTGCCGTCCAGACCTTCGCGCTGGAGCCCCACCGGCCCAACCTGGTGGCTCGTATCAAGGGCAGCGGCAGGCAGCGGCCGCTGCTGCTGATGGGCCACAGCGACACCGTCAACGTCGACCCCAAGAAATGGACCCACCCGCCATTCGGCGGCGTGCGCGAGGGCGGCTACATTTACGGCCGCGGCACGGTGGACGACAAGGACAACGTCATCGCCCACGTGATGACCATGCTGATGCTCAAGCGGCTGAACGTGAAGCTCGATCGCGACGTCATCCTGCTGATCGAAGCCGGTGAAGAAGGCACGACGCGGGTCGGCATCCAGTTCATGGTCAACCAGCACTTCGCCGAGATCGACGCCGAGTTCTGTTACGCCGAGGGCGGCAGCCTGACGCGGACCGGCGGCGAGGTGAAGTACGCGCGGGTGCAGACGGTGGAGAAGATTCCACGCGCCATCACGGTCACGTCGAAGGGCGTCGCCGGCCACGGCTCGGTGCCACTCGAAACCAACGCCCTTGCCCACCTCGGCGAAGCGGTTGGCGCGATTGCGGCGTGGACGCCGCCGATGCGCATCAATGAAACCACGGCGGCCTACTTCAAGCGCCTCGCCACGGTGTCGTCGCCGGCCGACGCTGCGCGCTATCGCGACCTGCTCAGTCCCGATCCGAAGATCTCCGGCCCGGCCGATGCCTACATGCGCAAGAACGAACCCAGTCACTGGTCGATGCTGCGGACCTCGCTGTCGCCGACGATGATCACCGGCGGCTATCGCACCAACGTGATTCCGTCCGAGGGCACGGCCAACCTCGACACCCGCCTGGCGCCCGATGAGGATCCGGCGAAGTTCCTCGAACTGGTCAAGCAGGTGGTCAACGATCCGCAGGTCGAGGTCAGCTACGGCGCCCGCGACACGCGGCCGCCGACGCCCACCGCCAAGCTCGACTCCGAGGCGTTCAAGGTGATCGAGGCCAACATCACCAAGCACTACAAGACCATCACCCTGCCGACCATGAGTACAGGTGCCACCGACATGTCGTACCTGCGGCAGAAGGGCATGCAGTGCTACGGCCTCGGGCCGGCGCTCGACAGCGAAGACGGCCCCAAGGGCTTTGGCGCGCACAGCGACCAGGAGCGCATTGTTGAGAGCGAGCTCTATCGCTTCGTCCGCTTCAACTGGGACGCGGTTGTCGATCTCGCGCGCGCGAAGTAACCGGATGCCGTCATACCCGCCCTCACGCCAGGGCGACGTCGTTGATGTTTACGGCGCGACGCGGGTCGCGGACCGGTATCGCTGGATGGAAGACCTCGAATCACCCGAGGTCGCCGAGTGGGTGGCCGCGCAGAATGCGGTCACCCGCGCCTACCTCGACTCCCTGCCCCATCGCCAGCCGCTGGTCGCCCGCCTCACCGAGCTGTGGAACTACTCGCGTACCAGCGTGCCGGTGATCGAAAACGGCGCGCTGTTCTACTCGCGTAACAGCGGCCTGCAGCGGCAAGCGCCGGTCTACATGCGGACCGGGGCCGGTGGCGTCGAGACCATGGCGCTCGATCCAAATGCGCTCTCGCCGGATGGCTCGGTGTCGCTCGCGCACTACGCGCCGTCGCCGGATGCGACGCTCGTCGCGTATGCCGGCGCCGTGGGCGGCGCAGACTGGGAGACCATCCACGTCCGCGACCTCGTCACGGGTCAAGACCGCGAGGATGAAGTGCGCTGGGTGCGCTTTTCGGATTTGTCGTGGACGCAAGACTCGCGCGGTTTCTTCTACTCCCGCTACCCCGAGCCGCCCGCGCACAAGGTGCTCGAAGCGGCGCTCTCGGGGCAGGCCATCTACTATCACCGCCTGGGCACGCCCCAGTCGGCCGACGAGCTGATCTATCAGCGACTCGATCACCCGGCCTGGATTGTGAACGGCACGGTCACCGAGAACGGCTGGTATTTGCTGATTCGCACCTATCGCGGTGCCGACCACAACAATCAGCTGCATTACTTGGAGCTGGCCGATCGCCCGAGAATGGCGGGACCGATCGTGCCGGTGATCGAGTCTGGCGATGCCGAGTACTCGCCGATCGGCGCCTGCGGCTCGCGCATTTACCTGCGTAGCGACCAGGACGCGCCTAACCGGCGAGTGATCGCGATCGACCTCGAACATCCAGAGCCGGCGGCGTGGAAGGTGGTCATCCCCGAGGGCGCAGATGCCATTGAGCAGGCCGCACTGATTGGCGGACGGCTCGTCATCCACTACCTGCAGGATGTGCAGAGCCGCCTGCGAGTCTTCGGGCTCGACGGCACGGCGATGGGCGACCTCCCCTTGCCGGGCGTCGGCACGGTGTCGGGGCTCGCCGGCCGGGGCGATGCGCCGGTGGTGTGGTTTGGCTACAGCACACCGCTCGTGCCGGGCACCGTGTATCACTACGATCTCGACACCCGAATCGCCACCGCTTTCGAGCCGCCAGTGCCGCCGATCGACGCCGGTCAGTACGAGACCCGCGCCATGTTTGCCGTGTCGAAGGACGGCACGCGGGTCCCGTTCTTCCTGACGGCGCGCAAGGGCATCGCACTCGACGGATCGCATCCGACGATGATCTACGGCTACGGCGGCTTCTCGATCAGCGTCCTCCCTGCCTATCGCCCAGACGTGCCGGCGTGGCTGGAGCTCGGGGGCATCTTCGTCTCGGTCAACCTGCGCGGCGGTGCCGAGTACGGCGAGGCATGGCACAAGGCCGGCTCTCTCGACAAGAAGCAGAATGTGTTTGACGACGTCGTCGCGGTGGCCGAACACCTGCTCCGCGAGCACTACACGAGTCCGTCACGACTGGGCGTCATGGGTGGCTCGAACGGTGGGTTGCTGGTCGGCGCGGTGATGGAACAGCGTCCCGACCTGTTTGCGGTGGCCATGCCGGCGGTCGGCGTGATGGACATGCTGCGCTACGACCGTTTCACCGGCGGCCGCTTGTGGGCCACCGAGTACGGCTCGGCGTCAGACCCCACTCAGTTTCAGTACTTAATCAAGTACTCGCCCCTGCACAACCTGAAGCCCGGTACCTGCTATCCGGCGACGCTCGTGACCACCGCCGATCACGACGACCGCGTCGTCCCCAGCCACTCGTTCAAATTCACCGCGGCGCTGCAGGCCGCACAAGGCTGCGACCGGCCCACCCTGATCCGGGTCGAGGTGCAGGGCTCGCACGGCTACCGCCCCACCGACAAACTGATCTTCGAAAAGGCTGATCAGTGGGCGTTCGCGGCGGCCAATATGGGCGTCGTGGCGACCAACCTTTAGGTTGGTCGTTACGTCCGCGCCATCCCCCGCATCGCGTTGAACAACTCGATGTGGGTGTCGACGACGCGCTTGCGCTCGTCCTCGTTGATGGTCAGCGACCAATCGTCGCGGAGCGAGGTGCCGCCGAGGACAATGCCATCGGACCGCGGCATCATGTGGATGAAGCCGGCATCGGGAGTCACCGGCGCGCGCGCCCCGCCGCTGGTCGAGTACAGAATCTCCGACTGCGGCACGAGGATGGTCAGTTGGCCTTTTAACGGCATCAACTCGGGATCGTTGAAGAGCGCTTTTGAGCCGAGGCCGGTGCAGTTGATGACGAGGTTCTCGCCGAGCGTCATCACGTCGCGCGGCGTCTCGAACTTGCGGATCACCACTTTGCCGCCCCACAGCAGGAAGTCGTTCATCAGTGCGTCGAGGTAAATCGACGGCTCAATGCGCATCTCGGGACGCTCGATGGCGTACTTGGTCGGGAACGGATGCTCGCCCGGCTGCAGCAGCACGCGCGGGTTGGTGATGTCGTCGGGCATCAGCACGTTGCCGCCGCGCATGGCCTGTTCGTTGTCGGTCGGCGCGTAGTTCGTGATCCAGGTGACGCCGTACTTCGGACCGGTGAGCAACTGCAGGCGACGATACGCAATTCGAACCGCGGTGCGGAACTGCTCGTCCCATTCGGGCGTCCGGATCTTGAAATCGACCAGGCCCGACGTCGGCGTCCAGCCTGCCAGCGACATATTCGAGGTCGTATCGGGCGGCACCGTCGCCGCGTAAATCGTCACGGCGAAACCGTGGCGCTGCAGCTCACGCGCCGAGGTGAGGCCGACCACCCCCGAGCCCATCACCGCCGCGGTGCGCTCGGTGTGCGCCATCGCCAGGTCGGTCGCCATCGACGCCGTGCCCCACGACAGCGACATGCCGGAGCCACCGTGTCCGAAGTTGTGGATGAGCGTCTTGCTATCGAGCTTGTCGGCCTTGAGGACGAACCCCGAAGGCCGATGCGGACGCAGGCCGATGGTGGTGCGCATCACGCGGTCCCAGGCCGCGTTCACGTGCGGCAGGCGTACTGGCGGCCGCGTCGGCGCGGTGACAACGGGCTTGGCGGCGGCTTTCGGCGCGCACGCCTGCGCCGCCATGCCAACGGCGGCCAGGCCGCCAAACTTCAGCAGGGAACGTCGGTCCATGTGACGGCCATGATACTGCGAGTGCGACCGCCACCATCGTCACGGGATCGGTCGGCGGCACCCTGGCCGCGAAGAATCCGAAGTCCGAAGACGAAGTCATTCATGGCTGGCACCTGCGACCCGCGTGAGCGCGGCGGAAAACGTTTCCCAAATCGATCGCTGCTTCGCGAGCACACCGTGACCGCCAGGCGTCAGGCGGTAGTAGCGCCGCCGGCGCGTACCGGATTTGTCAACCCAGCGTCCTTCGATTAAACCCTTCCCTTCAAGTCGGTACAGCGTCGGATAAAGCGAGGTCGCGTGAAAGGTGATCGCGCCGGCGCTGCGTTCGGCGATGAGTTGACTGATTTGATAGCCGTGCCGCTCCTGCTCTTCGAGCAGGGCCAGGATGAGGAGTTCGGCACTGCCACGCTTGAGCTCCCGCGCAAGGAATGTTACAGCCATATGTTGGCACAAACAATATCATTAAACTATTGACAGATAAAGCTTTGGAGTCCTGACACAACTATTACAGAGGGTTCGTCTAGCTCCTGTTAGTGTCTGTCTCAATCATGATTGCTGTCACCGACATCTACGGCCGCAAGGCGGCCACCGGGACCGTCAACTGGATCACCGCCATTGCGATGGTCGCGTTCCACCTGCTCGCGGTGGCCGCCCTCTTCTACATCGACCTCGGTGCGATCGCCGTTGCGGCCGTGTTGTGGTGGATGGCCGGCTCCCTCGGCATTGGCATGGGCTATCACCGTCTACTGACGCACCGCGGCTACAAGACGCCGAAGTGGGTGGAGTATTTCCTGACGCTGTGCGGCACACTGGCGCTCGAGGGCGGACCCATTTTCTGGGTCGCCACGCACCGTATTCATCACCAGCACTCGGATGAAGAGGGTGATCCGCACACGCCCCGCGAAGGCACCTACTGGGCGCACATGGGCTGGATCATGACCGGCCGCGCCATGCACCACAACACCGAGATCTTCGCGCGCTACACGCCCGATCTCAGCAAAGACAAGTTCCACGTGTGGCTGACGACCTGGCACTGGATTCCGCAGGTGGTGGTCGGCCTGGTGCTGCTCGCCTACGGCGGCTGGACCTATGTGCTGTGGGGTACGTTTTTCCGCACCACCTACGGCCTGCATGCCACGTGGCTGGTGAATTCTGCCACGCACCTCTGGGGCTCGCGCCGCTTCAAGACCAAGGACGACTCGCGCAACAGCTGGTGGGTGGCGCTGCTGACCTTCGGCGAAGGCTGGCACAACAACCACCACGCGCACCCGGTGTCGGCGCGCCACGGCCTGGCCTGGTACGAGTTCGACATGAACTGGATCGGCATCAGCACCCTCAAGGCGCTTGGCCTGGCGTGGGACGTCAAGGTGGCCAAGGTCCGGCAGGAGATGGAAGAAGAAGCAGCGTAAAATCAGGCGGTGACGCGACGTCAGACTGCCTCGATCGTTTTCGTCGTCCTCTGCGTCGTCCTCGTCGCGGCGGCGGTCACGCTCAACATCGGCTGGATTCTGGTCAACGGGCGGCGCCTCGCGCCGCTCGTACTCGGCGTCATCACCTTCTCGCTGATCATCGCCGGCCTGATCGTCTACACGGTGTTCCTGGTCCGCGAAATGGGCATCACCGAACAACAAGACAGCTTTCTGAACTCGGTCACGCACGAGTTGAAGACGCCGATCGCGTCGATTCGGCTGTACCTGGAGACGTTGCAGTCGCGCGAAATCGGCGACGCGCAGCGCAAGGATTTTTATCGGATCATGCTGCAGGATGCCGATCGCCTGCAGCATACGGTGGAACAGGTGCTGCGCGCCGGCCATGCCCGCCAGAAGCGGCGACTCGACCATCGCGCGCCGGTCGACCTGGTGTGGCTGGTGCAGGACTGCATCGATACGGCGCGCATGCGGCACAACCTGCCGGCCAGCGCGGTCGTGCGGGCCGATTACGATCCGGCCACCATGCTGGTCGTTGAAGGCGATGTCGATCAGCTCCGCACCGCGATTGCCAACCTGCTCGACAATGCGGTGAAGTATTCGAGCACCACGCCGCAGGTGACCGTGCAGGCGGTGGGCGCCACGCCCGATACCGCGTGGGTGCGCGTCAAGGACGCCGGCGTCGGCATTCCGAAGGCACAGATTGGCCGCCTCTTCACCCGCTTCTACCGTTTTCAGCCAAGCGGCTTCACGGTCAAGGGCACCGGCCTCGGCCTCTACATCGTGCGCTCGATCGCCAAGGCGCACGGTGGCCGCGTGTTCGCGGAGAGCACAGGCGAGGGCAAGGGTGCGACCTTCACGCTCGAGTTGCCGCGGATGAAGGCGAAGTGAGCCACCTCCTCATCGTCGAAGACGAGGCGCACCTGGCCGAAGGCCTGCGCTTCAACCTCGAAGCGGAAGGGCACGCGGTCGATGTCGATGGCGACGGCCAGGCCGCGCTCGATCGACTGCTCGCCAATCGCACGACCTACGATGCGGTGGTCCTCGATGTGATGCTGCCAGGCCTCAACGGCTTCGAAGTCGTGAAGCAGTTGCGCGCGGCGGGCCACTTCGTTCCGGTGTTGATGTTGACCGCGCGCAGCCGTCCGGCTGACGTGTTGCAAGGGTTCGAGGCGGGCGCTGATGATTACCTGCCCAAGCCGTTTGAGTTGCAGATCCTGCTGGCGCGGCTGCGGGGCCTGCTGCGCCGCCGGCAGTGGCTGCAGCAGGATCAGCACGAACACGAGCACCTGACGTTTGCCGGCCGCACGCTGGACCTGGAAGTGCTGGAGCTGAAGGTGGGCGACAAGGCCTATCAGCTCACGCAGATGGAATGCGACCTGTTGCAGTACCTGGTGCGCAACGCCGGCCGGGCGGTGTCGCGCAAGGCGATTCTCGAGGAAGTGTGGGACCTGCACGAAGACACCGACACCCGCGCGATCGACAACTTCATCGTGCGGCTGCGACGATACCTGGAAGTAGACCCGACCAAGCCCAAGCACCTGGTGACGGTGAGAGGGGTCGGCTACAAGTTCGTTGAGTAGGGTCAGACCCCGCATCCCAATTAACAGGAACGCGGTCTTCTGCATCTTGCGGAAGTGGTCGTCCGACATCACCAGCAGCGTCGGCCGCCCCTGCCATCGTCACGACACTGGCCACAACACTGCTCAGCAGTCGCACGGTCCGTGTCAGAATAGCCCGCTCAGGGAACACCGTTTACCTTAAGGAGCCTCAACCATGACACGCCAGCTCACGGCTATCGCCATCGCCGCGCTCGTCTTCTTGCCGGCCACCGCGTTCGCGCAGGCCAACCCGTTCCGCGACGCGGTCAAGGCGCAGCTCGCCCAGATCAAGACGCCAATCACCCGCACCGCCGAGAAGGTGGGCGAGGATCTGTATGCGTTCAAGCCGACGCCCGACGTCCGCAGCCTCGGCCAGCTGCTCGGCCACATCGCCGATGGCAACTACGGTATTTGCAGCATGGCCAGCGGCATGAAGCCGACCGCCAGCGGCATTGAGAAGAGCGCCACGACGAAGGCAGCGCTGCAGCAGGCGCTGGTCGATTCGTTCGCGTTCTGCGAGCAGGCCATCGCCGGCATGGACGAGAAAAAGGCCGCTGAGGCGATCAAGGCGTTTGGCAGCATGCAGCCGCGCTTGATGGTGCTGGCGTTCAACAACTCGCACCTCAACGAACACTACGGCAACCTCGTCACCTACATGCGGCTGAAGGGCATCGTCCCGCCCTCATCTGAACCCAAGTAGCGTCCGGCGGGTGTTCTTGGCGTCCTCGGTTTTTCGACCGGCGCCCAGGCACACACTCCAGCCGCACTTTGCACAGGCGGGCTACTTCGTCTTGACGTCGTAGGCGTAAACGTTGTCCTGATCGCGGATGATCAGCAGGCCGCCGGAAATGATCGGATGGCTCCACGTCGGCAGGCCGCTTTGCTGGGCCAGCCTGAACCGTCCGTGTTCGCGGTAACCGGCCGGCGAGGCTTCGGCCAACCCGACCACGCCGTCCTCGCTATAGAGATAGAGCCGCTGGTCCGCAAAGATCAGCGAGCCTTTGCCGACGCTGCGATCGCGCCACGCCATGACACCGGTGTCGAACTTCAACGCCGTGAGAATGCTGCTCGAGAAGCCGAAGACGTGATCGCCGATCAGCACCGAGCTGGCGTGATGATTGCGCATGTCGCGCGTGAAGTAGACCTCGTTGGCCGATGCCAGGTTGCCGGCGGCGCGAATGTCGAGCAGCGCCGCGCCGGTACCGTAGTCGGACGACAGGAACACGCGCGTGCCGCGCACGATCGGCGTGGCGATGTTGGCGGTGCCGTTGCCGGCCTTGCGGTAGGACCACAGCAGCCGGCCATCACGCGGATCCACGGCGAGCGCGCGCGCGCCGGTGAAGAAGATTACCTGGTTCAGGCTGCCGGTCCGCATCAGCATCGGCGATGAATAGCCCGCCTCGTCGGCGTGGTCCTGCCACAGCGTGGCGCCGTCGGCCTTGGCAATGGCGACAATCGACGCCCGCGGCCCCCCGGCGTTCACCAGGATGCGGTCGCCCACAATCAACGGCGATTCGCTGTAGCCCCAATACGGATTGCGGCCGCCGAACTTCTGGATCAGGTTGATCGACCAGACCTTCTTGCCGGTCGCGCTCTCAAGACACGCCAGGTCGCCGTTGCCGCCGAGCGCGTAGAGACGAGCGCCCTCGACAGTGGGCGTACTGCGCGGACCATCGCCGCGGTCGTTCTCGTAGCCGCGGCCGTTCTGATACTCCCAGACCTTCTTGCCGGTGGCGCGATCGAACGCCATGACGTACTCGTTGCCGGCGCGGGCGCCGAGCGTGTAAAGCCGTCCGCCGGATGACGAGAACGACGAGTAACCGTTGCCGGCGCCGGTCGTCCGCCACACCGGCGTGGGTCCGCCCTTGGGCCAGTCTTGCAGCAACCCGGTTTCCGCGGAGATCCCGTCGCGCTCCGGCCCGCGCCACTGGAACCACTCGGCGGCCGCCGGGGCCTGCGTTGACACCACGCCGGTCAGGCAGAGCATCCCGATTGCGACGACCAGCCACGAAATGGACTTCATGTCTGCATCCTAGTCCTGATGACGAGATTCGGGGTGCGAGAGCCGGGCCAACTCTCTGGTAAAATTTGTCGATGAAACGAGCAGCCGTAATCGGACCGCTGGTGGCCATGGCCGTGGCCATGGGCGTGGTGTTCCTGGTTCGCAAGAGCCCCGAGCCGGCGCCGCCGGCCGAGACGCGCGCCGGCGCGCTGCCGCCCGCGCCGGTGGTCAGGAAGGCCGAGCCGCCGCCCACGGCCCCGGTGGCCGAGCCGGCCGCGCCAAGACCGGCCGCGCCCCGAAAGGCCACACCGGCCCCCGCGCCCGTGGTCGAAGCCGCACCGACACTGGCCACCCTCACCCTCGAGTCCGACGTTCCCGGCGCCTCGGTGTTCATTGACCGCCAGTTTGTCGGCAACACGCCACTGACCCTCGACCAGCTCGAGCCCGGCACCAAGCGGTTACAGGTCACCGCGACCGGCTTCGACAGCGTCCAGAAGTCGGTGGATCTGGTGGCCGGCCCGAACACCGTCACCATTCGCATCAAGGAAGTCAGCCTCAACGCCAGAGTGCCGGTGGTCCACAAACACGGCATGGGCTCGTGTAACGGTACGCTGTCGGCGACGGTTGACGGCCTCAAGTACGACACTGACAACAAGGGCGACGCGTTCACCATCACCTACGCCCAAGCCGAGCAGTTTGCAGTCGACTACCTTAAGAAGAACCTGCAGGTGAAGCAGAAGGGCGGCAAAACCTGGAACTTCACCGACAAGAACGACAACGCCGACGCGCTGTTCGTGTTCCACCGCGAGGTTGCAGCCGCGCGCAAGAAGCTCGCCGAGGGCTACGCGCCGGTCCGGTAACCATCGTTATTTACGAAGAGTCACTGCCAATTTACGTATTTAGCATTTGGACGCAGCTTTGCTATTCTTATCCCCATGAAACGCATTGTTCTGTTCCTCGCCACCAACCTAGCCGTCATGATCACGCTGTCGATCGTGCTCAGCTTACTGGGCGTGACCGGCTACCTCACGCCGTCGGGTCTCGATCACTCGGCCCTGATGGTGTTCTGCCTCGTGTGGGGCATGGGCGGCGCGTTCATCTCGCTGCTGATTTCGCGCTTCATGGCCAAGAGGGCCATGGGCGTGCAGCTCGTTGACGGCAAGAGCGGCCAGGCCGAGCTCGACTGGCTGCACCAGACCGTCGGCCAGCTCACCCGCAAGGCCGGCCTGCCGATGCCTGAAGTCGGCATCTACGACTCGCCCGAAGTGAACGCGTTCGCCACCGGCCCGAGCAAGAGCCGCAGCCTGGTCGCGGTGTCGTCGGGCCTGCTGCGCGCTATGCGTCGCGACGAGGTCGAAGGCGTGCTCGCCCACGAGGTCGCCCACATTGCCAACGGCGACATGGTGACGATGACGCTGCTGCAGGGGG
>SXGS01385583.1_pt1 | contig 69690 bp, 71 predicted proteins | sample 3174681 | NCBI WGS metagenome assembly SXGS01 (sample SAMN11356861, study PRJNA531348) | freshwater metagenome | isolation source: freshwater sample F1-80 | place: China: Fuxian Lake, Yuxi | collected 2017-12-25
GGCAGACCGAAACCGGTGCCATCATGATCTCGCCGCTGCCTGGCGTAACAACTTGCAAACCTGGTTCTGCGATGACCGCCCTACCCGGTATCGGCACTGCCGTCGTCGACGATCAGGGGCTGCCAACCGGCGAAGGCACCACCGGCTACCTAATCCTCACCGAGCCCTGGCCGTCAATGCTGCGCGGCATCTGGCGCGATCCGGAGCGCTACCAGGAGGGCTACTGGAAGCACTTCCCCGATGTCTATTTCGCCGGTGATGGCGCCCGCCTGGATCATGACGGTGCGATTCGCCTACTTGGCCGAGTTGACGATGTCATGAATGTCTCTGGTCATCGCATCTCGACCACCGAGGTGGAGGCCGCACTTGGCTCCCACCCAAAAGTTGCCGAGTCGGCGGTGGTCGGGGCCACCGATGCCACCACCGGGCAAGGCATCGTGGCATTTGTAATTCTCAAGGGGGGTGTTGCCGAGGAAGGCACCGGCCGCACCTCGGTGGTCAAGGAGTTGCGCGATCACGTAGCGCAAGAGATCGGGCCTATTGCAAAGCCGCGGCAGATCCTCATCGTCGCTGAACTGCCGAAAACCCGCTCCGGAAAAATCATGCGCCGCCTACTTCGTGATGTGGCCGAGCAGCGTGATATCGGTGACGCCACCACCCTTGCCGATCCCGCGGTGATGAGCCTGATTGCCTCCGGCCTTGCTGCTAATAAGTCCGAGGACTGATAATTAGCCGGTGACTACGCCTGATGACTTTCTGGCGCGGCCATCCCTTCGTGAGCGCGGCTGGCTACTCAAGCAACTTCGTGACGAGACCGTTGGCGGGGTGCTGCTGCTCATCGCAGCTGCGCTCGCGCTGATCTGGGCTAATTCGATGTGGAGCGGTGCCTACTTCGCCTTCGTGCAAACCGAGATTGGGCCCCCATGGCTGTCGCTACCGATATCCGCCTGGGCTGCTGACGCATTACTCGCGGTTTTTTTCTTTGTTGTCGGAATCGAGCTTAAGCACGAATTCGTTCTCGGATCGCTCTCCAAGCCCGCGAAGGCGGCCGTACCGATTGCCGGAGCGCTCGGTGGCATGGCGCTATCGGCAGCCATCTACTTTGTCATTAACTCAACTGCCGCGGACGGCTCCACTCGGGGCTGGGGTATTCCGATGGCAAGTGACATCGCATTTGGCCTCGCGGTACTTGCCGTAGTTGGCCGAGGGGTGCCGGTTGCGCTGCGCGCATTCTTGCTCACCTTGGCGGTGGTCAACGACCTCGGGGCAATCGTCGTCATCGGAATTTTCTACTCAAGTTCATTTAATCTCTGGTGGGTCCTGTCGTCTATTGCCTGCTTTACCATTTATTGGTACGCACAGCGTCGGCGCATCACTGCCGCCTATCTCTACGTCCCACTCGTAATATTCACTTGGGTTTCCATGTATGAAAGTGGGATTCATGCAACCGTTGCAGGCGTAGTCCTCGGGCTGCTCACCCGCGTCAGACTTGATCCCGAAGAGGCCCTCTCCCCCGCCGATCGAGTGGGGCATCGGTTGCACCCACTAAGTGCCGGGTTCGGTGTTCCTGTCTTTGCCTTCTGCGTTGTCGGCGTTGATCTCACGGCCATCGGGCTCGGTGGGGTAATCGGCACCCCAATCGCGCTGGGCGTAATCATTGGTCTTGTGATAGGCCAACCCATCGGAGTTGTAGGCACCTCGTGGGTTGTTGCACGCTTCACCCGGGCATCGCTGGCGGCACCCCTTAAGTGGCTAGATGTAGCGGCCATCGGGTTGCTTGCGGGTATCGGCTTCACCGTCCCGCTTTTGATCGCAGAGATCGCATACGGTGAAATCCCCGTGGATCTAAACACCGCCAAAATGGCCATCCTGGCTGGTTCCATAACTTCCGCCCTACTCGCGTCAGTCGTCCTCGTCACCCGAAACCGGCATTTCGCCAATATCGCACTGGTTGAGGAGCAAGACGAGGACCAGGACGGAATCCCAGATGTGTACCAGCAGGGGCCCGGGCGGTAGCCTCTACCCGGAGGATCACCATGGCGGCTAAAACCGAACCGAGCATCTCTGAGCTAGTGGGCAAGGTTATTTCTGATGCCCAGCGGCTGGCAATGGCGCAGTTGGCCCTGGCCAAGGATGAATTCGGCAAGGCCGGTTCGCGCATCGGGGCCGGTGCGGCACTTGGGATCGCAGCACTGAGCCTGATCAGTCTGGCGACGGTTTTCCTGCTCATCGCCTTGGCCTACGGCCTGGTGCAACTAGGGCTGCAAACCTGGCTCGGGTTCTTGATAGTGGCACTTCTCCTGATTCTCGGTGCTGTCATCACCGGGCTGATCGCGCACAAGAAACTTCTCGAAGTTCGTGTCGGCACGATGACCACCATCGATGAACTCGGCAAGACCGCGAGTGCCTTAGGGGCCACCGATCCCGAGAGTTCCGGCACCTAACCCGTGCCGATAGCCGACCCAGAACAGGCTATCCGGGTACCCGGTCCCTGGACCCATCGTGATGTCCCCGCGCACGGCGCCCGCTTCCACGTGGTTGAAGCAGGTGAGGGCCCAGCCATGGTGCTCCTGCACGGTTTTCCCACCTACTGGTGGACTTGGCGAAACCAGTTAACGGCACTAGCCGAGGCCGGTTACCACGCCATCGCGATGGACCTGCGCGGCTACGGCGGCTCTGACCACACTCCGCGCGGCTATGACCCGATGAGCCTTTCGGCCGACGTCGCGGGTGTGATTCGCTGCCTTGGCGAATCCGAGGCGATCGTCATCGGCCATGGTTGGGGTGGCTTGATCGCCTGGTCAATGGCGGTTACCCAACCAGACGCAGTCCGTGGCATCGTCACGGTTTCCGCCCCACATCCACGGTTGATGCGCCGGGCGGCACTGCGGCCACGGCAATTGGCGAAACTGGGTTACCTTGCCGGTTTCCAACTTCCGTTCCTGCCGGAAAATTCATTCATGAAAGCTGACGGCAAGCGCATCAGTGACCTACTGACAAAGTGGTCGGCCGACCCGGCTTGGGTTGACGAAGCCGGTGAGATGTATCGCGCGGCATTTCTGCGCTGGCCGACCGCGCATACCGCGATCGAATACCACCGTTGGTCGGTGCGATCCCTGCTGCGTCCAGACGGCCTGCGGTATATGTCGGCCATGTCGACGTCAATCAAGAAAAATGTGCTCCAGATCCACGGTACCGAAGACCCAATGGTGCTACTTGCTAGTTGTGAAGGCAGCGATAAGTACGTAAGTGGCGAATATAGTTTCCAGACCCTGCCGACCGGGCACTTCCCGCATGAGGAATCCCCGGCGGCCTTTGGCGAACTCATCTTGCCTTGGCTCGCTAAACAGCATACTTAGTTTCATGCCGCGCCCGCGTGATCGCTACGGCCGCCCGCTCCCGCCCGATGCGCCGGCAGCACAGATAACCCCCCCGGCGCCCGAAAAATCCAGCATCACCAGCGCCGCGGCCTGGAACGAGGCGATCAGCTATCTGAATCAGGACTTGCCCTTTCACGCGCACGAAGTCTTCGAGCAGCGCTGGCGTTGCTGCCCGCCCGCCGAGCGTGACTGCTGGCGCGCACTTGCGCAATGGGGCGCAGCACTTACCCACCTTGCCCGTGGCAACCCTAAGGGCACTCGTGAAGTAGCGCGCCGAGCAGTTGAGCTATTTAGCAACTGCACCATCGTCGCCCCGGTGGATAGTGAATTCGTCCTGAATTCGCTCGCCCGACTCATTAAAAAGTAGTTTCGGGTGGCTAGGAACCGAGGACTACTTTGGGGGTGGGGATGCCAACTGGCGGCCGGGTAGGGCAGGGTTAGGTCACTGAGTCTATGTCGCGACCCGGAGGCACAAATGACCCGCATTGCCCGGCTCGATGTCGAGACCCTCAAGCGCGAAGTCGAGGCCGGCAATATCGACACCGTCGCCGTCGCCATCACCGACATGCAAGGGCGCCTGCAGGGCAAGCGGATTCACGCACACTATTTCGTTGACGAGGTCCTGGGCCATGGCACCGAGGGCTGCAACTACCTCCTTGCCGTCGACGTCGACATGAAAACCGTCGATGGCTACGCGATGTCATCGTGGGAGACCGGTTACGGCGACCTAGTGATGCGCCCCGACCTTGGTACCTTGCACTACCAACCGTGGCAGCCCGGCACCGTTGGGGTGTTATGCGATGTGCTCTGGCAGGACGGCTCCGAGGTCGTCGCATCACCGCGCCAGATCCTGCGAAGGCAACTCGCTCGCCTGGCTGATGCGGGTATGGGTGCCTTCGTTGGCACCGAGCTTGAGTTCATCGTGTTCATGGATTCCTATGAAGAAGCATGGGAGAGCGGGTACCGCGACCTGACTCCCGCGAATCTTTATAACGTTGATTACTCAATGCTCGGCACCGCACGGGTCGAACCACTGCTTCGCCGCATCCGGAATGAGATGACCGCAGCCGGCATGACAGTTGAAAGTGCCAAGGGCGAGTGCAATCTCGGACAGCATGAGATCGCCTTCAAGTACACCGATGCACTAGCGACCTGCGACAACCATGTGGTTTACAAGACCGGGGCTAAGGAGATAGCCGCCCAAGAAGGCGTTTCTCTCACCTTCATGGCCAAGTTCAATGAGCGCGAGGGCAGTTCCTGCCACATTCACCTATCCTTCCGCGGCAACGACGGCTCGATGGTGATGGCTGATGATAACGACCCGTCTGGGATGTCGGCGTTGGGTAAAGCATTCATCGCCGGTCAGTTGGCACATATTGATGAACTCACGCTGCTCTACGCACCCCAGATCAACTCTTATAAGCGCTTCGTCCCCGGTTCCTTCGCGCCAACAGCGGTGCGCTGGGGTCGCGATAACCGCACCTGCGCTTTCCGGCTTGTCGGCCACGGTCAATCACTTCGCCTTGAGAACCGAGTTCCAGGCGGTGATGTAAATCCGTATCTCGCCGTCGCCGGGATGATCGCTGCCGGCCTAGATGGCGTCGAGCGCAACTTGCCACTGGAGCCGGAGTTCGAAGGCAATGCCTACTCGAGTGCTTCAGCCCATGTGGCTTCTGACATGCGCGACGCCCTCGAGCTCTGGGAGTCCTCGACCTGGATAACCGACACCTTCGGTGCCTCGGTGCAGGAGCACTACTCGAATATGGCGAGGGTGGAACTAGCCGCCTTCGGCAAGGCGGTTACCGACTGGGAGCGCTATCGCAGCTTCGAACGCCTCTAGACCCAGCACCCTCACCGCCGAATTCACTACTCAGGAGACGAAATGCACGCCGTAATCAACCCCGCTACCGAAGAGGTAGTTGCCAAGATCGCGGCAACTTCCGCTGAGGAAGCAGACCACGCCATCGCCAGAGCACATGCGGCATTTGACTCCTGGCGTGCCATCGCGCCTGGCGATCGAGCGAATCTGCTGCGCAGGTTTTCTGATGTAGTACGCGAGCATGTTGAGGAACTGGCGTTGCTTGAAGTCAAGAACTCCGGTCACACCATCGGCAATGCCCGCTGGGAGGCCAATAACGTCGCGAACGTCCTGAACTACTACGCCGGCGCCCCGGAGCGGCTCTTCGGGCAGCAGATCCCGGTGCCGGGGGGAGTCGACATAACTTTCAAGGAGCCACTTGGCGTGGTCGGGGTGATTGTGCCGTGGAACTTCCCGATGCCAATTGCCGGCTGGGGGTTCGCGCCCGCCTTGGCCGCAGGGTGCACCGTGGTGCTGAAGCCAGCGGAGCTAACTCCCCTCACCGCCATCCGCTTGGGTGAATTGGCCCTTGTCGCAGGTATCCCGGAAGACGTCTTCAGCGTCCTACCCGGCAAGGGATCGATCGTGGGTCAGCGGTTCGTTGACAACCCGCTCGTGCGCAAAGTGGTTTTCACCGGGTCAACATCGGTGGGTGCGGCAGTCATGGCCGGATGTGCATCACAAATCAAGCCGGTAACCCTTGAGTTGGGCGGCAAGAGCGCGAATATTGTTTTCGCCGACGCCGATATCGAGAAAGCCGCGGCCACCGCGCCGTATGGGGTGTTCGATAACGCCGGCCAGGATTGCTGTGCGAGATCACGCATCTTGGTGCAACGCTCAGTACTAGATCGATTCATGGGGCTGTTAGAGACCGCCGTCAAGGGCGTCGTCGTTGGCGACCCGACACTCGAGCAAACCGAGATGGGTCCACTTATTTCACGCGGGCAACATGACACTGTTTCTTCGTATGTGCCAAGCGATGCCCCCGTCGCATTCCAAGGTAGTTGCCCAAGCGGGCCGGGCTACTGGTTCGCCCCGACCGTTCTGGCCCCGGTAGCGCCCAGTGCCCGGGCATTTCGCGAGGAGATTTTCGGCCCGGTTGTTGTGGTGACCGCCTTCGAGGATGAAGCAGATGCGATCGCCTTGGCAAATGATTCAGAGTTTGGGCTTTCAGGCTCCATCTGGACGCGAGATGTCGGTCGCGCCCTGCGTGTTGCCCGTGGAGTCGAAGCCGGCAACCTCTCGGTGAACTCCCACTCCTCGGTTCGCTACTGGACCCCGTTCGGCGGCTTCAAGCGCTCCGGGCTCGGCCGTGAACTCGGCCCTGATGCACCAGATGCCTTCACCGAAACCAAGAATGTTTTCCTGAGTACCGAGGACTAAGTTCACCACCAGCAGCGATCCCACTTATTAGGAATTGAGGAATCATGAGTGACAGCAACTGCCGCAGACTCGTTGGTCGGGTCGCGGTCGTAACCGGCGGGGCCAGTGGCATTGGCCTGGCAACGGTTCGACGGTTCGCTGACGAAGGTGCACTTGTCGTCATCGGTGACGTTGACCCGACAACCGGTGAGGCCGCCGCGGCCGAAGTCGGCGGCCTATTCATCAAAACCGATGTCACTGACGCCGACCAGGTCGCTGCCATGTTTCAGGCGGCGAAGGATACCTACGGCAGCGTAGACATCGCCTTCAACAATGCGGGCATCTCACCACCCGATGACGACTCAATCTTGGAGACCGGCATCGACGCCTGGCGTCGAGTCCAAGAAGTCAACCTCACCTCGGTGTTTCTTTGCTGCAAGGCGGTGCTGCCCTACATGCTCGAGCAAGGCAAGGGTTCGATCATCAACACGGCTTCATTCGTAGCCACCATGGCCGCCGCCACTTCGCAGATCTCCTACACGGCCTCAAAGGGCGGTGTCCTCGCAATGAGCCGCGAGCTCGGCGTGCAATTCGCACGCTCCGGGGTGCGGGTCAATGCCCTTTCCCCCGGACCGGTGAACACTCCTTTGCTGATTGAGCTCTTCGCCAAGGATCCGGAGCGCGCAGCTCGTCGCCTAGTCCACATTCCGTTCGGCCGCTTTGGTGAGCCCGATGAGATTGCCGCCGCGGTCGCCTTCTTGGCCAGCGATGACTCGTCGTTTATCACCGCAGCTAACTTCTTGGTCGACGGTGGGATCTCCGGGGCGTACGTCACCCCGCTATAAAAACCTGCTCGCTCCGTCAAAAATCGCCACGGAAATGACGGATCGAGCAGGTTCAAGGACCGGGTTAGCGGTCAGGTGCGGTAGCTGCTCGCCGCGGCCAAGAAGGCGCCGATCAGGTTCGCATCGGGAACCCTGCGGTCTGGGTGCTCCGGATGCCACTGCACCCCGAGGCAGAAGTCAGCGCCCAAGTCCTCGCAAACTTCGATGGTGCCGTCAGCGGCCCATCCGGTCACCGTTAGATCACCGGGGCTGTCAATGCCTTGGTGGTGCGAGGAGTTGACGGTGGTTGCGGTGGTGCCCATTACCTGGGCAATGAGCGAACCGGGGGCGAAAGTGGCTTCGTGTTCCACGAACTGCCCGGGCACTTCACGGTGCACCGTGGCCAGCCCCAGATCGGGCAGGTTCTGGATCAGCGTGCCGCCGTGTGCCACCGCCATGATCTGCAGGCCGCGGCAGATACCCAGCACGGGCATCCCGCGCTCCCGTGCCCCTCGGTAGAGCAAGGTTTCAGATTCATCCCTTGACTCACGTGGCGCATCCGCCGTCCCATGGGGTGCGGCGCCGTAGCGGCGTGCATCGACGTCGGCTCCGCCAACGAGTACCAAGCCGTCAAGGCGGTCCAAGGCGTCGGCGTTGGTCGCAGGGGGTAGCAACACGATCCGCCCACCGGCATCTTGGAACAGGTCTAGATACCAGTGCGGGAGTTCGGCCGCCTTGATATCCCAAGCCCCCCATTTGGCCTGCTCGAAGTAGACGGAGACACCGACCACGGGCGCTGACATCCGGCAATGCTCTCACAGCCGCGACCCCATGCCGTAGATTGCCCAGCGTGCAATCTGATCTAACCTCGCTCCTCGTCATCGTCTCGATCGCCGCCATCGTGCCGCTGATCGTCGGGCTCACCAGGGTCAAGGTTGCCGAGGTGGTGCTGCTCCTGGTCGGAGGGATCGTCTTTGGTCCATACGTCCTGAACTGGATGCAGGTGGACGCCGCCATTGGCCTCCTCGCCGAGATGGGCTTGGGCCTGCTTTTCTTCCTTGCCGGCAATGAACTAGAGCGGACCGCCATCTCCGGCCGGACTGGCAAACTGGCCGCCATCGGCTGGGGCACTTCACTGCTCCTCGCCGGCCTGCTGACCGGTGGACTTTATGCAGTTGGCTTCGTTCAGGACTATTTAGGGATTGCGATCGCGCTCACCACAACTGCCCTCGGTACCTTACTGCCGGTGCTGCGCGATGCTGGGGAATCGAAGACGCGTTTTGGGACGTTTTTCATGGGGGCTGGGGTGTGGGGGGAATTTGGCCCGATCATCGCGATCGCTATTTTGTTCGGTACCCAGTCATCGTTCGGAGCGATTTTGTCCCTTGCCGCCTTTGCGATTGTCGCCTTAATCGTGGCACTGCTACCGCAGCGATTGAACAACCCTCGGGTGCGGGCGGTGCTGCAGCGCGGATACGGCACCAGCTCGCAAACCGCGGTGCGCATCACCATGTTGCTGCTCATATTTCTCTTGACCTTGGCCTCAGGTTTTGGATTGGACGCAGTCCTCGGTGCCTTCATTGCCGGCATCATCGTGCGGCGCTACGCACCACGCAGTGAAGATTCCATGCTGCATGGCCGGATCGAAGGGATAGCTTTCGGATTCTTCATTCCAATTTTCTTCATTGTCTCCGGCGCAAACCTGGATGTCATGTCAATTATTCAGAACCCACTTGTCCTCATCGTTTTCTTCGTGCTACTACTACTGGTTCGCGGGCTACCGCAATTCTTCATTTACCGTAAGGCGATGCCCGATGCCTTCCAGCGCGGGCGCTTCTCCTTGCTTGTTGCCACCGGGCTCCCGGTGATCGTCGCGATTACCACCTTGCAAGTCGAAGCCGGTGAGATGCTGCCCCAGAACGCGGCTGGGTTGGTCGGCGCTGGCGCCCTTTCGGTTCTAGTTTTTCCGCTGCTTGCCAATGCACTCGGAAGAAAGGTGCGAAACCCGCTACCCGAGGAAGAGCAGGTTAATTAAGTCCAGCGCTTAGGCGCGAGCCGCATACACCGCGTGCAAGGCAATGCCCGCAGCGACCGCAGCGTTTAGGGACTCCGTAGAACTGTTCATGTCAATTCGCGCCAGCCAGTCGCAGGTCTCGCCGACCAATCGCGATAAACCTTCGCCCTCAGCCCCAATCACGAGTACCACCCGATCGGTCAACGTGCCGCCGGGCAGGCCACCTAAGTTCGTGGCACCATCGGCGGCCAGCCCAATGACGGTGAAGCCCTTTTTCTGCAAGGACTGCAGGGCGCGAGTCAGGTTCGGCACCTGGGCAACAGGCACGCGCGCCAGTGCTCCGGCCGACGTCTTCCACGCCCCAGCGCTAATACCCGCTGCACGCCGGGTCGGGATGACGATGCCATCAGCACCGAAGGCAGCAGCTGACCGGGCAACGGCACCCAGATTGCGCGGGTCGGTCACCCCATCGAGTGCGACGAGGAGTCGGCCCCCGCTGATAGCCGCAAGGTCGGCATACTCATATGGCGGCATCGTGAGGACCAAACCTTGATGCACGGCATTGTGGGTCATTTCATCAAGATCGGCTCGGGAGATTTCGAACATCGGGACGTTCTGCGCTACCGCCAGGCGAAGGGCCTCGCGCAGCCGATCGTCAGCGTCCAATTTAACCTGTACGTATAAGGCCTTGGCTGGTACTCGTGCCCGCAGCGCCTCAACCACAGAGTTGCGCCCGATAAGCAGGTCAGCGGTATCGCGTGTGCGACCACCGGAGGGGCGAGCAGTCTTCTTAGCTGTCTCCTGAATGCGAACTGACGCACGTTCGCGCCGCCCAGCAGGGTGGTGCGGGCGCTCAACCGCCTTCGGCGTCGGGCCTTTGCCCTTGAGTTGCTTGCGGCGCTGACCTCCCGAGCCAACCGTCGCCCCCTTCTTGCTGCCCTCACTTCGCATAGCGCCACGACGCTGTGAATTACCGGCCATGACTATTGCTCCAAAGTCCAGCGGGCACCTTCGGGGGTGTCCTCGATGCGGATACCGATGGCATCAAGGCCATCGCGGATTGCATCAGACGCGGCAAAATCCTTACGCGCCCGCGCTTCTTGCCTTTGTTCCAGTGCCACCTGCACCAGCGCATCGATAACTGAATCAGTGTCGGCTCGACCTACCTGCGCCCAGGACTTCGACCACGGATTAAGGCCAAGGATGTCGAGCATTGCGACAGTCGCCGACAATGCCTCGGTTACCAGGCCCGTGTCCTTAGCGGTCAACGCCGCATTGCCGCCGCGCACTGTCTCATGGAGTACTGCGAATGCCTGCGGCACTGCGAGGTCGTCATTCATCGCCGCGTCAAATGCCTCAGGTCTAGATGAGGGATTAGGGGTAAGCAACTGTGGATCTGTGCCTAGGAATTCATGGCCACGTTGCAAGAATCCCTCAATCCGGCGAAACCCTTGCCCGGCTTCGTTTACCGATTCATCGGAGTACTCAAGCATTGAGCGGTAATGCGCACCCACCAAGTAGTAGCGCAACTCAATCGGGCGAACGCGCTTGATGACCTCGTCAACCAACAAGGAATTACCCAGGGACTTACTCATCTTCTCGCCAGCGGTGGTAACCCACGCATTGTGCACCCAATAGTTGGCGAATGGGTTTCCGGCGGCCTTCGATTGCGCTATCTCATTCTCGTGGTGCGGGAAGATCAAGTCGAGCCCGCCACCATGGATATCAAATTGCGGACCTAGGTACTTCTCGGCCATCGCCGAGCACTCACTATGCCATCCCGGACGGCCCGGGCCCCAAGGGGTGTGCCAATGCGGTTCACCCGGCTTGGCCGACTTCCACATTGCAAAATCACGGGCATCACGTTTGATCTGCGCTTGGGAGTCCGGCGATGCCAACATGTCATCAATGCGTTGACCACTTAACTTCCCGTAGCCATCAAAGGCACGAACATCGAAATAGACATCGCCTGCCACCGCATAGCCAAAACCCGAAGCGATCAATTGCTGCATCATCGCGATCATCTCAGGGATATGCCCGGTCGCACGCGGTTCATAAGTTGGCGGTAGGCAACCGAGAGCATCGTAGGCCCGGTTGAAGGCCCGCTCATTGCGCATCGCGACAACCCAATAAGGGACATCTTCATGTCCCGCGTTATGGATGATCTTGTCGTCAATATCGGTGACATTACGAATGAAGGTGACGTCCATGCCCTGGCCGGTCAACCACCGGAGTAGCACATCAAAGGCCACCCCACTGCGAATATGCCCGACGTGCGGGGGCGCCTGCACGGTCGCACCGCAAAGGTAAATGCCAACCTGGCCTGGGGTAATCGGGGTGAACTCGCGCACCGAGCGCGTGGCAGTGTCATATAAGGACAGGGTGGAAGGCACAGGCACAGGCTACCGCTGGAGCGTGACGATCTTTTCCGGCGTGATGCGGACGACCACCCGCACGTTATCGGTGCCGTCATCAAAGGCGTATCTATCCAGGCCCAGATACGCCTTCGCGGCTCGGTCGATCAACTCACGGCCACCTGATTCGGTCATCGTGGCAGTGCCCCGGACCTCAACGTATGAGTAGGGGTTGTCCTTCGGGTAAACCAGCAGGGTGACCCGCGGGTCACTTTCCATGTTGAGGTGCTTGCGGCGCCCCTTGACGGTGGAGACCAGCAAGTCATTGCCGTCGCGCTCAACCCAGACGACTGACAGGTGCGGCTGGCCATCAGGGAGCAAGGTGGCGATGGTCGCGAATTCCGGGTCATCAAACCAGGGTTTTACCTCGTCGGGGATCTGGGTTGTCATAACCCGAGATCCTAGGTCTAGTCAGCGGTGGGTAAGACACTGGCAACGGCTACTGCGGCCAGCCCCTCGCCGCGGCCGGTCAAGCCAAGGCCATCGGTGGTGGTGCCGGCGATCCGGACCGGTGCGCCGATCGCCGCCGAGAGCACGTCTTGGGCCTCTTGGCGCCGCGACCCAACTCGGGGTTGATTGCCGATTATCTGCACACTGGCATTGCCGATCTCGAACCCCCCTTGCCGCACCAAGGACGCTACCTCGGATAACAAGGTCACCCCGGAGGCTCCCGAATACTTAGAGTCGTCGGTGCCGAAAACCGATCCAAGGTCTCCGAGGCCGGCGGCCCCGAGCAGGGCATCACAGATGGCATGCGCGGCGACATCAGCGTCTGAATGCCCGCTGAGCCCAACGGCCTCGGGCCAGTACAAGCCGGCCAGCCAAAGCGGTCTGGTCGCGTCAAATGCGTGCACATCCACCCCGATGCCAACAAGTGGTATCGGCAGCTGTTGGTTGCTAGACGCCACCGGCGGCCCGCCGCTTCGCGAGAATTGCCTCGGCCAAGATTAGGTCGATCGGACGCGTGACTTTGAAGGCTTCTTCGCGGCCCGCGATCACATGCACCACCACCCCCATGCGCTCGACCATGCCAGCGTCGTCGGTGATCGTTGCTTCGTCAACATCCAAAGCGGCATGCGCAGCCTGCAGCACCTCGCGGGTAAAGCCCTGTGGAGTTTGTATCGCACGTAGTGTTGATCGCGGCGGTGTAGAAGTGACATCGGATTTCGCGTCCACCTCTTTGACGGTGTCGACCATCGCGACACCGGGAACCACCGCAAGGTGACCTTGGCGCACCGCGGCCACCACGGCGCTCACCAGCTCCGGTGGCACCAGTGGCCGGGCGGCGTCATGCACGAGAACCACATCAACGTCAGCCGGCAGGCCAATCAAGGCGCGCGCCACCGACTCCGGTCGCGTATCACCACCGGCCACCACACTGACGTCGGCTGAGAATTGCTGCTGCACCAACAGTGCGCTTACTTCGTCGACGCTGGCAGCGGGAACGGCAACAATCACCAGATCGACCGCCCGCGACTCGGTGAGAGCATTGACCGCGTGCACGAACATCGGCACGCCGCCAAGTTGACGTAAAGCCTTCGGGGTGCCAGGACCCAAGCGTTCGCCCCGGCCGGCCGCGGGCACCAGGGCAGCGGTTCGCCCCATTTAGATCACCACCTGCTAGGAAGCTAGGACCTCGTCGAGGATCGCCTCGGCATTGTCCTCATTGGTCTTCTCCGCAAGGGCGAGTTCACTCACCAAGATCTGCCGGGCTTTGGCCAGCATCCGCTTCTCGCCCGCCGACAGACCGCGCTCGCGCTCGCGGCGCCAAAGATCGCGGACCACCTCGGCCACCTTGATGACGTCGCCGGAGGCGAGTTTCTCCAGATTTGCCTTGTAGCGGCGCGACCAGTTGGTCGGCTCCTCGGTGTATGGCTGGCGTAGAACGTTAAAGACCCGATTTAGGCCCTCGGCGTTGACGACATCGCGGACGCCCACTAAATCGACGTTGTCGGAGGGGACGCGAACGGTCAAATCACCCTGGGCCACCCGCAAAACTAGGTACTCACGGTCCTCGCCCTTAATTGACCGGGTCTCAACAGCTTCGATAAGTGCCGCCCCGTGATGTGGATATACGACGGTGTCACCGACGTTGAAAGCCATGTAGGAAAACCCCTCTCGAAGGATCTAACGATACCACGCTCCGATTGGGGTGGATCACACCCCAAAAAGGCAGGCAAACACCTGCTAAAGACCGCGAACCTTCTCGTAGATCCGAGTTCGCAACTTCGCGAACTTCGGGTCATTTCTGGTAGCTACTTGCGATCGCGGAAACGGTAGATTCACGGTCACCACTTCCGACACCTTGGCGGGTGAGCCATGCAGCACCACTACCTCGTCACTCAGATACACAGCCTCGTCAATGTCGTGGGTCACCATGACCGTGGTGATTCCAAAATCTGCTCGGACCTTAAGCACTAAATCCTCAAGGTCGAATCTCGTTTGGGCGTCAACCGAAGCAAATGGCTCATCCATGACGAGGATTGACGGTCTAACTGCTAGCGCACGAGCAATCGAAACACGTTGCTGCATTCCTCCAGACAGTTGCCATGGGTATACCTTTTCATTGCCGGTCAGGCCTACTTCCTCCAGCGAATCTGAAATTCGAAGTTTGACTTCGGCTTTGTTAAGTTTTTGGGTCTTCAGCGGTAGTCCAATGTTCTTTTCAACCGTCAGCCAAGGCATCAGCGAACGCGTGTAATCTTGCAGTACCACCGCTAAGCCCTGCGGAGCGCCGCTAAGTTTTGACCCACGGACCAATATTTCCCCACCAGTCGGCGTGGCCAAGCCGGTCAGCAACCGGAGCAAGGTGGTCTTGCCCACGCCAGAAGGCCCAACTATCGAGACGAAATGCCCATCAGCTACGTCATAGGAGACCGCATCCAAAACATGTTTAATTCCCGAGTATGTCTTGTAATCCATACTGACTGAATCGATGGATATTGCGATGGTCATCTGGTCTTTATCCCAATCACCTAAGAGAGTTTCTTTTGCCCGAAATACCAGCGCAGAGATTTGCGCTCAACGATGTCAAATACGAGATTTAGCGCATAGCCAAGCAGACCCAGTAAAATAACGCCTGTCCAGGCGTCAACAATCATGAATGAATCGGCCGCGATGAGCGTAAAAGCACCCAGTCCGAATCCCGAGCCAAGGATTTCAGAAGCGATAGTGACAACGAAGGCAACCTGAAAAGCAACCTGCAACCCTGCGAATATCTGTGGCATTGCGTTTGGCGCGCGCACTCGCCATAAGACTTGCCTTTTAGATAGGTGAAACACGTGCGCAGTGTCCAACAGCACATTATTTGTTGCCTTTACCGCATCAATGCCAGACAGGAGAATTGGGAATGAAGCGGAAAAGGCCACAGCAGCGATCCGCATAGTTGAATCCAGACCCAAAAGTAGTATGAAAATGGGAACCAAAGCGACCGGGGGGATACTGCGGACGAAATCAATCACTGGCTCCACATATGATCCACCGCTTTTAGATGCCCCCACAATGACACCCAGCGGTATGGCTACAGCCACCGCGATGAGGTAGCCGATGAGTAAATTCCGCAGGCTGGGAACCACGTGGATCGGGACGAGGGCAAACACCCAATTCTCTTGAAATCTGGCCCAAATGTCAGGCAGCGGCGGAAAATATGGATTAGTGGAGTCAATGCTGACCCGGTACCAACCCCATACTAGTAACACTGGGACCCAAAGACCCAAAAGAAATGAGGTAGCCAAGTTTCGGATTTTCACTTGCCCATCCAAAAAACAAGGCGTCGTTGTGCTAAGACGATTCCACGCGAAACCAGGATTCCAAGAATTCCGAGCAGTAAAACCACCGCGAACGTCTTGGCTATTTGATTTCCTGTTTGATACATGGCTAGCAGTTGCCCTAAGCCTGGTGCTCCCCCGACCAATCCTGCCACCACAGCAACAATGAGAGCCACCGATGCGGCAATTCGCAGACCAACCGCAACGAATGGTGCGGCTGCTGGCAAGCGGGCAAAGAGAATCTGTCGACCGGTACCTAGGCGGTAGCACCGCATGGTCTCAAGCAGCACTACATCAGTATCACGGACACCATAGGCAGTTTGAATCGCCAGAGCGAAGAAATTTGCGAATACGACCAGAAATATGCCCATCTGAATTGTCGGACCTAGGACCAAAATCGTGATCGGGATTATGACAATCGGTGGTATCACCTTGAAGAAATCAAAAGTGAACTTGGTCGATCGATATGCGAATCGACTAAGTCCTAAGCAGATGCCAACGGGAACCGCAAGAACGACGCTTAAGACGAACCCGACAACTGCCATTTGCGCGGTTGCCAGCAGCTGAGTCCATAAAATTGGCTCGGTCAGGATGATGAAGAAAGCCCCGACTGTTGCTATTGCAGTAGGGAAGGAGCCGCTGCTCAGCGGACCAACCATCGCAGCTACCTGCCAAATCAGCAGCGCTGCCAAGGTCGACACCACTCCCGCAGGCACGCGGCGAGTGATTGCTGACACAGCGGCTCCTTCAATCAGCCCATAGGCCCATCTTGACTACGGTCGATATTGCCTCATTAATAGCCCTGACGTATTCAGCGGTGTAGTCAGGTAACCCAGCAGCAGCATTTTATCTGCTGGACGCTTTAGGTCAGCCGCCAGAATTGTGTACGGGAAATATGACGGGTTTGCAGCCCTCGCTGTTGCGAGGTCAACCCCGGTGTACTGGAGCGACTTCTGTAGCACCTGATCCCATCCCGCCTTGGTGCTGGCTACTTTGTTCACCTGTGAGATGGACTTCTGAAATGCCAGGACTACGGCCGGATTAGCCGCGGCATATGCGGCAGTAGTGACCCACATTCCAACTGCGTTTTCGAGATCGAAGAACTGAATTCCGGGTGACCCAAGATTCGTCATGCCGGCTGCTATACAAGCCGAGGTGAATGGCTCAACCGTGAAGGCTGCTTGAGTGGTTCCATTTACCACTCCCGGAATAGCCTGCGGGAATGGCACAGTGACCCAGTTAATTGACTTCGGGTCACCCTTAGCATTCTTCACTGCCTGCGCAATTGTTACTTCGCCCTGTGCTGATCGAGCCGGTACCGACACGGTCTTGCCAACCAGATCCTTCCAGGACTTGATCCCGGAATTTGGGTTCACACAAACACCAGTATCATCGAGCTTGGCAGCTAGTGCCGCATTCTTCTTGGCTTTTGCAACCTCTGTTGGTTTGTAGCCGTCTGCCGGTGCCACTACCTTCAGCGCCATACCGGCGTTGGCATACGCATTGACGATTGGGATTGATGGTGCGTACACGAACTGGACCGCTCCTGCTGCTAAGCCAGCCAATGAGGGCGGTGGTGCCGGGAAGAGCACAACTTCGGTTACGTTCAAGCCATTCTTGGCGAAGATCCCCGAGTCTTGAGCTAGCGGAATTACTCCAGCCGCGTTGATAGCGACGGTCCCCACCTTTATGTCTGTCGTGGCCGCAGTGGCCGGATTGGCGGCCACGCCTACCAGAGTCGCGGCGAGCACACCGATCGCTCCGGCGGCCGCAACACTTTTGCGCTTAAACTTGCTCACGTATGTCCTCCTAAGTTCGAACGGCAGACCGCCTGCCGAGGGCGAGCCTAGGCGAAACAAATAGGACACCGCAGGTGAACAGAGCAGGTCGTGCGGGCCCGAAAGGATTCTATCGGCGCCGGAACCGTGGATCACTACTCTCGGCATGGGGTGGCAATCCGATGATTTGCGGGGAAAACAGCAGCCGATGTGACCCGCGCCACTTTCATTGACTACTAGCCTTATTGACTTACTAGAGATTCCCACCGGGCAACTTGGGCAGGTCCCTTGACGAGTCTTCCTCTTGCAGCGAGCCGTTATCTAGTCTTGCGGTCAGGCAGCATGAAATGGAACAGAGGAATCATCCAAAAGGAGCAGGACTTCCTGCAACATGACCGCCCGAGCCTCGGATAGTAATTCACCTGAGTCCACGGCAATTGCCAAGTTCCGCAACTCATTTGGATCTGCCCGAAGGTCATAGAGTTCGGTGAATCCTTTACCCGCTATTTCAGTTAACCGGAAACGTTCGGTAATTACTGTCCTGATGCGCACTGGGCCAGCAAGGTCCTCGACTCCAAACGGCTGGTCTTCCTCAACGATTAGGGCCGCACGCCAGCCCGTGGCATCCCCGCTCATTAACCCAGCCAGTGATTCACCTTGGGCTTTGGGTAAGGCTGGCGCACCAGCGATATCAAGGATTGTCGGTGCTATGTCGGCACTGGACACCAATTCGCGATGAACGCCTTTCCCGGTCGCGAGGTCGCGGATAATCAAGGGCACTCTAAGCACCCCTTGGTAATGCGTAAAGTGTTTCAGAATCAGGCCATGGTCCCCAAAAATATCGCCATGATCGGATGTGAAAACAATGATGGTTGATTCATCCAGGCCGAGATCAGCGATTGTTTCCAAGATTCGGCCTACTGAATCGTCAATAAACTCAATTGATCCCAGTTCAGCTGCAAGCGCGTGCCGATACTGGTCCTCGGTCGGTGCCCATACCATCATTGGATCACTACCGACAGCACCGCGCTTAGCAATAAGGCGACGAATGTAACTTGGAGAATTTTCGTGCGCGTCAGTAAAGGTCTCCGGGATGGGCATATCCGCTGGGTCGTGGCGCTGGAAGTACTCAGTTGGTGGCGCGAATGGGTGATGCGGATCAGGGAAGGACACAAATAGACAAAATGGTTGCTTGGCCTCGGCGAAAGACTCGAGCCTCGAAATCGACTCATCCGTTACGAAAGTTGTCGGATGCAGGGCGGCAGGGACCGCGCTTTCATAAACATGGTCCCAACTCGGGTACGTCGAGGTCGCATTCTTCCGACCAGCCTGGGTTTGCGGATCCCATCCACGACTTCGCGCCCATCGCGCATAGTTGCCAGAAACTCGATCACCGTGCCCCGATGCCAAAGTGACGTTGTCAAAGCCGTAATAATCATCGGGTAGCTGCACATCCTGCTCGAAGTGCCAGTTGATGTCTTCCCATGATCGGAAACTCTCGCCGAACTTTCCGATTACTGACTCCTCATAGAGCTCTGGAATAGCCTCGCGAATTTCATCAAGCTGGTAGTCCTCGTATGGGTATCCCATCGGCTGGAAATGCAACTTGCCAACCGCGCTGGTCTGCCAGCCACTAGCCCGCATGGCGCGCGAAAAGGTGGCGGCATCAGGGTCAAGCGGGATTCCGTTCGTGCGCAAGCCATGAACAGACGGCCACCTGCCGGTCATGATTGTCGCTCGGTTTGGCATGCAGACCGGATTACATACGTAGGCATTCTCGAAAACGTGACCTTGGCTCGCCAGCACGTCAAGGTGCGGCGTATTGACCGGCACTCTTCCCGCGAAACCCAGATGGTCTGCGCGCAGCTGATCCGCCACGATCACTACCACATTTTTCTTCATGCAAAGTCTCCGAACTCGACGTTACCGCCAATTACGGTAGCCCGAACACCAGATTCCGGGATCGACCACGGCTCGGTGAAGTTGAGTACTTGATCCATCACGACCAGGTCGGCTGCATAGCCCGGCGCGATCCTTCCTCGCCAGGTTTCCGAGTGGCTCTGCCAGGCACCATTAATGGTCAAGGCATCAATGGCCTGCATGCCGGTGAGTTTCTGCGCATCTGAGTACCCAGGGTCAGACCTCAAGGAACGTGTCATCGCTGCGGCCACTATTACTCTCCAGTCCGGATCCGTCACCGGTGCATCAGACGATATTGCAACATTCACTCCAGCGCGACACGCAGCGGCCAGGGGTTGTCGGCCCAAGCTTCGTTCCCTGCCCAAGAGGTTGGCGGCTCCAGCAGCAACCGCCCATCTAATACTAGGGTTTGAGTTCATAGTTACACCCAGGGCGGCCATCCGCTCCAATTCATCGTGGTGCACTAAATCACCGTGAATGACATAGTGGCGAAGATCTTTAGGGTTGGACGTGGCGGCCACGGCATCGAGATAGGCCGAGACCGTTCGGTCGCCGATCGCATGTGCCCCAACCTGCCACCCACTAGCCGCGGAGTCCGCGACCATCTGAGCTAGTTCCGCAACACGTTCGCTGTCAGTACTACCGGCTACCTGCAGGTGACCACAGGAGCAGTCGTCGTAGGGCTCGGTCACCCATGCGGTCTTGGAGCGAGGGATTCCGTCCGCAAATATCTTTAATTGCGAGATCCCCAGTCGGCCAAATGGCTTCATTGCGGCTGGCGGGCCAAATTCAGCCAAGCCTGCCCGCACATCTGCTGCCGTGGTGCCACCGAGACCGCCAAACAGCAGCATCACATTCGCTCGCACGGATAATTCCCCGCTGTCGGCTAGATCACGGTAGGCCTGGACCGCGCTTAGGTACCCGCTGCCTTCCATCAAGCTCACCGCACCCGGACCCAATCCCGGTTCAGTAAATGCGGTAATCCCGCGAGTCAAAAGATCGCTCTGCGCCGTGAGAATTGCTGCACGTTCCGCGATCGGAGACAGTAGTGGTGCTATTTCATTCACTCGCCGAACGGCACCTTCCAGGATGAGCCCCGTCGGCACACCATGCTCATCACGGACGAAGGACCCGCCCACTGGATCAGTTGTCTGCTCTGTGATCCCAGCGAGCCGCATCACGAGTGAGTTTCCGACGCCCTGGTGCCCGGTCATGTCGGTCAAGAACACCGGCACGTCCGGCTGTACTTCGTCAAGGTCGGCCGCGCAGACCGTCCCGCCGGGCCCGGTACCTTGGATTCGACCGGCATCCCAGCCGTTCCCGCGGATCCAGCCCGATTCATTAGCGCCCGCGCTGCGCAAAATAATTTTGAGGTCACCCAGCGTCTCGGCCTTTTGAAAATCTACCGAAATCAGGGCCCGGCCAAAATAGAAAGCGTGCAGGTGGGAGTCATCTATGCCCGGCAATACAGTGCAGCCCATCAAATCAACGCCACCTGATTCAACGGATCGAACCCGCTCCGCTAATGGCTCAACGACGTCAATGACGCCATCGCGAATCACGATCCTATGCAAGCCGGATCCGTACGGGCCCAAGTCAACATTGACCAATTCCAAATCGCGACTCCAATTCACGCCATCATCGTCATGGGTTCCCAGGCCCACGTCAAGATCCCCTTTCGTTACTTCCGGCGGGAAACAGCTGGTTGGATCGGACCGATTTCGATGGACGGCCCGCGTGGACGGGATCCGCTCGCGACGGTGCCTTTTGCTCCGCTACCCTCTGCCTGTGACCTCAATTACGCGCCGGCCGCACGCCACCCGCCCCGCCCTTGCACTAGCGACCATCGCCGTCGCGCTGACCGCCACACTAAGTGGCTGCTACAGCGGGTTTCGGGCGAATACCTACGAGCAGAGCCTGATGAACTCTGGCAACGGCACCCAGGCGCAGATCGGGGAGATTCGCATCGAGAATGCCACTTTGGTGCTCGGACCCGACGCCGCTGGCACCGCAACCCTGACCACCACCCTAGTCAACCAAGGCGATGCACCGGATTCGCTAATCGGCCTTGAGATCGACAACAAACCCGTCTATGTCACACCCGGTGCCGGTGAACTTGCCGCTGGCGCCGCTGTATCGTTTGGTTACAACAGTTCAAATTGGATTAATTCATATGAATTTACCGCGCCGGTGAGCACCTATGTGCCCGTGAAGATTCAGTTTCGGGATGCCGGGATAGTGCTGCTAAGCGTGCTCACCGTTCCGCCTACCGGTATCTATGCCGGACTTGCGCCCGAACCAACCACTTTGCCTGCTACTAGCTAGTTGTCCAGCTTGTAGCCTAGACCACGAACGGTTAGTAGGTGCACCGGTTTAGTCGGATCCTCTTCGATCTTGGCGCGCAGCCTCTTTACATGCACGTCGAGTGTCTTGGTGTCGCCGACGTAGTCGTGACCCCAGACCCGATCGATCAGTTGTGAGCGGGTGACTACCCGGCCACTGTTGCGAACAAGAACCTCGAGTAAGTCAAACTCTTTTAGCGGCATCGAAACTACTTCACCGCGAACGCTGACAATGTGACGGTCAATATCCAAACGCACCGGGCCCGCTTCAACTACGAGCGGCAATATTTCCTCGAAATCACCATGCCGACGCAACACCGCGCGCACTCTGGCTAGTAGTTCGCGTGAGGAAAATGGCTTTGTCACATAGTCGTCGGCGCCCAGTTCGAGCCCAACGACCTTGTCAACCTCACCATCCTTAGCCGTGACCATGATGATCGGCACAAGGGACTTAGCGCGTACCTGCCGGCAGACCTCGGTACCTGAGACGCCAGGAAGCATCAGATCAAGCAGGATCAAATCCGCACCGTTCTTCTCGAAATCCTCGAGCGCCTTGTTGCCGTCACCGGCCACTTCCACCTCATAGCCTTCTTTGCGAAGCATGAATGAAAGCGCTTCGGAGAAAGATTCCTCATCTTCAACTACCAAAATTCGGGTCAAGACAGCACCTCTTGCTCGTGGATTGTCACAGCATCCCATGTGACATCATCGGTGGTTCCGGGCCCTTGTGCTACATACGCAGGTAGGCGGAGCGTAAAACTCGAACCAACCCCAACTTCAGACCATACCGTGCATTCACCACCGTGGTTTTGGCATACATGTTTGACGATTGCGAGCCCAAGGCCCGTGCCACCGGTTAGTCGCGATCTCGCTGGATCAACTCGATAGAAACGCTCAAACACTCGATCGAGTTCATGTGACGGAATACCGATCCCTTGATCCTTGACGATAATCTCGACCAAGCCAGCGTTGATCTTCGTGTCAACCGCGACCCTTGTCGATGCGGGTGAATACGCGATCGCATTCGCGAGTAAATTACGCACAGCGGTCTGAATTTGACTCAGGTCGCCATAGACGGCGCCGCCACTGTCAACAGATTCGATGAACTCAATATCGCTGCTCATCGCTATGGTTCGAACTTCATCGACCGCGCGATTTACCAACTCATCCACGCTGATCACCTGTGCATGCGTGAGGGGGTCATCACCTTGCAATCTCGACAGGTCAATTACATCTTGGATCAAATTGCCTAAGCGGCCGGCTTCAATCTGCATACGTTCCGCGAAGTGACGCACCTGCACCGCGTCATCACTTGCGGAAAGTACGGCTTCAGCGAGCAATGCGAGGGCACCAACCGGTGTCTTGAGCTCGTGGCTAACATTCGCGACGAAGTCACGGCGCACCGCGTCGACCTTGCGCTCTTCGGCTAGGTCATCAATAAGAGCCAGGAGGGCGCCAGTACCCAGAGCCGCAACTCGGACCCGCAACTCCAGCAGCTCGCGCCCAAGCGGGGGCCGACGTACTCGCATCTCCTGCTCTCGGGCCGCGCCGTCCCCAGCTACGCGTTCAATGAGGTGAGCAATGTCAGGGATGGTCACCATATTCCGACTCACCAGCCCAAGGGCCATGCTTCGGGCGCTCGCCCGCAATACCGTGCCATCCGCGGCAACCACAAGCGAGGCCGACGGCAACACATTGAGAACCCGGATGATTTCCTCGGGCACACCCGCATTTGAATCCCGATGCGAGACCGCAGCAAGGCGCGGGGGGCCCGCCGTCGAAGTCACCCGTTGTCTTGCCACCCGATAAGGATAGGCGGCAAGTGCCTAGGAAACGAATACGGCAGCGGTAGGTCTCCGGGGGGTTCCCGCAGGATTCACTTTTAGCACTAATTGTTAACCTTTTGACCACCTGCTGTACATCGACACTGCGATGAAATGGGGTACCGCGTACGCTTTGCTTCCGACGGCGCGGGCCCTTCCGCGGGTGAGGTGAGGTCAAGGTGCCTGATTCCTATCAAGACAAGCTTGATGAGGTCAACGCAGACCTCGTCGCAATTACTCGCTTCGTTGGCTCAGCCATGAATCAGGCAACTCAGTCACTGCTCGATGCGGATCTTTCCATCGCCGAGAAGGTGATCGAGTCGGACGCTCGCATCGATACCCTGTGTAGTTCGGTTGAGGAGCGCTGCTTCGATATTATCGCGTTGGGGCATCCAACCGAAGCAGATCTGCGCTTGATAATTGGCGCCCTGCGTATTGCAACTTCACTTGAACGCATGGGCGACCTTGCGGAGCACATCGCCAAGCAGGCTCGGATGCGCTACCCGAAGCCTTCGGTACCACAGGAGCTTCGTGCCACCTTCGCAATCATGGGAGGTGTCGCCGAAGCCATAGTCTCTAAAACCGGTTCAGTGATCGCGAATAAAAATGTCTCGCTCGCCACCGATATCGCACATCATGACGCTGAAATGGATAATCTGCACCGCGAACTTTTCACCATCGTGCTTTCACCTACGTGGAAACATGGGGTTGAAGCAGCGATTGACGTGACCTTATTGTCGAGGTATTACGAGCGCTACGCCGATCATGCTGTTTCGGTAACTCGGCGGGTGATAAATGTGGTTACGGGCGAACCATACGTAGCAGTCGAAATCACCTAGCAACTGAAATGTCACCCAGTTTCGGAGGGAGTTAGCACAAATGCAGCGACGCAAGCCAGCACCACGTCGCATCGCGGTGCTCTCCATTCACACCTCACCACTTGATCAGCCCGGCACCGGTGATGCGGGCGGAATGAACGTCTATGTTGTTGAGACCGCACGCAGATTGGCGGAGAGCGGGATCGAGGTGGAAATATTCACCCGAGCCACCGCGTCCAACTTGGCGCCGGTAATTGACTTCATGCCCGGAGTCAAGGTGCGTCATATCACTGCGGGACCATACGAGGGCCTGCTCAAGCAGGATCTTCCAGCCCAGTTATGCGCCGTCTCTGCCGGCGTCATGCGAGTTGAAGCAGCCCACCCGGAAGGATGGTTCGATTTAATCCACTCGCACTACTGGCTGTCGGGGCAAGTTGGTTGGTTGGCAGCTGACCGGTGGCAGGTGCCACTCGTGCATTCCATGCACACGATGGCAAAAGTTAAGAATGCGGAATTGGCTGCAGGCGATACGCCGGAGCCCGCGATGCGGGTCATCGGCGAGGAGCAGGTGATTGCGGCAGCAGATCGCTTGGTGGCCAATACCAGCGATGAGGCCGATCAGCTGATTAACCTGTACGACGCGGATCCGCAGCGAATTGATGTCGTCCACCCCGGCGTCGATCTAAATGTCTTCGCCCCCGGTGACAAATCGAAAGCGCGAGCTCGATTCGGGCTGCGGCCAGAGCAAGTAGTGCTCCTGTTCGTCGGGCGTATCCAACCGCTCAAGGCTCCCGACGTCCTCATCAAAGCCGCTGCCCACCTCGTGCAGTCGGACCCGACCCTTCGCGATCGCCTGGTGCTCACCATTTGCGGTGGTCCATCGGGCAGTGGCTTGGATCAGCCGACCGCCCTCACCGACCTTGTTGCGCAACTAGGACTTACCAACTTGGTTCGCTTCGAGCCGCCCGGTGACCGGCAGACCCTCGCCGACTGGTACCGGGCTGCCGACCTAGCCGTCGTTCCTTCGTACTCCGAATCATTCGGCTTGGTTGCTGTCGAAGCCCAGGCGTGCGCCACGCCTGTCGTAGCATCAAGTGTCGGCGGACTTCGCACCGCCGTTGCCGACGGCGTCAGCGGGGTACTGATCGGCAGCCATGATTCACTTGACTACTCACATGCCATTGGCGCACTAATCAATAACCCCGATCGCTTGCACGAGCTTTCAGCAGGTGCTCGAATGCACGCCGCAACCTTCGGCTGGAGCGCAACCACCGCTGGTCTGATGGCGTCCTATCGCGCAGCAATGGCAAACCGAACCTCAACCACCAAACTCGTTGCTACGCCTTGAGGGCCCCGAAGTTGACGAGGCGCCGATCATGACCCAGCAAAGCGCTGCTGCAGTGCTCGTAGAATACTTGTCCGCGTCTGACTTGCCTTATGAACAGGCTAGTGACGTAACTTTCGTGGTCACGTTGCCTGGTGAGCACAAGCTTCAGACCAATATGTCCATCACGCTCGGCACGCACGCGCTCACTATAAATGCATTTGTTTCGCGCAACCCTGATGAGAACCATGAGGCCGTCTATCGTTGGTTACTCGAGCGCAATAGACGGATGTATGCGGTCGCATTCGCCATTGACCACCTAGGTGACATCTACCTAACCGGCCGACTCCGACTCGACTCGATCACGCCCGATGAACTCGACCGGGTTTTTGGATCCGTCTTGGAGTACTCAGACGGGGCCTTCAACACGATTCTCGAGCTCGGTTTCGCCTCGGCAATTAAGCGGGAGTGGGCCTGGCGCACCTCCCGTGGCGAGTCAACGGCCAATTTAGCCGCGTTCGCCCACTTGGCCGAAGTCGAACAGGCGAGCGACCCCAACTAGGCATCGGGCAGGATGTACCTATGAGCACTTCACCTGCGACCACTGCAAGTGCGACCAATGCGCCGTACACCTTGATCTTGCTTCGCCACGGCGAAAGCGTCTGGAATGCGCAGGACCTTTTCACCGGTTGGGTTGATGTCGATCTAACCGATAAAGGTCGGGCCGAGGCAACACGCGGTGGCGAGCTATTAGCGGCGGCCGGGATCCTCCCTGACGTCGTTCACACCTCGGTCCTACAGCGAGCAATTAAGACTTCGCAACTGGCCCTGGCCGCCTGCGACCGACTTTGGATCCCGGTCGTGCGAAATTGGCGCTTGAACGAACGTCACTACGGTGCGCTGCAGGGTAAGAGTAAGAAGGAGACCCTCAAGCAGTACGGTGAAGAGCAGTTCATGCTTTGGCGCCGCTCCTATGACATCCCGCCACCGCCAATTGATGCTGGCGACAAGTGGGCGCAGACCGGTGACGCGCGTTACGCCGCCCTACCTCCCGAAGCACTACCGGCAACCGAATGCCTGGCCGATGTGGTAGATCGATTGATGCCTTATTGGCAGGACGTCATTGTCGCTGAGCATCTGCGCGCCGGCATGACGGTGCTGGTCGCAGCGCACGGTAACTCACTGCGCGCCATGGTGAAATGCCTTGACGGGATTTCAGATCATGACATCGCGGCTCTGAATATCCCGACCGGCATCCCGCTCGTTTATCGGCTTGACGAGAACCTGAGCCCAATCGTGCCAGGTGGTGAGTACCTAGACCCCGAAGCCGCTATTGCTGCCGCTGCTGCGGTGGCGGCCCAGGGCAAGAAGTAGAGCCGCCTCGAAGGCTTCGAGTGCTTCATCATTGAAGAGAACGAACTGCACCTTGCTGATCTGGGATTGCGGGTGGGCGTCAAAGTACTCGCGGACCGCAGTTAGGGCAATCGGTGCTGCGTCGGTTGCCGACCAGCCATATACCCCGCAGGAGATGGCCGGAAAAGCGATCGATGTCGCACCAAGTTGATCAGCGATCGCTAGCGCATTTCGGTGGCAATCCGCTAACAGGTCGGCGCCGCCGCCGACATGCTCCCAGTGCATCGGGCCTGCCCCATCAACGCCACCACCACCTAGTAGCCCAGAGTTCGCCGCGTTAACCAATACATCGCAGCTGGTCTTCGTGAGGTCTCCTCGTGATACCCCAATGGCGGTCATCGCAAACTAGCGACGGGTGATGTCGATGATGCGCGGGCGAATGTCGAAAAGATAAATCAAGGCGATGACGATTCCCGCGATGCCAAAGATCGATAGTGTCAATTGTGGCAATACGCCGGTAAGTGCGGCCAGACCGGTGAGGATCAGCCACAGCACTTTGGTCTGGCGGCCGACCGCGGGGAAGGCGTCAGGGCGACGCCGCACGCAGTCGATAAAGGCAAATGCCTTGACCCCAAGGGTCACCACCCATAGCGCCAGCATTACGAGGTCTTGCACGGCCCCAAACATGGGCTGAACGCTATAGCGGTTCGGTTGGATAGCAAATTCGCCTGGGCGAACCGAGGCAGTTGGTACATTTTTGAGCCAACCAACCCTGCCCGAGACTAACCACAAACCCGCTGCTTGCATCTTGATGCTATCAAGTGATGCTAAGATGCAAATGTGCGAACAACCTTGACCCTGCGCGATGACATCTACCGCGAGATTCGGCAGGTTGCTGCTGATCAGGGCTGCTCGGTTGGCTCGGTGATCGAGGATGCGATCGGCCTGCTGCTCGCGCGGCGAAGGCAAGCCCATGATGGTGCTGACCGCGAACTGCCACCGTTGCCGCTCTTCAGCGGCGGGGGCCTGCAGCCCGGGATTGACCTCGACAGTAACGCCGCACTCAGCGAGCTTCTCGATGAGCACTGACGAGCACTGACATGAGCGGGCCCTTCCATGCATTGCGTTGATGTGAACGTACTCCTTGATTCAGTTATTTCGACCTCGCCAAACCACGCTACGGCCAGGGACGCACTTGAAGTTCTGCGCAGAGCGCCAGAGGGACTTGGTCTCTTCTCTACCGTGATCTCCGGGTTCATCCGGGTGGTAACCAGCCGCCAGGTACTCAAGGAGCCACTTGATCTCACCTCAGCGCTCGGTGTGGTCGACGCACTCACCCGGTCACCGTTCGTGCAGATCATCAACCCGGGGCCGGGGCACTGGCCTATTTTCCGTGATCTGCTCGACCGCAATCGACCGCGTGCCCATGACGTCACCGACGTCTGGCTCGCTGCGGCAGCAATGGAAATCAACGCGACGTGGGTCTCATTTGATCGGGGCTTCGTCAGGTTTAAAGAACTGCGCTGGGTTGACCCGGCCGCGTAATTCTCGTCCCGATGCCACTCGGCCCCACTCGATCTGTTCCTGCGTGACCCTTTCGCGCGGTTCATCGGCTACTCTCTAAAGCGAATTCCGGTCAGCCAAATGGCTTCTCGACGAGGGTGAGGCACAGACGCTGCCGACGAAGGCACTCATCAACGGCTCATGGGTCGTAGGATCCAGCGGCACCTTGGCGGTGCACTCCCCGCAGTCCGGTGCGCTCATCGCCGACGTGGCACGCTGTGAGGCCGCCGACGTTGACCGAGCAGTCAAGGCCGCCCGGGCAGCGCAGCCCGGTTGGACCGCCACCCCGCTGATCGAGCGGGTGCAGATCATGTGCCGAATCCACGGTCTTTTCGCAACCCGCGCCGAGGAGGTGCTGCGGCACCGCGGACTGTCTTTCCCATCCACTCAGGAGCAGACGAACAACAAGCGGCTCGTACTGACGCATCGCCCGCTAGGCGTCGTTGGCGTCATCACCCCCTACAACTTCCCCACCGACATCGCGTCAATTGCCCTCGCCCACATCATCGCGTCCGGAAATACTGCCGTCTGGAAGCCGTCCGAGTTCTCCCCCATCTGTTGCAACATAATCGCCGAGATCTGCTCCGAGGCCGGGCTACCCCCGGGTGTTCTCAATGTCGTGCATGGCATGGGTGATATCGGCGCTGCGATCGTGGAGCATGGCGACGTTGACGGGATCTTCTTAACCGGCTCCACCGCCGCCGGTCTGCGCATCGCGGAGAAGGCCGCGCTTCGCCCACGCCTGCTGGAACTCGGCGGTGATGGCCCGGCCACTGTCCTTGCCGATGCCGATATCGATGCGGCCGTAGCGGGCGCGATAAACGCCCGCTTCTACTACGCCGGGCAGGTTTGCACCTCGGGTGAGCGGCTCCTGGTGCACGCCGATATCCACGCTGAGTTCGTTTCGAAGCTAAAGGCGCGGGTCGCGCAACTACGCATCGGCGACCCCGGCCTAGATGACACCGACATGGGGCCGCTGCGAGGCTCCGCCACGCTCGCTTGCGTGGTCAATCACGTCGAGGGCGCACGTGCCCTGGGCGCAGAGGTTACCCAGTACGGCACCGTGAACATTAACGAGACAAGCAACTACTGGGACCAGCTCGCACCATTTGGTGGCACCGGTAACAGTGGCTTGGGCCGCAAACTCTCGCAATGGTTCCTCGAGCGCTTCACCGAGCAAAAGCTGCTCGTATTTGACCTAGGCGATACCGAGGTGCGCTACAACCGGCGCGCCGAGGGCGGTTGGTAACACGCGAACGGGCCCGCACCTATTGGCACGGGCCCGCCGTTAACGAAATCGAATCGCCTTAGACGCGTAAACGAACTGCGTTAGAGACCAACTACCTCACGAAGCAAAGTCACGCCGTGATTTACCGAGTTGCGCACATCCGTGGCTCTGGTTTCCACCCGCGTGCGTGCGCCGGTGACCATGTCACCGACATTGAGATTCAACAGATCCACTTTGGGTAGCTGAACTTTAGGTAGGTCGATCTTTGGCAGCTCGAACTTAGGCAGCTCAAATGGCAAACTCGCCTTAGCGGTGCTCGCCGCCTTCGCCGTGGTGGCCTTGGCGCTGCCGGCTGCTTTGGTAGTGGTGGCCTTCGCCGCCGCGGCGGCCTTCTTGGTTGATGTGGTTACCTTGCTTGTCATGATTTCTCATCCTCTCTTGGTGTTGCCTGCGCCTGGTTCTCAGACTGAAATGCGGCGTAAATTTGCAGCAGTGTCGCTCGTTGCCGTTCGGTGAGCGTGGCGTCCGAGGCGATGGCCGTGGTGACCACCTCATCCCCCTCCCGCTCCGCCAGAATGCCCGCCCGTACGTACAAGGTTTCCGCGGAAATCCGCAGACCCTGAGCGATCCGGCCGAGGATCTCGGCACTGGGTTTACGAAGGCCGCGTTCGACTTGACTCAGGTACGGATTGGAGACCTCCGCCGCCTTGGCCAATTGGCGCACGGACATCTGCGCCTGGTCGCGCTGCTCGCGGATGAACCCGCCGAGCCCGCTCACGTCGATTCTTGCCATGGGACCAGTATGCCCCGGGAGTGCTTGCAATTGCAAACGCACGTGCTAGCAGTGGCTAGCGTGACCTATGTCACCCGGCCAAGACGCTGGCTACCCGCCCGACCGGCACCCCGCCCCCCAGCAATGGCACGGTGGCCAGGGGCCCCAGGGGCCGGGGATCTGCACCCATGCGCGTCAGCAGGGCAGCCACCGTCACCGTGCGCCCGCGATCGGCACCGTCTTCCATCTTGACCGCAAAGGCGCGGCCATCAGGGAAAGCGCCCACATAAACACCTTCGGCGCCATCCTTCGCGACCAGGCCCGGTACCGCGCGCATGAACTCGGTGACGTCACGGCGCGAGCCACCTACCTGCTGGGGCCAAGCCCGCATCGCGTCCACCACCCGACGACCAGATGATTGCTCATCACCTTGGACCAGCCGGGAGACCGACCGAGCCAGCCCGGCTAGTGAGATTGCCAGCACCGGCGCACCACAGCCATCTACCCCGATCGCCCTGATCGGCTCGCCCGCGCACCGCTCGACCTCGCGGACGATTTCAAGTTGCAATGGGTGCGAAGGGTCACGATAGTTCTTGATCTGCCAACCATTAATTACACAAGTCGCCAACATGGATGCGTGCTTACCTGAACAGTTCATCGCAATTGGCACGGCTTCTCGGCCAGCCACGATCCAGGAATCCCGCTCTACCTCGTCGAGTGGGAAATCAGGTGGAGTCTGCAAATCCGCTTCGGTGAGCCCGGCTCCCCCCAAGATTTCGCGTACTGCGTCAAGATGAATCTGTTCACCACTGTGCGAGGCTGCGGCAAGGGCGAGCAGGTGCGGCGGTAGATCTAACCCGAGGTTGACCAGTGCCGTTGCCTGCGCCGGCTTATTCGATGAACGCGGGAAGATAACTCGATTTGGATCCCCCCAGGATTCGACGACGTCGCCGTGCGGGCTCACGATCACGGCATGGCCACTGTGCACGCCCTCGACAAACCCACTACGGGATACCTTCGCGAGTACCACTGCATCGGTCGGGTGTGAGGCCACTCGCGAATCATGGCACGCTTGGCTCCATGAGGGCAGTCGTGCAACGTGCAGCAGGTGCCAAAGTCAGCGTTGATGGCGAGGTCGTGGGCCAATTCAGCGGTCCCGGGCTCGTGGTCTTCGTCGGTGTTACCCATACCGACACGGTGCTGGCGGCAGCGGCACTTGCAAACAAGGTCTACGACATGCGGCTGTTTTCGCGCGATCACGCCAAGGTGGTTGGCGTGGAAATTCCCGATGACGCCAGCCGCGAGCTCTCCGCGGCTGAACTTAGGCTCCCGGTGCTGGTCATCAGCCAATTCACTTTGTACGCGGAGACGAAAAAAGGCCGCCGGCCGACCTGGGACCAAGCTGCGCCCGGGCCGGTGGCAGAACCACTAGTTGACGCCGTCGTTCTCTCCTTGCGTGCGCGCGGGGTCGAAGTGGCAACCGGTCGATTTGGTGCCGACATGCAAGTGTCGCTGGTCAATGACGGTCCGGTGACTATCACCGTCGAAGTAGACGGCTAACCGAACCCTTGACCAGCGACGCTGCACCAGTAGGTAAGGACTTAACGCGCCGTGACTCCGGCTGGCTCGGCCGCTCCATTTAGGTTGCTGGCACTTGATGCACAGAAACCAAATGAGGTGACACTGCGTCCCGGTGCTAATTGCGCCGCCCAGGGTGCCGGGGTTACCGTCACAGCAGTTCCGGACCGCACCAAGTTGCCATCCCAAGTTGAGTCCTTCAACATCGTGACGGTGAGGAGTTGGGCAGCAGGCGGCAGTGTCGGGTAACCAACGGGGTAACCGACGGGCTAACACTTGGAGTTGGCGTGCTGGCGCCGACAATTCGTGTAGTGGCCATGACCGCCGCCGGAGCTGCACCGGTGACACATAACCCGGTATCGGTGAAGGAGGAGCCGGCAGCGGCACCGGCCCAACTCGGTGGCGTCACCAAGACGTGATTACCGACCCGAGTAAAGGTGCCGTTCCACGTGGTAGAAACGGCGCCACCGATCGCAAGATCAAATTCGATTTTATCGATGATGATCTTGTTGCTAGTACCGTTTTGCACGCCCAGCTTTCCGCACCAACCACCCGGCCACGAAGAGTCAGTGACGATCTTTGCGGTAATGACGCCGCTGGTGATCCCCGGATTCGCCGGCCCGGTGGTGGGTGCCGGATCTACTGCCAGCGTCGGCGTCGGCGTTGGCGTTGGCAGCGGCGCAACGGTACCGGCAAATGCAATTGCCTCCTTGTTCATCAGCGAGCGCAGCAACGCCATCTTGGCAAGGTTGATGGTCCGCCAGTCGTCTAGGAGCACACCACCGGTATCTCCCGAGTTGGGATTCCACGACCAAAATGTCCAACTGATGCTCTTTCGGCCCAGGTAGTCAGCAAACTGCCTAATCCACCGACCTTCTTTCGTATCAAGGCCGACATTCTTGGCACCGAACTCCCCGATGAGGACCGGCGCCGTGCCAGCGTCAACGAGATAGCCAAAGCCCTTTTCCCAACGGTCCGCCAAAATCGACGCTTGATTCGAACCCGAAAACCACGGCTGGGCAAAGACACCTGGTCCGTATTCATGTGGTGAGTACACGAGTTTATTCGACTTGGAAAGGCGCACCGGGTTAGCGCGTGCCCCCTCGAGGTTTCCGCCCCACCAATGCCGATCAAGTTTTTGCCCGCCGGCAACTTGACCCTCGATACCCTCGACGAGGATAAGCATGTTCGGATTCTGTGCAAGCACAGCATTGCCGGCGAGTTCCGCGGCACGACGCCAGTCAGTCGCTAAGCCGGTACCCCAAGTGGCCGAACCGTGCGGCTCGTTCTTCAAGTCAGCCCCGATGACATTGGGTCTATCCGAATACCGCTTAGCGAGCGCCTGCCAGGTACCAAGCCAATTCGCTTCGGTGTAACCGTTTTGCCCATACCAAAGGTCGTACATGAAACCATCATCTGCCTGCGAGTGGTTATCAAGGATGATCATCAACCCTTGCCTTGCGGCCTCGTCAATGATTACGTCCATCACCTGCTGTGGGGTCTTGCCGGCCAACGCTGCATTTAGACCATTTGCGTAATCGATGCCACTGGTTGTCGATGCATCCATCGCCTGCAGCGAGAAGGGCAGCCGCACGGTGTTGAAGCCCTGGGCTTTGATCTGCGCCAGCATCTCCTTGTAGTCGCGACTCCATAAGCCGTGGGGAGCATGGTTGGCGGTCTCGAAGCCAAACCAGTTGACACCCTGCAAGGTGACGGTGGCTCCCGTGGCATCGATGATCTTGCTTCCACTCGTTGACAGCGGCAGTGCCGGCAAGCCGGCCGCGGCAATAGCGTTCGGAGCGTTAACAACCCCAACCCCCGCGGCCAAGGCCGTGAGAATCAGGCCCAAAACGAGTGAAATAGCGGTTTTTCGATGAATTCGGGGTTGCTCAATTGAGGTCATGGCCTGGTTATTCCCAACTGGCTCAGATCTAAACCTAAATCGTCAAAGTATTTTCCTGGGCCGCTGCCACATCGCCCTCATCCGTTCTAACAGTCAGCACAGCATCAAAGGGCACCTTGCGTTTGATAATGGCCGTCGCGATCGGGCCGAGTTCGTAGTGGCGGGCCGCCGAACCTACCCAGCCCACCTCGTCATCGCCCGCAAATACCCGAGCACCATGGCCGGGGAGGATCTCCGGTGCGCCATCTAGATGCAATAGCACCAGTCGCCTGGGCGGCTTACCCAAGTTCTGCACGCGGGCCACGGTCTCCTGACCGCGGTAGCACCCCTTTTGCAGGTGGACCGCCGAGCCGATCCAGCCCACCTCATGCGGCAAGGTCTTGTGGTCGGTTTCAAACCCAAGCCGCGGCATCGAGGCCGCAACCCTTAGCGCTTCGAGAGCCCAGCTGCCGCTGCGCTCGGGCGCGCCCGTAAGTCGCGCGGGTAGTTCCTCTCGCGGCAGTATCACCTCGCGTCCACGAAATCCGCTGCTCGCAAAAGGCTCGGGGACCAACCAAGTCGGGTGGTTTGCATCAATCGATGCGATCGGCTCCCAAACCACCGCGAACCTCGAAGTGACATTGGAAATTGTCACGCGCAACATGAACTGCATCGACACCAGGTACTTTTCCAAGGTATCGGCCGTGCCTGGCTCAACAATGAGCCAGGTGGTTTCACCGTCGTCAACTAGATGAAGCTCATGTTCCACGTGCCCGTGCGGGCTCAGAATCAATACCAAGGCGGACTCACTCGGCTGCAGGTTCTGTAGGTGCTGGGTTGTCAGCGTATGCATCCATGTGAGCCGGTCGGGGCCGGTAACTGTTACCACCCCACGATTAGAAATATCCACGACGCTCATGCCGTCGGCTAGAAACCGCTGTTCGCGGTGCGGATCCCCAAAATGCCACGCGATTGACTCGTCAACGAATCCGGCTGGCCCGGCCACCGCAAGCGGCAAGTCCAACGACGTCACAATTCGTCTTCCCTTAAATCCTCGCCCGACTTGCCCTCGCATTTCGAGCAATGCCCGTGGATGGCCATATGCGAGATATCAGTCGTGAACCCTTGGTCCGCGCGCAGGCGATCAACAAAAGTAGCCGCCACGCCAGCCGGGACACTCACGACCGAGGAACAACGGTCACAGACCAGATGGATGTGGAGTTCTTCATCGACCGCATGATAGGTCGGGGCCCCGTGCCCGATATGGGCATGGGTGACGAGGCCGACACTTTCCAGAACCTCAAGGGTGCGGTAGACCGTGGAGAGGTTCACGCCCGTAGCGGTGCGCTGCACTTCGACCAAAATGGTCTCCGGGGTTCCGTGTTGCAACCGCTCGACAGCCTCAAGCACCAGCTGGCGCTGTGGGGTTATGCGAAAACCGTGCTCGTGCAGGCGCCTATCCCAATCCTCACTCGCCACTTTCGCCTCCCTCAGCGACGCGGGTAAGGGTAGCCGCGAGGTGATTGGTCATCTGCTGACCCATTGCAGCCATGTCGAAAGTCCAAAGCAGTCTGTCTTCGACTAAGCCATAGAGCCGGTGGCCATCGGTGTACTCCTTGGCGCTCTGCGTGCGGGCAACGACATCCGTGCGGAGTTCCGCACGGGCGCCGGTGATAACTGCATCCTCGATCCCGGTCACCTCAATTTGCCCGTACCAAACTTCGGCGTAGCCGGTCGGATGGGCGAGTTGCATTTCGAGCCGATTATCCGGGCGTGGGCGCCAGAATCCAGTTTCAGTACCGAGCGGACGAACGCGGTTGCCGTCATCGTCGAGTAACCAACTACGTGACCAGTAGGAAATAAATGGTCGCCCGTCGCAGGCGAATGAAACTTCTTGCCCGAATCGGAAATCCGCAATCGTTGGATACTGCCCGGTGCCAACGCCAACCCAATGGCCGACCAACCAAGAAAGCGGTAGCAACTCCTTAGGGAGAACCCCGACCGCGGTAGCGGCCATGACTCACTCACCGCCTGTCATTGGTGCATCTAGCAATCGGTAAACCAGATAAAGGCAGCCGCCGGAAAGCAGCAAAGTGGCGCCGATTAGGAGGGTGGCTATCAATGCATCGAACACATACGGCAGCCTACTCCCTATGAGTGGATCTGAATCCCGTCGCTTACTGGTCAAAGTGATGGTCGGCGCTGATGCACCTGAGCGCTGCTCACAGGGCTTCACCGTTGCCGCGATGGCCGCCGCCTCCGGTGTCGGGGTTGGGCTTTGGCTAACCGGTGAGGCAGCTTGGTTCGCCTTACCAGGGCGCGCAGACGATTTCGTCCTAGCACATGCAGCGCCGCTATCGGATCTGCTTACCGGCATTTTGGCTGCCGGTACCGTCACCGTTTGCACCCAGTGCGCCCAGCGACGTGGCATTGAGGCCGCCGACGTGATTCCTGGAATCCGCATCGCCGGCGCCGCGGTGTTCGTCGAGGAAGCAATTCAGCCCGGGGTCCAGGCCCTCACCTACTAAGTCAGCCGGCAGATGACAGGCGCTTAGCTAGTACAAACACTTCACAGCCCAAGCAGAAGTTGAATGCCGCATTGAGGAAGGCCGCCGCCAGCGCAATAGCAACCGCGACGGTGGCAATCAAAGTACTCCCGAGAAGAATGGCCGCCAATGCGAATGCAACAAAACAAAACCCAACTAATTGCGCAAATCGCGGTGGGGCCGCCGCCTCCAGCTCGACCGGTGCCGAGAGCCGAGGTGAGACGAAGGTCCGGAAAACCCAGCCATAGGGCTGGGCCCATAACCCCACAAAGGCGCCTAGAGCAAAGATGATCACCTGCCACGCGAGGAGTGCCGAGCCAACCGGGGTACCCATGGTGATCAGCGCGATGGCAAGCACCACGGTGGTGATGGCACCTCCGAACCTAGGCCCCCGAGGGTCAATACGCGCGCGCGTGCAAACTTCGGTTGTGGTTGTCATGTGGCAAAGGTAGGTTGCCGTTCAGTAGCCCATAGGTGGCCTTCAGTACTTAAGTCTGCTGGCTACTTGCAAGGATTTTGCAGGCTAGTCGAGTTGGCCCAAGGCCGCGATCACATCGACCTTTCTTGGCAAGCCACTTGCTCGGCGTCGTATGCGCCCCTCCTCATCTAGAACCAGCACCGTTGGCGTGCGCCTGATATCGAGTGCGCGCACCAGATCCAGATTGGCTTCGGCATCGATATCAACGTGCGCAACTCCGTCGACCATGCCACTTACCTCGATCAGGATTTGTCGAGTGGCGCGGCAGGGCTGGCAAAAAGCTGACGAAAACTGCACGAGGGTGGCACGGGCACCAAGGTCCCCACCGATGGTCTGCGCATCAAGGATCGCAACACCATGTTCTGTGGTCCCGGCACTGCGATGCTCGACCGTTTTCATCCGTCCGCTATTCGAGCGGTGCCAGAGCCCAAATGCGGTAGCCAGAATCACTATCGCAAGCACCATGAAAATGCCAGTCATTGGCAATCACCTGGAATCGTGCGTGGGTCGCCTTCACATCGCTTGGCCGCCCATCGCCCGATGTCCTCGATGGTTTGGCGATCGATTGCCGACTCCGCGTGACCGAAGCCCCCAATTATCCACTCCTCGGATTGCACACTTCCGCCATCGATCGCTGCGCGATACAGCGCGTGCGCATGCTCAACCGGAAAATAGCGATCGACGGTGCCGTGCACAACCAACAACGGGATCCCGCCCAACTCGGCAGCCGCTTCTACGGGAGGGATCGGCGGTGGAGTTGGCCACGGGTCCGAACCGATCCGCACCCCACGAGTTCGCATCGCAGCTCGGCCGGCAGGTGTCTCGACAAGGCGATGCACAAGGCGCATAACCGGCGTGCCCCGGTAGTACCAAAACGCGGTGCCGCTAACACTGACTACCGCATCTACCTGTGCCGTCGTTTGGCGTTGCAGTGCGGCTTCGCGCACCACCACCGATCCGCCCATCGAAAAACCCACTGATGCGACTTGCTGGTAGCCAAGACCCCGGGCCCAGGTGACCGCGGCTGCGACGTCATGTACTTCATCCATCCCCAGCGTGGACTTGCCGCCGGATCGCCCGTGCCCGCGCAAATCGAGCGCAACTACCCCGCCGAAATCCCGCAGCCCGGCAATGACTTTCTGGATCCGCTCCTGCCGCCAACCACCGGTGAAACCGTGCACTACCACGAAGGCGAGTTGAGCGCCGGGGCTCGGCCCCGCCGTATGGGACGCACTGATACGCAGCCCATCAGCGGTCATCAAAGTCACCTGCTGGTCCGCGAACATCCGCCTAGTCTTCCGGACGGTAGAGTGGGCGCATGCGCTTGGTCCTGTTAACCCGAGCTATGGAGCCTTCTTTTGAGGTGCTTCCCGCCCTCAGCCTGCTGGCCCACCATGTGCGAACCCTGCCAGCCGAGCCCACCGCCTTGCTTTCGGCACCCGACTGTGACGCCTTGATCGTTGATGGTCGACGCGATCTGCCAGCGGTACGCGGCCTCACCCGGCTGATCCGCCAAACCGGGGTTGATGTGCCAGTGCTCTTGGTTACCACCGAAGGTGGCCTCTCGGCTATTCAATGGGATTGGGGCATGGACGAAGTCCTCGTTGACACCACCTCACCCGCTGAACTTGAGGCGCGCCTTCGCCTGGCGGTATCGCGCGTGCATGAAATCAAGGGCGCACCTGCGGGTGAGCCCGAGGAGATCCGTAGTGGCGAGTTGATGATTGATGAGGCCACCTATACCGCAAAGCTTCGCGGTCGCACTTTGGATCTCACCTTTAAGGAGTTTGAACTCTTAAAGTACCTCGCTCAACACGCTGGTCGCGTCTTCACGAGAGCGCTTCTCCTGCAAGAGGTTTGGGGTTACGACTACTTTGGAGGTACGCGGACTGTTGACGTTCACGTCCGCCGCCTTAGAGCAAAGCTTGGCGTGGAGGACGAAGCACTGATTGGTACCGTGCGAAATGTCGGATACCGATTTGTGCCCCAGCGCACCGACGACTCCACCCTTGCCACTTTGGACTCCTCGGCTGTTGCCCGCTCATCGAGCGCGTAATCCCGTGCCCGACCTGGAAGTCACCTCACATCTAAGTGACGATGAGACCGTGGAAGTCTCAAACCTAGTAGAGCGCGTTACGCATGCCGATGGCCTGCATCCGCTGTCAGAGCACGTCTGGCTTCACGTGCGTCACGGTGGCGACCTACATGACCAACATTTCCTGATGCGTAGCGATGGCATCCTCGTCGGTTATGCGCACCTGGACGCTACTGACAAAGTCGCCGGCCCGAGCGCCGAACTTGCGGTTCATCCACAGTATCGGCGCAACGGGATCGGGCACACTCTCGTGCAGTCAATGCTCGACGAAATACCAGACCAGCCACTTCGGCTGTGGGCACATGGTGAGCAAGCAGCAGCGATTGCACTAGCACGCTCCATGAATTTCATTGACAGTCGAGTACTCTGGCAGATGCGTCGATCCCTGCGAGCGCCACTTAGCCAACCCAATTTGCCTGCCGGTATCACCCTGCGAAGTTTCAATCCCAAACTGGATATGGAATCGTGGCTCGCAGTCAATCACCGCGCCTTTGCCGACCACCCCGAGCAGGGCGGGTGGCAGCTGCCTGACCTCCAGCGACGGATGCAGGAGCCCTGGTTTTCGACCGACGGCTTCATCTTGGCTATTGCAACAGCCACCGGCGACATCGCCGGATTTCACTGGACCAAAGTTCATGGGGCATCCGGCCATGCACCGCATGCGCACGAGGAGATCGGTGAGGTTTACGTGGTCGGCGTAGATCCGGCCTGGCAGGGGGCCGGCCTCGGCCGGGCGCTCACCATCGTTGGGCTGCAATACCTTAGAAACCTCAGCCTCGGTCAGGCAATGCTGTACGTCGACGCGACCAATGGTCCTGCCATCGCCCTCTATACCGGCTTGGGTTTTGCGCGCTGGGACACCGATGTTCTCTATTCGCAGGATGCTCGCCATTAGTTGTTAACCAAACTATGGGAGCATCAGCCCATGACAGGCAACCAGGAGAACCCCGAGAACTCACCAAATGCCGCGAGCCCGGAACCGATTTCCAGCGTAGACCGCTTCCTCGATCGCGAATTATCTTGGTTGGCATTCAACCAGCGGGTCCTTGAATTAGCCGAGGACGACCGCCTGCCGGTTCTAGAGCGCGCCAAATTCCTCGCAATTTTCGCCAGCAATCTAGACGAGTTCTTCATGGTTAGAGTTGCCGGGCTCAAACGCCGCATCGCCACCGGTATCGCGGTTCGAGCCGCGAACGGCAACACACCTCGCGAGGTTCTCGAAAACATCTGGGAGCGCGCCCACGCGATGCAGCGTGAGCAGGCTCAGGTTTTCCACGTCGACGTCATTCCCGGGCTGCTGGAGGCCGGGATCGAATTACTGCGTTGGCAAGACCTCACTCAGAATGAACGCGCCGATATGGATCGATTCTTCGATTCGCAGGTGTTCCCGGTGCTTACTCCACTTGCGGTGGACCCGTCACACCCATTTCCTTATATCAGCGGGCTATCACTCAATCTCGCCGTTGTGGTGCGCAATCCAGTCAGTGGCACCGAGTTGTTCGCCCGCGTCAAAGTGCCCCCATCGTTGCCCCGATTCGTTAAAGTGGCACCGCAGCGCTTTGTGCCACTTGAAGATGTAATCGGTGCGCACCTCGACGATCTATTCCCGGGCATGCAGATTCTGCAGAATCACTCATTTCGAGTAACCCGCAACGAGGATGTGGAAGTCGAGGAGGATGACGCCGAGAACCTCCTGCTGGCATTGGAACGCGAACTCATGCGGCGCCGCTTCGGCCCACCGGTGCGCCTTGAGGTCGAACAATCAATCGACCCGCACGTACTCGAATTGCTCATGAGCGAACTCGACGTGAACGAGCACGAGGTCTTTCGGATACCCGGACCACTTGACCTGACCGGCCTCTGGGATTTTTACGCATTGGATCGTGACGACCTAAAGCTTCGAAAGTTTGTCTCAAAGACCTCACGGCAACTTGCCGGTGTCGAGTCGGCATCAGCGCCTGATGTCCTCGCCTGTATTCGTGAACGCGATATTTTGCTGCACCACCCTTATGACTCATTCTCAACTAGCGTTCAATTATTCCTTGAGCAGGCCGCGGTTGACCCCAATGTGCTCGCAATCAAGCAGACCCTTTACCGCACGAGCGGTGATTCCCCAATTGTTGATGCGCTCATCACCGCAGCCCAAGAGGGTAAGCAGGTGCTTGCCATCGTCGAAATCAAGGCACGCTTTGATGAAGAGAACAACATCGCCTGGAGCCGTAAACTTGAAGAAGCCGGAGTCCATGTTGTGTACGGGCTGGTCGGCTTAAAAACCCACAGCAAGTTGTCAATGGTCGTGCGTAATGACGGTGATCAACTCCGCCGCTATTGCCATATCGGCACCGGGAACTATCACCCCAAGACCGCCCGTCTGTATGAGGATTTTGGCCTGCTCACCTGCAGTACGTCAGTCGGTGATGACGTTGCTAATCTTTTCAATGTCCTGTCCGGCTACTCAATGAACACCGAGTACGACCGATTGCTCGTAGCCCCGCACTCGGTGCGCTCAGGGTTACTAGAAAAGATCGACCGCGAGATCGAGCACCATGGACAAGGTCGGCCCGCACGAATCCGGTTCAAGGTAAATGCACTTGTTGATGAGAGAGTCGTCGATGCTCTTTACCGAGCTTCCGCCGCAGGAGTGCCCGTAGAAATCTGGGTTCGCGGCATCTGCTCACTGCGCCCTAGCGTGCCGGGGCTTAGTGAAAGTATTCGTGTGATAAGCATCCTTGGTCGATTCCTGGAGCACTCACGTTGCTACGGATTCGAAAATGGCGGAGTACCCGAGCTTTGGATCGGATCCGCCGACATGATGCACCGCAATCTTGATCGCCGGGTGGAGGCACTCGTGCAGTTGCGCGACCCGCAGCATCTAACCGAGATCAACGAGCTATTCGACCTAGCCTTCGATGCAGGCACGTCTGCGTGGGACTTAAACGCTGATGGCTCATGGACCCGCCGCACTCACAGTGCCGACGGTGCCCTACTCCTCGATTTCCAAGAGACCCTTATCGCGGGCAACCGGGGTACTTCGTGACACCGGCGCAAGTCCACCGCGAAATTGAACGCAAGCTGCGGGTGCCTGCCGAGTTCGAGTTTCCCGATCTGCAGGGCAGCGCGGTAATTGGTTCCTGGGAACCCGGTGCGCCATTTGAGATGACCGCCGTCTACTACGACACTCCTGGGCTTCGGCTCTTCCGCTGGCGGATAACCATGCGCCGGCGAGTTGGGGGCAAGGATGCTGGCTGGCATCTCAAACTGCCGGTGGCAAATACTGATGGTCCCGCACGCGATGAACTTCAATTGCCACTTGAAGCGGGGGCTCCCGGAGTGGTTCCGGCCGTCCTCGCCGACATAGTTTCACCCCTAGTTCGAGATGCACAGTTACTACCACTCGTCACGGTGACCACGAGCCGTACCCCTTATTTGGTGTTGGATTCGAATGGCTCCGGAATTATCGAGATCGTCGATGATCGGGTTGTCGTCTCGGAGACCGCAAATCAGACTACGACCAGTTTCCGCGAGATCGAAGTCGAGGCGCTGGATGCCGAGGATGCCAACGCACTTGCCCTGATAGATTCAATAGCCGCAGCCTTCATCGATGTTGGTGCCGTTCCTGGTTCAACAAGTAAGGCTGCGAGCGCGTTTGGTGCACGCGCTACCGCGCCACCGGATATCCCGGCTATGCCAATGACAACCCGCGAGGGGGTTGCGATTGATGCAATTCGCGCAATCATCGGGGAACACACGCGGCATTTACTCTTTGCCGACGTAGGCGTGCGGTGCGATGCCGAGGACTCCGTGCATCAGATGCGGGTCGCGGCACGTCGGCTACGCAGCACCTTACGCACTTTCGGTCCGCTGCTTGATGAGGAGTGGACGGCCACCCTGACCGAGGAGTTGGCGTGGATGGCCCAGGAGATGGGGGCAATACGCGATACAGAGGTACTACTTAAGAGGCTCATCAAGGATGCGAAGATCCTGGATCCCAATGACGATCTAGCACCAACCGCAATCAACAATTGGCTGCAGGCCCGCTTGATCAGCGCCCGAGCGGGCGCGCTGGCCGGGCTTCGCAGTGACCGACATGAGTACCTACTGGAAGATCTGGTCACCGCAGCGCGCGAGCCGAAGGTAAGAGACGACGCGTACTTACCTTGCGCAGAGGTGCTGCCAAAACTTGTTGCACGTGAATGGTCCGCCTTGCGTAAGTCCGTGAGTGGACTTCAGGAGGACACCCCGAGCGCCGTCTGGCACCGAGCCCGGATTAAGGCCAAGCGTGCGCGCTATGCCGTCGAGGCCGTGTCCCCGATTTTCGGGCCCGCAGCGGCGGCATTTGGGAGCGCACTTGCAGACGTCACCGAGGTGCTAGGCGAACATCAGGACACCTATATTGCCCAACATCTGCTCCTTGAGTTAGTAGACAAAGCTAACGGGCCCACCGCTTTCATGCTCGGACGCCTCTACTCCTATGAAATTGAGCGTGAAATGGCATACCGTAACGACTTCAGCAACCTCTGGCCCGAGGTTCGCAAAGCCGCCAAGCGCTCAGGCTTGGTGTGACCCGATGTCAAATAGTGATCTAGTCCGTGCCGCAGGGGTGGTCCTCCTGCGCGGTACCCCAGAAGATCGCGAAGTCCTCATCGTGCACCGGCCAAGGCGAAGCGACTGGTCACTGCCAAAGGGCAAAGTTGACCCAGGTGAGCACGTGCTCGCCGCAGCCTTGCGTGAGTGCATGGAAGAGTCAGGACACCTACCACAACTGGGTGCCCCGCTACCGACTTTGGCTTATAACGCACTTGGCCGACCCAAGCAGGTGCAGTACTGGGCAGCATCCGTCCGAAGCAACGAGACTTTTCTTCCTAATGATGAAGTTGATGAAATCCGCTGGCTACCAGTAAGTCAGGCACGGCACCAACTCACTTACGAACACGATGCCGATACCGTTGAAGCAGCAACCGCTCTGCCAACGACGATACCGCTGATAGTCCTGCGCCACACTCAAGCGGTTAAGCGCACTGACTTCAGCGGGACAAGTGACGAGCTGCGCCCCCTGAGCGACAAAGGTCGGTCACAAGCCAAGTCCCTGATCCCACTGCTTGACTCATTCGGCATTAAGGCGGTGCACTCTTCTGATGCAAACCGTTGCCTTGAGACTGTTGCGGGACTGGCCGCCTTCCTAGATGTCGAGGTGCATTTTGAATCCAAACTTAGCGAAGGGGGATTTGAACTAGACCCGAAGCAGGCGCGGAAGCGAATGATCCAGCTTTCAGAGCAACGAAGTCCGACGGTCATCTGCTCGCACCGACCCGTGCTGCCTGCCCTCATGCGGGCCATAACAGCGACCTTGGATGTTGAAGTTGCCCCGGAAATCTGGGATACCAAGCTTTCACCCGGCAGTTTCATCGTCGTGCATCGCGTGTTCAACGAAGATGCGCGACCACGCGTGATAGCTGTCGAACGTCACGACCTAGCTGAGGTCTAGATTTACGCGGCAACACCGATAAATGCATTTGCCCGCTTACCGGTCGACCGCACTAGTACCGCGCAGGTGCCCGCTGCTCGCATTTGCACCCCGGCCTTAACCGCCTTGCAAATAGTGGGGGTGGACGTACTCAACTTGGTCGTTGCCGAATACTTGAGACCAGACCACTTAGCGACAGTCTTGGACTTGACCGTCCGTCCAATGATTGCTGTGCCATCAACCGCGACAATAGGTGCAGATGCAACCGAGGCTTGCCCTGCCCCAACGGAGTTCGAGGCGCTGACAGTGAAGGTGTAGCTCGTACCCGGCGTCAGACCCGGCACGGCGCAGGTGATCTCGGTCGTTGAACAAGTACCGCCGCCCGGTGCGGCTATGGCGGTATAGGCGGCGACAGGCGCACCACCATTGTTGACCGACGCCATCCAACTTACTACCGCTTGGGCGCCAGCGACCGCAACTACAGCTACTTCAGTAGGTGGTATCGGTGCCGTCACCGGTACATCCACATACCCGCGGATCCACGGGATGAAGGTGCTGGTTCGCGTATAAATACCAGGAAAGTTAGCGCGGGCACACTCGAAACCGACGCTGGTCACACCGGCCAGAATTGGTACTCCCGCAACGTTGATTACCAAAGGTCCACCGCTGTCACCTTGACAGGTATCAACGCCGCCACCTTGTGCACCCGCGCATAAGGAGAGGAATCCATTGAACCCGGTGCCGTATTCGCCGCAGGCGGCCGCCGGTGGCGCCAAAACCTGCACTGTTGCCTTCAATAGTTGATCACTTGTTGAACTACCCGTGAAATTCGCGACCCCCCAACCACTAATAGTGGCCTCGGTACCAACGGGTGGCCAAGCCGCCGGGTCCTGGGCCACTGGTAGCGCGACTATTTGCGCCCCCGGCCCAGGGGTGATCGGGGTAGTTAAGTTGATCAGCGCGATGTCGTTGGCATACGACGGCGGAGCAAAGTCTGGGTGCACCATGATCCCCGCTGCACGTATCGGTGCCACCGACGCGCGCTGGGAATCATTGGATATGCCACTGTAGACCGACACCTGCAACGGGCCGAGGCCGTTAACACAATGCGCGGCCGTCAAGATCCAAGTACTTGAGATTATTGAACCGCCGCAGAGTTTGCCGCCGACGATGATGAGCACCTGCCAAGGCACGTCATTTATGGTGGTGGGCGAGCCGCCGACGATTCGAGGCGCCAGGCTTGGTGGTGCGGCAAGCGCCCCGGCGGCGGCAATTGACCCCGCGGTTCCGGCGGCGAATACCGCCGTCAAAAGCCCCGCCGTCAACCGGAATCCAATGCCCCTATTCATAATTCCCGAAGTCTCTCACGTGCAGGTGGCAACAGGTTAACTACTGCCCCTTCGCCGTGACCCCTTTACCGAGGGCTACTACCCCAGCATCACTCACGGTGTAGAGGCCACGATCACGTTCCAAATCGACTCCGACCTGAGCACCGTCTGGGATCACCACGTTCTTGTCCAAAATAGCTCGACGAACCACGGCGTCTCGGCCGATGCGTGCACCCGGCATGATCACACTGCCCTCGACATAGGCCCCGGTGCCAATCGTGACACTGGATGAGACTACTGAGGTTCTGACGTGCGCCCCAGAGATAACCGTGCCCGCGCCGACCATGGACTCGTGCGCATTACCCCCCTCTACGAATTTCGCCGGCGGCAGTGACGGCAGATTGGTAAGAATCGGCCACCGCCGGTTGTACAGGTTGAAAATCGGATGAACTGAAACCAGATCCATGTGGGCATCGTGATAACTGTCAAGGCTACCTACATCGCGCCAGTAGCCGTGGTCGCGTTCAGTTTCACCTGGCACCACATTTTCGGCAAAGTCATACACCTGCGCCAATCCCTCTGCGGTCAGCATCGGGATGATGTTCGTGCCCATGTCGTGTATTGACGACGGATCGCCCGCATCAACTCGCAAAGCCTCTAATAGCACGTCAGTCGCAAAAACATAATTACCCATAGACACGTAGCAATTGTCATCATCCCCGGGAATCGTCGGGGGGCTAATGGGTTTTTCGACAAAGCGTGAGATATTCCGTCCGTCGGGTGCGGCTTCGATAACGCCGAACTGGCTTGCTTGCGCCTTCGGCATCCGGATACCAGCTACGGTTACGCCCGCGCCGTTCTCAATGTGCGCCTCGATCATCTGCATTGGATCCATGCGGTAGACGTGGTCTGCTCCAAAAACAACTACATACTCGGGTTCTTCGTCATAGACCAAGTTCAAACTCTGGAATATCGCGTCAGCGCTGCCGGTGTACCAACGCGGGCCGAGTCGTTGCTGAGCGGGGACCGGCGTAACGTAGTCGCCCAGCAATGTTGGCATCCGCCAGGTAGTTGTGACATGGCGGTCCAATGAGTGGGACTTGTACTGGGTAAGTACGCAGACTCGACGCATGCCCGCGTTGATTAGGTTTGACAGGACGAAATCAATAAGGCGGTACGAACCACCGAAGGGCACCGCCGGCTTGGCCCGATCCGCCGTCAGCGGCATCAACCGCTTACCGGCCCCGCCGGCAAGCACCATGGCTAGGACATGCGGCCCGGCGGTCACGATCGAACCCTAACCGTCTTAAGCCATCGAACGATAGTCATGGTTATGTCTCTATGCTCGTAGCCATGAAGGTTGGCATGTTGACCCGGGAGTGGCCCCCGGCGAACTACGGGGGCGCCGGGGTTCATGTGGAGCAATTGGTGGCCCACCTCCAGTCCTTGGTAGAAGTAGAAGTCCACTGTTTTGGACCCAGCCGCCAAGACGCCACCGCCCACCAGGTGCCGGCCGGACTAAGTGCGGCGAATCCGGCTATCGGTGTGCTCGGCGTGGACCTCGAGATCGCCGCAGCGGTCGCGGGCCTGGACTTACTCCACTCCCACACCTGGTACACCAATTTCGCCGGGCAGATCGGCGCCCTGCTGCATGAGGTACCACACGTCCTGACCGCCCACTCCCTTGAGCCATTACGCCCTTGGAAACATGAGCAACTTGGTGGCGGGTACCGGGTTTCCTCATGGGTGGAGCGCATCGCTTACGAGGACGCCGATGCAATCATCGCCGTCAGCCATGGCATGCGTAGGGATGTATTGAGCACCTACCCATTCGTGGACCCGGCAAAAGTCCATGTCATCCACAACGGGATAGACACCGAGCGCTTCGAACCGGATCTAGATCGCGCCGGGCTCACCGAACTTGGGGTGGACGAGACGCGCCCGTATGTGCTTTTCGTCGGACGTATCACCCACCAAAAAGGCATCCTGCATTTGATAAATGCCGCGCGCCAGTTCGATGATGATGTCGTGCTCGTACTTGCTGCCTCATCTCCCGATACCGAAGCCATCGCTGCGGAGACAGCGCATGCGGTAGCCCAGTTAAGAGCCGCGCGCGGTGACCAGAGCGTGGTTTGGCTAACGGAACAAGTCCCCCGACCTACCCTCATCAAGCTATTTTCCGGCGCCCTCGCATTCGCCTGCCCGTCCATCTACGAACCACTTGGCATCGTCAACCTCGAAGCCATGGCCTGCCAAACCGCGGTAATCGCCAGCGCCGTAGGCGGCATCCCCGAGGTCGTGGTCGACGGGCACACCGGCCTGCTCGTGCCATATGAAGCCAATTCCCCTCTGGAGTTCGAGCGTGCCTTTGCCGCAGCGGTGAACGCCCTCGCTGCCGACCCGACTCGGGCGGCAAATATGGGTCGCGCCGGTCGCGCCCGAGCGCAATCAGAATTCGGTTGGGATGCCATCGCCGAACGCACCGTCGCCGTCTATCAGCAGGTACTCAACAGGTGAGCGATGTCGCCGAACCGCTGACCGGCATTTCTCCCGCCAAGCAACAGCATCCTAGGACGGGTTATTTATTTTACCTTGCGGCAGCCTGCCTGTTCGCCCTGAACGGCACGGTTTCAAAGTCACTCTTGCTGACCGGCATTGACGCCGCACGGCTTTCGCAAATACGAGTTACTGGAGCATTTCTAGTCCTCTTGATCGTTGTGGCAATCACGCGCCCCGCAGCGCTGCGAATCACCAAGAAGGAACTACCCGTACTACTCGCCTACGGGGTGCTGGGCATCGGGATGACCCAGTACCTGTATTTCGTCGCTCTTGAAACACTGCCTATCGGTGTCGCTCTTCTCATTGAGTTCACCGCGCCGATCATGGTTGCGCTTTGGTTTCGCTTCGGCATGAAGCAGCACACCCGCAAGCTGGTCTGGGTGGCACTTGTCATGGCATTGACGGGCCTGGCGATGGTGGCGCAGGTCTGGCTCGGGTTCACCCTGAACGCCTTGGGTGTCACCGCCTCCTTCGGAGCGGCAATTGCCCTGGCGATCTACTACGTACTCGCTGACAGGCAATTGCGATCAGCCAACCCCCGTGATCCGATTTCTTTGACCATGTGGGGGTTCGGCGCATCGGCGGCCTTCTGGGCGATTGTGCAGCCCTGGTGGTCATTTCCCTGGGCCAATCTTGCTGGGGCCGGCTTCCCACTAGGTGCAGATGGGACGGCCATCCCTATCTGGCTATTGGTGAGTGACCTGATTGTTATCGGTACCGCTCTGCCCTTCCTACTCGTGGTCTATTCATTGCGGCATATCCGCGCCTCCCAAGCTTCGGTTATCGGCATGACCGAACCACTTATCGCGATCGTGATCGCTTGGGTTGCCCTGGGTGAGGTTATGACGCCGGTGCAACTGATTGGCGCCCTAGTGGTGCTGACCGGGGTGGTAATGGCGGAACGATCCCGATAAAAATGAGACTTGGCACGTGGTACAAATAGCACCGTGAAATGGGTGGAAGATCCGCAGCACGAAGACCTCAGGTCCGGTGTCCGCCAAGTCTGCTCTGGTTTCACCGGCAGTTACTGGCGCGATCTTGAACCCGATACGTATCCGGCGCAGTTTGTTGAAGCCATCACCCAAGCCGGCTTCCTTGGCGCCTTGATACCCGAGGAGTACGGCGGTGGCGGAGCCACGCTGACGGAGGCCTCGGTGATCTTGGAGGAGATCGCAGCCTCAGGCGGCAACCCGGCTGCTTGCCACGCGCAGATGTATGTCATGGGTACCGTGCTGCGTCACGGCAGCGTCGAGCAGAAACTGCAATACCTGCCGGAGCTCGCGGCCGGTCGGCTGCGCCTGCAGGCCTTCGGAGTTACCGAGCCAGGTGCGGGTTCGGAGACCACGCGGATTAGTACCCGGGCCGAGAAGGTGCCCGGTGGCTGGCGAATCAACGGTCAGAAGATCTGGACATCGCGGGCCCTTTATTCCGATCTGATGCTGCTCTTAGCACGAACCACGCCTTATGAGGAGTGCGCGAAACCGACTGAAGGTCTCTCGACATTCTTAGTTGACATGCGCAACGCCGAAGGCATCACCATTAATCCGATCAAGACAATGATAAATCACAGCACTACCGAAGTTTTCTTCGAAAATGTCGTAATCCCTGACGCGGCATTAGTTGGCGAAGCTGGTAACGGCTTTCGCTACATCCTGGACGGCATGAACGCAGAGCGCATCCTGATTGCAGCTGAATGCATCGGCGACGGCAGGTACCTGCTCGAGAAAGGCGTCGACTATGCCAATCAGCGAATCGTCTTCGATCGCCAAATCGGCTCGAATCAAGGGGTTCAGTTTCCGCTGGCTAAGGCCTATGCCCAATTACGTGCGGCCGATCTGGTGCGTTTTGACGCAGCCGCTAAGTACGATGCGGGTAAATCATGTGCCACCGAGGCCAATATGGCAAAACTCCTTGCCTCCGATGCTTCATGGGCTGCCGCAAACGCCGCAATGGATACCCACGGCGGGTTCGGATTCGCCGTCGAGTACGACATCGAAAGAAAATTTCGGGAGACCCGGCTCTATCAAGTTGCACCTATCAACAACAACCTAGTTCTGGCCTATCTCGGACAGCATGTCCTTGGGCTGCCCAAGTCCTACTAGCTCAACCCCCTATTTTTTGTGCAGTGTTGAGCGTCAGATGGGCAGGCCAGGCCGGTCGACACCGACTATCTGGGCTCCGCAAAAGAACCGGAAGACATCCCGATCACCGTGGCCGCCCAATCCGCTGCCCCGCCAAAAACTCTGCACCGACTCCGGGCTCAGGTCCAACAAACTGGTGCCATTGACTTTCACCTCACCGAATCTAATGCGGCGGGCCACCGCCATAGCCGCATCGATATCAGTGCCGAAGACATAACCGGCCAGGCCATAAGGCGAGGAATTGGCGAGGTCAATAGCCACGTCGATGGGGCTGGTCGCGTGAACCGTGACCACCGGGCCGAATAGCTCATCAACGCAGAGTCCTTCAGGCGCGTCGGTTACTACCACTGGCGGCCAAAACCATCCGGGTAAATCCGGGGCGGTATGCACTTGGTGCGCGGTCGCGCCGCCGCGCACTAGACCGTCAACCCGAGACTGCAACTGTTCACGGTGGTCTCGATGCGCGAGCGGCCCCATTAACGCAGCCGGATCATCATGGGCCCCGATCACCACACCCCCCAGTTCCACCAGCAGGGCGCTAACAAGCGCGCGCTCAAGGGCTGGCGGTACGAAGATTTTGCCCGGCCCTTCGCACCATTGCCCATTAAGCTTGGTCATGCCGGTGGCGATGCTTTTCGCCGCCTGGTTGATATCCGCATCAGGCATGATGATCACCGGGTTATTACCGCCTAGTTCTAGTTGTACTGCCTTGAAGTCCGCGGCCGCGGCGATGGCGATCGCCCGCCCTGTGGTGACCGAACCGGTGAACGAGATACACCTAATGCGCGGATCGGTCGTTAACTGAACGCCGACATCAGCACCGCCATGCACCAGCTGGAAAACCCCGCCCGGAAGCCCTGCTGCCGCGATGGCTTCGGCGAGCACATTGCAGCCAAATGGTGCCCGCTCCGGTGGCTTGAGAATTACCGGAGCCCCTGCTGCAAGTGCGTATGCGCACTTTTTTGCAGCCATCGCCGCTGGGGCATTCCATGGCACCAGCACGGTGGTCGGACCCCAAGGAATACGAAGGATTTCTACCGGCCTATCGATCTCGCCGACCTGCTGGACTAGTACGCCGCTTCGCATCTGCTCGACCGCGTCGCGAAAGGATCCAGCCAACGAACCGCCAAATAGTCGGGCGATGGATATCACAACACCCGACCCCAATGACTCAGCCGCCCCGATCCGATCACCGCGTTGATCCAACTCATCGGCCACGCGCAGCAGGGCCGCCGCACGGTCATCGATGCTCTGCAGGCGCCACGAACCGGCCTTATCGATTCGGTCCGCGGCCGCGATGGCGCGATCGACCTCGGTTGGATCCGTTTGGGCAACTTTTGCGATGAACTCACCGGTGGACGGGTTGGTCAGTTCGATCTCCACAGTCTGGCTTGGCAAACACCGCACCCCGTCGATTAGATCGAGTTGAGATTCCATCTCAAATATTCTCAAAGTAGCGCTCGAGCTCCCAATCGGTCACCGCGCGCTGAAAGCACTCCCACTCCCACGCCGCCGCTGACCCATACTGCTCGACGACTGCAGGTCCAAAGTTGCGCATGATGAACTCACTTGCGGTAAAGCGCTCCGCGGCGGCGCCCAGATGTTTCGGGAACTGCTCGGTAGCCGACTTCACCTGGTACGCATCACCGGTGCGCTCCGGACCCGGATCAATATCGCGCTCAATACCGTCACCAACCGCGGCAAGGAGCCCGGCAATCGCCAGATAGGGGTTGATGTCGGCGCCCGGTACCCGCCATTCAACCCGCATTGATGCCGGGTCGGTGCCGAGTACCCGACATGAGACCGTGCGGTTGTCCACCGCCCAAGTTGCCCCGTGGCCGGCGAAGTCACCTGAATTGGTGCGCCGGTAGGAATTGATGGTCGGCGCGTACCAAGCCATCAAATCCGGTGCGGTTTCCAAGATGCCGCCCATTACCTGACGCATTGTGTTGCTGATGTGCTGTGGTTCGTTATCGGACCACATTACTTGTGCCGCAGGCCCGGATCCCTCGAGATCGCGAAGTGACAAATGGATGTGCCCAGACGACCCAACGCCGTCGGCCTGTGGTTTTGGCAGGAAGGTAGCCGAGAGGCCGGCTTGCGCGGCAACATCCTTAACCGCCAACTTGAAAAGCACATGACGGTCCGCCATATCCAGGGCATCCCCGTAGGTGAGGTTGATCTCCCATTGCCCCAAGCCCCACTCACCCTGGCTCATCTCGACGTTCATCCCGGATTCGTCCAAAACATTGCGCAGGCGCCGGAAGAATGGTTCCCAATTGTTGACCTGCTGAACGGTGTAGTCGGAATGAATCAGGGTGCTTGGAGTTCGGGTGTGATAGCCCGCCTGCCGCAATCGGTCATAACTCTCACGATAAAGATGAAACTCTAATTCGGTGCCAACCCCTGCTGCTAACCCACGCTCAGCCAACGCGGAGACCTGTCGCTGCAGGATCCTTCGGGGGGTGATCTCCACCGGGGAACGATCATGCTCCTCGACGATGTCGGCGAGCACAATCGCGGTGCCGTCAAGCCACGCCGCATTGATGAGAGTCGCCATATCCGGGATCAGCAGAAAGTCCCGCCAACCCGTATGCCAACCTGCATACGCTGATTGGTAGCCAATGTCCTGTGGGAGATCCCAGCCAAATGTGCAGGCCGAGACCGCGATCCCGCGCTCCGCGAACTCGGCCAATCGCTTCGGCGCCAATCGCTTGCCGATTAGTCGTCCATGCATGTCAGGTGCAGCTATAATTACGGTGTCGAAGTCGCCGGCTTGCAAATCCTGCATGGTCAGCACATTCATCATCTGGTCAGCCACCCGCCATCAACCGCAAGTTGCGTGCCAGTTATGTACGATGCGGCATCTGAAAGCAGGAATGAGGCGGCTCGCGCGATATCTTCCGGCTCGCCGACGCGCGGCACTAATAATCGCTGACTCATAAAAGCCATGGCTTCCGGTCCGGTGATGTCGCCGCCCGTAAACCGAGTGTTGATCGGTCCCGGTGCGATGGCATTGACCCGAATGCCCATTGCTGCCAACTCAACGGCCAAAGCCTTCGTGAGCATCTTTACCCCACCTTTGGATGCGTTGTAGTGCACCTGGCAATTGCCACTCGAGGAGACCACAACTTCGGCTTCAACGGTTGTCATATTGACCATCGCACCACCATTTCGCATGACCCGAGATGCAGCCTGGGCTACGATAAATGGGCCTTTCATGTTGATGTCAACAACAAAATCCCACTCCTCATCGGATACGGTGTCAAGGCCGGACATCGTGACAACTCCAGCGTTGTTGACGATCAGGTCGAGTCGTCCAAAGGTGTCAAGGACGTCGGCTAGTGCCTTTTCAACCGCCACTCGGTCGCGAACATCGGCAACTAATACCGCAGCAGAACCGCCTGCATCAGTGATGAACTTCGCTGTCGCTTCGGCAAGTTCCATCTTGATATCGACGCAGGCGACGGAGGCTCCGTCATCAGCCAGTTGTCTTGCGATGGCCCGCCCGATACCTGAGCCAGCTCCGGTGACGAACGCCACTTTGCCACTATGGTCAATGATCATGATCTGCTCCCATTTTTCGATTCTGAAATAAGCCAATTGAAAATAGGATCAACGCCGGCATGCATTTCGGGGTGCCACTGAACGGCGAGCACTTTGACTTCAGTGGATTCAACGGCCTCGATCGTGCCATCTGACGCCCAAGCCACGATTCGCAGTCCTTGTCCAGGTTCGTCGATAGCCTGATGGTGGTAACTGTTGACCGCCGCGTTGCCCTCGTTATCCACCTCGGCGCCGAGTGCCACCCTCAGCATCGACTCCGCAGCAACCGCGACCTTGTGCCTTCGAGTCGAACGGTACTCCTGCGTGTCAGCATGTGAGAAGCCATCAACTTCGGGCAGGTGCTGTATCAAGGTGCCACCCCGCGCGACATTCACCACCTGGCAGCCGCGACAGATGGCGAGAATCGGGATTCCGCTTTCAATTGCCGCGGAGACCAATCCGAATTCGAATTCATCGCGTTCCCGGTCATGCTGCGTGGATTCAGGCACCGGCTCCATGTTGTACCGGTGTGGATCGACATCCTCGCCGCCACTGAGCAGTAATCCGTCAAGGCGCGTGACAATGTCACGTGGGTTCACTGACCGAGGAATCATTACCGGTATTCCGCCGGCGCCACTCACCGCTTCGCAATAGTCAGCGAACACCCCCCACAGGTGCGCACCGTCGATACCTTTGGGGACGACCCCTAATCCACTTGCCTCGATAACCCGAGTGGTGATCCCGATGAGGGGCGCTCTCATGAGGAACCCGTCTCGCGAATTATTGCGTGTAGGTTCCGCAGGGTCTCGTCCATGTGCGCCCGAGCCGCCGAGGCCGCGGCCACCGCGTCACCATCAACAATCGCTTCATAGATGGCGGTGTGTTGCTGGCGGGTTACCTCGACTCGCTGCTCATAAGGCAGGTTGTCGGTCGGCAGGAACAATTCAGCGCGCGCTCGCCGTGATGCCTCGGTCAACCGCTCATTGCTGGCCGCTGCTGACACCGCGGCATGGAATTGCCCATCGGCTTCACGAAATGCACCGTATGAAAATCCGTCACTGGTAAGCACGGCGCCTGGCAGTGCTGCGATCGCAGTTCGCATCGCCTGCAAATCCGAGTCCGAGCGCCGCAGCGCAGCCAACGAACAGATGTGCTGCTCAATGGCCGATCGAAAGTCGATTAACTCCTCCATATCCGGGAGGTTTTCCCGAAGGAGTTCACGCCAAACTGAGACCGGGGTACTCGGCTCAACTACGAAGCTACCGCCGCGAGCACCCCGGCGAGTGACCAGGTAGCCCTCGGCTTCTAGATGCGCGATACCCTCACGCACCGCCTGCCGGCCGACCCCTAACTCAATTGCCAGTTGGCGCTGGGCCGGGAGTCGGTAGCCCACGCCCCATTCACCGCAGGCGATGCGCTCACGCAGGTAGGCCGCAACCTCCTGGCCCGTCCGCACCGTCTGCAACTGTCTCATATCCATTGGTGCGCACTATGAACCATTAGGATCACGGTGTCAATCCCAAAATGGCCGGCGTTCTGCAGGTGGGCGGAACAAGATCAACCACCCGCCCTAGAGTAGATGCGTGAGGTACCGGTGCTAACCCCTTTCTTGCTGCCCCTCCTCGGCCTCGTTGTCACGTTCGGCCTCGGTTGGTCGGTCGCAATGCTGCTAGCCAAGCTCGAGGCAGCGCGCGGACTGCTAGCCAAGCGTGAGGGCTCTCTCGTCGCCGACGGCGCGCAGGGTGTCCTGGGATTCATTGGGGGGGCCTCCGCATTTCTCATCGGCGTTCTAATGCTCGCCTCGGTCGATCATTTCAACGCAACGTCTCAGGTCGCCAATGAAGAGGCGATCGCGTACTCAGCAGCGTTTCGATCCTCAGTGGCGCTATCGGATCCTGCACGCCAGATCGTGCAGCGGGATCTGGTGTGCTTGATGCGGTCGATTGCAACCGACTCGTGGAATGCCGGGTCCCGTGGTGATCTGACTGGGGCTCGCAACTCGAACGCCTGGCTGGCGAGGACGGTCTCGAATTTGGGCACGCTCGGGCAGCAGCCGGCCACGTCACTCGACACGCTCGATGCGGTGGAGTCGGAACTTCGGGAGGCCGCCAAGTTCGGCCAGCATAGGCTGCTGGCTGGGGAGTCGGTTCTTCCGCTGGCGATGTGGGCGCTACTCTTTTTGAGCCTGCTAGTCCTCACATTTCTCATGACGATCATGATGCGTCCATACCCGCTTCTGCTGGCTTTATGTCTCGGGTCAACTTTCATCGTGAGTACAGGCATGGTCTTTGTGCTGGTTGCGTTCGCTGAGCCCTTCGACACTAACACCGGTGTCTACATCAGTCCGGAGGCGCTGGAGGTCGTGTTGCTTTCCGCGGAGAAGACACAGCCGGGCGCGGCGTGGGCTTCGTGTGAGCGTCTGAGCCCGTAGCGCTCGCCGACTGGTCGTGATGGGGATACCCACCCGCTGCTATCAAATGGTGGAGCGAGGGGTTCAAACGGCCCATACTCAGTCTGCACCTAGCGAAAGTGGTCGCGCGCCCGATACTGCTCATGCTCCCATCACTTCGGGCAAATGTTCCATGAGGTGCAATCGCATGATATCGACGCCCGGTGCAATCACGGCGCCCGAGCGCAGCCAGGACGCTGGTCAGCGCATACATTCCGGCGGAGATATCAGCGACTGCGCAGCCTCCCTTGCTCATTCCCTCATCGCCTGGCACCGAGAAGGCGCCAGCTAGCGACGCCTGCAGCAGGCGTTCGTCACCTGGGTTGCGCGGATCCATCGCCACCGACTGCTTGCCCACATTCGCCCAGACGAAGAAGGCCAAGTTGCCTTTCACTAAGGAGTCGTAGTGCCGTGCGAAATAGCCTGTTTGACCGGGACAACCACGATGCCGGCATGGGGCGCCGAGGATTCAGTCACGGGCCAGTTCCAGTAGTTGGATGCCAGCGATATCTTTCATGAACCACTCAACCAAGGCATCGCAATTCGCTCGAAGTTGCGCCCCCGCCTCGCCGATGTCCCCGAGGACTGCAGCCGCCGAGGTGTGGCCTGGGACGTGGTCCGGACCGATAGCCGCCCAGCCACTTACCAGCCCAAGATCAGCCTCGGGATGGAATTGGGTGCCCACCGCGCGGCCGGATCGAAACAGCTGAACGGCACTTGGGGTACTCGCCAACAACTGGGCGGACTCCGGGATGACCATGCGATCCTCGTGCCAGGTGAACCAAGGCCCGGCCGGAATCGGCAGCACCTCGGCTCCTGAATTCAGGTAGATAAGGCCAATCTCGGCTGCACCGGTAGGCGCCGGCTCGACCTGGCCGCCGAGGGCTTCGGCAAGGAGTTGACCGCCAAAGCAGACACCAAGGTAGGGGATGTCCAGGTCCACAAGTTTTGCAATGTGCTCGATCTCCGGGCCCACCCACGCGCGAGCCGATGTCTCGTAGGCATTGGCGAAGGAACCGAAAGCGATCACCGCGTCGTATTCACCGGGGTCGGGGAAGTCAAGATTGGGCGCCGCCGGATCAGCAAGCACTATGTGCTGCTCGGTCTGGACGCCACGTAGTGCCAATATTTCACCGATCATTCCTGGTGCAGCTTCGGGCTCATGACTAATTAGCAGCACTCGCGCCATCTAGATAACCCCTCGATAGCGTTTGATCTCCCACTCACTTACCTGATCCGGCGGGCCCTGCCCGTGCTCCGCGAACTCGGCAGCCTCACGGCGCTGCATGAAGACGAAGTTATCGACAAACACATCCCCATAGGTGCTGCGGGTGAATTCACTATCAAAATTATCTATCGCACCTGTTAGCTCAGTTGGCAGCCGCTGCCATCCTTCATCGGCATGCGGGTCTCCGACCACCTGATCCATCAGGTCATAAGCATGCTCGAGCCCGTCCATGCCAGCCGCCAGACACCCGGCTAACACTAGGTACGGGTTAGCGTCGGCCGCCGCCCAGCGGGATTCCAGACGGTTGGCCGCACCCGCTCCAGTGATTGACCGCACCCCGACCAGCCGGTGATCAAGGCCCCAGGTGACCTGGGTCGGCGAGAAGGAGTAGTCCTGCAGGCGCTTGTAGCCGCTGACGGTCGGGGTCATCACCAACTGCAACTCCATATGGTGCCTCAACAGCCCGGTTAGGTACTTGCGCATCAAGGAGTTGCCAATAATCGAATCCTCATCGGCTAGCGCGAACGCATTGACACCGTCACGTTCAAGTGACTGATGTATATGCATGCCGTTACCGGCTTCTTGGAGAAACGGCTTGGCCATAAAGGTGGTGTTGATTCCATGTTTCTTGGCCACCGTACGCACTATGTACTTGAAGTAGACCGTGGCATCCGCCATCTCGAGCAGGGGACCGTACCGCAGATTAATCTCGGTCTGGCCCGGGCCATATTCCACGTTCCAGGCCTCAACTTCAATACCGGTCTTGCGAAGGGACTCGCAGATATCGTGCATGAAGTAGTTCATCTCTGCGCCACGTGCTATCGAATAGCAGTTTATGTCGTCATATAACGGCTCCCACTTCTCGGTGAAGAAGTGGCACTCGAGCTCGGTAGCACCATTTACTGAAAACCCGGCCGCCGCAAACTTCGCCAACTGCTTCTTGAGCATGTTGCGAGCGTCCATCTGGATTGGCGCATTGGTACCCGGGTGCACGGTGTCGCAGATGACGATGGCCACGCCCTCCGTCCAGCCGGCCACCCGAAAGCTAGACAGATCGGGCACCGCGTGCATATCGGGAAAGCCATCCTCCTCATTGACCCAAGGGGTGGCGAAGATGAAGCAAGTTGGATCCCAACTGTAGACGACATTTGCGATCGCGTAACCCGAGCCTCGTAGGAACTGCCGCACCGGAATTCGCTTACCGCGCGGGATGCCCCAGGTGTCAACGATCACACACTCCACCGTGTGAATGCGATGCTCCTCGCAAAGCGCGGCAACCCGGTCGCGTTCAGAGGCATCCCAGCCGGACATCAGGCCTCCATTCCAGGTGCCAATTGCACTTGATCGATCATTAATACCGGGCTAAATGTAGTGTTCCACTTGGCCGGCAACGGGCATTCCAGCATTTTTCCATCGTATTTGGCGAGTAGGGAGACAAATGCGAGCCGTCATCTTGACCGCACCGGGTACACCGCTCGGCATCCAGGAGGTGCCGACGCCGACCGCAGATCCGGGCGGGGTTGTTGTTGACGTACTGGCCTGCGGGGTCTGCCATTCGGATCTGCACGCGGCCGCCGGCGACTACCCGACCGCCCTGCCTATCACCTTGGGCCATGAGGTTGCCGCCATGCATCCCAAGCTTGGCCCGGTCTTGGTTTATGCCTGCTGGGGTTGTCGCAAACCAGACTGCTGGGCCTGTTCCTCGAAGCAAGAGATGATCTGCCCCAATGCCACCGAGGCCGGGCTTTTTCGCGATGGCGGGTATGCCGAAAAGATGTTGGTACCGGACGAGTACTACCTGATCCCCATCGGCGACCTTGACCCGGCGCGCACCGCGCCACTGGCGTGCGGTGGCCTCACTGCTTACCGAGCCGTAGATCACACGCTGGCCACCTTGGCTGCCGCCCCACATCCCCGGGCCCTTGTTATCGGCGCCGGCGGGTTGGGCCAATTCGCCCTGCAATTCGCCAAGATTCGCTCGGCTGCCCAGGTGGTCGTTGTTGATGCCGCACCGGAGAAGCGTGCCCTCGCACTAGCCCTCGGCGCGGACGCTGCCGTAGCACCCGGTGAAGTCGAGGGCACCTTTCATGCGGTGATCGACTTTGTCGGAGCAGAGCAAACTTTGCAGACCGCACGTGACCACGTGGCGCGCCAGGGGATCGCGGTCGTGGTTGGGCTCTATGGTGGCGCCATCCCGTTCGGCTTCGGATTGGTGCCGCATGAGGCCAGGTTCATGTCATCAATTTGGGGCACCCGCGACCAACTTGCTGACCTAGTTGCGTTAGCGCAGCAGCACGACCTGCACTCCGAGATCGAGGTGGTTGCGCTCGAGGACGCCCAGTTGGCCCATGACCGACTGCAGCGCGGCGAGGTTTCCGGCCGATTCGTGATCGTCCCCGGGGCACCCGAGTGACGATCGAGTCTCTGCCCGACATCACAGATCCGGCGGTTTATGAACGCGGAATACCACATGCGACTTTCGCTCGGCTAAGGCAGCAATCACCTGTTGCCGAACTCACTTATGCCGGCAAGCCTTACTGGGCGGTCACCCGCTACCGGGATCTGCTCACCGTCACCCGCGATGCATTCACCTACTCCAGCGCCAAGGATTTCGTCAATCTTTGGGATCTAACCGAGGAGGCCAAGGCCGTCCGCCGCTCGATAATTGAAACGGATCCGCCGGAGCATGTGCGCCTTAGACGGCTCGGCATGCCAGCCTTCACCGGCCGCCGGGTGCGTTCCTACGAGGACGCAACCCGGGCAATCACGGTTCAAATCCTCCAGCAGGCTCTTCGGCAGGGCGACATTGACGTCGTACATTCCATTTCCGCACCGCTGCCTATCCGGGTCATCGTCGATATTTTGGGGGTGCCCGCGTCGGATACCGACTTCATGGTGCAGTTGAGCGATGAGCTAGTTGACGGCGTCGACCTCCCGGCAGCTGCCTATGGCAATGTGACGCCACTTGAACTACTGCCATTTAACTCCCCCGCCGCCCATGCCCTCTTCGAATATGCCAAGGATATCGGCGACAGGCGTCGCGCCGACCCGCACGATGACCTGGTCTCAACCCTCGTACACTCAAAGGTCGACGGTGATCAGCTAACCGAGAATGAATTCGCGAACATGTTCCAGGTACTTGTTTTCGCCGGAAACGAAACCACCCGAACCGCTATCAGCAACGGCGTACAGCAGTTCATGCAGCACCCGGACCAGTTGGAGCTGCTCTATCAAAGACCAGAGCTGGTGGAAAATGCGGTCGAAGAGATCATTCGTTATGCCACGCCTGTTATCCACATGCGGCGCACCGCCACCCGCGACACAGTACTTGCCGGTGTGCCGATCGCAGGTGGTGACAAAGTCGTGATCTGGTACGCGTCGGCTAACTTTGATGAAACGGTATTTAATACCCCACTGACCTTCGACATATCGCGTCCGGTGCGACCCAAGCAGGTCGCCTTCGGAGCCCAGGGCCCGCACCACTGCTTGGGGGCCCCGCTCGCTCGCCTTGAGATCAGGGTGCTACTGGAAGAACTGATCCGGCTGCGGGTTAGATTCACCGCCAACGGCGAGGCGGTGCGGACCCGCTCCAATTTCGTCAACGGAATCCTGAAGTTGCCCGCCCTTATTTCAACTTGAACCGCTGCAGTTTGCCAGTTGCTGTCTTCGGGAGTTCGTCAACGAACTCAATCTCCCGCGGGTATTTATAAGGTGAGATGGCGGCCTTCACGAAACCTTGTAACTCATGTACGAGCCCGTCGGAGGCGGTCGCGTTAGGGGTAAGGACCACGAACGCTTTTACGATCATCCCCCGTGCCTCATCAGGCTTACCGACTACCGCAACCTCCTGAATGGCAACATGTCCCATGAGTGCGGACTCCACTTCAGGTGCGGCGATGTTGTAACCACTCGAGACGATGATGTCGTCGGCCCGAGCTTGGTAGAAGAAGTACCCATTTTCGTCCTTGATGTAGACGTCGCCGGTCACGTTCCAGCCAGCACGCACATAGTCGCGCTGCCGATCGTCATTTAGGTAGCGGCAGCCGGTTGGCCCTTTGACGACAAGGCGCCCGGGCTGCCCTGGTGGCATTGGGTTGAAATCGTCATCAACCACATCCGCGAGATACCCTGGCACCCCCTTACCTGTCGACCCCGGCACGATCTGCGACCCGGTGGCAGAGATGAACACGTGCAGCATCTCGGTGGCACCGATGCCGTCAACCAACGCCTGCCCGGTGGCCGCATGCCAGGCCCGCCAAGTGGGCTCGGGCAGGGTTTCCCCGGCCGAAACGCAAACCCGAAGGCTGGACAGATCTACCTCCCCGACACTTGGCAGCATGGCCCGATACGCGGTCGGCGCGGTGAAGAGGCAGGTGACCCGATGGCGCTCAATGGCTTTCAGGAGCAGCGGCGGGGCTGCTGACTCGAGCAACAGGGAGCTTGCTCCAAATCGCAGCGGGAATACCAGCAATGCGCCCAGCCCGAAGGTGAAGGCAAACGGCGGGCTGCCCGCGAAGACATCTGCGGGCGTTGGTTGCACTATTGACGCGCAAAAAGAGTCAGCAATCGCCAGCACGTCTCGATGAAAATGCATGGTTGCCTTAGGTTTTCCGGTGGTGCCGGATGTGAATGCCAGCATGCAGACATCATCAGCGGCCGTGTCCACCGGCACGTGACTACCTGCGGCACCAATCACCAACTGGTCTAGATCATTTGCATGCGTGCTGCCATAGGTCACTGTCACACCGGGAAAATTGGACACCGCAGCCCATTCATCGACGAAACGGTGGTCAACAAGGGCGAACTGCACCTGCGCGATGTCGACAATTTTCTCCAACTCCCCGGCGCGCAGCAATGGCATCGTGGTTACCGCCACGGCTCCGACGCGAATCACTGCCAGCCAGGTGACCGCCAGCCAAGGGTTGTTCGGCCCGCGCAGCAGCACCCGATTACCGGGCACTACCCCCAAGCCCACCAGCACATTCGCGGTCCTTTGCACCCGGTCAACGAGTTGGTCGTAGGTCCAAGACTGCTCCCCATCAAGGAGGGCGCAGCCCTGGCCGCCAAATCTGGCTATCGAACCGTCCAGCAGCTCGGCCGCGCAATTAAGTCGATCGGGATAGCGCTCGGTCAACCAGGCTTCGTTGAACTCGGGCCACTGATCAGCCGGGGGGAGGTTGTCGCGGGTAAATGAGTCAAGGTGCGCAGATGGGGTCAAGCTCACCGCGGTGTCATCTCCCTGGGATCGCAATGAGAAAGGGGCGGGCTCATCAAGCACCCGCCCCTTTCCTTTTCGCAAGTGGTTAGCTCACGAAGTTATGCACCGCGTCGTAGTTCTCACTCTTCTTGCGTGTTGCGCCCACGATTAGGCCCACCACGAAGAGCACGAATGGCGACAGGACAAGAATCCAGCCGGTCACGTTCATCTCCCATGGACCACCCTCGCCGGCGGAGGTGCCGGAGAACAGGTTGAAGCGGCTCATCAGCATGTATTCGCCGATCGCCAACCCGATGATTGCCAAGATTGGCGCAATCAGGGTGTTCCAGGGCCGAGTGTCTTCCTTGGTGCGACGGAAGTAAACGATCACCGAGATACTCACCATGATTTCGGTGAGCACGATGGCCAGTACCGCAACCGCGCCGAACCAGAAGAACATATGAACGATCGGGTCCAGATTGAACAGGATGAAGATGACCGTGATCGCTACCGCCAAGATACTGACCACGATGGTCGCAATCCACGGTGCCTGGGCCCTGTTTGTGCGATCTAGTACCTTAGGCAGCACACCCGCGCGTCCCATGGCAAAGAAATAGCGCGCCGCCGAGTTCTGCATGGCGAGGCCGCCGGCGAACAGTGAGGTCAAGATGATCCAGCCGAAGAGTTCGCTCATCCAGGCGCCCACGTAGGTGGTCGAGGCGTTGAAGAGCACCGCCGAGGGATCAGAAAGTGGCACCCCATCGATTGCCGTCAGCTCAAACACCTTGTTGGCGATATCGGTGGCACCAAGGCTGGTGACCAACCCAAGACCCACGATCGCGAATAATGCGGTAATCAAGATCACCGAGATATAGGTGGCCTGAGGTACCGTCTTCTTCGGATCCTTGGACTCCTCACCGTAGATAGCGGTTGCTTCGAAGCCAATGAACGAGGCGAGCGCAAAGGCGAATGCGATGCCGGCGCCACCGGTCAGGCCACCTTCGAAGATGGAGGCCGGGCTGAATGAAGCCCCGAGGTTTATGCCTTCGGGCCCACCGTTTATCAGAGTCGCAATCCCCACGATGAGCAACGCGATGATCTCAATCGAGAGCAGGACGCCGAGCAACTTGGCACCGATATCAACCGATGCGGCCGACAGGATGAAGATCAGCGCAATGATGACGAAGGCGTAAACCCACCACGGCAGGTCTAGGCCAAACTTCGCGGCGAACTGAAACTTCATCTGACCGGAGATGAAACCGAGGATGGCCCACATCACCGTGATGTAGGCAACGAGTGAGGCAAATGCAGTTCCAACACCTGGCACGATCCCTAGGCCGCGGCCCACATACGCAAAGAAGGCACCGGTGTTGGTTACGTGGTGGCTCATAGTCGCGTAGCCAACGCTGAACAACAGCAGCACGATACCGACCGCGACATACATACCCGCGGCACCCGCGCCGTCGCCGGCGCCTATTGCGACCGGGAACGCCCCCGAGAGCCCGGCCAAAGGTGCTGCTGCTGCAACAACGAAGAACACGATGCCGTAAAGGCCGAGCGTGCCCTTCTTAAGACTCGTCTGTTTGGTCTTTGGGTCGCCAGCACCGAGGTGCTTATCAGATTCCGGCAGATGCTCTCTTTGGGACATGTTTCCTCCGCGGATGTCCGCACTCGGTCATACGGGGCCGAATGATGTACTGATCCTTGGGTTTACCGGGCGTTGAGTCAAGCCAAAGTCCGGTGTTTCCTGATTTTTTTCAGTTGTCGTAGAGCCGGGCCTTGCCAATACGCTCCAAGGCCACCTCGGCACTCCACGGCAGCATGGTCGAGCCCAACCTGGAGTCCCGGTACATGCGCTCGAGCGCCAGGTGCTTGAGCATGGATTGCCCACCGCAAACCCGCACCGCCAGCCGCGCTACGTCATTTGCCGTCTCCATGGTGGTGTAGACCGCAGCCCACGCCGAAATCATCATGGATTCATCTGGGTCCAGCACAGCGCCATCAACCGTGCGGTAAAGCAGCGCGCGGCTCTGCTCGAACTTGATCTGCATCTCCGCCCAGCCAATTTGCTTGACCGGATTATCGCGACGTGCCGTACCTTTTGCCGCTCCCGGCAGCTCACCACGCAGATAAAGGCGGGTGAAATCCAAGATACCCTTTGTCAAGCCCAGATACGACGGTGCCAGTGACATGAAGAGGAACGGGAACCGCTGAGCCGCTTGGTCGTAGAGACCGCCCGGGAGAAGCTCGTCCTCGGCATCGACATAAACATCCTTCAAAAGCAGGGTGCGCGATACCGTGCCGCGCATGCCAAGTGGATCCCAGTCATCAAGAATCTCAACACCCTCGGCATCGGTGTGCACCGAAAGAAAGCGCAGGAAGTCCTCGCCGGGCACCTGGCAGGTGACGTTGTAGCGATTGGCGGCGCCGCTTAGTGATGCGAAGATCTTGCGCCCCGTCACGCGGTAACCCCCGCCTTCCACCGGAACGGCGGCGGTCGCCACACCAGCAAGCGCGTTGGGGTTTAGCCCCTCACTGAATGGTTGGGAGTGAATAATGTGCTTCACAACGACATCGCGGAACATCCGTGCGCGTCGCCGCTCATGTGTCTCGCGCTGCTCGGGAGTCATCTCAAGCAGATCGCTCACCTGACCGGCCCACAGCATCGTCGCGTTATGCATGTTGAAGGTAAGAGCCGTTGCCCCGCAATGGCGCCCGATCTCCTCCGATACTCGCACGTAGTCCGAGTAGGTGGCCCCCATGCCGCCGTATTCCGTTGGCACGCAAAGTGCCAGGAACCCGGCATCGCGTAGGTCAGCGAAATTCTCGAAGGGGAAGACGGCATCTCGATCCACGGCAAATGCCCGTTCGGCAAACTTTGGCCCCATCTCGGCGATGGCGGCAACCATCTGATCTCGAGTCAGGTTGGACGGAGCCGAATTTGGGGCTCCGGTGGCGGCGCTGGCACCCTCATGGGGGGCGATCGTTGCGGTTGCTGACATTGACCCAGCGTAGGGCACAAATCCTATTTGTCAACACCGTTGACATAATTCGTTTCGGTGCCCTAGGTTTCGCGGATGCGCGAGGATGACCTACTGATGGAAATTGCCGTGGACGTCGACACCCTTCCCACCGCTTGGCGCGAGTCAGGTGTCGGCCCGGTGGCCGTCTTCTTGCATGGGATCGGCAGTAGCCGCACCGGTTGGCGGCCGCAACTAACTGGGCTCGCTGACCTGCGCCGATGCGTGGCTTGGGATGCCCCCGGGTACGGAGCATCCCTGCCGGTCGATGAACCGACTTTTGCTGCGTACACCAACCGAGTCGCCGAACTGATAGCTGAAGTCTCCCCCGGTGCACCCGTTGACTTAGTCGGGATGTCCTTCGGCGGCATGATCGCGCAGTACGTCGCCGCTACCTGTCCGCAACTTGTTCGCACCTTGACGTTGTTGTGCACCAGTCCGAAATTCGGGCTCGATGGCACCGACCCGGTCCAGTGGCGCGCCGCGCGACTTGCCGGACTTGATACGGCGGGTTCTCCCGGTGCCGCCGCACCATTTATCTTGCCCAGCTTGGCCGGCCCTAGCGGGGCGCACGTGGTGCCCGAGGCAATCGAGGCAATGGCTCGGATCCCGATGGCCGGTCTGCTCACAGCACTCGAAACCATTGTCACGCATGATTCAAGATCAATTCTGTCGAGCATCACAGCACCGACCGTTGTTATTGTCGGAGCGCAGGACACCGAGACCCCGCCCGCGTATGGTCAGGCCATCGTCGACCTGATCCCCGGTGCCGGGCTGGCAATTATCGAAGGGGCCGGACACCTACTCAATCTGGAAGCGCCGACCGAAGTCAATGCAGTAATCGCTCAACATTGGGAGAAGATATGAGCCGTCACGCCCCGAGTGAATGGCGCTGGATATCGCGCTTCGCCGATCAATTCAAGTTGTCCGGGCTCGGTGCCGGTGACGAATGCGTGGTGCTGTCTGAGAGCTCAAGCCGACCCGAGTTGGTTGCTACTGCGGTATTGGCCGCCGAGTCACTAGGTGCCCGCCCCTTCGAGATTGTTATGCGCAGCCCCGCCAATGAAGGACCGGTAGCGCTTCGATCCACGGGCACTTCGCTCGCGCTCGGTGGAATGTCAGCAGCAGTAACAGCGATTTCTTCGGTGCCTTTCGTAATCGATGTCACTCAAGAGGGCTTGCTGCACTCACGTGAATTGCGCCCGATCCTTGCCGCCGGCTGCCGCGTCCTCATGATTAGCAATGAGAGCCCCGAGGTTTATGAACGGTTACGCCACAACCCGGAAGTCGCCCAGCGCATCGCCGAGGCGCACGATCTCATGACCCGCTCGGAAATCATGCGTGCAACCAGCGAGGCAGGTACCGACCTCACGGTCGAATTAGCGGATGCGTTCACCGCCGGATCAACCGGCGTGGTCAGCGGACCAGGATCAATTGCGCACTGGCCGGGCGGTCTAGTGCTCGCGTTCCCCGGGCGCCACCGCGTCAACGGCACCGTGGTGCTTGCACCCGGCGATGTCAATCTCACCTTCAAGCACTATGTGCAATCGCCAATCACCTTGACAATTGAGGACGATTACGTGGTCGATATTGCAGGTACCGGTTACCAAACCGACATGCTGAAGTCATACATGTCGGCCTTCGACAAGGATGCCTATGCAACCTCGCATGTTGGTTGGGGGATGAACCCAGGGGCCCGTTGGGACTACCTGGAGTTGTACGATCGCGCCCAGCACAACGGCACCGAAGCAAGGGCTTTCGAGGGCAACTTCATGTATAGCACCGGAGCGAACGAGAACGCCGAGAGGTTCAGTGTCTGCCACTTTGATATCCCAATGCGCGATTGCAACGTGTTTCTTGACGATCACCAGGTGGTCACTGCTGGCGCGCTTAGCGGAATCGCGAAGAAAGGCGCTAACGCGTGACTGATCAAGTAGATGTGGTCTTCCCTGATCTGCTCGGGCTATTGCACGGCAAGACAGTGCCAAGCCATCGCGCTGATTACCCAACCCACTACGCGATCACCGTCATGGTGCAAGGCCTGGACCTGGAGTTCTTGGACACTGACACCTACTCGGCAAGTGCCGGGTTCCCCGATATGGAAGCCCGACTTGACCATGAGACGGTGCGACCTTGGATTGGGGATCGTCGAATTGGCTTTGCGTACTTGCACCGCGCCGACGGCCGCGATCTACCGCTGGATTCAAGACGGCAGCTTTTAGCTATCTGTGACCAGTGGCGTGCCCTCGGACTGGAACCTATCGCTGGGTTCGAGATGGAATTCTTCCTGCTGCGCTCACGTAAGCCGCTGGTGAAGTTGGATGTTCCAGACCACCGGGTTTATGGAATCGGTCCGGGCGCCGACCCCACCGGCACCCTCGAAGTGATCGCGGCCGCCGCCGAGCGGGCCGGGCTGCAGGTTGAAGGCGTCAACAGTGAGTTCACACCCAGTCAGGTAGAAGCGGCATTGCATTACCAGCCGGCCCTTACCGCCGCCGACAATGCGTCGCTCTTTCGCGAGCTTGTTAGGCAAATTGCAACGTCACGCGGTATCGACACCACCTTCATGGCCAGACCATTTGGTGACGCGGTTGGTAGCGGATTACACCTGAATATGAGCTTGGCTGACGTAGCCGGGCGCAATGCCTTCATTGACGCCGGCGATCAGCACGGCATCTCAGCGCTATCAAGACACTTCATCGCAGGACTTCTCCACCATCATGAAGCCCTCGCCGCATTTGCCGCGCCTACCGTTAACTCATATAAGCGCCTTACCCCCGGCATGCTCAGTGGCTACTGGGCCAACTGGGGCTTGGATAACCGGCTCTGCACCGTGCGGGTGCCCGGGCAGCGAGGTGAAGGCACGCGCGTCGAACACCGCATGGCTGACGGCACGGCATCCCCGCATCTGCTCGCCGCTGCGCTTTTTGCCGCCGGCTTGCACGGCGTGCGCGAGAAAATGCCACTTGCTGACCCGCAAGTTGGGGATGCTGATGAGCGACCGAATACCGACCGACATGTGCCGACCTCGCTGACAAGCGCACTCGATGCACTTGAGGCTGATACCGAACTTCGGGCCTTCTTCGAGCCCGACATCATCGAGGTTTATGTCGGTCTCAAGCGCAAGGAGTCGGCGCGTTGGGCCGCCGCCGTCACCGATTGGGAGCAAAGCGAGTACGCGCGCGTCTACTAGCCACTCCGGAATCCCATTGAGGCGGCATTGTCAAGCTATTTGGGGTGATGGATAGGTGCCGGTCAGTTTCGTCACAAAACATCCGTGAGCTTCAGCGATCAAGGGACCTCAATGAAGCTCTCGTCGTTTTTTGATAGTTAGGTTTTGGGGGTGGGTGGTGGGTCGGCGGGTGCGGGTATTGGCGGCTGAGCATTGTCATCATGTGACTGTGCGTTGTAATAATCGGGATTTTTTGCTGCATCGCAGTCAGTGCCGTGATGTGCTGCTCGGGGCGGTTTTTCGGGCCAAGGCCAGGTATGACTTTGACGTGTATGGGGTGTGCGTGATGAGTAATCATGTTCACTATCTGATCGCCCCTAAAGTCGCCTCGGAGTTACCTAAGATCATGCAGGCGATCAATTGGTATTCGGCGATGTGTATGAACCGGATCCTTAAACGTAAGGGCC